>Ga0172380_10000391_pt1 | contig 87843 bp, 73 predicted proteins | sample Leawe162metaG_FD_119747 | JGI IMG/M metagenome (GOLD analysis project Ga0172380, IMG submission 119747) | Leachate microbial communities from a municipal landfill in Southern Ontario, Canada - Leachate well 162 metaG | ecosystem: Engineered > Solid waste > Landfill > Unclassified | place... | reverse complement strand
CACCAACTCACCAACTCACCAACTCACCAACTCACCAACTCACCAACTCACCAACTCACCAACTCACCAACTCACCAACTCACCAACTCACCAACTCACCAACTCACCAACTCACCAACTCACTAACTCACTAGCCATTTCAATTACTGAATTCTTTGTCGATCCTAGGATTTCTCATTTCGTTCTTGCCCTAGTCCTATTGCTTAATCCTGCGCATAACTAAGAGGCTAAGGTTTTCTGAGGTAATACTGTTACGTATCTCTCAAGGTAACTGTTCGAGACACAGATCGTATTGTCGGGCACTTCTCGGCGTTGATACCAAGGCGGATACTTAAGTTGTCAAAATGGATGATTTAATTTGTCTAGATTGAACCCATTCCTCTTCTTCAATCAATGCCTTCAGAACGACATTCCTTTTTATCTTCTCTCAGAATCAAATAGCAGTGACTTGGATTGTTAAATTTGCATATTTTTTCACTTGGTTTATTCCTATGCTCGTTGTTTTCAATTTAGGAATCATTTTTTAGCCTAAGACATCACTTCAGCTTAAATCCAACATTATGCTTGTTTCATTATGGAATATTGAATTAATCGCTCGATTTATGAGAATTAATAACTTGTCGCCTGTGGATTTACTTGATGTTGGTAAGACCAATTTACACTGGTATGGTTTTTTTGTTATCAATTGGTTATGTTCTTAGCAGGTTGAGTTTAGCTGGCTTTCTTGTTGTGTGATTAGTTAGCTTTAAAATGTGATTTTTTATTCGATTTTTTCTGATTGGTGATTGCTATGTGTCTGTTTACGGAAGAACCATAGTTTGGAGCTGTTCATTTGATGAATTTTGAACTTGTAATGCGATAGCGATGATTTTGGGGCAATCGCGCTGTTGATAGGGATCTAGAGAGTAAGGGGTAGGGGGCTATGGAGGATGTAACGCAATCTTTATTGGATGCCGTTGGCATTATGTTTTTGGGGATGGGCTTAGTTTATTTATTTTTAAGTGTACTAATCCTTGGGATTCATTTGGTTGCGCGTTGGTGTGCAGTCGATGCTGCATCTGCACGTTTTGCTAAAAATCATGCTAAGAGTCAGCAGAGGGTAGCGCAATCTGATGCTAAACCTTTAGATCCAAGCTTGGTCGCTGCGATTTCACTAGCGGTAAAGCAGTATCGTTCAAAGATTAAGTAATGGGGAGCAGTATGACTTTTGTATCTAATTCTACGACAGCAGTGGCTAAGCCATTATTTTTAACTGATGTCGTATTGCGGGACGCACATCAATCCATTTTAGCGACGCGCTTACGCATTGATGACATGTTACCTATAGCGCCGTTACTCGATAAGATTGGTTTCTGGTCGTTGGAATCTTGGGGCGGGGCGACTTTTGATGCCTGTATTCGTTATCTTGGTGAAGATCCCTGGGACAGAATTCGTGAGTTGAAAAAGGCCATGCCAAATACGCCGCAACAAATGCTGCTGCGTGGCCAAAACTTATTAGGCTATCGCCATTATGCCGATGATTTAGTCACGCGTTTTGTTGAGCGCGCCCATACCAATGGCGTCGATGTATTTCGTATTTTCGATGCAATGAATGATGTTCGTAATCTCGAAACTGCGGTGAAAGCGGTGCGCCAAGTTGGTGGCCATGCGCAGGGGACGATCTCATACACCACAAGTCCAGTGCATACCATAGAGACTTGGGTTGATATGGCAAAACGTCTCGAAGATATGGGATGTGATTCTTTGTGTATCAAAGATATGGCGGGCTTACTTAAGCCTATGGAAGCGTTTGAGCTTATCAGTCGACTAAAATCCCAAACGCAACTCGTGTTATCTATGCATTGCCATGCGACGACAGGATTAAGTACCGCCACTTACCAGAAAGCCATTGAAGCGGGTATCGATGTGCTCGATACGGCAATTTCGTCGATGAGCCAAACCTATGGACATACTGCTACTGAAACCGTTATCGCTATGGTGGAAGATACTGAGCGTGCGACTGGTTACGATATGGTATTGCTTGAGGAGATTGCCGCTTATTTCCGTGAAGTACGCAAGAAGTACGCTAAGTTTGAAGGCGCGCTGAAAGGCATTGATTCGCGGATCTTACGTGCACAAGTGCCTGGTGGCATGCTGACCAATATGGAGAGCCAACTTAAGGAACAAGGCGCGGCCGATAAGATGGACTTGGTCTTGGAAGAAATTCCCCGCGTGCGTGCTGACTTAGGTTTTTTGCCCTTAGTGACACCTACATCGCAGATTGTCGGCTCGCAGGCGGTCATTAATGTGTTGATGGGTGAGCGTTATAAGTCACTGACTAAAGAGACTGAAGGCGTGCTTAAGGGCGAATATGGCACGACACCTGCGCCAGTTAATGCCGCATTGCAAGCTAGAGTCTTGCAAGGGGCTGAAGCTATTACATGTCGTCCTGCAGACCTATTAACGCCAGAGCTGGCTAAATTACGGCTTGAGTTAGCTGATAAAGCACAGGAACAAGGCATTCGCCTATCTTCAGAGCATGACGATGATGTGCTGACCTATGCACTCTTCCCACAAATAGGATTGCTGTTCTTAAAGAATCGTGACGATCCGAGCGCCTTCGAGCCTAAACCTGAGCTGACTTCGGCACTTGCTACTAATGCTGCGGATCGTGGCCCTGAAACTTACACTGTCACTGTCGAAGGGCAAGAGTACATAGTTGAAGTTGCCGCAGGCGGTGAGATCTCGCAAATCCAGCCACAGGGACAAAGTGTTCATGCTGTGCAAGCTGTGACTGAGAGTACAACGCCAGCAACAAGCCATGGTGAAATCAGGTTTGAAATGAGCGCGCCTTTGTCGGGCAATATCTTCAAAGTGCATGTTTCTCCTGGCGATAGAGTGTGTGAAGGCGATGTCGTGATCATCCTTGAGGCGATGAAGATGGAAACTGAAATTCGTGCTCAGGGCGATGGCATTATCGCTAAGCTCTGGGTGAAAGAAGGTGACTCAGTGTCTGTGGGTTCTCAATTACTGGCCTTGGCGTAGGAGTCATTATGGAAGGTTTAATGGCTTTTTGGGCCGAGACAGGTATTGCCCATTTTACTGGCGGGCAAGTGTTGATGATGGCAGTGGGCGCTTTGCTCTTGTATCTCGCCATCGTGCGTGGATTTGAGCCTTTGCTATTGTTGCCCATTGGTTTTGGTGCAGTGCTGGCGAACATTCCCCACGCGGGATTTACCGAAGAAGGTGGCATGCTGTATTACGCCTATCATGTTGGGATTGAGACTGGGGTGTTCCCACTGTTGATCTTTATGGGCGTCGGCGCGCTGACCGACTTTAGTGCCTTGATCGCGAATCCTAAAACTCTGTTATTAGGGGCGGCTGCGCAGTTTGGGATTTTTGCGACACTGATTGGCGCAATAGCGCTGAACTTAGTGCCGGGCTTTGAGTTCACTATCAAGGACGCGGCGGCCATTGCGATTATTGGCGGTGCTGATGGACCAACGGCGATTTTCCTTGCCTCAAAACTGGCGCCTGAGTTATTGGGGGCGATCGCGGTCGCGGCCTATTCCTACATGGCGTTAGTCCCGATTATTCAACCGCCGATCATGCGCTTACTGACAACTCAAGCCGAGCGCGAAATTAAAATGGAGCAGTTGCGCGAAGTCAGTAAAAAGGAAAAGATCATTTTCCCTTTGATGGTACTGGGATTAACGATTCTCTTCCTACCTGCGGCCACGCCGTTAGTGGGTATGTTTTGTCTTGGTAACTTGATGCGTGAATCGGGCGTGGTGGATAGATTATCGAAAACGGCGCAGAACGAGCTTATCAATATCGTTACGATTTTCTTAGGTCTAGCTGTCGGTTCTAAGTTATCAGCCGATCAATTCCTGCGACTGGAAACCTTAGGAATTTTGGTATTGGGAGCTTTAGCATTTGGCATTGGTACTGCTGCAGGTGTATTGATGGCAAAACTGATGTGTAAGTTGTCGGGTGGTAAGATTAATCCGTTGATTGGTGCCGCAGGGGTGTCGGCTGTACCTATGGCAGCACGAGTCGTGAACAAAGTTGGATTAGAGGCCAACCAACACAACTTCTTGTTAATGCACGCCATGGGTCCCAATGTGGCGGGAGTGCTAGGTTCTGCTGTGGCTGCGGGGATTTTGCTTGCCGTGCTGGGGTGATGACAGATTGGGTTAACTGATTGTGCTTGACTGAGTGGGTAAATTAAGCGGGTTTATCTTCGAATTTATTCTAGTTGTTAACGCTGTTTTATCACTAAGGCCAACTCAGTATTGAGTTGGCTTTTTTATTAAGTCACTCATTTATATTATAAATCCTTGGTATTAACCTAAGCTGTTAACCAGAGTAATGCCATAAGGATTAAAATCAGCCCGCCACCTATACCGATAATGTAGATAAAACCTCGCCGGCCTTGTTTTAGCGTGAGTTTGTTGGCTTTTAAAAATAACGCCCAAAACAAACATAGGATCAGCGGGATAAGGAAGAGTCTCGTCATTGTCTGTTCTGCTAAAGTGTGAGTTAGAGTAGTTTTAGAGTCTAACAGCTTGATCTTATTTGAGTAACCTATTTTGCAGTTAATAGAGACTGTCGAAGTCGATTGTGGTCTCTAAAGCCAATAGATTAAAGACTGTTTGCAGGATAATAAAAGAGACCGCCGAAGCGGTCTCTTACTGTGGTCAATGGTACTGATGATTTAGCTTAATACTGTTTATACAGTATTGTTATTGCTACGAACTCACAGGTGTAATGTCTTGATTGTCATTCGAATAGAACTGTACTTCATCGAGTTCATTTTCGGATTTACCAATCACAACAGCAGTCATCATATCGCCCGTTACGTTCGTTGCTGTGCGGATCATATCGATAATACGGTCAATCGCGGCGATAAAGGCAATGCCTTCAAGTGGCAGACCAATCACACCTAAGGTGACAGTTAACATCACCATCGCACTTCCTGGTACGCCAGCGGTACCAACAGAAGCTACTGTCGCAGTCACGGCGATCATCACATAGTCCAGTGTATCGAGCGGAATATTGTAAATCTGCGCGATGAAGATAGCGGCAATCGCAGGGTAAATACCTCCACAACCGTCCATGTTCATGGTCGCACCTAATGGCATCACAAAGGCACTATAACGCTTTGATACACCCATGGTTTCGACTGCGCGGGTGCTCGCAGGTAAAGTACCGAAACTTGAGGAAGTACTAAAGGCGACTAACTGCGCTGGCATAGCTTTGCGGAAAAATTGCAGTGGGCTTAAACCACCGACAAATTTCACTAAGCCACCGTAAACAAAGATGATGTGGATAAAAGCGGCAATGTAGATAGCCCCGATAAACTTACCTAAAGGCAATAAGGTTGATAAACCATATTCACCCACAACCCATGCCATTAAACCAAACACACCGATAGGAGTGAGTTTTAAGACCATGCGAGTCAGTTGGAACATGACTTCAGCACCTGCTTCAATGGTGCGTTTTAATGGCTCTGCTTTCTCGCCGACTTTATTGATAGCGATACCTACCAAAGCTGCAAACACGATAATTTGCAGTACATTGCCTTCAGCGAGTGAAGCAAAAGGATTGACAGGGATCATGTCGAGCAACACTTGTGCGAAACCGGGAATATTACGCTCGCGCACTTCAGTCGTTGTGAGTTGCATGGTGCCACCCATGTCGATCATTGAGCCCACAGCTAAGCCGATCAGAGAGGCGATTGTGCCTGTCAGCATGAACATACCCAAAGTTTTCAAGCTCAGGCGTTTCAGACTGGTTTGCGAGTTGAGCGATGTGATACTCACGACAATGGCACAAAATACCAAAGGTGCGACCAACATCTTAATGGCCCCAATGAACAGATCACCTAATGGTTTTAGCACTGTGGCGCTTTCACCTAAAATAACGCCAACGAGCGCACCTAAGATAAAGCCTGCTAAGACTTTTTGCCAAAACGGAATGCGGCTAATGGTTTGAAGGATCATGCATATTCCAGAAAAATAAATTAAGAGTGAGCCAATAGGCCTGCGATGATAGGATTCGTATTTAACGAGATGAGCGTGATGTTAACGCGCTCTCAGTCATGCGCATGGTTATTGCCTGCCATAGTTAACCATTGTATCGACAGAGCTAGGGTTATAACAAACCGTTTTTCTTATAACTTATTGTGATAAGTGAGTTTGTTGTAAAAAGATTAAGTGAAACATTCAATTAACCCATGGCAAACCTCATCGCATTGAATACAAAAAGAGAGATTTATCATTGAGTAAGCCATTATGACTGAGTTAGGCATTATGTTCTCCGGCGCTTTTTTAGCGGCCACTTTGTTACCGGGGGGATCTGAAGTCTTACTCGTGGCGCTATTAAACAAAACTCCAGAGGCTTGGGTTGCGCTGGTCGTGGTGGCCAGTATTGGTAACACGTTGGGCGCGATGACCAGTTTCTATTTAGGCCGCTTAGGTCGCCTCGCAAAATCACCAGAAGCGTTAGCGACAGGTAAACACGCAAAGGGGCTCACCTTGATTGAACGCTACGGCGTGTGGGCGTTGTTACTCTCATGGGCACCAGTTGTCGGCGATATTCTCTGTTTATTGGCGGGTTGGTTGAGACTACCGCTAATACCCTCTTTGGTGATGATTTTAATTGGTAAAACAATTCGTTACTTAATTATTGCCGCTGCCGTGCTGCAATGGATGGCATGATGGCGCTAGGATGTATTTAATGGTCAAGGGTGGGGAGTGTTTTTCCGTTTAGACTGAATTTACTGTATAGATAGGAACTTAGTGTTAATTTTGCGAGTCATAAATCCCAATGCTTAATCATTCAAGCGCACTATGACTAAACGCAGCACTATGATTATGAAGCTGTATTTTTGGCCCATTGATGTATGAGGGGAATGTTTTGAAGAAATGGATATTAGCGGTCGCAATTTCTGCCGCACTTGCGGGTTGTGCATCTGAAACGACTACGGCGAACTTGCCCGCAGGCGTTAAACTTATCGAAAATGTGCAATTGGCCGATTCGCAAGTAGGGATCCCCTACAAAAAGTACCAATTAGCCAATGGGTTAACGGTTATTTTACATCAAGATGATTCAGATCCCTTAGTGCATGTCGACGTCACTTATCATGTGGGCTCTGCCCGTGAATTAGCTGGGCGTTCGGGATTTGCGCATTTATTTGAACACATGATGTTCCAAGGCTCGCAGCATGTTGCCGATGAGCAGCATTTTGAAGTGGTTACCGAAGCCGGTGGTACCCTAAATGGCACGACTAATACCGACAGAACCAATTATTTTGAGACAGTTCCCAACAATCAATTAGAAAAAATGTTGTGGCTTGAGTCGGACCGTATGGGCTTTTTGTTGCCCGCACTCACCAGTGAAAAATTCGAAGTGCAGCGCGAAACCGTCAAAAACGAGCGTGCACAACGTATCGATAATCAGCCCTATGGCCGCATGAGTGAGCGTTTTAGCCAAGCCATGTACCCTGTCGGTCATCCTTATTCTTGGCCTGTAATTGGCTGGCCGGACGATCTTAATCGCGCCACGGTTGACGATGTTAAACACTTTTTCCAACGTTGGTATGGTCCTAACAATGCGACCTTGACCATAGGTGGCGATTTCGATGAAATGCAAACCTTAGCCTGGGTCAATAAATATTTTGGTGAAATCCCCCGCGGCCCTGAAGTCTCGTTAGAGCAAAAGGCGCTGGTTAACTTAGACAAGACGCGTTACATCTCCATGGAAGATCAAGTGCACTTGCCTTTGATCCGTATTGGTTTTCCAACCGTATACGCTAGACATTCAGATGAGGCCGCGCTCGATCTGTTGGCCAATATTTTAGGTGGTGGTAAAACATCCTTATTATATAAAAACTTGGTTAAGGACGGTTATGCCGTGCAGGCTAATGTGAGTCATCCTTGTCAAGAGCTTGCGTGTCAGATGTCGATTTATGCTTTAGCCAATCCTGAAAAGGGCGGCAAACTGGCGGATCTGGAGCAACGTATTCTCGACTCGATTAAGGAGTTTGAGCAACGTGGCGTTACCGATGACGATCTGCAAAAAGTCAAAGTGCAGTTTGAGGCTGATACCATTTATAGCCTGCAGAGTGTTTCTGGCAAAGTGTCGACCTTAGCGATGAACCAAACGCTGTCGGGCAATCCGAACATGATTGCCTCAGATCTGAATCGTTATGCCAATGTGACCAAAGACGATGTGATGCGCGTGTTTAAGCAATACATTAAAGATAAACCTATGGTGGTTATGAGTGTGGTGCCGCAGGGAATGACGTCACTTATTGCCCATGCGGATAACTTCACGCCAGCAACGTTGCCGATTGCACACTCTGCGGTAGAGGGGGATTTGCCCAAGCCTGAACTTGTTTCAAGTTTTGATCGGACTAAGATGCCTGCATCTGGCGTTGCACCTATGCTCAAAGTACCTAAAATTTGGACAAAAACCTTAGCCAATGGCATCGAAGTCATGGGCACTCAAAGTACTGAAACACCAACAGTTGAGTTAATTGTTTATCTCAATGGTGGCCACAGACTCATACCCGTCGAAAAAGTAGGCTTAGCAACGCTGACTGCGGAAATGCTTAATGAATCGAGCCAGAAGCGCAGCAGTGAAGCACTATCACAAGCCTTAGAAATGCTAGGTAGTAGTGTCGACTTTAGTGCGTCTGAATATCAAAGTTCGATCAAAGTATCAGCTCTGACAGCACATTTAGATGAGACGCTGGCGATTATGGAAGAAAAGCTGTTTCAGCCAGCGTTCAGCGAAGCTGACTTTGCGCGAGTGAAACAACAGCAATTACAACAGATCCAGCATATGCAGTCTGATCCTAGCTATCTGGCTGATACGGCGTTGTCGTCTTTGTTATACGGTAAAGACAATGCGTTAGGTGTGAATGATCTCGGCACGCTCGATTCTGTCGCGGCGCTTACGTTAGCCGATGTAAAAGCATTTTATGCCCAGCAGTATCAAGGCGGCAACGCTAAAATTGTCACTGTTGCTAATTTATCTGAATCTGCATTGCTGCCTAAATTAGCGGGATTAAACCAGTGGAAAGGAGAAGCAGCTGTGATACCGCCACTTAAGCCACTCCCTGCATTAAAAGGCGGCACAATTTATCTGATTGATAAACCTGGTGCGGCGCAATCGGTAATCAATATTGCCAAGCGCGCATTACCCTACGATGCCACAGGCGATTATTTTAAATCCTATCTGATGAATTATCCGTTAGGCGGCGCATTCAATAGCCGTATCAACCTAAATTTACGTGAGGATAAAGGTTATACCTATGGTGCTCGCACTCGTTTTACTGGCGGTGCTGAAGTGGGCGATTTTGTCGCATCAAGTAACGTTCGCAGTGACGTGACGGCGAAAGCACTCATTGAGTTTGTAAAAGAAATCAGTGCTTATCAGCAGCAGGGCATGACAGATGCTGAACTTGCCTTTATGCGAAATTCAGTCTCGCAAGGCCAAGCACTTGATTATGAAACACCGTATCAAAAAGCGGGCTTTATACGGATGATCCAACGTTACCAATTGAGTCAAGATTTTACGACTCAACAGGACAAGATCATTAATACTGTAACAAAAGATGAACTCAATGCCCTCGCGGCTTCCGAGCTAGATATCAATAAAATGGTGATTCTGGTGGTGGGAGATAAAGCGACAATTGAAGCGGATTTAGCGGTATTGGGCTATCCAATTGAAACTTTAGTATTGTAAATTAGTATTTCGCCCTTATATAGGTAGATAGACGGGTGCATTAGTTAACGACTATTTGCCCCATATTTACCGGATTTACATCGAAAGACGGTGACAGCATTAGCTGTCACCGTCTGCTTTTAATCATACAAGGTGTGAATTTGGCTTGCCCCACAGACAGGTTTAGATTTATTTTGAGGCATATTTTGCAAGATAAGCCTCAAAATAAAGGTCTGACTGTTAACCTTGTCGCGATAGCGAATCACCAATTAGAGAAGCGCAAATTGAAGTCATTCAATGAATTAGTACAATATCTCTCGGACGCCAATGGGCGCACCGCACTCTTGGGTATGTTACGTGGCATAGAACGTGAGGCGTTGCGGATTGATGAGTTTGGTTATCTCGCTACAGACTCGCATCCCGAAGCCTTAGGCTCGGCGTTAATGCATTCACGTATTACGACGGATTACAGTGAAGCCTTGCTCGAGTTTATTACGCCAGTAAATCACAATGTTGAGCAACTTCTCACAGGGTTAACTGAGACTCATGCCTTCAGCGTGCGCCACTTAAATGGTCAACGTTTGTGGCCCGTGAGCATGCCTTGCTATGTGAAAGATGAGCAACAGATCCCCGTTGCCCGCTATGGCTCATCGAATACTGGCATGATGAAAACCTTGTATCGTAAGGGGTTAACCTATCGTTATGGTGCCCTGATGCAGATCATCTCTGGGGTGCACTTTAACTTTTCGGTATCGCAAGAATTATGGCAAAGCCTGTATGAGTTAAGTGATAAAGAGTTAACTTACGATGATTTTATTTCAGAATCCTATTTCGGCTTGATCCGTAACTATCGCCGTTTAGTGTGGGTACTTCCTTATTTATTTGGTGCCTCGCCAGCGTTATGTAGCTCCTTTATTAAAGATCAAAAAACCGACCTCAAGTTTGAAAAAACGGGCCATGGAACTCTGTATCTGCCCTATGCCACTTCGTTGCGTATGAGTGATTTAGGCTACACCAACAAAGAGCAAGAAGATCTAAATATCAGCTATAACTCTTTGCCTGAGTATCTGGCTGGCGTGAATGCTGCCACTAAAATGCCTTCAGCAAACTTTGCTAATATCGGCGTTAAAGTCGATGGTGAGTATCGTCAACTTAATGCCAATGTATTGCAGATTGAAAACGAGTTCTACTCGCCAATCCGTGCGAAACGGGTCACACGTAGTGGCGAGAAACCGTCTGAAGCTCTGGCCCGTGCTGGGGTGGAATACATTGAAGTGAGAGCGTTGGATGTTAATCCATTTAGCCCAGTTGGCATTGAGGCGACACAAGTACGTTTCCTCGATTTATTCCTACTCTATTGTTTATTAACGCAGTCGCCTAAGTCTGAGGCGAGCGAAGAGGCGAGATTAAGCGCGAATCTTAAAGCTGTGGTGCTTGAAGGCCGTAAACCTGGGCTTGAGTTATTAACTGCAGACGGTTCACATTCGCTTAAATCTTGGTTAGAAGAGTTGTTTGATGCCTTGCAACCTTTGGCAGTATTGCTTGATGGTGAGGGGACGGATTATCAAGTGGCTTTGGCCCATTGGCGTAAAGCGGCTGAAGATCCGAATTTAACCCTGTCGGGACAAGTACTGCAAAACGTGATCAACAAGGGCCAAGATCATGGTCAGTGGGTGATGACGTTAGCGCAGCAATACTATCAATACTTTATCGATTATCCCTTGTCGAGCGAGACCATAGCGCAGTATCAAGCTGAAGCATCCAGTTCGCTTAACAAGCAAGCTGAACTAGAGGCGGCGCAGAGTGCAGTTTCATTCGATGATTATCTGGAAGATTACTTTGGAGTGAAGCCGTGAAAGAGGGGTTATTCTCTTTCACTGGCCTACGTGCCCGCGCAGCTTTGATTGTGTTCAGTGCCTTGTTATCTGGCTGCGCCGCGTCACCTGAAGACCCACTGGGCTGTGGTACTGTGTCGGGTTATTTGCAGCCCGATGCCAGTACTCACTGGTATCGAGTTGTGGTGACCCATTTAAACGGGCAGGCAGTCGTTTCTAAGCCTAATTATCAGTTAGCGCCTGGCGAATATGAATTTACCGTTGCGGAGCTGATTGATGATCCAAGTTTGTCTGTCACGCTTGCCGCGCGGACACCCAAAGTATTCAAGCTCAATGTCGAAAGTCATCAGCGTTATCATATCGGTGCGTTATTTCACACTGATAAGCGCTATATGGGTAAAGACACTGCGGATTGGGAACCCGGCGTGTGGCAGCAAGAAGATCATGAGTGTCAGTTTGAGCTGAGTCCCGAAACGAAATAGCCAAAGTGTTAAGCTCAAGTGGTAAGCCAGCTACATTCGATTTAAATCATATTGATTTAGCCTCTAGCGCTGAGATCTTCTAAGCGCAAAAAAGGCTTTTTATGCTTGCCTCAGCCTGAGTCTATGACATTATGGCGCGAGCTAACTCTCCAAAGAACATGATATTAATGAATAAATCCTTCGCTATCTTACTCTGCGCCAGTCTCGGCATCTTGTCTGGTTGCGCGACATCTCCGCCTAAGTCTCCCGAAAATTTGTGTGAGATATTTCAAGAACACCGAGATTGGTACGATGCCGCTAAAGATGTCCGTGATAAATGGGGTGTGCCAGTGCATGTGCCGTTAGCTATGATGTATCAAGAAAGCTCATTCAAGCACAACGCCGCGCCACCGATGGAATACTTTTTAGGTTTTATCCCTATTGGCCGTGCCAGCGATGCCTATGGTTATGCGCAGGCTAAGACCATGACGTGGGATGATTATGTGCGTGAGACGGGAAACAGTTGGTCGAGCCGCAGTGATTTCGATGATGCCTTGGATTTTATGGGCTGGTTTATCAGCAAAACCCATAAGATAAATGGCGTATCTAAATGGGATGCGCGGGCGCAGTATCTTAATTATCACGAAGGCTGGGGCGGTTATCGCCGTGGCAGTTATAAATCTAAGGCGTGGTTAGTGAAAGTGGCGAACAAGGTGGATGCGAGGTCGAAACGCTACGCGGCTCAATATAAAACCTGCCAAGAAGATTTAGATTCATCTTGGCTGTGGCGTTTATTTTTTGGTTAAGATTACGTTTCTATATCATTGTCAGCCACCTAAGTGAGAATGGCTGACTGTCGGTGTTCAATTTAGATATTTAATCGAGCTAGCTAATTGAGATAGCTAATCGAGATTGTAAACTCAAATCTTAAACTCAGATATTCAACTCCGACGCTTACTGATTGTTGATATTAGCCTTTTGACATCGGCTGCAGCACCATACTTCAATTGATTTATTGCGCTTTCACTGCGAAGGTTTCTAATGCCTGAATGGCTTTTTTCTTTGCACGCTTTTGCTCATACATGGCATGATCTGCAGTCTTAAAGGATTGATACCAATCGGCTTCGAAGGGGGCAATACCAAAACTAAAACCTAGGCTAAGCTCTGAACCTTGATTCAAGGTTTTGCGCATATCATCTAAGTCCTGTTCAATTTGAGCTAACGGCCCATGGCATAAAGCGACAAACTCATCGCCACCAAAACGGGAAATAATGCCTTTGTTTTGCCAATAGGTGAGCATGGCAGTGGCCGTTCGCTTGATGGCAACATCACCCATCTGGTGCCCATAGGCATCATTAATGGACTTGAGATTGTCCATATCGATAATAATTAAAAAACTGCCTAAGTGAGGTTTGTGCTGCCAATGGTGCAGTTCATCTTCAAAATTCTTTCGATTATAAAGTCCTGTTAATGGATCAAAATTGGCAAGTTTAGTGATCTGCAGTGACTTCTGATAGAGCGCAATGGCATTGCTAGCTTCGTGAGTTAGGATAGAGACAAGATTGCGGTCGTAATCGCTAAAGGCGCCAAGGCTACTGCTATCGAGATTGAGCATGGCATACAGTTTGCCATCAATACGAATAGGGCTAGACAGGGTTGAGCGTATCGGCTGCTTCGACACTGAGAGTAACACTTTTTGATCATCTTCCGTTAAGGTGCTAGCCGCATTGATATTCTTCATATCATTGATGACCACTACTTGATCGCATCTCCCTTCAGTGAGTCGATATTCAAAAGTTTGCTCTAAGGTAAAATCCAGTTGTCTGAGCTTTGCTAAATCGAGCCCCACGACAGATTCAAAATACAGTTTATTATTCACCTCGTTGATTTTAATGATGCTGCCCATTTCGGCACCATTAATCACGTACACGGCTTTATTGAGTAAGGCGTCCAGAAAGGCATGCTCATTTTTATAATGGCTCGAGAGATGTGCGAGTTCATAGATGGCATCGTTGATGGTGACGACTTGCTCTAAATGCTGCCATAGTCGAGTTAAACGACCCTGATGCAAATAGTAAATTAGGCTGTAGGCAAAAATATAAATGATGCAAACAAACAGTAAGGGCAGGATAGTCCAATTTTCTGTGGGTGCATTAAAGATAAACAGCAGGATGAATAGACATATCGGCACTATAAGCAGTAGCAGATGATAGCGATAATCTAAGCGATCTATGGTCTTACGTTTGAAATTATCCCTTAATTTCACTCGACTATTCCTTTATCTGTGTCATTGCTAGTAATCATTGAATGCTATACATCACTAACGTATTCACACTGAGTTCAGTTAAGTATATAACGAAAATTGAAATATAAACTGATATGAAACTGTGAACAATTTCATATCAGTGATTTTGGTACTAAATACTGAATTAACGCAAATTTTCTGCGTATTCGGCCAATATCCAAGCTAATGGTGCTTGGTATTGGATTGGCATCCAAGTTTGCAGTGCGGCTATGCTCTGGTTGAGCACAGTTTGATTTGGCACTGATAGGTTTAAATGTCCGACTTTACGACCCGGGCGAACTTCTTTGTTGTACCAGTACAACTCTGCATTGGGCAAACTTAACCAGCGAGGGTCATTATCGATACCGATAAGGTTGACCATAACACACTGAAAATTCACTTGTGGCTGTGGGATCGCAATTCCGCAAAGTGCTCTAAGATGCAGCTGGAATTGATCCATATGGGTTCCGGCTTGAGTCCAATGGCCAGAGTTGTGCACTCGCGGTGCCAGCTCATTCACCAGTAACTCATCGCCAACACGGAAGCATTCCATCGCCATTACGCCAACGTATTCAAGTTCGTGCATAATAGCGCTGAGCATAGTTTCGGCTTGGGCTTGCAAAGGGCTTAAGCGTGCCAGTGGCGAAATCGACGCCATTAAAATGCCGTCCTGATGTAAGTTCAGCGTCAGCGGATAAAACACGCATTCGCCTTCGCGAGTACGCACGCCAACCAATGATACTTCTTCATCAAAATTAATCGCTTGCTCAGCAATCGCAAGGTTACGCCAATCATTTGGAATATCACCCGTTTCGGCTTGTTTAAGCCAATGTTGACCTTTACCGTCATAACCCCCAGTACGGCGTTTCATCAAGACTCTAGGACCATAGTGCTGATACAGGGTATCGACTTGGGTGTTATCGTCGACTAAGGTCCAAGGCGCCGTGGGAACGCTGAGCTGGTCGAGTAGACTCTTTTGGCTAAAACGGTCGGCTAAACGGCTAAATACCGGACCATTAACAAAATGGGGGTGTGAGCTGAGTTGTAAACTCAGGGCGGACTCTGGCCACTGTTCGCGCTCGGCGGTAATAATGTCGTGGGGCGCGAGTGGCAGAATGTCATCCGTAGGCGTCATGATATCGACGGCGTTAACTTCAATCGCTAATGGCTCACCAGCGTGGGTCAACATGGCGCCCAGCTGACCATTACCTAATACCCAAACCTTAGGTTTAGTGTTTGTCTGGGTCATTAGACTTCCCTCGGGTCTGGATTGTCCAGTACCGCACGGGTCTGTTCTTCTCTGAAAGCGTCAACACGAGCCGCTAATTCTGCATCGTTATTCGCAAGGATTTGGCAGGCCAATAATCCTGCATTGAATGCGCCCGCTGTGCCTATGGCTAAGGTGCCGACGGCAATGCCTTTTGGCATTTGAACGATAGACAATAAGCTATCCATACCTGACAGTGCTTTACTTTGGACTGGTACACCTAATACGGGTAAGCGAGTTTTAGAGGCAATCATACCGGGTAAGTGCGCTGCGCCACCGGCGCCACCAATGATGATTTTAAAACCACGTTCGGCGGCAGAGGCTGCAAACTCCATGAGTTTATCTGGCGTTCTATGGGCGGAAACCACTTCAACATGATAAGGCACTTGCAGTTTATCCATTATTTCAGCGGCGGCTTCCATCGTGGGCCAATCACTTTTAGAACCCATAACAACAGCAACAAGGGCTTGCATGATAACTCCTTAACTCACTAATTTTAATTATATTTTGACCTTGTTTCATGTCTAGGTACAGTTGATGCTTGTCTAGCCGTCATCGGTAGCTAGCATCATGGCGCTGAATAATACCATGATCCTAGCGATTTCTGCCCGTTTTTGCGTGTGAAAAAACGTCTTTCGCGGCGATGAATAGGTGAGGTGATGGAGCAATAAAAAAGACCAACACTGAGGTTGGCCTTTGGCATTAGTTTGCAGTCATAAGCTGCTGATATTGGGTTGCAAGGTTTACAGTATTTGCTTATCCGTAGTAATTTCTGTTTGCTGAGTGATAACTGGCGCTTCTGTCATTGCCTCACGTAGGGTCGAGTAAAACTTCAATACACCTTCAATTGGCTGGATCTTCGCTCTCGCCAGCGTTCGGATGGGCTGGAACTGCAGATCGGCGATAATGAGCTTAGTTTTATTTGCTTTGCATTTTTCAATCAGTTTCGTCAGTGCGGCTAATCCTCCCGCATCCAGAATAGATACTCCATCGAGATAAAGCACTATCACTTGTTTATCTTCGGTGAGACTCGCGATTTCGGAGAAAATGCGGTCAGCAGCAGCGAAGAATAGCGGCCCGTTAATTTTAAGGACAGCCCAATCGGCAGGTAGCTCTTGATCCACATAACGCTTGTTGGTGCTGATATCGTAAAGCTTTGTCATCTCGGCAATTTCTTTCATAAACAGCAAGGCAGCAAGGATAATTCCAACACTGATGGCGATCACCATGTCGAAAATAACCGTTAATGAAAAACAACTGACAAAAACCATGATATCGCTGGTGGGCGCAGTTTTAATTAAATGTAGTGCCTTGTGGGCTTCACTCATGTTCCAAGCCACAACAAGTAGCAGGGCTGCCATGGCTGACATGGGCAAATAAGCTAATACGCCCGCTAAGGCGACTAAACCAATTAAGACTACTATGGCGTGGATCATGGCCGCTATCGGGCTCTGAGCTCCCGCTTTGACGTTTGCCGCGCTACGGGCAATTGCTGCAGTGGCCGGTATACCGCCAAAAAACGGTGTGATGATATTACCTATACCTTGCCCTAGTAATTCACTGTTGGCACTGTGACGTTTACCTGTCATGCCATCGAGCACCACTGCACACAGTAGCGATTCAATTGCGCCTAACATGGCAATGGCAAAGGCGGCTGGTAATAAAGCTTGAAAGGTCGCGAGATTAAACTGAAACGCTTGGCCATTCGCGCCAGCTTGCAGCCAAGGCCATTCGAAACTGGGTAATACGGCAGGAATTCCCATGCCTGTGGTGCCATCACTCAGTTGATAGTGAAAACGGGTTCCTATGGTTTCTATATCTGCACCCATGGCATTGAGAACCAAGGCGAACATAGTGCCGAGTATAATAGCCGGAAGGTGCGCTGGCACGGGTGTTTTGAGTTTTGGCCAAAGTAGCATAGTCGCTAAGGTCGCGGATGCTACCAGTAGGCTAGGTAAATGCACCGAGGGTAGCGCTTGAGCTAATGTCATCAACTTAGCCAGATATTGCTCTGGCATTTGGGCTATCTCGAGTCCGAAAAAGTCTTTGAGCTGCAAGGTAGCGATGACGACACCTATCCCCGCGGTAAAGCCTAAGGTGACGGATTCAGGGATATACAAAATTAATCGACCAAGTCGCAGCATTGCCATGCCGACGAGTATCATTCCGGACATCACAGTTGCGATTAATAATCCTGCTAAACCAAATTGTTGGGCTATTGGATAGAGCAATACCACGAATGCCGCTGTCGGGCCTGACACGCTATAACGTGAGCCGCCAGATATGGCGATAATAAAACCGCCGACAATCGCAGTGTATAAACCGTATTGAGGTGCTACTCCACTGGCAATGGCTAATGCCATTGCTAACGGAATGGCAATAATGCCGACAGTGAGACCTGCAAGAAGATCTTGCCCAAAACGTTTAAACGAATACTTATCCTTCACGCAAGCTTCTGTGAGTGCGTGGGCGATTCTTAGGGAAAACAAATGAGCTGAGTGTGACACGAGTGGGTCCCATAGCGAGGCGAGTAACAAGCTTCTATTTTAGTGACCTGATACAAGCCGCAGTGTGAGCTTGATTGCAAAAACGATTGAAAATACTTTGTTTTGTATAAATAGTGTGCTTGGAGGCTGTTTGATTCTCATTTAAGAGTGGTTTGTAAAATATTTTGATACTTTAACCCTTTTAGTCATTTGCGCCGTTTACAGCCTTAGGTCAACATCAAAGGCATTCAATATGAAAACAATATACTCCCAGAAAACCATTGCACATTCCTTATTACCTTGGGGAAACGCCAGCATATCGGCGAGCAATAGCGCAGCTTTATTCTTAGTCATGCTGAGTTTAACGGCCTGTGGCGGTAAAGGTTCTGAGGCTCAACAACGACAAGCGGAGCTGCAAGCCGAACAGAGTCATAAAGAAGTGTCACTGCGCCGTGCTGAAATGCGTGATGCTACTAAGATTGAGATGGCCAGAGTCGCGGCGCCGATGCAAATGTCTACCCATGGTGCAGTGATGGGAATGAACATAGCCCCAATGCCGTCAGACTATGCCGCGATTCTGTTAGCACAAAATAAATTCGAGCCGCTGGTACAAAATGGCATCATGGTGGCAGGAGAAATTCCAGTATCGACTTTTTCCATCGATGTTGATACTGGCAGTTATGCCACCTTAAGGCGGATGCTGAGGGAAGGGCGCTTGCCCGAGAAAGGTACAGTCAGAGTTGAGGAAATGCTCAATTATTTTTCCTACGACTATCCCTTACCTGCTAAAAATGCCGCGCCGTTTAGCGTTACGACAGAGCTTGCGTCATCCCCTTATAACGATGACATGATGCTGTTACGGATTGGTCTTAAAGGGTATGACTTACCTAAATCTCAGTTAGGTGCTAGTAACTTAGTCTTTTTGCTCGATGTGTCAGGTTCTATGGCATCTACCGATAAATTGCCTTTACTGCAAACAGCACTCAAGTTGCTGACGGCGCAATTAAGCGCGCAGGATAAAGTCTCTATTGTGGTTTATGCAGGGGCTGCTGGTGTAGTGCTCGATGGCGCGTCGGGTAATGACACTCAAACTTTAACCTATGCGTTAGAGCAATTGAGCGCCGGTGGTTCAACCAATGGTGGGCAAGGAATCACACAAGCCTATCAATTGGCGAAAAAGCATTTTATCCCCCATGGTATTAATCGAGTCATCCTCGCGACTGATGGTGATTTCAACGTTGGTATGACAGATTTTGATGATTTGATTGCCTTGATTGAGAAGGAAAAAGATCATGGTATTGGCCTGACAACCTTAGGGTTCGGTTTGGGGAATTACAACGATCAACTCATGGAGCAATTAGCGGATAAGGGCAATGGTAACTATGCCTATATCGATACCCTGAATGAAGCGCGAAAAGTGCTGGTGGACGAGTTAAGTTCAAGCTTGTTCACTATTGCTAAAGACGTCAAAGTGCAAGTGGAGTTTAATCCGGCCTTAGTGTCTGAGTATCGTCTAATCGGTTATGAGAATCGTGCTTTAGCACGGGAGGATTTCAACAACGATAAGGTGGATGCGGGCGAAATTGGCGCGGGTCATACAGTGACTGCCTTATATGAATTAAGATATGTTGAAGCAGGGCAGATGGCGAATGATAAACTCAGATATGGCGTTGATGCTCAAACGGGGCAAGAAAAATACAGCCGTGAAGAAATCGCTTTCCTTAAACTGAGATACAAGTTGCCAGAGCAAACACAGAGTCAGTTACTGAGTTATCCCATCAGGTTAGACCAAAATGTTAAGCTGTTAGAACAAGCGAGTGATGATTTTAGATTTGCAGCAGCGGTTGCAGGATTAGGGCAATTACTGAATGGCAGCCATTATCTACATCAATTTGATTATACTAAGTTAAGCCAGTTAGCACGTTCGGCATTAGGGGACGATCCCTTTGGATATCGCCATGAGTTTGTGCAATTAATGGAAACCGCCGCGGCCATAGAGCAATCTAATCATGTGCCGATTAAGAAGGTATTCGATGGTACGGATAAACCTTTTCCTCCCCAAGATAAGCTTCATGGCGAGCCAGTGAGAGACAAGAGCAATACGCGCAATGAGAGATTACAATAGTAAAAGTAAATTCGTGGGGCTAACCCCAATGATGAGGAATTTCCCGTGGCATTAGCAATAGCGCAATTATCAAACCATGAGCACTCAGATGAGCAATTGATGTTGTGCTATGCCAAGGGCGATTCAAAAGCATTTGAACAGTTATACCTGAAGCACAAAGGTGCACTCTATCGCTACTTTGTACGCCAGTTAGGTGATAAGCAGTTAGCTGAAGATTTGTATCAAGAAACCTGGGGGCGGGTGATCCGCGCTGCGGCTAACTATGAAGCCAGTGCCAAGTTTACTACCTGGTTGTATCGTATCGCTCATAACTTATTGATTGATCATGTTCGGGCGGTTAAGCCCGTGGATTTAGTCGCTACTGATGAAGATGATGCAGGACTCGATACTTTTGTGGCGGGTGAGCAAGATAAGCCCGATGTGCAGTGGCAAGAAGCGCAAAAGAGCTTATTGCTAAAGACCTGTATCGCACTGTTACCCCAAGTTCAGAAAGAGGCATTTATCCTGAATATTGAAATGGGTTTTACGGCTGCCATCATTAGCGACATTGCGGGCGTGACCTTAGAAGCGACTAAAAGCCGTATTCGTTATGCTTACCAAAGCCTAAAAGATTGTGTCAGCGCGAAATGGCAGGAGGCGGGTCATGAGTAATTCTTCTTCAAGTGCTGATGAGCGCGCATTACAACAGGAAGTGCTGGCTTGGTATCACCAGCAGGCCTTAGAGGTTCCACCGCAGCAACTCGATCAAGATATCTTACAGCTGGCGCAAACTCACTTAGCTGAAATGCATCAAAGCAAAATAACCGCCGTTGAAGCGCCAAGTTCCGTTTGGCGACGCCATCCTTGGGCGTTATCGAGCGCGGCATCGTTAGTGCTTGTTGTTGGTCTGCTGGTGCTGAATCGACCTCAAGTCGAAGATGCACTTGCTCCAAGTCCTATGGTGATGAGTGCCCCTGCGCCACAAACAATGGCAAGAATGGCTGATACTGAAGCGATGCAATCTTTAAACATGCAAACAGAAGCCGTGGCTGAACATAAAAGACAGACGGAAATGCAGCAAGCTAAAGCCGCATTGGGAGCAACTGAGCAGCAGGATGCAATTAGCCCCGCTATCGCTGCAAGGTCTATGAATGCACCAAGATTATCTGAGCCTGCTGAAATCAACCAAGTGTCATTGACTGAGTATTTACATCGGTTACAAGTCCTCATCGAAGCGAAGGAGACTGGTCAAGCATTCGTGCTGGAACAAAAACTGCTCAAGGATTACCCGTATCTTGCAGTTAAGGATGTCGATGAAGCGCAGCTAATCGAATCGCAGCAAGTATTAAGACTTGAGTTTAAAAAGCTACAACAGCAATTACATCAGCTTGCCAAGTAACTATGTGGTTGTGGTATTTACGAATAAAAAAGTGATTAGAAATCGCAAAGTGGTGAGATAAACAGCTAAATTTCCCTGAAATATGCCGAGACGTGCTAATGTTTGTGGTCTGTTTACTGTTTGGTATGTGATTTACTTGATCAACGTCATAAAGTGAACAGGTTTTAGCCTGTTATATTGGTGTTAGTTCACGACTTGGCTAGTATCAATAGTCAGACCCATATTCAGGAGGCATTATGCTTAAAAGACTCATGCATGATCATAAACATATAGCTGTATTGCTAAATGTTTTAAAAAACAAGCAGATGAAACTATCCGAAGGTGAGTCAATCAACTTCAGCGTCGTGCGCGATATTGTTGAATATATGCAAGGATATGCTGAACGTTGCCATCATCCCATTGAAGACATTATTTATGCCTACTACCTAGCCCATAAAACGAACGATACTATCGATAAATTGAGTGCCGAACATGAGTCGGTGATCCAATCCTCGGCGACCTTGATGGCGACTTTAAACTTGATCCTCAGTGATATTGTGGTTGCCCGCGAGAAACTGATTGTTGACTTTGCAGAGTATGTCGCATTGCAAGAGCGACATATGCAGATGGAGGAACGGGAAATATTTCCTTTGTTAGCCAAAATTTTAACTGAGCAAGATTGGCAAGTTATTGAGTTAGAGTGTCAGAAATCGCTGATCGATGATCCTTTGTTTCTGGATCGAGAGCAGAAAGAATTTGAAGATTTACGGGTTTATCTCACAGCATCTGACTAATACTCTTTAGTTTATTGGGTCCATGTTGTGGGCTTAAGCTGGTGTTTTTATAAGGCTGAGGAGCACATTTTTGATTCTGACGGCGATGTCTCGTGAGCCAAAGTTGGTTGGAATTTGTAAAGTATTATCGGAGTCGATGACGTTGGTTTTTATCGTAAATCACTGGTTTTTATGTGTTTTTTAAAGCTCCGGCTCGTAAGGTCATACCCCGCTTATATTCTGTTTGCTCCAATAGTTGTAAATAAAAAAGCGCCGAAGGGCGCTTTTCTATTCATGTTTGAAATGATAACTAGCTCATATAAACATGTAATTACAACTGGATAGCATCAATGTCGTAGTTAAAGTTATTATCGATTTCTTGGAGTTCTTTGAGCAAACGATGCTTATCTTTTAACGCTTCGATCTCACGCCATTTACGCTTTTTATTGGAGCCTCGCGAACGATCGGGTCTTTCAACGACTTCATCTAGCGCACAACCATAATCTAAACGATCCATGGCAACCTCCTGTTGTTGTATGTTTTGTCAGCGATTAAATAACATATTTTTAAAACAGGGTGCAAGAATTATGTTTCATTTGTGTTAAGTTGAAATGAACTTTGAGTGATATGTCATTGATGTTATATGCAGAAGTAGAGCGGAGTTAAGCAGAAAAATTTAATAAAAAGAACGGGGTAGAATTAAAAAGCCAGCAATTGCTGGCTTTTTGTTCGATTAGATTTTGCCTTGTCGATAAAGGTTAATCAATGCGTTGCTTGAGGCATCTAAAGCATCGGAATCTTGCTCTGCGCCAATGCGTGCTAACACATCGTTACCGAGATTCTTACCGAGTTCTACACCCCATTGATCGAAGGAATTGATATCCCAAATAGCACCTTGAACGAAGGTTCTATGTTCATACAAGGCAATTAAAGCGCCTAGGGTACTTGGAGTGAGCTTATCCATAAGTAAGGTGTTGCTCGGCTTGTTACCAGGCATGACTTTATGTTGAGCGATCAGTTGCTTCTCTGTGGCGGATAATGCGCTATTAGCAAGTTCGGCTAAAGCTTCATCAAAAGTACGACCTTGCATTAAGGCCTGGGTTTGACCGAAGCAGTTTGACGCTAATTGGTCATGGTGCTCACCGATAGGATTATGGCTTTGCAGCGGCATAATGAAATCGGCAGGGATCAGTGCGGTACCTTGATGTAATAACTGGTGGTAGGCATGTTGGCCATTAGTGCCTTCGCCCCCCCAAATGACGGGACCTGTGCTGTAGTCAACATCAGTACCATTTAAGGTGACTGATTTACCGTTACTTTCCATATCTAGCTGCTGGAAATAAGCGGGTAAACCACGTAGGTAATGATCGTAGGTTAATACGACATGGGACTGAGCATTAAAGAAGTTTCCGTACCATAGGGAGAGTAATCCCATGATAACCGGCATATTCTCAGTCAGTGGTGCTGTGGCGAAGTGCTCATCCATCTGATGCGCACCTGTGAGTAGAGCCCTGAAGTTATCCATACCGATCAAAAGTGCAATCGGCAAGCCAATCGCTGACCAGAGAGAGTAACGGCCACCAACCCAATCCCACATAGGGAAAATATTGTTTGCATCTATGCCAAAATCTGTCGCTTTTGCCACGTTTGAAGTGACTGCGACAAAGTGTTTTGCCACATCAGACTGCAAACCGCCTTTCGCTAGGAACCAGTCTCTTGCGGTGAGGGTATTAGTTAAGGTTTCCTGTGTCCCGAAAGATTTGGATGACATGATGAACAAGGTCGTTTCAGGATCCAATAACTTCAGCTTCTCACTAATAGAAGTCCCGTCGACGTTTGCCACAAAGTGACAATTTAATTCGGGGTTCCAATAAGGGCGCAACGCTTGAGAGACGATTTTGGGGCCTAGGAAAGAGCCGCCAATACCAATACTGACAATATCGGTTATCGCTTTACCTGTGTAACCTTTCCATTGACCTGACGTCACTGAGTTCACAAACCCTTGCATCTTATCTAGAGTTTGTTGAACTTCAGGAACTATGTCTTGACCCTCGGCAATAATCAATTGTTCTGCAGTACTGCGAAGCGCAGTGTGCAGTACGGCGCGCTTCTCTGTGGTGTTAATGATTTCACCTGCAAACATCGCTTTGATTTTTGCTTCAAGTTGGCTATTGCTTGCCAACGCAAATAACAGATCCAGCGTTTCCGCTGTTGCTCTGTTTTTAGAGTAATCCAGTAATAAACCACAGGCTGATAGCGACATTTTATTGAAACGTGCTGCGTCAGTTGCAAACAATTCCCGCATATGCGGAATATTTTTACTGTGTGCTGATAAAGCTTGCCATGTTGAGCTTTGGGTCAAGAGTGTCATTTCACCGTCTCCAGAGTGCTTAGTTCGCGAGCTTAGTCGTGAGCATGACTTCGAGCTTACCTTGGTCTATCGCAAAGTTTCGAATGCCTTCGGCAAGCTTATCAACCGCCATTGGATCTTGGTTAAAGTCCCAACGGAATTGCGCTTCAGTCAATGGGGGTTCTGCAGCGACAGTGGTCGTTGCTGCAACCAGTTTAGGTGTGATGTCAACTTGCGAATTAGCCAGTTCTTCTAATAGAGAAGGGCCAATGGTCAGACGATCGCAACCTGCTAGCTCAATAATTTCACCGATATTACGGAAACTTGCACCCATAACAACAGTGTCAAAACCGTGTTGTTTGTAGTAGTTATAAATTTCAGTCACTGAAATGACACCAGGGTCATTTACGGCATTGTAATCTTTACCCGTATCTTTTTTGTACCAATCAAGTATGCGGCCTACAAAAGGAGAAATGAGATAAGCACCCGCTTCGGCACACGCACGCGCTTGAGCAAAGCTAAATAGTAGGGTTAAGTTGCAGTTGATGCCTTCTTGCTCTAGTTCTTTAGCGGCACAAATGCCTTCCCAAGTTGAAGCGAGTTTGATCAGAATGCGTGATTTATCTACACCCGCTTCTTTATATAGGCGAACCAATTTATGGGCTTTAGCGATTGATTTTTCTTTATCGAATGATAAACGGGCATCAACTTCAGTTGAAATTCGGCCTGGAACGAGTTTCAGTATTTCTACGCCGATATTGACCGCTAGTTTGTCGCTGGCATCATCAAGTTGCTGCACGAGATCGGTACTTTGTGATTTTGCCCAGTTTATAGCGTTTTCTATAAGGGATTCATATTCAGGAATTTGAGCCGCTTTCAAGATGAGTGATGGATTAGTGGTCGCATCTTCAGGTTGGTAGCGTTTAATCGCTTCGATGTCGCCTGTGTCAGCGACGATAGTGGTATATAACTTGAGTTGCTCTAATGTATTGGCCATGAAAAACATCCTTCTCAGGTAGCAGTTTTAACTCGGAATTCACTGATGACTATTAGAAGCGATTTTGCCAACTTTTCCAACCTTGAATGTAAAAAAATTACAAAAATGACAATTTTATGTCTATTAAGGTATGGCTCGAGCTACGGGCTATCATCTTGGCAGCAGTAGAGGGCGTCGCTTGTCCTAGTGTATACCCCATAAAAACAAAAAGTCGCTGCAAGCAGCGACTTTTTTACTTCAGTAAGAACTATTACTTCAGAACAGGTTGTTTTGTTGTGGTAGTCACGATAGCTTCGATGCGACGGTTCGCAGCGTGAGCTTCTTTTGAATCACCAGCAACCAATGGCTGAGTAACACCGTAACCGTTAGAAGTTACGCGGCTTCCGCTGATACCATATTTCTCTACAAGAATCTTGGCAACGGCGTCAGCACGTTTGTCAGACAATTCCATGTTGTATTCTGGTTTACCTACATTTGAGGCGTGACCTGCGATTTCAACAGTGAAAGCTGGATTTTTGTTCAAGTAGTTAGCTAATCTTTCGATGTCTTTGTAGTAAACATTTTTAACTACAGCAGAATCGTTAGCAAACTGGATTGAACCTACGTCTTCTTTGTTCTTCACGTTTTCATAGATAGTACAGCCAACAGAGTCAACTTTGTGAGTTGCTGGTGTTGCTGGACATTGATCTTTGTCGTCATAAACGCCATCGTTGTCAGAATCAACAGGTGCTGCGGCAACGACTGCAGCGGCAACTGGAGCTACAACAGCAGCAGAACCGAAGCGGTAGCTTAATTCTAAGCCCCAATAGTTGCTATCTGCATTGACTGGAACTAAGCCATTTGTATTGTCATCTAAGCCTTCATAACGGCGGTATTTAGCTTGTAACTTCAAGTTATCAGTGAAGTTATAGCCAACGCCTGCACCCAAGTATGGAGCAAAGTCAGAATCACTGTAAGAAGTGGATTGGTTATTGAAGTTTTGGCTGTTTTCAAGGCTATAGTACATCACACCGGCTTCAGCTGATAAGCTCCAACGGTTAGCCAAAGGCCAAATACCCACTAAGCCTAATGTTGAACCTTTAACGCTGACATCATTACTGATACCTGCTTCAGTCCAATCTGCATTACCTAAATCACGGAAGCCGATTTCAGCACCGAAGTAATCGTTGAACATGTAGCCTGCGAAAACATCCCAAGCGTATGGACTGTCTTCACCGTTCTGAGTGGCAACGTGCTCATAGTTATTAACGCCTAAACCGGCACCAACATACCAAGGTGTAAGTTCCTGAGATGCGCTGGCTGCGAGTGGAAGCAGAGATGTCAGTAATACTACTTTTAATGTGTTCTTCATCATTTTATTTACGTCCATTGATTATGATTCTCCACCAATATGCTTTGCTGGTTTTGTGCAAAACATTGCTAGCACTTAGTGTGGGGATCCTTTGATATTTTAGCCAGCGGTTAATTATCACTTGGTTTGTTAACTTTTTCCAGTATTAAGATCAACCTTTTAAAGGTTGCCATTCTGTAACTGGTATTTTTAATGCAAAAAAGGCACTCCGAAGAATGCCTTTAAATTACAATCTAATGTTAACTAGATGTTTCTATTAGCGTGTCCATACCCAATTTTCGATTTCTACTGGGTCTACACCATTCGCTTTAATATAGTTGCGGTGGTCAACTAATCTTTGCAGCATATCAGTGGTAATAGAGACGTGCATAGTTTCATCAATAACGCCCTGTTGGAACAGCTTGTAAGCCATATCAATTACAAGGTGATAGCGAGATGTACCGTTACGAACACCCATATCAAATGGCGTTGTTGTTGAACCTTCTTCTTCGTAGCCTTTAATTCTGAAGCGACGGCTGCCTTTGTAATCAAAAATTAACTTTTTGATTGTATTTGGGTAACCATGGTAGTTGAATACCACACCTTTATCTTGAGTAAATATTTCGTCCATTAACCAAGGTTTTTCTTTAAATTTACGGCTACCTAAGCCATCACTGCTTAATTCAGTGACACTAACGAAGCGGATTTTCACTCTTGGAAGGAGTTCTCTGATTAATACTAGAGAAGCCATACATTCTTGAGTGACATAATCACCACAACCTGCCAGCACAATATCGGGATTCTCATCTGAGGCAAAATCCCACACCATTACGCCGTCTTTTGTTTGTTTACGCGCTTCTTCCAAGCTTAGCCATTGTGGTAATTCTTTTTTACCTGCAACCAGAATATTGAGTTTGTCACGGTCAGCGAAGGCTCGCTCTGTATAAACCAATGTGCTGTTGGCATCTGCGGGTAAGTAAGCCGAGATTATTTTTGGATGTTTCTCCAGCATAGCCCCAAGGAAAGATGGGTTTTGATGTGAATAGCCATTATGATCTTGGCGCTCAAGTAATGAAGATAATACGACATTACAGGCTGGCAGTGGCTTACGGAAATGCACACCTTGGCTGGCGTAGACATATTTACAGTACTGATCGGCCATCGATGAGATAACTTGTGAGAATGCTTCGTAGGTGGGTAGCATGCCGTGGCGGCCTGTTACTGTGTAACCATGTAGCATGCCAAAAAGTAAGTTTTCAGAAAGCAGTTCAATGACTCGACCTTCACGGGACATATCTTCATCCCAACTCTCAATTGGCCACTGCCATGCACGATCGGTTTCTTCAAATACAGCTTGTAGTTGATTTGAATAGGTTTCGTCAGGGCTAAAAATACGTAGATTACGTTGGTCGCGGTTTAACTTGAATGCATCGCGCATCCATTCGCCCATTTTTAGCATTGAATAGCCACGTTGACCACGTGGTACTTCTGGGCCATAGCTGAGTTTTTCAAGATCTGGATTGGTTAATGCTCTAACAACTTCTCCGCCATAGGTTAAATGTTGACGGCCACAGGCAAGTTGTTTGGGTGGGATTAATGAACAAATGTCGGCATCAAAAATCAGTTCGCCTTTTTCATTCATTTGGTAGAGTTCTTGGAAGTCGTAACTGGCAAGCCAATTATCCAGCGCATCTAAATGACCCTTATCAGTGGCACATTTATTGACGATTACTTGATGCGATTCGCAGTTACCTTCTAATTTCTTGCCTTTATATTCACTGACACCAGTCCAACCTTTGGCTGTACGCATTAAAATGACGGGCCATTTTGGTTTAACTACGTCTTCGCCACTGCGTGCTCGACGTTGAATGTCATTGATCATGGTATAAGCGGTATCCATGGCATTTGTCATCTGCACATAGATATCTTCTTCTAATTCGTTATCAACTATGATGGGGAAATAGCCAAGACCACGGAATTCAAGATCCAGTTCTTCATGGCTCATACGTCCCATGCGGGTAGGACCGGAAATCTTATAGCCGTTAATATGCACAATTGGCAATACTGCACCGCTGGTCGCTGGTGAAACTAAGCGGTTTGCATACCACGATGCGGCTAATGGTCCCGTTTCTGCTTCGCCGTCACCAATTAAGACGGTTGCGATCAGATCTGGATTATCTAATACTGCCCCCCAGCCTACTGAGAGTGAGTAACCTAATTCGCCACCTTCAAGAATTTGTCCAGGTGCTTCAGGGTTTGCATGTGAAGGATAACCATAAGCGGCAGAAAACTTCTTACAAATATCTTCGATGCCAGTTTCATTGTAGGGAATAGTTTCTGGGTAGAAATGACTTAAAGAGCCTTCAATGAATAAGTTTGCTTGTACAGCGGGAAAACCATGGCCGGGACCGACTAAATAGATAAAAGAGCGGTTATGCTTCACTATCAAGCGGTTAATGTTGGCATAGACAAAGTTAATACCTGGGCAGGTACCCCAATGGCCAAGTAAACGTGGCTTGATATCAGTATGGGCAAGTGGACGTTTATGTAAGACGTTTTGTTTGAGGTAAATTTGCGAGGTCGCAAGAAAGTTTGTCGCTCTGACGTACTTTTTCAGAGCATTGATTTCATGTATTTGTGTCATGTTAAGCCTCACTAAAACAAACAAGAGATGATTGAAGTTTCTATGGGGTTACTATATTTGTAGTTTTATTACAAAAATGTGCCCTACATCCAAATTTTAAAAGTTGTTTTTGCTGTTAAAAATAATAGCGCAACTTAGACCTTTTGTTAATCTAGCTTTAACAGTAGCTTAGCTAGTGTTGTAAGACGTGATGTCGATGACGTTTAACTGTGCAAACGCGAGCTTGATCACATGAGCAATTTCGAATACTGTGCTATTTTGCTGCGTTGAATTCGGTAGCCGTGATGTTGTAAATTCACGGAAGGATAATTTGAAAAAATAAATCTACCGAAATTCTTACCTTTAACTTGGAAGGATTCATTCACCACAGATGTTGTACCTTTAATTGCAATTAGAGGAGCATTTGCTACGGGAAGAAGTAAAATAATATGTTAGAAACCATAGTTAATTTTTTGAATGCGCTACTTTGGGGTAAGTTGTTAGTATATGGACTAGTAGGAGCTGGTCTCTATTTCACCATTAGACTTGCCTTTATTCAGTTAACCCACTTTAAACATTCCATCAAAGTTATGACCATGAGTCGGCAAGGTTGCGATAGCGGTCTTTCTTCATTTCAAGTCTTTTGTACAAGTATGGCTGCCCGCGTCGGTGCTGGTAATATGGCCGGTGTTGCTGTTGCTATTGGTGCAGCGGGTCCAGGTGCAGTATTTTGGATGTGGCTTATCGCTATTTTAGGTATGGCGACTGCTATGGTTGAATCAACCTTAGCGCAGGTTTATAAAGTCCGAGATCATAATGGCCAGTTCCGCGGTGGTCCTTCCTACTACATGGAAAAAGGATTGGGTCAGAAATGGATGGGCATTTTATTTGCTGTCTTTTTGATCATTGCTTTTGGTTTAGTATTCAATGCAGTACAAGCTAACACGATTACCGGTGCCATGGAGCGAGTATTTGGTTTTAATCCAACCTATGTAGGGATTGGGCTAGTGATTGCCAGTGGATTTGTGATTGTCGGTGGTCTACGTAAAGTCGCGCGAGTATCTGAATTTCTTGTCCCCATTATGGCTTTAGCCTACATTCTTGTAGCCTTCATTATCGTTATTTTCAACCTAGAACAATTACCTGCGATTATTAGCTTAATTGTGAAAAGTGCTTTTGGTTGGCAAGAGGCTGCCGCTGGCGGCGTGGCTTATACTGTCGCGCAGGCAATGCAAGCGGGTATTGCTCGCGGACTTTTCTCGAACGAAGCGGGCATGGGCAGTGCGGCGAATGTTGCGGCAAGTGCATCGCCTAACCCTAATCATCCAGCATCCCAAGGTTTTGTGCAGATGATGGGCGTGTTTGCGGATACTATCGTTATCTGTACTGCAACGGCTGCGATAATTCTGCTATCAGGGGATATTGGCTCGAGTGATGATGGGATTCGATTAACCATTAATGCCATGTCTGCACATGTTGGCGACTGGGGTGGCGCATTTATTGCGGTGGCTATTTTCTTATTCTGCTTTACATCCATCATAGCCAATTACTCATACGCTGAAACAAATGTGATGTATTTAATGGGAAATAGTACCAAAGCACTGCCCTTATTCCGTTTGTGTGTGCTTGGCATGGTCATGTTTGGTGCCGTCGCTAAGATAAGTTTAGTGTGGAACTTGGCTGACGTTTCGATGGGGTTGATGGCGACGGTAAACATTGTTGCTCTATTATTATTATCGGGTTTGGCAATTCGCGTTATTAATGATTATCGCGAACAGATCAAAGCGGGTAAGACTCCAGAATTCGATCGTAGTAAATTTCCTGAGTTGATGGATCAGCTTGATGATGATATTTGGCAAGATACCAGTCTTGTGCCGGCTAAAAAGCTTTAATTAGCCTAGCGCATCGACAATAGGCATTACTGATTGTTGTAATCGAAAAGACCACGCTGTTAAAGCGTGGTTTTTTTATGCTCGTTCAGTATCATAGGCATATATTTTTGTTTCTGTTGGGAGTTTTTGATGTTGATATTGGTTTCGCCGGCGAAGACCTTAGATTTTGAACAGCCGCCACTGACGCAGGTGTATTCACAACCTGATTTTTTAACTTATAGTCAGGAGTTGATCCAAGTGTGTCGGCAATTGACCCCTACAGACATCGCCACTTTAATGAAAGTGAGCGATAAAATTGCGGGTTTAAATGCGGCACGTTTTGGGGAGTGGCGGCCAGATTTTAGTTTAGATAATGCAAAACAGGCCATTTTTGCTTTTAGAGGCGATGTGTATACTGGCTTTGATGCTGATACATTGTCTGAAGATGAAATTGCTCGAACTCAGTCACAACTACGTATTTTATCTGGACTTTACGGTTTGCTCAGACCGCTGGATTTAATTATGCCTTATCGTTTAGAAATGGGCACGGCACTTTCTAATCCTAAAGGTAAAAACCTATATGAGTTTTGGGGAGAGACGTTAACTCAAGCGGTAAATGAAACGCTTGCTGAAACGAGTAGTGATATTATTGTCAATCTTGCATCTAATGAATATTTCAAAGCAATAAAGCCTAAAAAACTTCAAGGGCAATTAATTTCACCCATATTTAAAGATTGTAAAAATGGTCAATATAAAGTGATCAGTTTTTTTGCTAAGCGTGCTAGAGGCATGATGGCGAGATATCTCATTACGCATCAAATTAACACTTTAGATGAATTAAAAGCATTTAATGTTGCTGGTTATTATTATAGTGAAGAGCAGAGTTCCCCAACAAATCCAACATTTTTACGTGAAGAGCAATAGCGCAATATCGATAAGATGTTAATTGATAGAGAACAGCTAATGCTGTTCTCTATATCATTGATGGCCTATTTTTCAGATTGGGTGGCTAAAGGCGTTAATGTCACCGTTGAATTTGCCATGATATAAGCAAATTGTGCGTAGGCGGCGACGTTTTGAGCCAATGCGGCAGGGTCGATTTTATCTAAGGTATCATTCGGTGTGTGATGGTAATCGAAATAATCGTGGCCATCTTGCCTCAAGGATGCAACTGGAACACCTAAGGCAGGGAGCATAGACACGTCTGGCCCGCCAGAAGCTTGGTTATTGCCCAGTGCAACGCCATTGAATGACATAGGGCTGAGCGCTTGCTGTACTTCGGTGAATATGTTCTCATTCACTTTAGTATCGATTTGATAAATTCTGCCGGCCCCAAAATCAGACTCTGCAGCTATGTAGTGCAGCGGTAATTCCGCTTTATGAGCCTCTGCATACGCTTTACCACCAACGAGCCCAACTTCTTCAGCGGCATATAGAACGACTCTAACAGTGCGAGCGGGTTTTATGGGGAGATCTTGAATGTGCTTGGCTGCAGCCGTCACAATGGCGACACCAGCGCCATCATCAATCGCGCCAGTACCTTCATCCCAGGAATCTAAATGAGCACCAATGAGCACTATTTCATTGGGCTTACTATTGCCCGTTACTTCGGCAATGACATTGTAAGAAGTATTAAAACCTAAGTTTTTTGGCGACATATGCAATTCGAGCAGGGCATTAGGATCGCGTTTTAGCAATGCACCAACCAAATCAGCATCGGGATTTGACATGGCAGCCGCGGGGATCTTAGGCACGCCATCTTGGTAGCGCATGATGCCAGTATGGGCCATGCGGTCATGATCTGTGCCAATAGAGCGGATCACGATAGCAACTGCGCCTTTTTGTGCTGCAGCGACTGCCCCTTTCGAGCGGCCACCAACGCTTTTACCATAACCTTCACCAGTGATATGGCGCTCTGTTTTTTGGTCAATAAAAACAATCTTACCTTGCACCTCTTCAGGCTTGGCTTGTTGTAATGCCTCTAGGCTATCAAAGCGCGCGATTTTAGCTTGTATACCTCCAGCAGGAGTCGCAATACTGCCACCAAGCGCAGTAATGACCAACGGCTGTTCTACAGGGACGGTGATTTTGGCTTTGGCTTCACCGCGCTCCCAAATTGGCACTTGTACGGTTTCTTTATAAACACGGTCAAAACCAAGGCTGGTCAGTTTATTTATCGCCCAGTTAACGGCGAGGATATCCTTTGGACTACCTGCAAGTCTTGGACCCACTTCAACCGTGAGTGATTCGACTAAGTCATAGCTTAATTGCGAAGATAATGCTGCCTGTTGTAATTGAATGACTTCACTAGGGGCAGTTTCTACTTGAGTTTGGCACGCACTTAAACTCCCGATTAAAAGACTCGAGAGAAGTGTAGTTTGATAGGGCTTCATTAGATTTCCTTTATTTTTATTAAGCATGTCCCATTTTTAAAAACAATCTAGCAAAAAGTGTGCTTTATGTCCCGACTATATCCGTAAGGCGACGCTATATTAGCGCAGGGGTTAGTTTTAGGAGAGAAAGTGCGTAATGAATATTGAATTAATGCAGGAGCGAGCCGATCATGCCGTAGTGCTATTAAAGGCACTCGCGAACGAACGCCGTTTATTTATTCTTTGTTATTTATTGAATGAAGGAGAAATGTGCGTTGGCGAAATGAATAAAAAATTAGGCTTAAGTCAATCGGCACTATCACAACACCTTGCTTGGTTACGCAAAGATAATTTAGTAACCACACGCAAAGAAGCGCAAACGGTATTTTATTCACTCAAGAGTGATGAAGTACGGGAGATGATTCACTTATTGAACAACATTTATTGTCATTAATAGTGTTTTTCAGATATAAAAAAACCGGCAATTGCCGGTTTTTTTCATTTGCTATTTTATAGATTAAGCAGCGATTGCTTTGATCTTAGCGTTCAAACGTGCCTTTTGACGAGCGGCTTTATTCTTGTGAATAAGACCTTTAGTCGCCATACGGTCAACGATTGGTTGTGCAACAGCAAAAGCTTCTGTTGCTGTTTTGTGATCGCCTGCTTTAATTGCAGCGATTACTTTTTTAACGTATGTACGTAACATTGAGCGACGGCTGGCGTTATGCTGACGACGCTTTTCAGATTGAAGCGCGCGCTTCTTTGCAGACTTGCTATTAGCCAAGGTGCAACTCCTAAAAACTGGATTTGATACTTTTAAAGGCCGAGGAATATGCCTGCATTTAGTCACTTTGTCAATGACTATGATTGAATATTCATCATAAAGATAAATTAATCCAACCTGCCTTGGCTATCTTCGACCCAACTCGTGTAATATGTGGCGCAATTCTAGCAGCTATTACCGCAGTGTGACAGAGCCTGAATCGATTTTTTGAGATGTATCACCTAATCAATTCGATATGGGTCTGGGGGACGTTTGAGTAGAAAATTATTAAAATCTGGCCTGATTGTTAGTGCTATGACATTGATATCCCGAGTTTTAGGTCTAGTTAGGGATGTGGTTGTTGCTAATTTGATGGGCGCAGGGACAAGTGCTGATGTGTTTTTCTTTGCAAATAAAATTCCTAATTTTTTACGCCGTTTGTTTGCTGAAGGGGCTTTTGCACAGGCGTTTGTACCTGTTTTAACTGAGTACCAAGAGAAACATACCGCAGAAGAGACTCGTGATTTATTGAGTAAAGTTGCGGGCACATTAGGTTTACTAGTGACAATAGTGACCCTTTTGGGGGTGGTTGCATCACCTGTGTTGTCAGCTTTATTCGGTGGTGGTTGGTTCATCGCTTGGCTTAACAACGAGCCAGATGGTGCTAAATTTGAACTCGCTACCGTTGTGCTTAAAATTACTTTTCCTTATCTGTGGTTTATCACATTTACGGCATTAGCGGGCTCAATTTTAAATACCCGAGGCCGTTTTGCGGTATCGGCTTTTACACCCGTATTTCTCAATGTGGCAATTATTGCGGCGGCTATTTTCTATGCGCCTACATCGACCCAGCCTGAGATTACCTTGGCTTGGGGCGTTTTTTGTGGTGGTTTGATTCAGTTCCTATTTCAAATTCCCTTTTTATTGCGTGAAAATGCGCTCGTCAAGCCTTCTTGGGGCTGGCATCACCCGGGCGTGGTGAAAATCAGAACTTTGATGATCCCAGCATTGTTTGGCGTGTCTGTCTCACAGATTAACCTACTATTTGATACATTTATCGCCAGTTTTTTGATGACGGGTTCAATAAGTTGGCTCTATTATGCTGACCGTTTACTCGAATTTCCCTTAGGATTGTTTGGGATCGCGATTGCTACTGTGATTTTACCTGCGCTGTCACGAAACCATGTGAATGACGAAGGTGCGGGCTTTGGCAAGACGATGGATTGGGGGATTAAAGCGGTTCTACTGCTAGGTCTACCGGCTATGATGGGGTTGATCGTGCTCGCAAAGCCCATGCTGATGGTATTATTTATGCGCGGCGCTTTTTCATTGCATGATGTTGAAATGGCTTCCTATAGTTTGATGGCTTATGGCAGTGGTTTGCTTAGCTTTATGCTGATTAAGGTGCTTGCTCCTGGCTATTACTCTCGTCAAGATACCAAAACACCTGTGCGTTATGGCATTATTGCCATGATCACAAATATGGTCTTTAACTTGCTGTTTGCTATCCCTTTTGGGTATGTTGGACTGGCGATTGCGACTTCGATGTCAGCATTGCTTAACGCCACATTACTATACCGAGGCTTGCATTTAGCTGGCGTTTATCGTGTTTCTAGGCCGACTATGGTGTTTTTTGCTAAAGCCGTGGTCTCGACAGTCTTGATGGTGGTAGTCTTGTATTACTTTTTGCCTTCACAACAAATTTGGTTAGATTGGCATTTGTTCGATCGTGCGAAAGCCTTGATAGGCTTAATTTTAGTTGGGGCAGTCAGTTACTTATTGTGTCTGCTTTTGCTCGGAATTCGTCCTTGGTCAATTAAACGGGGAGCTTGATTGCTGATTCTCATCGCTAGCTGTTATATAATCAGCCGATTTGCGCTTGGCAGTTGTCTAACGTTATGGAATTAATCCGCGGTATACATAACATTTTGTCATCCCACCACGGGTGTGTATTGACTATAGGTAATTTTGACGGCGTCCATCGTGGTCATGCACAAGTGATTGCGAACTTAGTGCAGAAGGCGAAGCAGTTATCGCTGCCATCGACATTAATGACGTTTGAACCTCAGCCGCAAGAATTGTTTAGCGGCGACAACGCGCCGGCTCGTTTAAGTTTATTACGTGATAAAGTTATTTTACTCGATGAACTCGGGGTTGAGCGGTTAGTGTGTGTTAACTTTAATCGCACTTTTGCTAATCAACCTGCAGAGCATTTTATTGAAGAATTGTTGGTCCGCAAACTGGGTGTCAAATACCTCGTCGTCGGTGATGATTTTTGTTTTGGTCAAGGCCGTAAAGGCAATTTTGAAATGCTAGTGCAGGCGGGTATCCAATATGGATTTACTGTGGTCAGCACTCAAAGTTTTATGCTGGGCTCGCAAAGAGTGAGCTCGACTGCTGTGCGTGAACAATTGGCGAAGGGCAATCTTGAACAGGCGAGACGCCTATTAGGACACCCTTTTACCTTGAGTGGCCGTGTAGCGCATGGGCAAAAAATTGGCCGCACAATTGGTTTCCCCACCGCTAATATCGCCTTAAAGCGCAATGTTGTGCCGGTACGCGGTGTGTTTGCGGTTAAATGTTATTGGGATAACAGCGATATTTATGAGGGCGTCGCCAATATTGGGTTTCGCCCGACAGTGAACGGTCAAGTGTGTCAGCTTGAGGTGCATCTTTTTGATTTTGAAGGTGACATTTACGGCAAACATGTTGAAGTCGAGTTGGTGGCTAAACTCCGAGATGAGCAACCTTTTGACTCATTGGATGCGCTAAAAAAACAGATTTTAAATGACGCAAATGAAGCCAGAGCTTTATTTGGTAATGATGCAGGCTGAAATTTATCAGTTTAATTAACGGTATAGGATCAATGAGCGACTATAAATTTACTTTGAATTTGCCGGAAACAGAGTTTCCGATGCGTGGTAATTTGGCAAATCGCGAGCCAGAGATGTTAGAGCGCTGGACAAAAGACGGTTTGTATCAACAGATCCGTGATAGCCGAATTGGCCGTACTCCCTTCATTTTGCATGACGGCCCACCGTATGCGAATGGCAGTATTCATATTGGTCACTCAGTTAATAAAATCCTCAAGGACATTATTGTTAAGTCAAAAACTATGTCTGGTTTTGACGCACCTTATGTACCAGGTTGGGATTGTCATGGTTTGCCTATTGAGCTGAAAGTTGAGCAAAAAGTGGGTAAGCCTGGTCAAAAAATCTCTGCGGCAGAATTCCGTGAAGAATGCCGTAAATACGCTGCAGAGCAAGTTAACGGTCAACGTGAAGACTTTATCCGTTTAGGTGTGTTGGGTGATTGGCAAAATCCGTACTTAACGATGGATTTTTCAACGGAAGCTAATATCGTTCGTTCTTTATCGAAAGTGATTGAGAGTGGTCACTTACATAAAGGCGTTAAGCCAGTGCATTGGTGTACTGATTGCGGTTCTGCCCTAGCTGAAGCTGAAGTGGAATACGAAGACAAAACATCACCTGCTATTGATGTGGCGTTTGTGGCTGCCGATAGCAAAGCTGTTGCGGCTAAGTTTGGGGTAAGCGATTACTCATATCCTGTTTCTATGGTGATTTGGACGACCACGCCATGGACACTACCAGCGAACCGCGCCTTGTCTTTGAGTCCTGAGCTGGATTACAGCTTAGTCGAATTCGAAAAAGACGGTGTGACGCAAGCGCTTATTTTAGCTGAAGTCTTGGTTGAATCTTGCCTGACTCGCTATAACATCGAAAGCCATACTGTGCTTGGTACAACCAAAGGCGCCGCGCTTGAGCTTGTCCGCTTTAATCACCCGTTCTTGGATTTTGATGTGCCTGCAATTTTAGGCGATCACGTCACTACTGATGCGGGTACCGGTATCGTTCATACTGCACCTGGTCATGGTCAAGACGACTTTGTTGTTGGTCAAAAGTACGGTTTAGAAGTCGCAAACCCTGTTGGCGACAACGGTGTATACAAGCCTGATACCGAGTATTTTGCTGGGCAACATGTTTTTAAAGCTAACGATAACGTCGTAGCTTTGCTGAGAGAAAAAGGCGCCTTGCTGAATCACGTGGCTTACCGTCACAGCTACCCACATTGCTGGCGCCACAAAACACCAATAATATTCCGCGCGACACCGCAGTGGTTCATCTCTATGGATAACCACGGCCTACGCACGCAAGCATTGAAAGAAATCGAACAAACCCAATGGATCCCTGATTGGGGCCAAAGTCGTATCGAAAAAATGGTTGAAAACCGCCCTGACTGGTGTATCTCACGCCAGCGTACTTGGGGTGTGCCTATCACGCTGTTTGTGAACCGAGAAACCGAAGAGTTACACCCTGATAGCGTGTCGCTGATGGAACGCGTGGCGAATCGTATTGAACAGCAGGGTATTCAAGCTTGGTGGGATCTTGATGCCGCAGAATTGCTGGGTGATGAAGCGGAACAATACCGTAAAGTAACCGATACCTTAGACGTTTGGTTCGACTCAGGTTCAACCTTCTCGTCAGTGGTAGCGGCGCGTCCTGAATTCCACGGACACGGGGTTGACTTGTATCTTGAAGGTAGCGATCAACATCGCGGTTGGTTTATGTCATCTTTGATGATTTCAACCGCAATGAATGGCAAAGCACCGTATAAGCAAGTGCTTACCCACGGTTTTACCGTCGATGGTAAAGGCCGTAAGATGTCAAAATCTATTGGTAACGTCATTGCACCACAAACGGTAACCAACAAATTAGGCGCCGATATTCTGCGTTTATGGGTTGCGGCAACAGATTACAGCGGTGAGATGACGGTTTCAGACGAAATCTTAAATCGCAGCGCCGATGCCTATCGCCGTATTCGCAACACTGCGCGTTTCTTATTAGCCAACTTAAACGGTTTCGAGCCCGCTAAGGATTTAGTGGCCGTTGAAGATATGGTGGCGTTAGACCGTTGGGTTGTTCGCCGTGCCGCTGCGCTGCAACAGGAAATCATCGAAGCCTATGAGCAATATAACTTCCATATTGTGACTCAAAAACTGATGCAGTTCTGCTCGGTTGAGTTAGGCAGTTTCTATCTGGATATCATCAAAGATCGCCAATATACGGCTAAGCAAGAAGGCCATGCGCGCCGTAGTTGTCAATCGGCACTGTATCTGATCTCTGAGGCCATGGTGCGTTGGATTGCGCCAATTCTAAGCTTCACTGCTGACGAAGTATGGCAATTACTGCCTGGTGAGCGTGATGCTTATGTCTTTACCCAAGAATGGTATCAAGGCTTGAAATCAGTCACCTTAGCGACTGATTTGAGCGATGACTATTGGCAGCAGTTGCTAACCGTGCGTAATGAAGTCAACAAAGTGATTGAACAAGCTCGCCGCGACAAACGTATCGGTGGCTCATTAGAAGCTGAAGTGACCTTGTTTGCGGATGCTACCTTGACTGAGCAATTAACCCATATCGGCGATGAGCTGAGATTTGTGTTGTTGACCTCTGAAGCCAAAGTATTGCCTTTAGCCGATGCGACATTGGAAGCGGTTGAGACTGAGTTGGCATCACTGAAATTAGTGGTTGCTTCAAGCACTGCTGAGAAGTGTGAGCGTTGTTGGCACCACAGAGAAGAGGTTGGCACTATTGAGGCTCACCCAACACTTTGTACTCGCTGCGTAACCAATATTGAAGGTGACGGCGAAGTTCGTCAGTTTGCGTAAAGGATCTGTATGCCATTAACTTGGAAAGACAGTGGCTTACGTTGGTATTGGGTAGCTGTATTGGTGTTTTTAGCCGATCAGCTATCTAAGCAATGGGTCTTAGCCAATTTTGATTTGTATGAATCAGTGAAATTATTGCCCTTCTTTAATTTCACTTATGTACGTAACTATGGTGCAGCTTTTAGTTTTTTAAGTGAAGCCGGAGGTTGGCAGCGCTGGCTGTTTACGATTGTTGCGATTGGATTCAGTACGTTATTGACTGTGTGGTTGCGTAAGCAATCGTCTTCTTTGTGGAAACTGAATCTAGCTTACACCTTAGTGATTGGTGGTGCTTTAGGTAATTTAGTCGATCGATTGATGCATGGTTTCGTGGTTGATTTTATCGATTTCTTCTGGAATAAGAGCCATTATCCAGCATTCAATATTGCCGACGCTGCTATTTGTGTCGGTGCAGTGCTGATTATTTGGGATGCATTTGTAAGCGATAAGTCTGAAGCTGATAGCGCTGAAGGGGTTAAAAAGTGACTGTGACACGTTCATTATTATGCCACATGAACATTGTGCTTGCTGATGGCTCAACTGCCGATAGCACTAAAGCCTCGGGTAAACCGGCTCGATTAAATGTGGGTGATGGTACTTTAAGTCCTGCATTTGAGGCGCAGCTGGTGACGCTTGCTGAAGGTGATAAGCACAGTTTCACGCTTGAAGCGATTGATGCCTTTGGCGAATCCAATCCTGATGCTATTCACTATCTAGATCGAAGCCGTTTTCCGGCTGACATGAGTTTAGAGGCTGGCGTGATTGTGAGTTTTGCAGGCCCTAGTGGTAGTGAGATCCCTGGTATTGTCCGTGATATCGCGGGTGATTCCATCACAGTCGATCTTAATCATCCTCTGGCAGGACACAAGATCACTTTTGAACTGGACGTAGTAAAGGTATTTTAAGATGAAACTCGATCCTACTAGCCCAAGTTTGAATATTATGCTCGCTAACCCGCGCGGTTTTTGTGCGGGTGTTGATCGTGCTATCAGTATTGTTGAACGGGCGTTGGAATTATTTTCGCCGCCAATCTATGTTCGCCATGAAGTCGTGCATAACCGCTATGTCGTGCAGAATCTGAAGGATCGCGGTGCGGTTTTTGTTGAAGAGTTAGATCAAGTGCCTGATAACAACATTGTTATCTTCAGTGCCCATGGTGTATCTCAAGCGGTGAGACAAGAGGCTAAGGCGAGAGGGCTGAGAGTCTTTGATGCGACGTGTCCTTTAGTGACTAAAGTACATCTTCAGGTCACACGTGCCAGCCGCAAAGGTATTGAGTGCATCCTGATTGGCCATGAAGGGCACCCTGAAGTCGAGGGTACTATGGGGCAATACGATAATCCTAATGGTGGCGTTTATCTGATTGAATCGCCTGCAGATGTTGAAGCTTTGGAAGTGCGCGATCCTAATAATCTTTGCTTCGTGACACAAACTACTTTGTCTGTAGATGATACTTTGGACATTATTGTTGCGTTACAGAAAAGGTTTCCCTCTATAGAAGGTCCGCGAAAAGACGATATTTGTTATGCAACGCAGAATCGTCAAGATGCGGTACGCAATTTATCTGCAGATGTTGATTTGTTGATTGTTGTTGGCTCAAAGAACAGCTCTAACTCTAATCGGTTACGCGAGCTAGCATTGAAAACAGGAACTCAGTCTTATCTAGTGGATACTGCAGATGATGTTGAGTCTAGTTGGTTTGATAATGTTACACGTGTAGCCGTCACCGCAGGAGCTTCAGCCCCCGAGGTTTTAGTCCAACAAGTGGTTCAAGCAATCGCTAAACTTGCCCCTAGTGTTGTGACTGAAGTTGAAGGGCGTAAAGAAGACACTGTTTTTGCTGTGCCAGCCGAATTACGTTAAATCTGTGTACTGTTTAATCGTCAATAAAAAAGAGGCTATAAGCCTCTTTTTTATTGTCTCAAATTCATTCAAAGCATAATGATGTCAATGCTTATGTGCTAATGTTACTGGCTACTTACATTTTACTCATCTATTATTAACTGTTGGTAATTTTTATCGTAATACTAAGATTTTTAAAGGTAAATAGCTGAAAAGCTTGTCAAAAATATGACTAAAATCGAAAGGTTGACACAAAGGGAATTTCAACGGGGCTTCTCATTAATTGAAGTGCTTGTTGCGTTAGTGATCTTAGTCATTGGCTTAATTGGCATTTTTAATCTGCATATTGTTGCAAAGCGTGGCAGCTTTGAATCCTTTCAGCAAACTCAAGCCTCCTATTATGCAAATGACATGATAAATCGAATTAAATTAAATCGCACTGAAATGAGTAAGTATCATGATACATATTCTAGTGTCACATCCTCACCAAGCCCTAGTTGTCAAGGTGCTAATTTATGTACGCCTAGTCAACTAGTATTAGCTGATAAATACGAATGGAAACAAGCTATCTTTGGAGAGTCTGAGAAAATTGAAGATAAAGCTGTTGGTGGATTAGACACTCCTACTGGGTGTGTAGTTGTGGCTGGTAATGTCGTTACAGTGACTTTAGCGTGGAAAGGGATTAGCAGTACATCGGATGCGGGTGGCGATTGTGGTACGGCAAGCACTCGGCGGCGCGTTTATTCAATCCAAACAGTGATTATGTAGATGAAACAGTCAGTTGTTAAACTAAAATACTTTCAAGTGGGTATGTCACTTGTTGAACTCATGGTTGCTATGGTTATTGGCCTATTTTTAACTGCTGGCGTATTCACTATGTTCAATATGTCTTCATCTAATGTGACAACGACCAGTCAGCTTAATCAGTTACAAGAAAATGGTCGAATCGCATTAGCGATTATGGCGCGAGATATGACTCAGCTCGGTTTTATGGGGGATATGACCGGTACTGATTTTATTCTTGGTAGCAATACAACTGTTGATGCAGCAATTTCTGGGAAAGATTGTATTGGAGCTGGATTAAATAACGCTACTTTACCCAATAATCAACCTGCACATTTTAGATTGTTGTGGGGTTACACGAGTGGTAGTGGTAGTTCGTTAGCATGCTTGTCTGGTGTAAAATCAGACACTGATGTGCTTCAGCTCAAACGATTAATTGGGCCGACAGCGGTTGCTAGTACGGCAGGATATTACGTTGCTTCAACATCGAGTCAAGCCATATTCTTTAATTCAGCGGCTCCTTCGACTACCCTTCCTAATGCTCGAGTCTGGGAGTATCAGCATCATGTTTATTATATCGATGAAGCTAATAGTGTCCCTATGTTAAATCGGAAAACACTGACTAATTTAGGCATGAATAATGATGAGCAACTAGTTGAAGGAATCGAAAATATTCGTTTTTTATACGGTTTTGATAATGATGGGAATGGCACACCAGACAGTTTTATACCTGCATCAGCTGTCACATCATTAATGTGGGATAATGAAGGGTTTCAACGGTTAGTTGCTATTAAAGTTTATGTACTGGTTCGAACAATTAAGGCTGATAGTACCTATAATACTAACAAAGCTGTATATCAACTAGGCGATAAAGTTATTAATGCGCCAAATGACCATTTTCGGCGCAAAGTAATGTCTACAACGGTGGTATTGGAAAATCCATTACTAATCCGTAGTTAGTTTGAGGTAAGTATGAAAAGCAAATCGATAAAATATCAAAGAGGGATAGTGTTATTTTTTGCCTTGATAGTGTTGATTCTTATGACCCTAATTGGCGTAGCTTTAGCTGTGAATTCTACACAGTCGCTGCGAATGGCTGGTGCAGGTGCTGAACGAATAGAGGCTAATGCAATAGCAAATGGTGCGCTAGATAGTGTCATTAATAAATATAAAGGTGCAGCATTTGCTAATATGACATTTTCTCAGCCAGATAGTTTGCTTGGTGGGAAACAACGTTTGGTGCCAATGCCATGGGATGGGACGGTAAAAGATGTTAGTTGCCAACGTAGTAGTAAAGCAAATGGTGCCAATTTAATTAGCTGTCGTCGGCTTGAAGTAGAAAGTGTTAGGACATTTGGTCGAGAAAACTTAGGCCAATTAGAAGTTGTTGCAGGTATTGAGCAAGAAGTGCTTGCTGGGGGGTGAAAATGTTAAAAGTATTAACCTTTATCTGTGTGTTTGTTTTGATTGGTATATCAAGTCAATCCCATGGCGATGACACTGAACTTTATGTATTTGAAACCGCCACCGATGCGGGGGCGCGTCCTAAAGTGCTTATTATATTTGATAACTCAGGCAGTATGGATACGAAGGAGAATGTTCCCGATCCTGATTACATTCCTCCTGCGGACTACAATTCTGACTATAATCCTTCAACCGATTATTCTGGCTCTGGCATAAAAAATATTGTTTATTTCTCAACGAGCTCGAGTGCTAACCTTGAGTCATTGTTAAGCTCAAACCAGCGTTTTTATAGCAAGTATAATGGATGTCACCAGAGTTGGGCGCCTTTAGCTGATATTGGTTTTTTTAAAGGGCGTGTAAGTGAATATTATTCTAATAACTGGAAAGCTCTTAGAACGACACAAAGCTTAACTACGGCGAGAGCTATAGATTGTTGGGAGGATATAGCTGCAGAAGATCCTATAAACTCAAGTGACTATGGTAAATTAGGTTTTCCAAAAGATGGTTTTACAAATCCTCCTTACACAGTAGTTTCTGGTGCATCAGATAAAAACTGGGATAGTGCAATCAAAAATGCTAAAAAAACGACTATAAGTAATTTAAGTTCGGTTACCCTTTACTCTGAAAATTACCTATTATGGAATAAACTAATTAAGAATGGCAATATTCCTATAGTGTCAAAAAAGCGTATTGATATTGCAAAAAAAGCAATATCAGATGTGATTAAAACGACACCGTCAGTTGATTTTGGCTTGGCAGTATTCAACACGAATTATAACTCTTACGGAAAAGATGGCGGGCGAATTGTTTCAGGTATTCGAGATATGAGTCCGGGTACGACTCCTGGGATTGCTGCGAGAAATAATATACTCACAAAAATAAATCTATTAAATCCCGAAACAAACACACCACTATGTGAGACATTATTTGAGGCATATCGATATTTATCAGGTGGAGCGATAATGTTTGGCCACCAAGATAATAATAGTCCTAGTTGGGATGTAAGTGTCGAGTCTGGTTCAGACTATATGTCTCCGCTTAAAATCTGTACTGATATGGCGTATGTTATTTATATAACCGATGGTGCGCCAAATTATGATAATGCTGCAAACGCTTCAATAGTGAGTATTACTGCTAAGGCTAATGAACTGGGAAATTATACAGCTGTATCAGCTAAAAACGCTGGTGGTCAGTACGAAAGTAATTATCTTCCTGCGTTAGCCAGTTATATGTATCAGAATGATTTGGTTAATAAAAAGGATGATAATGGCGATAATCCACTACAAAATGTGAGAACTTTTACAATTGGTTTTAGCTCTGGTGCCGATGATGCTGCACCTTTGTTGATTGAGACGGCTAAGCGTGGGGGCGGTAAATATTTTGCGGCGCAAGATAGCTTACAGTTAACTAATGCCTTATCGGATGCATTGAGCTCAATTTTAGAGATTGATTCAAGTTTTACCTCACCCAGTATCGCGAGTAATAACTTCGATCGTACTCAGACTTTTGATTCTGCATATTATGCAATGTTTTTACCAGGCAAAGGGCCACGCTGGACTGGTAATCTTAAAAAGTTAAAAGTGAATTCTAGCGGAACATTGATCGATGCTAAAGGAAGTATCGCCATTGGCGATAATGGTAATATTAAGAAAGAAGCATGTACGTTTTGGACTAATTGCAGTGGCGGTACCGATGGTAATCAAGTTGAAATCGGTGGCGTGACACAAATGCTGGAAGGGCTTACTAAAAGAACGGTATTGAGTAATACCGCCAGCGGTAATGGACTCGAGGAGCTTTCTATTGCTAATGCCGCCAATGGCAGTAACGCTGATTTAGCTGCTTATATGAGCATTGATGAAACTGAACTTGATTCTACATTTAAATGGATATTGGGAACGGATGTTGACGATGAAGATGGGGATAACAGCACAGACAAACGTAAAGATATTATGGGAGATCCATTACATTCTAAACCACTCGCAATTAATTTTGGAACGAGTGCAGCCCCTGACATTAGAGTTCTTTTAGGAACTAACCATGGGCTCTTGCATATGTTTAAAGACTCAGGAGTGAGTGTTGATGAAACATGGGCATTTATGCCCTATGAGTTACTGCCAAACGTTCCAAAATTACGTAAAAATTTACCTGGCGGTCATTACGTATATGGTATGGATGCATCTCCGGTCGCTTACGTAAAAAGCGGTGCTAATGGCAATAAACCAATTGATGTTTGGGTTTTTGCTGGTATGAGGCGAGGGGGCTCTTCGTATTATGCCCTGAATGTCACGTTACCTGATGCTCCCAGTTTAATGTGGACTATAAATACTGAAACATATGGGTTTTCTGAATTAGGACAAACTTGGGCAGAACCGATTATTACCTTAATTCCTGGGCATAGCACACCCGTACTTATTTTTGGTGGTGGATACGATGTTAGCTACGACTCAACTCCGTCAAGTACTCCTTCAGGAAGAAATGTTTATATCGTTGATGCTAAGCTAGGGACTTTATTGCATACATTTGGCCCTTCAGCAGGCACTAAGGCTACCGTATTACCAGGCATTATTGATAGCATACCTAATGCTGTCGCGGTTTTGGATAGTAATAATGATGGTGTTACTGACCGAATTTATGCGACTGATACTGGTGGTAATGTTTGGCGTATGGATTTACCTAGTAAGGATGATAAGACTTGGACCGCCTACAAGTTTGCTTCATTAGGTGGAGACTTAGCCGCAGATAGGCGTTTTTTTGCCGAACCAGTGGTCGCTCAAACTGCATTTAACAATATAACAGAGGTGGCTGTCGTAGATCCTGTCAGTGGTTCTAAGGCAGTAACTAAAAATTATCAAAATGTGCCTTACGACGCTATTGCCATAGGTAGTGGAAATCGGCCAACACCCTTATCTAAATCAACCGAAGATATGTACTATGTACTTCAGGATCGCAATGTTATCACTAAGAGTTATGGCGGTAGTGGTAATCCAGTAGCACCAGCAGCGATTACGCTTGGTAATTTGTATAATGTAACTGCAGCGCCTCCGAAAACCGAGGCTGAAAATATAGAGTTTGGTAAGAAGCTTGGATGGTATTATGACTATCCAACCGCGGGAGAGAAAAGTCTAACGGCCAGTTTAATCGTTGACGGGAAAGTTTACTTTACGTCATTTGTCCCTCCATCTCAGTCAGTATCAGACACAGTATGTACGGTTTCTGGTTTGGGTCGACTTTACGTTTTTGATTTGCATAAAGGTACTCGTACACTCGCCAGTGTGTATTATGAGTTAGGCGAACGTGTTCCGGATACACCGCAGATAGTTATTCCCACTCCTGAATCAGGAAAAGATCCATATATTTATATCATTGGTGTAGGAAAAGGTGATAAGCGAGATGATGGTGAATATAGCGGAACAATAAATGTAGGCTCAGGATTAGGAGTCAACAAAATTTATTACCATATAGATGATAATTAATGTAGATGAGAGTATGAAAGAAAATAAAGGTTTTACGTTGATAGAGGTAATGATTACGGTTGTTATTATCGGTATTCTTGCTTCTATTGCCTATCCTTCTTATACGCAGTATGTCATTAAAAGTGCGCGTTCTGAAGGCGTAGCGGCTGTCATGCGAGTTGCTAATTTGCAAGAGCAGTATTATTTAGATAATCGAACTTATACAACCGACATGACTAAATTAGGGCTAGATAAAAGTCCGTTTATTACTGAGCATGGACACTACAGTGTAACGTCAGCTGGAACAACAACGACAACTGTTACTGCAACGGCAATAGGTATACAAGCATCTCGAGAAGATGTCATAGCTTGTCTAACTATTACATTGACTAGTGATGGAATTAAAGGGTCATCAGAGGAGTGTTGGAAATGAATAAGTTTATCTATGGTATTTTTGCAGCATTAATCGGGTTTAATTGTAGTGCAGCTGAAAGTGCTCAAGATTATAAATGTTATATTAAATCTTCGTATGGCAATGAGTACATTGTATTTTTTAAATGGAAGGATAAAGATGTGCGTCGACATATGACCGTATTGCCTTCAACACAATTAACTGACCGAATGAGTAAAAAGTATTTTGTTAAATCTGTTGATGAATGTATCACCTTGGATGAGGAATTTGTTTCAACTACAGCAAGAAAACTAGATCGACAAACACTGAGGTAGTATTTAAAAGATAAATAATATTTATGTTATGCACCCCATATTACTTGCGCCAAACTTGATTAGTCCTGATGGGGATATGTTAATACTACGAGAACCGGATGCTTTTCCTGCTGGACAGTAAATGAAAGAGCCTCCTGAGGAAAGACCGTCAGCTGTAAACCTTATATATGCACCATTATTATCAGCTGCAATTTTCCCAGGTCCTTTAATATTGTCATTAGCATTAAAGTTATCTATAAAACGTAAATTTTTAGCGGCACCAATATAAACTCTAATGCCATTATTCCAGTCTGTTCCACATGAGGAAACACTAGCAAATGGACAGACATTAACTGTTGTACCATAGTTTATCGCTTGATTTCGTGCAAAAGCCATAATGTCATGTATTTTTTCTATATTACTATTTGCTCTAAAACCTTCATACATAGATATGAGTGAAGGAATTCCAATAGTTAATAATATAGCTGTAATTACAATCGTGATCATTAATTCAACAAAGGTAAAGGCTCGTTTTTTACTATGCATAATTCCAACCCTCTTATATTTTATAAAGTATAAGCGAGAATCGTATTTCTTTCAGCATAAATCAATAGAATATAACATCTAAATACCAGAATTCAGATAATAACTGCGACACTCAAATTGAGGTGTAGAAGCAGGGTGAGATCGCGAACAATTTTCAGCCATTAAAACGGGCAATACTTCTCAATTTGACGGCTTTGTGATCTTATATACTCTTTTGCCGAGACACGATTATGAGCCTTCTTTCCCTTACCAAGCACTTTGAACTTATTGAAGACCGCCGACAGGCCGCCAAAGTGACTTATCCCTTGTTCGATATGTTGTTCTTAACCGTGGTGGCGGTCATCGGGGGCTCTGAGGGCTGGGAAGATATTGAAGACTTTGGCCATTGTCACTTGGAATTACTTAAGAAGTATGGTGATTTCAGCAAAGGTATTCCTGTTCATGACACCATCGCACGAATTATCAGCCAAGTTGATCCAGAAGCGTTGCAACAAGCTTTTATTTCATGGATGCAGGCAACCCAACAATTGACTCAAGGCCAAGTCATTGCCATTTATGGCAAAACCTTACGCGGTTCTTATAACAGAGAAGAGCGTCAATCCGCTATTCATATGGTGAATGCTTTCTCTGTCACCAATGGTGTGGTGGTGATGGGACAACTTAAAACTGATGCGAAGTCCAATGATATCACTGCGATCCCTGAGTTATTAGCATTATTGGATATTAAAGGTGCACTGGTCACCATTGATGCTATGGATACTCAAGCAGATATTGCGCATACCATCATAGATAAAGGTGCCGACTTCCTGTTAGCAGTCAAAGGTAATCAAAGTGCTTTACATCAGCGCGTAAAAGAGGCCTTTGCCGCTCAGTCTGAGGAAGTCGAAAACGTCACTCAAATCGAGGCGCAGCGTAGTCGAAAAGAATATCTGGAATACCAAACCATAGCGGCGCCAAAGGAGCTGATTGATGCTAAATGGCCGAGAATACAAACATTTGGCAAAGTCATTAGCTATCGGGTACACAAAGGTGAAGGAAAGCTTAAGACACGTTACTACATCAGTTCCGCCATATTATCGTCAGAGGAATTAGCTGACGTTGCTCGTGGTCATTGGGCGGTTGAAAATCAGCTTCACTGGGTACTGGATGTAATGATGAATGAGGATGCTTGCCAGATATCTCGAGGTGATGGTGCAGAAAATCTAGCAAGAATGCGGCAGGCTACCGTCAATATACTGAAAAAAGAACCAAGCAAATTAAGTCTACGGCGCAAGAGACGCCTAGCCGCAATGAATTCAGCGTATTTGGACAAGATAATAAATGCTTAAAAAACATTCACGCTCTTGCCCTGGGTGTAGAAGAAGCCAACTGCTGAAAAGTGGTACGCTTTATCTCGCCAAAGTAAAAGAGTATCACAATGAATTATCAACAGTTGATCTAAGCTAGACGATACCAGATTTCAGTTCTGTTAGAACAGGGGGGGGCGATAGCCATCATTGCCAAATGAATTCATTGTCATCGCTCCAGCGTGTATCGGGAGATTAAACGCTGCCAAGGACTGCCACACTACAATCCAAAGATGGCACATCAAAAAACAGTAGAACTTAGGCGTCAATCGGCCAAATATACGATACCCGAGCGGCGCATAGAGACCCTACTGCTATTGCTGCAACTCGATTGGAGTCCAGAGCAGATTTCGCATGTATTGAATCTTGTAAAAATGCCCGTTAGCCATGAGTGGATTTATCGCTCATAGCGCGTGATAAACGCAATGGCGGTAAACTTTATCGTCATTTACGTTAAGGACATAATCGCTATCGTCGCGGTTAAGCAGAGCAAGCACCAACGATAAAAAATGCCGTATCCATTGATAAAAGACCCGCGATTGTCGATAGCAGAGAACGGTTTAGTGATTGGGAAATTGATACGGTATTGGGTCGGCCTGTAACAGGCGCCATGGTGACAATATTAGACCGTAAGACACGGTTTTATTTGATAAATAAAGTAAAAATCGAGCTGTTGATGCCGTACAAGGCGCATGTGTTAAAGGTAACCGCGGATAATGGCCGAGAGTTTGCGAACCATGAAGAGATAGCAAACGCACTGGATACTAAGGTGTATTTTGCGCATCCTTATCGTTCTTGTGAACGAGGCGCAAAATGAAAATGCCAACGCTTTACTGAGACAGTATGTCAAAAAAGGGGGGGGATTTAAGGCTGGTGAGTGATGAGTTAATCAAATTTGCTCAGAGCCGGATTAACTACCGACCTAAGAAATGTTTGAAGTTTAAGCAGCTAGCGGTAGTGTTTAACCAATTAGCTGCTTAATTGGCGAGTGTCGCACTTCGGAGTTGAATGCGGGTATAATATGTAGCTTTATAATGGGTAATTCATTGTTCCGGCTAACTACATCTTATGCTCTTTTCTGTAGAAAAACGTACACGTCCAGCTTGATTAACAATAACAGCTCTAGAATAAGGGCTTGTGGCTGATGAGGGGCAATATTTGAGTGTCCCATTTGTACCTGATGCTAGTCCGTCAGGCCGAAATCGAATCGACGTACGATTGTATTTAACTGTGTCTTTTGAATCAAAAGCATTTGTCATATAGAGTATTTTATCGCTGTCATCTAGTTGGCTATTATTGTTAGTGTCAATGAATACTGTTAGTCCAACTTGCCAATTTTGTACGCATTTTTCATCGATAACAGCACATGCTGTCACTGTTCTGTTAAGGGTAATTGCTTGGTTACGTGCAAACTGTAGCGTTTGTTGGATGATGCGTATGCTGCTATCAGCTCTATATTGGGTATAAACATCAGTTAAGGATGGTATTCCGCCTGTAAGTAAGATCGTTAAGATGGAAAGTGAAGTCATAAGTTCTATCAGGCTAAAGCCTTTTCGATGTGAGTTCATAACAGATCCTTGTTATTTTACGCTTGCATCCCGCGAGCGAGTTAGTGCTGGTTAGAATGTAAGTATAAAATCTGAGGCAATATTCATAGTACTTTTTTTAGACTTTTATGTGCTAAAAGCGATTTTATAGAAACTGTGTTTTATGAGTAAAGCACTACATTCACTTCAATATTGACGTAACCCCGTGTAAGCTAGTGTTATTCTGTTTGTTTATGTTATTGCAAGGGATGAGGAATTTTTAATGAAAAAAGTTGAAGCCATTATTAAGCCATTTAAGTTAGATGATGTGCGCGAATCACTTGCAGAAATTGGTATCACTGGGATGACGGTACTGGAGGTTAAGGGTTTTGGTCGTCAGAAAGGGCATACAGAGTTGTATCGTGGTGCCGAATATATGGTGGATTTTCTGCCAAAAGTAAAAATAGAGTTAGTGATCCAAGACGATCTGCTCGACCAAGCAATTGATGTCATTGTTGAAACGGCCCGCACAGGCAAAATTGGTGATGGTAAAATTTTTGTCACAGATGTTGAACGTGTTATCCGTATTCGAACGGGTGAAGAAAACGAAGAAGCGGTATAAACTGCTTACGAACGATTCTAAAGGGCCTAGTGGCCCTTTTTTGTTACCTAAGCATATGGAAAAACTAAATAGTACTGCTGGGTTTCTGAAATATCTTTAATGGAAATAGCCTGTTTTACTCAACTAATGTAGTTATCTCTTATCTGTAACATGGTATAACTTAGCCTCGCAAATGAGTTTTATGAGGTTGTCATTTTGGCTACAAAAAGAATAGTGATCGTGGGTGGTGGTGCTGCTGGTTTAGCGCTTGCATCGAAGTTGGGCCGTAAATGGGGCGGTAGTGATGTCGTCGATGTGTGCTTAATTGATAAAAGTCCTATTCATATATGGAAGCCTAAATTACACGAAGTCGCTGTTGGTGTGATAGATCAATCTATTGAAGGTTTACTCTATCGCGATCATGGACTTAAAAACGGTTATCGCTATATTCGTGGTGAGATAGAGCAGTGTGAGCCGGATGCTAAATCGATTCAGTTAGCCGCAGTCTATAATGATGAAGGTGAGTTGCTCCTAGAGCAGCGACAAATCAATTACGATTTTTTAGTGCTTGCATTGGGTGGAGTTTCTAATAGTTTCAATACATTAGGTGCTGATGAGCATTGTATTTTCTTAGACAGTCTTGAAAATGCCAATTTATTTCATCATAAATTACTCGACGCTTTACTCCAATTAAATGAAACGCAAGAAAGAGTCAGCATTGGTATTGTCGGTGCGGGTGCGACAGGTGTTGAATTGGCAGCAGAGCTTCATCATGTTATTGAGTCTGTTAAAGAGTACGGTTATCTGAATATCGCGAAGCATCATCTTGATGTGCATTTGATTGAAGCGTCACCCAAAATCCTTCCTCAATTACCAGAGCGTGTAAGCGCTAGGGCTCAAGCTGTTCTTGATCAGATTGGTATACGTTTACATATCGGTGTTCAAGTTAAAGAAGTGACTCGTGATGGTTTCATTACCCAAGATGGTGATGTGATTAAAGCAGGCTTAAAAGTATGGGCTGCCGGTGTCAAAGGGCCAAAAGCATTTCAGCATTTTGCAAAACTGCCCATTACTCCGCGAAATCAGGTAGAAGTTGATGATTGTATGCGAGTGAAAGGTCATCAAGATATCTACGCCCTTGGTGATTGCGCTCTATTGATCCAAAGTTCTGGCCAGCCTGTTCCACCAAGGGCGCAAGCAGCAGCTCAGATGGCTGATACCTTGTTTGATAATATCGTTAATCGATTACAAGGTAAGCCTGAAAAGGCCTTTATTTATAAAGATTACGGCTCATTAGTGTCTTTAAGCCGCTTCTCTGCGGTAGGCAATTTAATGGGGAACCTACGTTCTGGCACTTTCTTTGTTGAAGGCCATATAGCAAGATTGATGTATATCTCTTTGTATCAGAGGCATTTAGCCAGCCTTTATGGTTGGTTTTCGGCAATTGTGTATCGAGTAGCACAAAAGTTATTGAAGTGGCAGCGTCCGAAGCTCAAATTACATTGATTTCTATGTGATTTAGGAGATAGAAAGAGAGCAAATATGCTCTCTTTTTTTATTGTTTAGGAATTGCCGACGAGTCACGAATGATAGGTTCAGGAGTAAAGGTTCTAGAATATATGGCATCTTGCTCGCGACGTTTTGCTATTAATAATTCGGTAGCAACCTGAGCAATTTCTGCGTTTGGTTGATGTACAGTGGTAAGTTTAGGCCAGGTTTGACGTGAGAATGGGCTATCTTCGAAACCGACAATTGATAAATCAACGGGTATGTCTAAACCCGCTAAACGAGCCGCAAAAAGTGCACCAGCGGCAATTTCATCGTTACAAGCAACAATCGCCGTCGGGCGATTTTTTAGTTTGATGAGCTTGTTAGCACCATCAACACCGGACTCAAATGAGTACTTCCCTTCAATTATGTAGTTTTCATTCAGTTTTAGGTTATTTATTGTTAATGCCTGTTTAAAACCAAGTAATCGCTCTTTGGTAGATTCATGGTGTAAATCTCCGCTTAAAAAAGCTATATGCTTGTGACCTAAATCAATCAGATGCTGGGTGATTTGAACTGCACCGAATTTATCGTTGACTAAAATAGTCAACCCATTCTGATCGTTGTCCTTTTCTCCCGCAATAATGCGCACATAGTTAGCATCAATTTCAGTGAGTGCTTTGAGTACTTTGGGATCTTCTGACAAGGGCGGTGTCAGTACTAATCCAGCGAGCCTAGAATATTTGACTAGTGCTGTAAGCTCATCACATATGGTCTCTGATTTGGCATTGCAAGGGTGGATGACAAGTTCATAGCCCTTGTCTTTACAGGCTGACAAGATCCCATTTTGCATATCAATAATATAGTAAGCGTTTGGATTATCGTAAATAAAACCAATAGCATAGGATTTAGTTCCTGCTAGATTTCTTGCTGCTAAATTAGGTTGGTAGTTAAGTGCTTTTATCGCCTCGTTCACTTTGTCAACGGTGGCCTGCTTCACTGAAGGTTCGTTATTGGTTACACGGGATACTGTCTTGATAGACACTCCAGCATATTTAGCTACGTCGTTGATAGTGACTTTCATTGATGTAAAAACTCTTTGTCTAAGGTCGCGAGGGGTTAACTGTTCTATGAACGTAAATTCTTTACCTGCAATTTACAAGCTTACATTTTTTATCAGTTTTTTCTGACTTATACATCTTATAGTGCGAGCTTTTGATGTGCTTAGCAATCCTGAATTGTTACAAATTGGCGTTAATTTATCATTGTTACAATTATGCTGGGAGTTGTAAATTTACGTCATAATATTAAAGCTCATGTTTTATAATGGTTTTTAATAAAACTACTGATTCAAAATTCTGCTTTATGACATTTTTTTGCTTCCATCGTTATTTTGTTGTGGCAAGGCTGTTAATTATTGTGTAATGTTTGCACTAGACATGACAGCGTTGTCATTCCGCAGGGAATGGTTATGAATACTAAAACGATAATAAAGTTATGGAAGGGAAACGAGATGCGACCATCAACCTTTAAGAAAACTGTACTAGCAACAAATATTGCTATCCTACTTGGCAGTGCTGTATCCATCAGCGCTGTTGCTGCAGACGCCGTGGCAACCACCGCAGCACCTGAAAATATTGAAAAAATTGAAGTTCGCGGTATTCGCGCTTCCCAGCAAGCTAACTTAAATGCTAAACGCTTCTCAGACAGTACTGTGGATGCGATTACTGCTGAAGACATTGGCAAATTTCCGGATAAAAACGTTGCAGAATCTCTGCAACGTATTCCTGGTGTCACGATCCAGCGTCAATTTGGTGAAGGCGCGGGTGTTTCAATTCGTGGTGCGGGTCAAGATCTGACTTTGACGACTCTGAATGGACAAAACGTAGCTTCAACAGGTTGGTTTGTTCTTGAGCCAGCAAAACGTTCATTTAACTATGAATTATTACCATCTGAATTAGTTGGTAACTTAGAGGTCTATAAATCATCTCAAGCGGACTTAGCTGAAGGTGGTGTGGGTGGTACTGTTGTAGTTAATACCCGTAAGCCATTGGATATGGATTCAATGACTTTCTTTGCTTCTGCTGAAGCTCAATATCAAAGCGATTCGGGTGAAACAGATCCACAATTTTCAGGCTTAGGTAGCTGGAAGAATGATGATGAAACTTTTGGTGTATTAGTTTCTGGCGTTATGCAAAATCGTAGCTTGCAGCGTCAAGGCGATGAAGCGTTTTGGGAATGGGGTGCTGGCCCTGTCGCATTTGAACAAGAGCGCGAGCGTTCAGCTATTGCTGCAACATTTCAATATGCCCCATCTGATTCATTAAACTTTGTGTTTAACGCGATGGACATGCAAATGGCCGCGGACAACACCAACTACGCATTATGGTTTACGCAAGCTGACACTTCATGGTCAGGAGCTCCTGGTTCTGGTGCTTGGGATAACACGGAATGGATAGGTGGCTGCGGTTTATGTGGTGGTGATAAGCCAGATGCATCACAGTCAGGTTCTCAAGTTGCAGGCCCTGTTAACTTAGCATATTGGCAAGCTCGTCCTCGTGAAGCGACAATGAAGTCTCAAGTTTTCGACTTGAAGATGGAATATAGCGGTGATGGATACCAGTTTACGACTCAAATCGGTGATACAAGTTCTACTGGTGGTACCGATTTTGAAATGGTTGTTGAAGATGGTCTGGGTGGTACAGCATTAAATGGTGCGACTTACGACTTTACCAATGGTCATCAAACTTGGGATTTAAATGGTTTTGATACAGCTACTTATGATCCTGGTTCGCTTGCAATGGGTACTGGCAGTAACTTTAATAAAACACCAAAAACAGATGATGAAACTTATATTCAAGCAGATATTAAGTTTGATGTAGATCTAGGTGTGATTAATGCCATTAAAACGGGTCTGAAATATGCGAAGCATAATACAACTAGTCGACGTTTTGACTTTGTACAAGCCGATGACTTTAATCCTGTCATATCAACAGCAGGCTTAAATACTGGTACTTTTGCTGTAGGTACGAGTGAATACGATATTATTCGTTTTGATCCAGATGCACTAAAAGATTGGGCTAAATCGAGCATCATCGGTGAGACTGAAGATTTTGGTTCATACCGTGAAATTGATGAAGATAACTATGCTGCTTATGTGATGGCTAACTTTGCATCAGAAGGTGTACGCGGTAACTTTGGTGTGCGTTATGCGGGTACTGAAGCGACCTCAACGTACTATGTTGATGGTAAGAAAGCCGATGCTTCAGCTAATTATGGGGAATGGTTACCAAGCTTAAACGTAGCATTCGACTTAGCACCTGATCTCATATTGCGCGCATCAGCGGCTCGAGTTATGGCTCGTCCACAGTATGATGACATGTATGTTAACCCTAACGTTTTAGGTGCAAATGATGATGTGCCTAATAACCAAAAATGGGTTGTTGGTAATATCGGATTAAAACCATTTATTGCTAATCAAATAGACTTAGGCATTGAATGGTATTTCAATGAAGAGTCATTACTTTCTGCGGCTTTGTTTATGAAGGATGTTAAAAACTTCGTGACCTTTAGTGAGTACCATGCAGATAGCGCCGATATCCCATTTACTGGCACGTTAAAACCTGATGAAGTTGCTGGTGGTTGGACTGTGCAAGAGAAAGCCAATGGCGAATCGGCGACAATCCAAGGTTTAGAGCTGCAATATCAACAAGACTTTGGGAACGGCTTCGGCTCAATTGTTAACTACACTTATACTGATAGTGAAACTAGCCCAAATACATATACAGATCGCAACCCGTTCTTAAGCGATAGTTCAAAGCATTCATATAACTTAACTGGTTATTTTGAAAACGATTTGTTCCAAGTTCGTTTAGCATATAACTGGCGTAGTGAGTATATGATCCGTGAAACTGGTTCATACGGTAATCGTTTACACGATGCATTTGGTAGCTTGGACTTGAGCGCAATTTGGCATGTTACTGATTATATGGATATTAAGCTTGATGGTAATAACCTGTTAGAAGAAGGTTCACGTCAGTTTGGTAATAATCAGTTCCAATCTAATCTAAGTGGCTTTACGGATGGCTTCCCTGTATTTGAATACAACATGGCCCGCCGAATTACATTAGGCGCTAGCGTACGATTCTAATCTCGGTTTAACTCAGGTATAAATGAAAAAGGGAGCTTGCTCCCTTTTTTTATATCTCAATAATATTCAATCAGAAGAAGCCCTCAAGGAGCTCATATGACTAATTCAATCACCCCACTTGACTCAGCAAAACATGCGCACCTGAAAGTGACTCCTACCACCTATGAACATGTAGCTGAGCAACACTTACTACCCATTTCAATTTATGAGTTTGCCTTTGCTGCTGTAGATGCTCCTGTTGTTTTTGTTAAAAATAGTGAAACAGGAGAATATCAGTCCGTAATTATGCTTGGATTAAAACCTGGACAGAATTTGAAGCAAAAAGATGGAAAATGGTTAGGGCTGTATATTCCAAATATACTTAAAAACTATCCGTTTGGTTTAATGTTGAGTGCTGAACAGCAGGATAAAGTATGGGTGGGGATACGAGAAGAAAGCGCTCATGTGAGCACTGATAAGGGAAATGCATTGTTTGAAGGTGGAGAGGAAACTGCGTTTTTAAGATTGCGTAAAGACAGTATTATAAAAAACTTCGAACAAGAGCAAATGAGTAAGGCAATTATTGCATTTTTGGCACAAAAAGAATTATTTTCTCCCCAAAGTCTTACTGTTGACATTAAAGGTGAAAAACGCGGCATAAATGGTATCTATTTCATCGACGAAGCTAAGTTAAATCAACTCAACTCAGATGAGTTCTTAGATATCAAGCAACGGGGCCTTTTAGCGCCGATTTACAGCCATTTGAACTCATTGCATCAAATTAATCGCCTAGCGAAAGAAGAAATCGAGTTGAGCGTTTAAGTAATCAGCAGGCATAGATCATGACTTCAAGAAAAGAAATAAAGAGTATCGTCATTGTTGGTGGCGGAACTGCAGGTTGGATTTCTGCCTGCCATTTAGCTAAAAAGTTGAATGTTAGAACACCTAAAGTACAAGTTATGTTAGTTGAGTCCCCGAATATTCCCACTATCGGTGTTGGTGAAGGGACTGTACCTATGTTACGAGAAACATTAAAGTATTTTGGTATTCGAGAAGATGAGTTTATTCGTTGCTGTGACGTAACATTTAAGCAGAGTGTTAAATTCATTGATTGGAATAAACCCAATTCAGGGGAGTACTATCACCATTTATTTGATTATCCCTACTTTAAAGACGTTACTTCAACGTGGCTTAATAAATCTCTTTCAGATAGAGGCCGCTACGCTGATCTTGTGTCAGTTCAAGGTCATTTGATTGATGCGGGACTTGGACCTAAAGTGATGACACAGCCTCAATATCGAGGTGCTATGCATTACGCGTATCATCTCGATGCTGCAAAGTTTACCAAGATGTTAACCAAATTTGGTGTTGAACAGTTAGGCGTTAAACATCTTCTTGCAGAAGTCATTGATACAAAAATGGACGCTCTGGGACATATCTTAGAGTTACATACTGATAATGCTGGTGTATTGAATGTGGACTTGTATGTTGATTGTACAGGATTTAGTGCTCAACTCATTGGAGATGCATGTAAAGTTCCCTTCGTTGATAAGAGTGACATCTTGTTTGTCGACTCAGCATTAGTTGTGCAGCTTCCTTATGAAGATAAATATACGCCTATCCCTTGTTTCACTAAATCAACAGCACAAGAGGCTGGCTGGATATGGGATATCGGTTTGTCTGAACGTCGTGGTGTTGGTTATGTGTATTCCAGTCAATATTCATCAATAGAGCAAGCTGAGAGTGTATTGCGGGAATATCTTGGTAAAGCAGCAGAACACGTCTCGTTTCGACACATACCGATGAAGGTGGGGTATAGAGAGAAATCGTGGCAAGGTAACTGTGTGGCGATTGGTTTGTCGAGTGGTTTTGTTGAACCTCTAGAAGCGACTGGTCTGCTTATGTTTGATGCGACAGCCAGAATGTTAGCCGAATGTTTTCCTGCTAATACTGACGTTATGCCACTTGTGGCTAATCGTTATAATCAGCGCGTATCGAATGCTTGGAATCGGGTGATTGATTTTATTAAACTTCATTATGTCATCGCTAAACGAATGGATACGCCATTTTGGGTTGATAATAAAAATGAAATAAGTATTCCAGACACATTAAAAGAACATTTAGAATTGTGGCGCTATCACATACCGACTGCCTATGACTTTACTTCTACGCTAGAATTTTTCAATTTAGAAAATTATTTATATGTACTCTATGGCTCAGACTTTGAGTCAAAATTAGAGAGGAAATTAAATGATGAAGAGGAAAGGCTTTTCACGGTAATGACCGAGAAATTAGGCAAGCAGGTTACATTACTCAAATCGCAATTATTACCCCATAGAGAGTTAATTGAACGTATCAAGTTGTATGGCATCCAACTTAATTAATGGTTGAATTAAATGGTAAGTAGAGCAAGATTTTTAATCTTGCTCTTTATTATTTTAAATATTTTTTATTTTCGCTAAGAATTCTTGATGTGATAAAGATTGCTCTTTTGCTCTAAACTGTTGTGTTTTTAAGTTGTCGAGTATTCTTGATATTTCATTTTGGGGACAAGGTATATGAATTTCAGGAATATGCTGCATACCATAAAGTACGTAGCGATAATTCTCATCTGTAAAAACTGAACTATATCCATTGGCAAGATCGACATACTCACAAACTTTGTCTTTCCATAGTGTCATTTTTTGTTCTAGAGCAGGGATGAATGCTGAGCTTTGTGCTGCTTTTTGCCAAAATTCATTTTCATCTCTATCAGTTAAGCAGTAATGAAGTACGATAAACTGTCTAAGATCGGTATACAAGCCGTTCATTGCGGTATTATATGACGTCCTTATTGCTTGGGAGGGATTTGATGACGTTAAATGCGTCGCTAGCAATCTTGCACCTAAGTTTATAAGATGCAAGCCTGTCGATTCTAAGGGTTCAATAAATCCACCTGCGAGACCCATTGCAATACAATTTCCAACCCAAAATTCACGTCTACAACCTATCTTCATATCTAAGTGAACAGTTCTTATGATCTCTTGTTCATCGCCAAGATAAGCTTTTAATTCAGCCTCAGCCTGTTCCCTCGTTAGACTATTGCCATCGTAGACATAACCCGTTCCTTGACGATTCGTTAGGTCAATTTCCCAAGCCCAACCATGACTAAGCGCTGTTGCTGTCGTATAAGCTCTTGGTAGCTGGTGAGGCAGATATTCCCGCTGCATTGCAACGGCTTTATTGCAAGGTAATTCTGTTTCGAATGATTGCCAGTTATCATTCTTTAGGCTTTGAATTAAAAGCCCTTTAAAGCCTGTGCAGTCGATAAATATGTCGCTCTTGAATGAGCCTAGGTCAGTTACAACCTCAGTGATGTTGCCATCATTAACCAGAACGTCCGTTACATTTGCTTCTACATGCTCTACACCTGCTTGGGTGGCTTTACGCTTTAAAAAGGCCGCCATGAGCGTCGCGTCTAAGTGGTAACCATAGGGGACAATACCTTGATATTGGTTCAAGTATTGCGTTTTAGGGCTTAAGTTATTTTGCATTAAGCTAAATGAAAGACTTGTTGCTTCAGCAAAGGGAGTGCTGTTTGATTCATTAATCTGATTATTTAAAATCCAAGCACTTGCATTATCAATTTTTCCAGATGGTTTTTGTTGCTCAAATGGATGGAAATATTCATGCATTTTACCATCTACTGCTTTCATCCAGTTACGAAATAATATGCCGGTCTTTAATGTTGCGTTTGTTTCTCTAAGTAGCTCATTTTCATCTAATCCCATAGCTGCAAAGAAGAATCGTAGACTATGAACGGTAGCTTCGCCAACGCCAATAATACCAATTTCTTTACTTTCGATAAGTCTAATATCTATGATATTAGATGAGTGGTTATATAACTTACTCAAGTAGAGAGCCGTCATCCAGCCTGTGCTACCGCCACCGACAATCGTGATACTTTTTAGCGGAGAATTATTCATCTTAATGTTTCCTATTAACTCGCCAACATGACGCTACCCGTCAAAATGATCCAAATGGAGAAAAAGAGTTTTAATACTTTTACTGGGAGAAAGAGTGCTAATTTACGAGCAAGTAATCCTCCGATAATGGCGCCAGGGCCTGCGAATAACACTAGCTCAAAGAGGGCATGGCTATTTGTTGAAAAAATATGGATAGGGCTTGCCGACCAGACTGTAATCGCAGAAACAACAACGCCAGTGGCGACCGCCATTTTGGCGCATAGTCCCCTTATCATGAGATAAATGACGACTAATTCGCCGACGCCTACCGATAACCAAGCTGTGATAATACCGCCGAAATAGCCAATGAGAGCGAGCCAAATAAAATCGACCGGCATTATAGAGTGAGTGATTTGTGTGCTTTTTTTGCTACTGATAATGATGGCGATACCAAGCACTATCGAGAAAATGCTAAAGCTGGTGTGTAGCGAAGAGGGCGAATTGAGTTGTAGTAATTGGCTACTCCAGAAACCTAAGACAGAAAAGAAGGCTGCAAGTAATGATGCTTTTACAAAACCAGACCATGCATCATCTTCTCGATGGTGCTTTTTATAATGCAGTGACCATGAAATCGCGCCTGCTGTCATGCCAAAGCATTGGATCATAAATGAAGTCGAGACACTTTGAGACTCACTAAAGTTGAGGCTCGAAAATACCGGAATAAAGATGACTCCACCGCCAGCTCCCGTCGAGTTTGCAAATATCGCTCCTGTGATGCCTAGAAAAACGAAGCGTCCATATTCTTGGATAAGATCAAATAGCGAATAAAAATGGTTCGCCCAAAATAACCAAGCTCCACAGAGTAGTAATACCAAACTGAGGTTTAGGTAATACCGATTTAAGTGCGGAGCAGGCTGGGTATTATTGGGCACAAGTGTGTTAATGGGATTCATCAATAGCTACCGTGATCTTTGTCATGTTATCGCTATGTTATCAATGAAAGACAGCGTTGTCATGTAAGCTTGAATAAATAAATTAAACATTTTAAGTATATGAAAAATTAGCATTAATTATGTCTTTCCATAAAAAATAACAATAATTGTCAAAAAAATGTAGAAATCCTGTTCTTTCTTGTGTACCTTAATAATGACAGCGCTGTCATCTGCTTGTGTGACGCGTTGTTTGTAAGGTCTGCATGAGAGGATGAGGTCTCCTTATCATGTGTTTGGCAGGAGTATTGCTGTCGGGCGGCGATACGTTTGTCTTTGATATTTTGATAGTCTCTCCCCAGAAACTAGCGTGGGCTGGGTACTGTAAGCAGTGCCCAGCCATTTTTTTAGGATGTTTTTACGGTATTACTCAACTGCCTACCTCAGCACTTGAACGTTAGCGGCATAGATAAATAAAACTCACTGGTATAAACCAGATAATAAAAGAGGCTGCAATTTATGGCGATTCATTTAACGGCTGCGATGCGTGTCATTGCAATTGGCATGTCGAGTGTCATTGGCCATGTCACCGCACTCATCATGACAAGAAGAACGGTTTGCATACCCCTGTTTATAATGGCATTAGCGTTTTTTTCGGCATTTTCCTCTTTTGCTGTATTTGCTACCGACACAGCCACAAACAATTTAGCTTCAAATTCTGATGTGTCTAAATCGTCTGCACAGGTTTCAAAAAAAATCACCACCGCGATACAGCAGGAATGGTTGCTAAAGTTACTTGAAGAAGCACTGCGGCGCTCGGATTCGGGTTATCAAGTGCAAGAAATGTCGACTCAAATGAATCAAAAGCGCAAGGTCGAAGAAGCACTCGCTGGGACAGTAGACGTGTTTTGGAGCATGACCTCAAAAGAATTGGAAGAAACTGTGCTTCCCGTGCGCATTCCATTGTTTAAAGGGTTACTCGGTAATCGGCTGCTGATTATCCGTAAATCGGATGAGGCACGATTTGCTAATGTGAAAACCATGGCGGATTTTAGGCAGTTAAAGGCGGGGCAAAATCGTTATTGGCCCGATGCCACGATTTTAGAAGCCAATGGATTACCCGTCGTCACTAGCTATCAGTACACCAATTTATACTCCATGTTAGAAGGCGGGCGTTTCGATTATCTTGCCCTCGGCGCTCAGGAAATTGGCGAAGAACTCGCAAATCACCCCGATCCCGCACTTAAGGTCGATAGCCATATCCTGCTGCAATATCGTTCGCCAGCTTATTTCTTTGTTTCCCCTAAGCGCCCCGAACTTGCTGCGGCCATTTTAGCCGGGCTTGAAAGTATGGTAAGCGACGGCTCTTTTGATGAGATGTTTAATCGCGAGCTTAAAATTGAGCAGCTGTACCGTGAGGCTAAGTTTGAACAACGGGTGATTATCCGTCTTGATACACCTGATTTAAGTCCATTAACACCAATAGAACGCACAGAATTATGGTTAGATCTTTTTAGTATGCAAGGTGCAAAATAATGAAAACATTAGCCTTAAAAGTACAGATTGGATTAGCGGCAGCAATTTTTATGATTGTTAGCGTTCTGTTCGGTGCATCTTACTGGCTGGCGAGCGATAAGTTGGCTGCCAGTGAAACTGAGTTTGAAGAAAATACCGTCGCCAATTTGCAAGTGACCATGGCGCAGCCCATTTTTACCTACGACTATGAGCAGATCCGTGCAGTGCTATCTGTGATGCTTAAATCTGCGCAGATTTATCATATTGTCGTGAGTGACCATCGCGGTAAAGTGTTAGCCGAGAGTCAACAGGCTCAAATAGTGGCCGATGAGTATCTAGTGAAACGTGAAATTCAATTTGCTGAGCAAGGTAACCCAACGGGCCAATTGGCTATTCAGTTTTCTATGTTGCCTATTCGCGCTCAGTTGTCAGATTTACTCTTAGGTTATTTCTTGCAGGCGTTGTTAATTCTCGGTGGCAGTTTATTTGTTATCTTCATTATTCTTAAACGTTTAGTGATTAATCCACTTGGGAATGTGGTCCGTGCTATGGAAGAAATTGCCAGCGGTGACGGCGATTTATGCCACAGATTACCCGTTGAGAGTCAGGATGAGATTGGTCAGCTTGCCAAGGCATTTAATGGTTTTGTTGAGCAAATTCACGGCACGATTTCCAGAGTGCACGAAACCTCAGGGCAATTACTGGGCGATGCCAAAGCGCTTGGTTCACTGTCGCAAACCAACAATGATCGTGTGCAAACCCAATTAAAAGAAACCGAGGCGGCAGTGACGGCTGTAACTCAGCTGAGCGCCAGTGCCAATGAAGTCGCCATTAATGCGAAACGCACCGCGGATGCGGCGAGTCAGGCCGATAAAGCGGTCGATGACAGCCAGCGGCAGTTCGATTCGGGATTAGACATTACTCGTAAACTGGCATCTGAATTAGCCCGCTCGGCACTGTCTGTTTCACAGTTACAGCAAGAAACGCAAAAGATTGATGAAGTCGTTGTAGTCATCAACAGTATTGCCGAACAAACCAACTTACTGGCGCTTAATGCTGCGATTGAAGCGGCGAGGGCGGGTGAACAAGGGCGCGGTTTTGCTGTGGTTGCCGACGAAGTGCGTACGCTGGCGAGCCGAACCCAACAGGCAACTGGTGAAATACAGAAAATGATCCAGCAGGTCCAGAGCCGAGTGGCCGAAACGGTCACTGTGATGCAAGCGAGCCAAGCCCTCTCAACTCAGGGCGTTAACCGCTCAGAAGAAATTAAGTTAGTGCTTACTAAAGTGACTGATTTAGTCTCAAATATCAGTAATATGAACATCGAAGTTTCCCATGCGGCACAGGAGCAAACCTGCGTCACCGAAGCGATTTCTCGCACGTTAAATGATCTTGCCAATGTCTCAGGTTCAGCCTCACTCGATAGCGAGCACTTAGCGCACTCGAGCGAGCGACTGTTTCACCAAGGGGAAAGACTGCGGACGTTAGTAACTTCCTTCAGATTATAGCCATTTCTGGAGCTAGATAAGGATAATCATGAATAAAACACTTTCAGCAAGCGCCATTTTACTGGCTTTAGGATTAGCGGCCTGTTCCGAGGCGCCTGTGACGCCTTCCGCAGCGTCAGCCGATAAGGCTGTAGCTCAAACACAGCAAGCTCAGGACGCATTAACTCAAGCGCAGTTACAACAACTCGGGGATTCGTTAGTCGTAACTTATCGTGTTGTGACCAATGTGCCAGACGATAAGTGCTTAAAAGATAAAGCCGATGGTCGCTGTTTTGTCGCTCAAATTGATTTCGTGCCCGGTATGGATTTAGCCAGCCAAGATTGGGAAATTTATTTAAGCCAAATGCGCCCAGTGCAATCGGTTGAAAGCGGTGAGTTGACGATAACGCACGTTAAAGGCGATTTACATCGTATTACGCCAACGGCCGCTTTTAAGGGATTTGTTAAGGGCGAGAAAATGCAACTGACATTCCGTGGTGAGCCGTGGCAATTGGCTGAAACCGACGCTATGCCAAACTATTACCTCGCAGCAAAAGGATTAGAGCCCGTCATTATCGCCAGCACTCAAGTGGGTAAAGATGCCGAAACGGGTTTAGAGACGCGTCCGTATGTTGAAGGGTTTACGAATTTTAAAACCCAATATCAACGCACTGAAACGGATAAACTCGCGCCAGCCGATGCCGCGCAATTATTTAAAGCCAATCGAAGCGTGAGTGAAGATGCCGCCTTGGCTGTGGATACCATTATCCCAACGCCACAAAAGGTGAAGATCCATTCAACCGATACACCAGTATCCCTTGCTGGTGGTATTAAGCTCGAATATCAGCATGATAACCCAGAGCAAAAGCGTCAAGTTGCGGCGGCGGTGGTACGTTTAGCTCGCCTGGGTGTGGCTGAATCTGCGAGTGGCATTACGGTGAAATTTGCCAGCCAAAAAGGGGATGAGGGCAGTTATCGCTTAGATATTCAGCCAACTGAAATTGTGATTGCTGCCAATGATGCGGCGGGCTTCTCTTACGGTTTGTCATCATTAGCAAGCCTTGTGGATGTGAATTCGCTGAAAGTGAATGCGATGACCATTGAAGACAGCCCACGTTATCCGTTTCGTGGTATGCACATTGATGTGGCACGTAATTTCCACAGCAAACAATTGTTGCTGGATTTGCTCGACCAAATGGCGGCTTATAAGCTCAATAAACTGCATTTACACATGGCTGACGATGAAGGTTGGCGACTCGAAATCGACGGGCTACCTGAGCTGACCGACATCGGTAGTAAACGTTGTCATGATCTTGCTGAAAATACCTGTCTGTTACCACAACTGGGCAGTGGTCCTTTTGCGGAGTCGAGCGTTAATGGTTTCTATACTAAACAAGACTATATCGACATAGTGAAATATGCCGAGGCGCGTCAAATTCAAGTGATCCCATCGATGGATATGCCGGGTCACAGCCGCGCCGCGATTAAAGCGATGGATGCGCGTTTTCGTCGATTACAGGCTGAAGACGTAGAGCTTAAAAACACGGGCAAAGTGCAGGTTGTCCCTGTGCAGGAGACGGCAAATCAAGCTAGCGCAGCGGTAAAATCGTTAGATGCGGGCGCTCGTCAATTGCAAGCTGAAGGGAAAACCACTGCAGCTGAGCAATATTTGTTATCCGATGCAAACGACAAAACGGTCTATTCTTCAGTGCAATATTACGACGACAACACGCTTAACGTCTGCATGGAATCGACTTATCACTTTGTCGATAAAGTGATTGATGAAATTGCCAAGTTACACCAAGCCGCGGGTCAACCATTGACGCGTTACCACATTGGTGCCGATGAAACGGCGGGAGCTTGGAAACAATCTCCGCAGTGTTTAGCATTTGTCGCCAATAACGATAAAGGCGTTAAGTCGATAGATGACTTAGGCGCTTATTTTATTGAACGAATTTCGACTATGTTAGCGGCAAAAGGCATTGAAGCAGCAGGATGGAGCGATGGTATGAGCCATGTTCGTCCTGAGAATATGCCCGCTAAGGTGCAGTCTAATATTTGGGATGTGATTGCCCACAAAGGTCATTCGCGCGCCAATCAGCAGGCGAATCTCGGCTGGGAAACCATACTTTCTAATCCTGAGGTATTGTACTTTGACTTCCCCTATGAGGCCGATCCTAAAGAGCATGGTTATTACTGGGCGAGCCGCGCGACCAATAGCCATAAAGTCTTTAGCTTTATGCCTGATAATTTAGCCGCTAACGCCGAGCAATGGACCGATATTGAAAATCAGCCATTCGAAGCGGATGACAGAATAAAACTTGATGAGGCGGGTAACAAAGTCTCGGGTCCAAGGGAGAAAGGTAAACCCTTTACTGGCTTGCAAGGGCAGGTTTGGAGTGAGTCGATTCGCAGTGACGATACGATTGAATACATGGTGTTTCCGCGTTTGTTGATGCTGGCTGAGCGTGCTTGGCATCAAGCTGCGTGGGAAGTGCCTTATCAGTATCAAGGCGCTGTGTATAACCAAAGCTCTGGGGCTTTTACCTTAGCCATGCGTGATGCACAGGCAAAGGAGTGGCAACAACTTGCGAATACCTTGGGCCACAAAGAGTTTATCAAGCTAGATAAAGCGGGGATTGATTATCGCGTACCGACGGTCGGCGCCGAGATCCGTGACGGTAAACTGTTTGCTAATATTGCCTATCCCGGGCTCAAACTTGAATACCGAAGCCTCAATGGCCAATGGCAAGTTTATCAAGCGGGATTGGCGGTCACTGCACCGATTGAGATCCGCGCCATTGCGGCCGATGGTATTCGTAAAGGCCGAAGTTTAATCGTTAACTAAATCGTTTTTATATCTGGCTGTATTTTAAAGATAAAATACAGCCTTTTTGTTTTTCTATGTCGGTGATTTTCGAAATTTTATTTTAGATGAAGAATTGCCTTAAAAAGTAAATGACAGCGCTGTCATTTTTGCTGTAACATTGAGTTAACTAAAGTTGAGCGCTGTATTAACGGCAAATAATAAGCAACGGTAGCGCTGCATTGATAGGTGAAGAGGGGTGTCATGGGGTTAGTCCAGACAAAAGATCAACCACTGTTTATAGGTGTAGATGGAGGCGGTAGTAAATGCCGAGCCACCATCTACTGCGCAGACGGTACCGTTTTAGGGACAGGTGTTGCAGGACGTGCAAATCCACTGCATGGTCTCACACAAACATTTGAATCCATTGAAGCATCGACTCGCCTGGCGTTGCTGGATGCGGGCATGAACGAGAGCGATAGTCACTTGCTGGTGGCGGGTCTTGGTCTTGCTGGCGTAAATGTCCCTAGGTTATATCAAGATGTTATCAACTGGCAGCATCCTTTTGCGGCCATGTATGTCACCACAGATCTGCATACGGCTTGTATTGGTGCCCACCGCGGTGCCGATGGCGCTGTGATCATCACGGGTACTGGCTCTTGCGGTTATGCCCATGTTGGTGATACCAGCTTGAGTATTGGTGGTTATGGTTTTGCATTGGGCGATAAGGGCAGCGGTGCTTGGCTTGGATTAAAAGCCGCCGAACACGTGTTGTTAGCACTCGATGGCTTTGCCGTACCAACCCGATTAACTGACATGCTGCTGAGCTACTTTAAGGTCACTGATGCGCTCGGTATTGTCGAAAATCTAGCCGGTAAATCATCAAGTTGCTATGCCGCATTAGCCAGAAGCGTACTCGATTGCGCCAATGAAGGTGACGCGGTCGCGACGGCCATAGTGCAAGAAGGCGCAGATTATATTAGCGACATGGCGCGTAAGCTATTTAGCCTTAATCCGGTGCGTTTTTCTATGATCGGTGGCCTTGCTGAGCCTTTACAAGCCTGGCTCGGTGCCGATGTGGTCGCTAAGATTTCAGAAACCTTAGCACCACCCGAACTCGGTGCTATGTATTTCGCCCAGCAAGAATTTAATAAGTCGTTGTCAGTGCACATAGGCACTGAAGCCAAATCCTGTATTTGAACGTGAAGGTAAAAGACATGACAAACACTATTATGGAACAAGAAGCTCGCACTGCACCGCAAAAAATTGCGGGTCAATTAGAAGCTAACGCTGACATCATGCAGCAGTTAGGTGAGAAACTGCGCGCCTTCGCCCCTCGTTTTGTGATGATAGTAGGTCGCGGCTCATCGGATCATGCGGGAGTGTTCGCTAAATACTTATTTGAAATCGAAGCTGGCGTACCGACCTTCGCCGCCGCGCCTTCAGTGGCGAGTGTGTATGGTAAAACCTTGAAACTCGAAGGCGCGTTAGTGATTGTGATTTCACAATCTGGCCGTAGCCCTGACATTTTGGCGCAGGCGCGTATGGCAAAAAATGCTGGCGCTTTTTGTGTTGCCTTAGTCAATGATGAAACCGCACCGATTAAAGATATCGTCGATGTTGTTGTACCTTTACGTGCCGGTGAAGAAAAAGCGGTTGCCGCGACTAAGAGTTATCTCGCAACTTTGTCAGCGATTTTACAACTTGCCGCCGCCTGGACTCAAAGCGAGTCGCTTGCTAGTGCCGTAGCGTCTTTACCCCAAGCGCTGCAAACGGCGGTGGACGCTGAGCCGCAGCTCACGCCAGAATCCGTTGCCGACGTGAAGAACTTAGTCGTACTCGGCCGTGGTTTAGGTTATGCGGTATCTAAGGAAATCGCACTTAAGCTAAAAGAAGTGTGTTCAATCCATGCCGAAGCGTTCAGCAGCGCCGAGTTCCTCCACGGCCCTGTCACTTTAGTTGAGAAAAAACTCACTATCGTCGATGTGTGTATTGGCGATGAATCCTACGCTAGCCACATAGAACAGATTGAAAACGTGAGCCAACGCGGCGCCGATTTAGTGCATCTGAATCAAACCTCGACTGACATTCACCCACGTGTGGCGCCGTTAGCGTTATTACAACGTTTCTATATCGATGTGGCTGCGGTTGCGATTGCCCGCGGTATCGATCCCGATCAACCTGCTGGCCTTAAAAAAGTGACCCAAACGCTCTAAGTTGCTTAGCTTTAAGCGGCAAAGTGTAAGAGGTCTAGGTAGGCTGCACGATTAAACATCTGCAGCTAAGTCAGCGCAGTTAACTTAATTAAAGACTTAAGTCACTCGTGTTATTTATTGAAAGAGGTTTGCGATGAAAATCACCTTGATCGCCGAGCGTATTTTTGATGGTGAGTATTTCCATCAAGATGTGCCTGTGACTGTCGAAGACGGGCACATTCTGGCGTTTGATACGGTTGTTGGCGCGAAGGAAATCCGCCAAGCTGGCATGCTGGTGCCTGGTTTTATCGATGTGCAAGTGAACGGTGGCGGCGGGGCGTTATTCAATGCCGATCCGAGTGTTAATTGCATTGAGACTATCGGCCGTGCCCATGCGCGTTTTGGCACGACAGGTTTTTTACCTACGCTTATCACCGATGATGTCAGCGTGATGGCCAATGCGGCCGATGCCGTGGCCGAGGCTTTAGTCAAAGGTTGTGCTGGCGTTTTAGGGGTGCATTTTGAAGGGCCACATTTATCTGTGCCTAAAAAAGGCGTGCATCCACAGGGTTTTATTCGCGAAATCACAGAGGCTGAACTCGCGGTATTTTGTCGTCAAGATCTGGGGCTTAAAGTGGTCACGCTTGCACCTGAAAATGTGTCGCCAGAGGTGATCCGTACGCTCGTTGCCTCGGGCGTGAAGGTGTGTTTGGGTCATTCTAATGCTGACTACGATACAGTTATTGCGGCATTAGCGGCAGGCGCGACGGGTTTTACCCATCTTTATAATGCTATGTCACCACTGGGTTCCCGCGAGCCGGGCATGGTGGGCGCGGCGATTGAGAGTGAAACCGCTTGGTGTGGGTTGATTGTCGATGGTCATCATGTGCATCCCGCGGCGGCAAAGGTCGCACTAAGGGCAAAGCCGAGGGGAAAAATGATGTTAGTCACAGATGCTATGCCGCCTGTCGGTATGGACGGTGAGACTAGCTTCGAGCTCTTCGGTACGCAAGTGCTGAGAGTCGGCGACAGATTAAATGCCGTGACCGGTGAGCTGGCGGGCTGTGTGCTCGATATGGCGACTGCGGTCAATAATACCGTCAACTTGTTAGGTTTACCTTTGGCGGAAGCCTTAAGAATGGCAGCACTTTATCCCGCTCAGTTCCTCGGGATTGATCATAAAGCGGGCCGTTTAGCACTGGGGAACAGGGCCGATCTGGTTTTGCTCGATGCGCACAACAAAGTGTTGGCAAACTATATTGCGGGGCAGGTGGCCTATTCAGGGCCGATTTATGCAGGGCAGGCAATTGGGGCTCGTCCTTAAACTGGGTTTGCAGCAAAGGTAATGTTTAACATCTATACCCAAACTACCTGAAAATGCAGGATTCAGCGGGAATGTAACGCACTTTAGGCAATGCCATTTATTGCTCCTGCATAAATGGCATTCACGCCATCCATGGCGATTGCGGTTATTTGCAGACCTAGTGGACTAAGTTAAAAATAACCAACGCAGTATAAAGTGCGTTACAACCCGCCGGGACGGAGCGCCTAGGGCACTCCACTTCCGTGTTGCATCAATTCAAAAGGTGGCCGACATTCTGTCATTGATGCGCCTTGAATTGAAGCACCCTAGGCGCTCTGAAACTCGTATCTTCAGGTAGCTTGGGTATAGCCCTTGTCATATTTTGATGACAGGGGCTAAGTTTTTTTATTGTACAGCACTCATTTTAAACAGTATTAGTTTTGTACAGTATTAGTTTTGCTCAACTTTTATAAAAGCTTTTAATAACAATAATAAAGGATGATGGCATGGGGACAACACAGACAAACGCAATTGCGCCAGTAAAGGTGAATAAACCTAGGTTGATGTCGCTGGATGCACTGCGCGGCTTCGATATGTTTTGGATTTTGGGCGGTGAGGCTCTATTTGGTGGCTTGCTTATTTTAACGGGCTGGGCAGGTTGGCAATGGGGCGATGAACAGATGCACCATAGCCAATGGCATGGTTTTCACTTCTACGATTTGATTTTTCCGCTGTTTATTTTCCTCTCTGGTGTGGCCTTAGGTTTATCTCCCAAACGTTTAGATAAATTACCGATGAAGGATCGATTACCTATATATCGGCATGGGATTAAACGACTCTTTTTATTGCTGCTACTGGGCATTTTATACAATCACGGTTGGGGAACAGGCGTACCTGCCGATCCTGAAAAAATTCGCTATGCCAGTGTGTTAGGTCGAATCGCCTTTGCATGGTTCTTTGCCGCATTACTGGTGTGGCATACGAGTCTACGAACGCAAGTTATTGTCGCCTTGGGCATTTTACTCGGTTATGGCGCAATGCAACTTTGGTTGCCTTTCCCCGGTGGACAGGCGGGCGTCCTCTCGCCAACGCAATCCATCAATGCCTATGTCGATTCAGTTTTACTACCCGGCATAAGCTATCAGGGGCGCACGCCCGATCCTGAAGGTTTATTGTCGACCATCCCCGCCATAGTCAATGCGTTAGCGGGTGTGTTTGTCGGCCACTTTATTGTTAAATCCCATCCTAAAGGTGAGTGGGCCAAAGTGGGATTACTCGCCGTAGCGGGTGGTGCTTGCTTAGCCTTAGGTTGGCTGTTGGATCTTATCATTCCGGTTAATAAAGAGCTGTGGACCAGTTCATTTGTGCTGGTGACGTCGGGCTGGAGCATGATTCTGCTGGCAGTGTTCTATGCCTTAGTCGATGTGCTTAAGTGGCAAAAAGCCGCCTTTTTCTTTGTGGTGATAGGCACCAACGCCATCATCATTTATTTAGCGTCGAGCTTAGTGGATTGGAAATATATTGCTCAAAGTGTGTTTGGCGGCTTAGTGCAGGCCTTGCCTGAAAGCGCTCAAGCGTTAGCTGCGGTTATCAGCTTGCTTGCGGTGCAGTGGCTGGTTTTATATTGGATGTATCGCCGCAATATTTTTGTCAGGATTTAGTCTGTTTGCTTAATCGCTTGAGATAAGTCGCACACACTCAGTGTCTGCGGCTTTTTTTACATTATTTTCTGGATGTGAGTCATCACTTACTTATAACTTATCAGTTGGCCAATCGATGATTACGAGGGAATATTCGCGAGAATTTATTAAATGACAGCGTTGTCTTTTTGTGTTATTTGTTTTAACATCACTGAAACAATGGTGCGTTTGGATGATAACATTAGCCATTGCGGACGAGTCGCGATACGGATATTCGGGAACTTAGGCATTAATTTAAACCCCGTTATCACCTAAATAATTAATTACTATAAGAAGCAGGTTTATGGAAATGACACTCGATAAAAGCCAGCAGAAAAGCAGCTTTCTCCCCATGGCCATAGTGGCCGCTCTCTTTTTCATCCTCGGATTCGCCACTTGGTTGAATGGGTCTTTGATGCCGTATTTGAAACAAATATTGCAACTCAATCCCTTTCAAGCGTCGTTGATCCTGTTTTCTTTCTATATCGCAGTGACTTTTACTGCCTTGCCATCCGCCTGGCTTATTCGCAAAGTCGGTTATAAGAATGGCATGGCGATCGGCATGGGCGTGATGATGCTGGCGGGTTTACTGTTTATCCCCGCCGCGGAAACCCAAATATTTGCCTTGTTCCTATTGGCCCAATTAGTGATGGGCACAGGCCAAACCCTATTACAAACTGCGGTTAACCCTTATGTGGTGCGTTTAGGCCCTGAAGAATCCGCCGCTGCCCGTGTGAGCGTGATGGGCATTTTGAACAAAGGTGCGGGTGTGATTGCGCCTTTGGTGTTTTCGGCGTTGATTTTAGACAGCTTTAAAGACCGTATTGGTACTGAGCTAACTCAAGTACAAATTGAAGAAATGGCTGACGGTTTAGTATTCCCCTATTTAGGCATGGCCATTTTTATCGGTATCTTAGCGCTCGCGGTAAAAAAATCACCTTTGCCAGAGTTGTTGAATGAAGATGAAGCTGCTGAAAATACCGATAAAGGGCAACTTAAAGCGGCATTATCTCACCCTAACTTAGCCTTTGGCGTGTTAGCGCTGTTTGTTTATGTTGCTGTAGAGGTTATTGCTGGCGATACCATTGGTACATTTGCTTTGTCTTTAGGCATAGAGTCATACGGTGTTATGACTTCCTATACTATGGTGTGTATGGTGTTGGGTTATTCTTTAGGTATCCTGTTAATTCCTCGTTTTATTTCACAGCCTAAGGCTTTGATGGTGTCGGCTATTCTCGGTTTGTTACTGACGTGCGGTATTTTGTTTGGCGACAATAATTCCTACGCTATTGCTAATGTTTTGTTAGTGCCTTTTGGCGGTGTGGCACTGCCCGATACTTTGTTGATGATTGCTTTTCTTGGTTTAGCTAATGCGATTGTTTGGCCTGCGGTGTGGCCGCTAGCTTTATCTGGTATGGGTAAATTGACCAGTACAGGTTCTGCGCTTCTCATCATGGGGATTGCAGGTGGCGCCTTTGGTCCAGTGTCTTGGGGGTTAATGAGCTCAGCGACAGATATGGGCATGCAGGGTGGTTATATTGTGATGTTGCCATGCTACTTGTTCATCCTCTTCTACGCGGTGAAAGGCCATAAAATGCGTAGTTGGTAGTCAAGTCTGTTTGAACAGCTAAAAAGAAGCCCTCGATGATGAGGGCTTTTTTGTGTCTTAGTTGGACCAAGCTAAGGCGAAATTAGAACGCGTAACTTACGCTCGCAAGCACGGTATCTGAGTTTTTGAATGCGCCATCAGAGACCTTTTGGTCACCGCTGAGATCTGTGCCCAACCAAGCTAATGAAAGTCCAAAGCCTGACAGTTCAGTCGATACACCAATGGAGTAATCTGAATAGCTATCGAAGCCTTCTCCATCATCTAAGGCATCACCCACGTTATAGCCGTAGTGCAGATCGATACTCCAGTTTTCAACAAATTCGTAGGAGTAGTTTAGTTCTCCATAGTGATAATCTAAGTCAGTACCACCGTAATCATTGGTAAACCAATAGGCTAGGCGAAAGCCCTTAAATTCCATACCCGTAATCACTTCGAAATAACCTATATCACTCTCGCCTGAGTAGTTATAACGGTTAAGGGTGATGTCGTAGGTCAGATCTTCGTTGATCTCACCACCATAGGCGACATAGAAATCGTATTCGATCGCTGGGCCGTTATAACCTGGCTCATCAAAATCCACGTTACTTGCCCAAGCGCCGACAGAGAAACCTGAGTCGAAGCTCCAATCAATACCGCCTTGCAGGGCAGGATCGCCAGCGGTTTGTGATACGCCGCGAAAACGATAGTCGTTAGTAAGACTAATTTCCCCTGTCACTTCGGCGGCGGCAATGCCGGAGAATAGGGTCGTGGTTAGCGCGAGTCCGACAAGCTGTACCAGCCGTTTTTTTTTCAGATTGTTATGCACGGTATTTCTCCCATTTTCTTTGTTGACTCGGACATGTTACTGGCGACCATGGTTATTCAATCGCGCCAGTGCATCCGTTGGTTTGCCAAACAACAGCCTAGGAAAACCCGTTGCTGTGACCTCATGGCGAGTTATTGCTAAGATAACTTAGCTTTTTTGAGGCTAACATCAGCCTCGTTGATCTCACTTTTGTTCGAAAATGACGTAAACCTTGCGGCAGGGCTCCACGACTTCCCAAGTGCCTTGAAAACCCGCGGGTATGATAAACCTGTCACCCACAGTGAACGTCTGCGATTGACCTTGAAGATCGGTGATAACACTCATCCCTTCGAGGATTTCGCAGTACTCGTATTCAGTGTAGTTTATTTTCCAAGCGCCTGATTCACTTTGCCAAATTCCACTGTGAAATTGATCACAAGGGCTAGAATAATGATTCTCTAGCCCTTGAGTTGGATTGCCAGCTAACAACTTTTCCGCCGGTAACTGATAGGTTTCGACGGGTGTTTGCGCCGTAGCAAAGCGAATAATGGCGTTGATACTCACAGTCATTTGCGATTTCCTTGTTGAGCTGACATTCAGCTATTTCATCGTTGGCATCACAAACTCGGCTTGAGTCTGTTTACCCACGGGCCAGCGGGCAGTAATTGCCTTACGCTTGGTATAAAAACGCACGCCATCGGGGCCATGCATATGCAGCGGCCCAAAGAGTGAACGCTTCCAACCGCCAAAACTGTGGAACGCCATCGGCACCGGGATCGGCACGTTCACTCCAACCATACCGACTTGTACGTGGTGACAGAAATGTCGCGCCGCTTCACCACTTTGGGTGAAAATCGCCGTGCCATTACCAAATTCGTGTCGGTTAATCAGCTCAAGCGCCGTTGGGTAATCTTTCACGCGCACAATCGCCAGCACTGGGCCAAAGATTTCTTCGCGGTAGATGCTCATTTCAGGCGTGACGTAGTCGAACAAACAGGCGCCGAGGAAATAACCCTGTGGATTTTCTTCAACACTCAGTTTACGGCCATCGACCAGCAGCGCTGCGCCTTCTTGAACACCGGCTTCAACATATTGGGTGACCTTAGCAAGGTGCTGTTTGGAGATCAGCGGGCCCATTTCCATCTCTGGCACCAGGCCGTTGCCGATTTTTAAGGTTTGAATTTGCGGTAGCAGTTTTTCCACTAACGCGTCGCCCACATCGCCTACCGCCAGCACGACTGAAATTGCCATACAACGCTCACCAGCACTGCCATAAGCGGCGCCCATTAAGGCGCTCACGGCTTGATCTAAATCTGCATCTGGCATGAGTAACATATGGTTTTTCGCGCCGCCTAAGGCTTGCACGCGTTTGCCATGTTTAGAGGCTGTACTGTAGATGTATTCAGCAATCGGCGTTGAGCCGACAAAGCTCACCGCTTGCACATCTTTATGGGTGAGTAAGGTATCGACGGCTTCTTTGTCGCCGTTAATCACGTTAAACACGCCATCGGGAAGACCCGCTTCTTTAAGCAGCTCGGCAATCCGCATCACCGAGCTTGGGTCTTTTTCCGAGGGTTTCATAATAAAGGTGTTACCGCAGGCAATCGCGATTGGGAACATCCACATGGGAACCATCACGGGGAAGTTAAAGGGCGCTATGCCTGCGACAACACCTAAAGCTTGATTAACTGACCAAGAATCGACCCCGCCACCGACTTGCTGGGTGTGTTCACCTTTAAGCAAGTGCGGAATACCACAGGCAAACTCGACCACTTCGAGACCACGGATCAACTCGCCCTTAGCATCGTCGATCACTTTACCGTGCTCGCGGGTGATAAGTTGCGCCATTTCATCTAGGTGCTGCTCGACTAAGGCTTTGAATTTAAATAGCACTCGAGCGCGGTTGAGTGGTGTCACCTGCGACCAGGTTTCAAAGGCGGTTTTAGCGATTGCGATGGCTTCACCGACTTCAGTTTCGCTTGCCAGTGAGACCTGGCCACGTAGTTCACCCGTGACGGGTTCAAAAATATCTTGGGTTCTGGTACTGGCAGGGGTGTGCTGACCATTAACAAAGTGAGTGATCTTGAGCATAGTTAACCTTTGATGTTCCCCGCCGCAGCGGGGTGTTAAATGTGAGAGTGGAATGAGCAGCTAGCGTTATTATCCAACGGCGTTAATGGCATCGCTTAGGCTATTAACCATTTGGTCAATCTCGCGTTTATCGACAATCAGTGGTGGTGACATGGCAATAATGTCGCCCGTGGCTCGCACTAAAGTGCCGTGGCGGAAGCAGTGTTCAAACACACCGTAACCCCGTTTACCCGCGCCTTGAGCGTTAGGGGAGAATTGAATCCCCGCCACTAAGCCTGTGTTGCGAATATCAATCACATTCGGCAACCCTTTAAGGCTGTGCACGGCGTCTTCAAAGTAGCGCTCAAGCTCAAAGCTGCGTTCGAATAATTGCTCATTCTCATAAATCGATAGGGTGGCAAGCGCCGCAGCCGCGGCCACTGGATGACCGGAATAGGTGTAGCCGTGGAAAAACTCAATCAGTTCATTAGGGCCTTGCATGCAAGTGTCGTGAATAAAATCTTGCACAAACACTGCGCCCATAGGGATGGCGCCGTTATTGATAGCTTTAGCCGTGGTGATTATATCTGGGATAACGCCCCAACGCTGACTCGCAAAAGCGGCGCCAACACGGCCAAAAGCAGTAATGACTTCATCAAAAATCAGTAGGATGCCGTGCTTTTTAGTGATTTCACGCAGACGTTTTAAGTAACCTTGTGGCGGTAATATTACCCCTGCCGAACCCGACATAGGTTCAACGATCACGGCGGCAATATTCTCGGCGCCATGCAGGGTCACTAGTTGTTCTAAAACCTCGGCTTTTTCAGCGCCAAAGTGTGAGAATCCACGGGTAAATGCCGCATTTTGGATATCTAAGGTATGAGGTAAGTGATCGACGCCTTGCAGTAATTGGCCGCTAAATGCTTTGCGGTTATTGCTTAATCCACCCACAGAGATGCCGCCAAAGCCGACACCGTGGTAACCCATTTCTCGGCCGATAAAGCGGGTGCGTGAGGCTTGACCGTTGGCTCTGTGATAGCAAAGTGCCATCTTAAGCGCAGTATCGACGGACTCAGAACCTGAGTTAGTAAAGAAGACTTTGTTCAATCCCTCAGGACTGAGCTCGACTAAACGCTCGGCAAGTTCAAAGGCGATAGGATGACCCATTTGGAAGGAGGGCGCGTAGTCCATCTCTTTAATTTGTTTGCTGACCGCTTCGCTGATTTCCTTGCGACCATGGCCTGCGTTACAACACCATAAACCTGCGGTGGCATCTAACACTTTATTACCATCAATATCCGTGTAATACATGCCTTCGGCCTTGGCGAGTAACCGCGGACTGGCTTTGAATTGGCGGTTAGCGGTAAAAGGCATCCAGAAATGTTCAAGTGAGGGTACGCTTGAGGAATTGAGCGGCAAATCGGCCATAGTGTCTACCTTGTCCTGTATTTTCAGGTCTTGTTTTAGGGTGGCTAATATTTGCTATGCTATGTTAGAAATAATGAACATGGAAGAGCCGTGTGCAGTTATTTGTGGCAAAAAAGCTATTTTTGTAAAAAATATTGAATTTTATTGCTTAAACAGCGTAACCTGAAGCTCGGATTATGACTGTGATGATGTTTAGCATTTGCGTTAAAGTCGTCACAGACCACTATTTTCTTGTCGATGAACGATAAACCACACCTATACGAATTATTAAGAGGTCATCATGAGCACACCGAAGAAACGCAGCGAATGGGAAAGTCTGGCTGCCAGCCTGTCTATTAATGGTAAGGCGTTTATCAATGGCGAATACCAAGATGCCGTTTCGGGTAACACCTTTGATTGTATTAGTCCTATTGATGGTCGCTTGTTGGTAAAAGTGGCGAGTTGCGATCTTGCAGATGCTAATCTTGCGGTTGCTAATGGCCGCAGCGTATTCGAGTCTGGTGTTTGGTCGCAGCAATCTCCGGTAAAGCGCAAACAAGTGATGATACGTTTCGCCGAGTTACTGGAAGAAAATGCCAATGAACTCGCGCTGTTAGAAACCCTCGACATGGGTAAACCAATTCGTTTCTCCAAAGCGGTGGATGTGGCGGGGGCTGCCCGTGCGATTCGCTGGTCTGGCGAAGCGATTGATAAAATTTACGATGAACTCGCGCCAACGGCTCACAATGAAATTGGCATGATCACCCGTGAGCCTGTGGGGGTTGTGGCCGCGATTGTTCCGTGGAACTTCCCAATGCTGATGGCGTGTTGGAAGCTCGGGCCTGCGCTGGCCACGGGTAACAGTGTGGTATTAAAACCCTCTGAAAAATCACCCTTAACGGCTATCCGCATGGCGCAACTCGCCATTGAAGCTGGGATCCCACAAGGCGTACTCAACGTGTTGCCAGGATTTGGTCATACTGTGGGTAAAGCCTTAGCGTTGCATATGGATGTGGATACGCTGGTTTTCACAGGTTCCACCAAAATCGCAAAACAATTAATGATTTACGCTGGCGAGTCGAACATGAAACGCGTGTGGTTAGAGGCGGGAGGCAAGAGCCCTAATATCGTCTTTAATGACGCGCCAGATCTCAAAGCCGCTGCTGTTGCTGCTGCCGAAGCCATTGCTTTTAACCAAGGTGAAGTTTGCACCGCAGGTTCGCGTTTGCTGGTAGAATCCGGGGTGAAAGATGAGCTTATCACGCTTATTGCTGAGGAGTTAGCCTCATGGCATCCGGGGCATCCACTCGATCCCGCCACTGTGAGCGGCGCCGTTGTCGATAAACAACAGTTAGATACAGTACTCAGTTACATCAAAGCGGGTAAAGACGAAGGTGCAACCTTAGTCCACGGTGGCTGCCAAGTTATGGCCGACACTGGCGGTGTGTATGTGCAGCCAACGGTATTTTCTAACGTAAACAATCAGATGAAAATTGCCAGTGAAGAAATCTTTGGCCCAGTGTTATCTGTTATTGAATTTAATGGCATGGAAGAAGCGATATCAATAGCCAACGATACCATCTACGGTTTAGCCGCTGGCGTGTGGACATCGGATATCAGCAAGGCCCATAAAACCGCTAAAGCTCTGCGTTCTGGCATGGTGTGGATCAACCATTACGATGGCGGCGACATGACAGCGCCATTCGGTGGCTATAAACAGTCAGGTAATGGCCGAGATAAATCTTTGCACTCCTTCGACAAATACACAGAACTGAAAGCGACTTGGATCGTGCTATAAGCGGACTATTTTTATAACCGCTCTTTTTGTCTATATAAGAGAAGGAGCCACTTTCGCTCAATACTAAAACCTCTTTTCATATTGCATGGAAAGAGGTTTTTTATTTTTTGGAGCTCAAGCCGTCCCCATTTTTTCTAAGCCATATTTTACTTGTAAAATATGCATCTGTTACCGTGAATAAAATGTTACCGTCTTGGTTCGTAATGTTGTTGCTCACTTATACCCGATAGAATATTGACTTTAAACACTCCCATTAATATCTCAATTTACTTCCATTTTTATCTGCTTCATAAATATCGTAAGTTATCGCTTATAAATTTGTGGCTTTCAAACATTACCATTAATGCATTTAGTCATAGTGTAGTGGCATAGTGTGAAAAGTGTTGTAAGTTATTTGTGATATTATAGGGTGCTTAGATCATTGAATAAGAAGACAAGTATGAACAACGTAGAAGAGTTTGGGGCAATCATCAGTAACGCTCTCGATAGTTACAAATCTGATTTTATGGAACTTGTTAGGGAATATGCGATTTCTTGTAAGAATCAAGGTGAGGCATATTGCGATTTTTTTTGTCGACATCGCCTCTATGATGAATGGCGCATGGCTTTTAACCGCAGTATGTGAGTTTGAAGATGTTTCTGAATTTAAAGCCTTTAATTGGTATCAATTATTGAATGTTGATATAGACAATATGCCAGAAGATGATTTGTTCTCCCTACAAAATAAGCTATATGAAATCGGTTATATTTGGTTGGTGGAGCAATTAATTTCCTCTAAAAAAGAAATAAAAAGTATCGAAATTAGGTTGTTTCATAATGGCAGCAATGAATACCAATATTTGGCATAATTAGCTTCTAACAGAGCTAAACGACATCAGTCACTGGGCTCATTGGATAGACTTTTTTGTGTGTGGTTATGTCATACCGTTGGTAGTATTTACCTCTAGGGCAAGTATGAAGAACTTTATTAGCAAAGATCTAGATATTGAAGAGTTTAAAAAAAGATTTGATAACACCAGAGAAAGTTTTATAAATTCTCTAAAAACAGCAAGTAAAGGTTATCGAAATGTAAGGTTCTTCGCTTGTGATGAAAGTGGAGTCCCCATTAAATGGGTATGGGATGATGAAACGTTCACACATAACTGGGAAGAGGGCACTCTTGAAGACGCTATTCAGTTTGCCCGTCACATGATAAATAGTGGAATGTATTTTGCGTTTATGGGTTGTTTGTCTGGTTCCAGTGATCTTGATATTTGGCTGACCACCTTTGAAAACCCCATAAAGAAACCTACATGGCCAAGTGGTAAAGAACCCAAATTTGAGATTATCCATGAAGTGTTAACTCGTTAGGGCTTTGTTTACCGATCTAAATTAGGAAACAAAGCCTCGTTATGACTGCATATTTTATCTCAACGTAAGAGCATTCACCTGTAAATACGTGATTTTAGCGTGCAACTGCTGTAGCCTCGTGGAAATTTATTGTTTCTTATTTTGATCTTTTAGGATGCAGGTCTTGAGCTTTGCCATCTAAGGTTGTTCGTTATTTCCCTGTGATTTTTGCTGAGCCTTTCGCTCGTCAGCAAAGCGTTCACTCATTAGAGAGGGTGTCATGTGAATGCACTGCAAAACCCAATTAGGCAGTTCAATGTCGTCAAACTATTTGTACTGGCATTGCTAAGCTTTTTGGCCGGCTGTTCTTCAATGCAGACGGGTGAGAATGGAAACTGGGTGGGATTCACGGAAGCTGGTCAGGCTTCATTTTATGGGGATAGACATCAAAATAAGCAGACGGCCAGCGGTGAGCTTTACAAACATAAATTAAAGACGGCGGCGCATAAAAAGTTACCCTTTGGTTCGAGCGTTAAGGTCACCAATGTCGATAATGGCAAAAGTGTGATTGTGAAAATTAATGATAGAGGGCCTTTCGTGCGTGGCCGCATTATTGATCTGTCTAAATCGGCGTTCAGTAGCATAGGCAACACTTCCTCTGGTTTGATTGACGTGAAAATAGAAGTCATTAAATAGCGGCTATTTTGAAAGCAGCTGTCTAGAAAAGGACTGTTGCGAAAAGGGCTATCTCGAACACGGCCATATCGAAAAGATCGTTTTGAAAGCAGCATCATTAAAAATGAGCAGTTTGAAAGCACGCTCTTCAAAACACGGCTTCGCCGCAATCTAATGATTGAATGCACTAATAATTGAGCACATAAAATTGAGTCGACGCTTTTAAATAAAATCCCAAAGCAGACAATTTGTTAAGCTGATATTTGGGCGTTACGGCATTTGGTGAGAGACTATCGGCAGATTTGGATAACAGTAAAAGGACCCGCTATGGAATACCCACTTGTTAGTACGCAGTGGCTCGAAGCACACCTCACCGATCCCCATTTAGTCTTGCTCGATGCCAGTATGGAAACCGTTATTGGTAAAGAACCCTTAGTTTACGATGAGCCTATTTGCATTCCGCGCTCACGTCGATTCGACTTGGAAAATGTGTTTTGCGATAAGACTTCAACCCAAATTCATGCCTTGCCGATGTTTGAGCAATTCATCCAAGGGATAGCTCAACTTGGGATTGAGGTCGACAGTGTTATTGTTATCTATGATAACCAAGGCATTTATTCATCTCCACGGGCGTGGTGGACCTTTAAAGTCATGGGCTTTAATCGAGTCTATGTGCTTGATGGTGGCTTGCCTCAATGGATTGAAGAAGACCGCATTACCTCATCGCGTTATCAAGCCGAAGGCGTCGATTATGGCCCGACGGATATCGATACTTTGGCGGATGTGTTGCAATACCACCCTGAGCTTGTGATGGATGCCGAGGCAGTGTTATCACGAATTGAAGATGCCGGAACGGCGATTGTCGATGCCCGTGGTGCGCCACGCTTTTTAGGTCAAGTGAGTGAGCCGCGTCCCGGTGTGCGCTCTGGGCATATTCCTTGCTCGGTTAATTTACCCTTCGCTCAAGTACTCGATGGTAATAAAATCAAAACGGTCAGTGAGCTACAGTCTATTTATCAAGGGCTAGCAGCGGATAAATCCGCAAGGATATTCAGCTGTGGTTCTGGGATTACGGCGTGTATTTTGATCTTAGCTTCGGTCGCCGCGGGGCATAAAAATCCCATCCTCTATGACGGTTCATGGGCAGATTGGGGCAGCCGTAACGATCTGCCGATAGAGTGTTAATTGAGTATCACCATTGAAATTAGTGCTGTAGATTAATTAAGTTAGCGTGGTTTTTGTTGAACATCATGTGACTTCTACGTCGTTTGGCGAAATGCCAAGGAGAAACCTTTGATAGCGAGATTGATCGATAAGTTGGTATTTGGATTTATTTTAGTGATTGCCTTACAGTTACCACAACTGGCTGATCATTATCAGCAATTTTTATCAGGCCTTTATGAATCGACTCGATGGCAGGTGGAAGGTTACGAGGCAACGGCTAAGGAATATCATTACGCCGATGTTGATGCCATGATTGCCCGCCACCAGCAAAATGAGGAGCCAAGTGTGCGTGCCGACGCTGAGCAAAAGGTACAGACACTGGCGCTTTATAAAGCGTTAACACAGGGCGTGGCGATCTTTAATACGGGCAATTTGTTTGAGAAAACTGCCTATATGTTTAACCCTGTTCGCTTTGATTATCTTGAGAAAACCATCAGTAACTTTAAGCCAGGGATACCTTTAACTTCTAGTGGTATTGGCTTTGGCGTCTTGGTGGCTTTAGTCGTGCATTATCTTGGGTCTATCCCTTTTATCCTGTGGGCAAGGCGTAACAAGCGACTTAAAACAAGTCCTTAAATCTGTGATACAGCATGCCTGCAGCGAGCATAGGTGAGCGGAACGTCGGGCCGCCGGGGAAGGTGATGTGTTTGATTTTAGCAAATACATCGAAATGTCCCGCCTGTTGGCAAATGGCCTCGGCAAGCAGTTTTGCCGCCATGTGAGTGGCATTCACGCCGTGTCCCGCATAGGCTTGGGCGTAAAAAATATTATTTGCATCAGGAAGGCGACCAATTTGTGGCATACGGTTAGCACCGATACCTATCATGCCGCCCCATTCATAATCGATACGTACCCCTTTTAATTGCGGGAAAACTTTCTCAAGATTCGGTCTCAGTGCCGCTTCAATATCTTTCGGATCTTTACCCGAATAGGTACAAAGGCCGCCAAACAGCAAACGACGATCTGCCGATAAGTGAAAGTAATCTAGGGCAATTCGCATATCCGCGAAGGCCATGTTTTGCGGGATAATACTCACGCATTGGGCCTCAGTTAAGGGCTCTGTCGCCAATAAATAACTGCCTGCAGGTAATACTTTTCCCCCTACAAAGCTATTAAGTTTGTGGCCGATATAGGCATTGCCCGCCAGCACTAAGTATTGGCATGTGACTTCGCCCTTAGCGGTAATGACCTTAGGTTTGGCGCCTTGAATGATTTTTTCAGCAGCGCTGTACTCAAACAACCTAGCGCCGAGATTACGGGCGACGCGAGCTTCACCCAGAGCAAGATTCAGCGGGTGTAAATGGCCGCTGCCCATATCTACCAGCGCACCTTGATAAAAATCTGAGCCTATGACTTCACCTAATTGTGGCTTAGTTAACAGCTTGATTTCTTGCTGATAACCCATGGCCTTGAGTGCGCTAAATTCTTCTTCAAGTTCATCCATGTGACGAGGTTTTACCGCTAAGTCGCAATAACCCATTTGCAGATCACAGTCGATACTGTGTTCTCGTATGCGATTTCGCACTATCTCGACGGCTTCAAAGCCCATCTGTTGAATTGCTTGAACACCTTCAGTGCCGATTTCACTTTGAAATTGTGCAGGGTCATGGCCTATGCCGCGAATGAGTTCGCCGCCATTACGCCCCGATGCGCCCCAGCCAATTCGCCTCGCTTCTAACAGCACGACACTCATACCGCGCTGTGCGAGTTCTATGGCGGTATTGATACCGCTAAAGCCGCCTCCCACGATACAGACATCGGCACTGATATTGCCTTCGAGTTGTGGGTGAGCGTAAATTTCTTTAGCAGTATCAACATAATAAGAGTGTGGATACTGTTCACTGTGCACTGGAGGTTTGCTTGCCATTATGGCTCCCAAAAATTGTTTTTATTGTAAATTGGACTTGTCTCAGTATACTCATCACACTTTTAACATGACGCAAAAAAGTGTTCGTTTTATTTAACACGCTTTTTATGTAGAATACAATGAAAGCAGTAAAACACGCGCTTTTTGGGCGAAAATGCGTTCTGGATGGTGTTTATCCTGAACAACCTGTTCGTCATCTATCGGGATTGACCCGAGCCTTTAGGGGGATGTGAAATTTGGATATTGGAGCCAGCCTCAAAACTGTTCGAAAAATGAAAGGCTTATCTCAACGAGAATTAGCCAAACGTGCTGGTGTGACTAACAGTACGATTTCAATGATCGAGAAAAACAGTGTTAGCCCGTCAGTCAGCTCTTTAAAAAAAGTGCTGTCGGGTATCCCGATGTCTTTAGTGGACTTTTTCTCCATTGAAGCCTCAACGGATAGTGAGCAAAAGGTCGTCTATCGATCCAATGAATTACTGAATATCGGTACTGGACCACTTGAATTTAAACTGATTGGCCGTGATTACCCGAACCGCGCAATGTCAGTGATGAATGAGATTTACCCACCCGGTTCAGATACGGGTGAAGAGATGCTAAAGCACGAAGGTGAAGAGGCCGCTATGGTGATAGAAGGTAAATTCGAACTCACTGTTGGGGATGAAGTGTATATTTTGGAAGCGGGTGACAGTTATTATTTTAACAGTGAATTGCCCCATAGATTCCGCAATCCCTTCGATGAACCTTGTCGCCTAGTGAGTGCGACTACGCCTGCAAACTTCTAATTAAGTCATTAACTTATCCTATTATTCAACATATTAGGCCACTTATTCGCTAAAAGTGAGTGGCGTAATACTGTTATTCAACATTACTGCGGATTTATACCAATCACATTAAATATCTAATCAGTTCAGAGCCTCACAGGCATTTCAATCCAAGGCGCATTGACGCAGAAATGGTCATTCCCTTTTAAGTCAATGCAACACGGGAGTGGGATGCCTGTG
>Ga0172380_10000390_pt1 | contig 87865 bp, 74 predicted proteins | sample Leawe162metaG_FD_119747 | JGI IMG/M metagenome (GOLD analysis project Ga0172380, IMG submission 119747) | Leachate microbial communities from a municipal landfill in Southern Ontario, Canada - Leachate well 162 metaG | ecosystem: Engineered > Solid waste > Landfill > Unclassified | place... | reverse complement strand
GCTCCGTTTTGAAATACAGTTAGATAATATGTTAATGAAAGAAATCGTGATCTTATGCGGGGGAAACCCTGATAAAGCAACATACCTTTGGGATTCAACATAAGGTTTCGAACACTAATGGTTGCAAACGCGCGCGAGTGTGACAGATGCACAATAAGACACTAAATCGAATTAATATGCGGTTCCCATTCTTGATTATTGCCAATTTGATTTGCTTAACAGTAGCTTTTTCTTCTTTTGTTTTGTATTCTTCGTTTATTGATTTCTTTCCGTGGGGGAATGACAGAAGTGCAGGATTAGCAATTATTGCAATACCACTTTATCTTTTTCCAACAGCACTAACACTGGGTTTTATCAAATCGAGATTACTTAGAAAAAATAAAGAGATTTCAGTATACTCCAGAATTGATTGTATTATTACTTCTGTTCTTATTCTCTTTCCAACTATAATAAATCTGAATGGAGCACTATGGGGATTGTGGATTGGAACAATATTTAGTTTAACAGCATTTTTACTTTTATCTTATTCGACATTTTTCTTATTAAGACATAAAAATATGTTTGCTAAAATGCAGGTAAGAGTCATGGAGTAGTAGTGTAAAATTTATCTCACTCGCTAAATTGTGTCTAGGATTCTTTCACAACTCTTTTCAAAGACGCTAAGCTACCTGTGGGTACAAATTGCGGGTCAATAAGTTTAAGGAGAAGTTTTTTACCCTTTTGTTTTTTAATGAATTTTTCAATGGTTACGGTTTCCTCTTTTGTTGGCGTAGCTTCAAAAAGGGCCACCATTTTCCAATCAGAGAACTTGCCCGTGTACTTTTCATCTGGGTTAGTGTTGTGTTGAGCAAGCCTTTCCTCGGGATTTTCCGCATGGCCTATGTAGTGCCTTTGGGCTTTTTCAGAAAATAAGATGTAGAGGTAAAACATAATTTTTGATCAAATAAAAAAGCTGTTTGTGTTACTTTAGGCGCTTATCAAACAAATCATTTGTACCGATGTAGTATCGGTCAAGTTTTTCAGAATAAATAATGTACACACAAAATTCCAAAACTATCAAATAAAAAAGCCACCCTGACAATGGGTGGCTTCTTGCTCCCCGACCTGCCCCGATAGCTATCGGGGTCGAACCGGTTAGCTATAAAATTTTTCTTTTAAGTTAATAATCATTTCAGGATACAGTTTGAGGTTTTCCATGTATTTTCTTGATTTCATTTTTTTGATATGCTGTTCAATGGCAAAAGCTTGTTTTGAAGAAAGGCCATCGATAACAAGATATTTGGTCCAAGGTACACCTTTTGATGTAAAGGAATGTAAGTATGCTGCATTATTGTGCTCATTAAATCGTTTTTCAAAGGAATCGCTTGTACCGATGTAGTAGCGGTCAAGTTTTTCAGAATAGATAATGTACACACAAAATTCCAAAACTATCAAATAAAAAAGCCACCCTGACGTTGGGTGGCTTCTTGCTCCCCGACCTGGACTCGAACCAGGGACCCCATGATTAACAGTCATGTGCTCTAACCAGCTGAGCTATCGAGGAATTTTTCCCTAAAAGGAGTGCAATATTAGCTTAACCCGTTTAAAAGCGCAATATTTGCAGACATTTTTTTTAAATTAATTTATAATTCAATCTAATTCAGCAGTAACCATGAGTTTATTAGTAGTAGGCAGTGTTGCCTTTGACGCCATTGAGACCCCTTTTGGTAAAACCGACAAGATAGTTGGGGGTGCCGCCACGTATATTTCTATTGCCGCCTCTTACTTTTCCAAAGACATTAATCTGGTTGCTGTGGTAGGAGACGATTTTCCGAAGGAAGATATAGCTGATTTTAAGAAAAGAGGCGTAAACACTGAGGGCTTGCAGATAAAAGAAGGTCAGAAAAGCTTCTTTTGGAGTGGCAAGTACCACAACGACATGAATAGTCGTGATACGCTGGTAACAGAATTGAACGTTTTGGGCGATTTTGACCCAGTTATTCCGGGTACATACCAGGGTGCTGATTTTTTGATGCTGGGTAACCTTACTCCTAAAGTGCAGCAAACCGTAATTGAGCGCATGCACCGCAGGCCCCGACTTATTGTAATGGATACCATGAATTTCTGGATGGAAATTGCCATGGACGATTTGCGTAAAACGCTTTCTATGGTGGATGTATTAACCATTAATGACGAAGAAGCCCGCCAACTCTCAGGCGAATATTCACTGGTGAAGGCTGCTGCCATCATTCGCAAAATGGGACCCAGCACCCTTATCATTAAAAAAGGTGAGCACGGTGCGCTGCTGTTTGGCGAGAATGAAGTGTTTTTTGCACCGGCCTTACCGTTAGAAGAAGTATTTGACCCGACAGGTGCCGGAGATACTTTTGCCGGTGGCTTTATAGGTTACCTTGCAAAAACAGGCGACATCTCTTTCGAAAACATGAAGCGTGCGATTATGTACGGCTCTACCATGGCTTCTTTTTGTGTAGAGAAGTTTGGAACCGAGCGTTTGAAAGAACTGTCGCAAAGCGATATCTACAACCGCATACAACAGTTCCGTACGTTAACCACCTACGATATAGAACAGGCAGGTTAATTTCTACCAGGGAATACGACTTAATATAAGCACAAGGGCCACGGTAAAAAATACTGCTGCGTTCTTGTGCTTCAGTTCATCTGTTGCCGCTTTCTTGGATTTAATGCGCCCTATTTGCGCAATCACTAAACCAATTATCATGGTGAGCGGGTGCTCAATCAGTTTAAAACGTAAGGCTTTATCGCCCATAGCCGCGCCCATATCTGACAAGGCCAGTTCAATAGCCGGACTCATAAAGAACAATGCCAGGCCCAGCAAAAACTGTAGGTGCAGCGAGGCAATAAAAAAGGTGCCTATTTTATTGTCGTTGCTTTCAAAGGGTTTTTGGCCCTTCCAGCCGGTCCATGATTTGTAAAGTGCCAGAACAGCCATAGCCAGCACTATCCAGCGCATGGTGTTGTGTGTATGTAAAAATGCGGTATACATAAGAATTTTTTTAAAGTTGTGTTTGCGAAAATAAAGGATTGCTTTCGTAAATTTCAGCAATGAATTTTTGGCAACAGGCACCATTTGCCCGCATACTGCTTCCGTTTATCGGTGGAATTCTAAGTTCCCTGTTCCTGCACATACCTGCTACAACTATAGCAGCGGTGGCCATAGTGTCTTTACTGCTGTATACCATTTTATTCTTTTACGTGCGTAAACGCATTCAACCTGCCGTTACTTTATGGGGCGGAGTGGTGTTACTGGTGGTGTGTTGGAGCTTTGGCGCATTATGGCACGGGCAATACCACCAGCTCACCAAACAGGAGCATTTTACCTACCACAAAAGCAGGTATAAAATTGTGCAGGTAGCGGAGGCTCCCGTAAAGAAAGAGAAGAGCATTAAATTGGTGGTGAATGTAGAGCAGGTTATCCGCCATCAACAGCAGGAAAAGGTTGTAGGTAAACTTTTGTTGTATGTGCAAAAGGATGAACAGGCAGAAAGCATACGTTACGGTGACAAACTCCTGTTGAATGTAAATGAACGCCTGGTGGAAGAACCCCGCAATCCGGGTGAGTTCAATTACAAACGTTACCTGATGTTCAACAATATTTTTCATCAGGCATATTTGAAAAGCGACAGCTACAAGATATTGGAACGTAATGCCGGTAATCCGGTTTTTGCTTACGCCTATAACACACGCGATAAACTGATTGCTATTTTTAAGCAGTATGTAGAAGGTGAAAAAGAGTTTGGTGTAAGCACAGCATTGGTGTTTGGTTACGTAGATGAACTGGACCCGGAGTTAATTCAGTCGTATTCCAACACGGGAACACTGCACGTGTTGGCGGTATCGGGCATGCACGTGGGAATCATCTTTGTGGTGCTTAACTGGATGCTGGGTTTTATGGATCGCAACCGTAAATCGGCCATGCTTAAAGCGGTACTTATCGGTATTTTTCTTTGGGGATATTCCATGGTGGCAGGTTTGTCTCCATCTATACTCAGGGCCGCAACCATGTTCTCCTTTATCACCTTTGGTCAACTGATTAACCGCAGAAGTCAGATTTACAATACCCTCGCTGCTTCGGCATTCATACTTATTTTGTTTAAGCCCACCATTATTGCCAGTGTGGGTTTTCAGCTATCGTATGCAGCGGTATTGGGCATTGTGTTTATTCAACCTAAACTTTACCGTTTACTCTTGTTCCGCAATTATTTTGCTGATTTAATCTGGAAGATAACAGCCGTTTCCATTGCTGCACAAATTACCACTTTCCCTATGGGGCTGCTTTACTTTCATCAGTTTCCCAATTACTTTATTTTCTCTAACCTCATCATCATTCCGCTCACCACAGTTATACTGTATGTAGGTATTTTACTTATTGTATTTAGTTGGCAAAGCACGGCAGCCTTCTGGATAGGCAAAGCAATTTTCTGGGGAATAAAAGCAACTAACCTGTTGGTAGAATCCATTGACCGCTTGCCTTTCTCCACCCTCAACGGAATTTCCATCAGCATACCGGAAACCCTGCTCGTGTATGTGGTACTGTTTACTTTTATAGGATACATATTATTAAAAAGAGCATTCTGGATGCAAACGGCCCTGGCTTGTGCTTTGGTGTTGGCGGGCTTCAATGTATATGAGAAGAATGAACAAACGGGGCAACAGTATTTTATGGTGTACCATGTGCCCGGGCACAGTGCTATGGCAGGTTTTACAGGCTATGACGCACAGCTTATCACAGACAGTACACTGGCACAAAATGAATCGGCCATACGTTTTTATATACGGCACCATTGGTGGGAGCGAGGTATAACACAAGTAAATAAACATCCGCTTACCCTGCAGAAAAATTATTTGCTGCACAGTGGCGATAAAAAAATACTGTGGGTGAACAACGGGAAGTTGTTGCATCAAATGGAGGCCACAGACGTGGATGCCGTGGTGCTCAGTAAAAACATATGGGTTGATATGCCTTTGCTGAAAGATAAATTTCAGCCTGAACAACTTATATTTGACGGCAGTAACAGCAGTAAAAAAATACACTACTGGAAGAAGGAAGCAGATAAACTAGCCCTTAAGTATGTAGATGTAACCACCCAAGGTGCTGCACAAATAAACGGATACATTTATGTCAGATAAACTGGTTTTATACGAAGTAAATAACAGAGTTGGGTACATTACACTAAATCGCCCTGAAAAACGCAATGCACTTGATGCAGGTTTTGTAGAGGAAATAAAAACGGTATTTAAAGAGGCGGAAGCTGATGTTTCCTGTAAAGTGATTGTACTTCGAGCCAACGGTGATGCCTTTTGCGCGGGTGCTGATTTGGGTTATTTGCAATCGTTGCAAACCAACACCTATGAAGAAAATCTGGCCGATTCACAACACCTGATGGAGTTGTTTCGCATGATTCATTTGAGTAGTAAAGTAGTTATTGCACAAGTGAACGGTCCGGCCATGGCAGGTGGATGCGGTTTAGCAGGAGTATGCGATTTTTCTTTCGCTACACCGGAATCAACATTTGCGTATACAGAAGTGAAAATAGGTTTTATACCGGCCATAGTCATGGTTTTTCTGGTGCGTAAAATAGGTGAAGGTAAAGCCCGTGAATTATTACTGACCGGAGATGTAATAGATGCAGCCAAAGCACAACACATGGGTTTAATCAACTATGTAGAACCTGCGGCCACATTATCAGAACGTGTGCAGTTGTTTGCTGAACGCTTGTGCAAAACAGCCTCAGGGCAGTCGTTAAAGTTAGTGAAAGAAATGCTGGCAGGTGTGCAGGACAGAACACTGGAAGAAGCATTGCTGTATGCTGCCACTATGAATGCCAATGCCCGGGCCACAGAAGATTGCAAGCGAGGTATCTCAGCCTTTTTGAATAAAGAAAAGCTATCATGGTAAAACGTCTGGCACTTTTTGCTGTTACCTTTTTTACATTGTTGGCTGCACAGGCCCAACTGAATGAAGGAGTGGCTTATTATTCGGTAACTTACCCCTCGCTTAAGCCGGAAATGCGCAAGTACCTAAATGTTTTGCCCAGCACGATGGTGTTCACTTTCCGACATCACATGTTTGTGAGTGAGGTGTTAACTTCGGGTTCTTACTCCAGAACCATAGGTGATGCACGCAGTCGTGATTTAACCATTTTGGCAGAGATGAAAGGCAGAAAAGTAATGGTGCGGAGAAGCGGATACAATTACGAAGAATTAAAACCTAAAGTTTTTGTTACCTTAAGCAATGAAACTAAAATGATAGCCGGTTACCGCTGTAAAAAGGCCGATGTAATTACGCTGGATTATGAAAACAACACCAGCAATGCTGTAATTTGGTACTGCGATAGTATTGGTTCACCAAGTTTCAGTTATGAGCAGCACTACCCGCAAATTAAAGGCCTGATGATGGAGTACACCGTAAAGCAGGGTGATATTGAAATGGTATACACCGTAACCAAGGTAGAAGCAAAGCCGGTGGATAAGAACGTGTTTGTGATTCCCTCAACAGGGTTTGAGTTAATGACCGACCGCGAGTTTATGCACTTGATGAATAAATAATACTTTATTGATTAAAGTCTAGAACAACTCCAATTGTTCAATGCCCATACTGAAACTTTTACGATGATGTTCCGTAGTGCCGAATCGGACTATCGCTTTGCGGTGCTCAACAGTGCCGTAACCTTTATTTTTATTCCAGGCGTATTGCGGGAACTGTTCATGCAACCTTAGCATATAAGCATCACGGTATGTTTTAGCCAGAATAGAAGCAGCTGCAATACTTTGGTACAACGCGTCACCATCTACCACGCAACGGTAAGGAATATCTTTATACGGTTTAAAGCGGTTGCCGTCAATGAGCAACAACTGAGGTGTTGTACTTAGTTTCCCTGCAGCCGTTTGCATGGCTTTTATGGAAGCATTCAGAATGTTGATTTTATCCAGCTCATTTACGTCAATTTGTGCTACTGCCCAGGCCAATGCTTTGTTCTCTATTTCATTGCGTAGCAGCAATCTTCTTTTCTCGCTCAACTTTTTGGAATCATCTAACCCGCTTATGCGTTTTGTTTTATCGAGCATTACAGCTGCGGCAAATACCGGCCCGGCTAAGCAGCCTCTTCCGGCCTCGTCACAACCAGCTTCCAACACTTCATACTGATAAAATTTCTTTAACATACGGGATACGCAAAAATATTGATATGTTTGCATAACAACGCTATGTACCAATACCGCGAAAGATTTTATAAGCAATACTACCGCAGTCAGGCAGGTAGAAGTAATTTTAAAAGCAACCGGGAAGAAAAACTGCTGCTTGATCAAAAACATTTTGGCAAGGAAATACTGCCTTTGGTAGACAAAGCCAAAGATGCCCGTATACTCGATATTGGTTGTGGTTACGGTAGTTTGTTGTACACGTTTAAAAAGGCAGGTTATACCAACTGCATTGGAATTGATTTAAGTGAAGAACAAATCAGAGTAGCTCATGAGTTGGGTATTCCCGAAGCGAAAATGGAAGACTTGCGCGTACATCTTAAAGCTCACCTCAACACTTACGATGTTATTACCGGAATGGACATTATCGAACACTTCAGTAAAGATGAAGTAATCGAAGTGCTCGATTTGGTGCGTGATGCATTAAAGCCGGATGGGCTGGCATTGTTTCGCACACCCAATGTAGATGCACCTTACTCTACTGTTTTTTACTTTGGTGATTTTACACATGAAAATTTTCTGAACTTTTCTTCCGCTACACAGCTCATGGAAAATATAGGTTTCAGGAAAGTGCAGGTATTGTCGAGTACTATACTGGTGCAAGGCGTTCTTAAAGACTTTATCAGACGCATTTGCTGGCACGTAATTATATTTTTTGCTCAGCTTACACTGTTTGCCTCAGGCCGATCGAAGTCAAATGTAATTTTCACTCCTAACCTGGTTATTCGGGTAAGGAAATAAACACTCCCAACCATATGAAATCAGACATTGAAATTTCCCGCGAAACTAAATTAGAGCGTATTCAAAAAATTGCTTCCAACATTGGTATTGATGAAGAGCAATTGGAACTTTACGGCAAGTACAAAGCTAAAGTTGATGCCACTATTGATGAAAGCCGTGTTGCCAAAAGCAACCTCATACTGGTTACTGCCATTACACCTAATAAGGCCGGTGTTGGAAAAACAACTACCTCTGTGGCGCTGGCTTTGGGATTAAATAAAATAGGTAAAAAAGCTATTGTAGCCTTGCGTGAACCATCATTGGGTCCGTGCTTTGGTATGAAAGGCGGTGCAGCAGGCGGAGGTTATTCGCAAGTGTTGCCGATGGAAGATATTAACCTGCATTTTACAGGCGATTTTCACGCCATTACTTGCGCCAACAACACATTGGCAGCATTGATAGATAATTACCAGTATTTTAATAAAGGCTCACAAAAGGCACTCAAGCAAATTTTGTGGAAACGGGTACTGGATGTAAACGACCGTTCCCTCCGCTACATATTGAGCGGATTAAACGGCAGCACCAACGGGATTCCCGCTGAGACAGGTTTTGATATTACCCCTGCTTCAGAAATTATGGCCATCTTGTGTTTGTCAAAAAGCGTGGAAGATTTACGCGAACGCATCAACAATATTCTTATTGGTTACACATACGATAAAGAACCATTTTATGTGCGCGATTTAAAAATGGCTGGTGCCATTGTAACCTTACTAAAGGATGCCATTAAACCCAACTTAGTACAAACCACAGAAAACACTCCGGCTTTTATACACGGTGGTCCGTTTGCCAATATTGCCCACGGGTGTAACTCCATTATGGCAACCAAAACTGCCATGATGTACGGAGATTATGTAGTAACCGAAGCTGGTTTTGGCAGTGATCTGGGTGCAGAAAAATTCCTTAACATCAAATGCCGTATTGCCGGCTTATCTCCAAAAGCAACGGTGTTGGTAGCTACCTCACAGGCATTAAAACTGCACGGTGGGGTGGATGAAAAGAAAATCAAAGAACCCAACTTAGACGGATTGAAAAACGGATTAAAGAACCTGCAACGCCACATTGAAATTTTACAAAGTTTCGGACAAAGCGTTGTTATCGGCTTCAACCGTTTTGGTTTTGATACGCAGGAAGAGCTTGACTACATTGCCAACTGGTGCAAAGAACAAGGTGCTGATTTTGCCCTGAACGATGGTTTTGCTAAGGGTGGTGACGGAGCCAAAGCACTGGCCGAAAAAGTGATTGAAGTAATTGAAAACAAACCATCCAAACCGCTTACTCACACATATGAGTTAACCGATAGTGTGGAAGACAAACTGAACAAAATTGTACGCACCATTTACAAAGGCAAAGGAATTATTTTAAGCAAAAATGCCAGAACCCAGTTGAAAAAAATCAACGAGATGGGCTTTGATAAATTCCCGGTGTGTATTGCCAAAACACAATATTCCTTTAGCGATGATGCCAGCCGTTTGGGTGTGGCCGAAGGGTTTGATATTACCATCGAAAACTTGGTAGTGAACTGTGGTGCCGGATTTATAGTAGCCGTAGCCGGTGAGATTATGCGCATGCCCGGTTTGCCTAAAGAACCGCAAGCTCTTCACATCGATATGGTGAACGGAGAGATTGTGGGATTGAGTTAAGAAAGAAAATTGGATTTAAAACCCTGACAGGTCTTTATGCGGGAGTACAGAGACCTGTCAGGGTTAAGGACTATGTGAATTTTCTGTTTCATCCTCGCGTTTCTTTTGTGTAGCTTTGTTTTATGAAAATCTTCAGATTTTTTGTGCTACTTTCTGTTTTATTACTTTTCAACCGGTGCAAAAAAGAGTATGTTCCGGATTACCCAGATTTGTCTATCGGAGGAGTAGTTTCGGTAGTAGAAGGGAAAGGGTTATGGAGTCTTTCTTACCAAGACATAGACAGCATATCAGAGGATAGTGTTGTTTATTTGAACAAGGATTGGCCAAATAAAGTTGGGGGATTGATAGAATTTCATCTGTTGAAAATGGATAATACTAACAGGAAATATTTTCATATAACAGAGTTTGAATACTGGGGCACTAAAATAATGCATGTAGATACTGTTTTTGTATCTCCCGATGACGATATCATATCTTTAAAAATTTATTACTCACACTCCACAAGTATAGAGCCCACAAGAAGTGGAACCTTTAAGGGGCGTTATGACCCCATTTCAAAACAAATAAAAGGATATCTCAAACACGGGGTCTCTTACAGATATTGGATTTCCCCCTACCCATGGAGATATTATCGCTCAGCCACTGCAGTTGTAAATGCAATTTGCAACTAGCTGTTTGAAGTTGTAATATGTGCGAAAGAAGACAACCAGCTATTTCTCTTTTGTTTTAATTGGTGAGGCGCAGAAAATCACCGTGTGAGGTAAATATTTTACATTTCGATAACCCTGACAGGTCTTTATGCGGGAGTATAAAGACCTGTCAGGGTTTACTACTTACTGGGGTTTCTTTCTCAAATCCAGATTAAGAAAGGAGTTTATGATAAAACCCTGATTGTACTGAAAAACATTTTGTGTGCGTATTTGACGACCAAGTTGTACTATCTGGCAGAAATAGCCACCTTCCAATTTAAATTTTTTGTTAAACTGATAGCCCAAAAGTAATCCGGTGCGGTTCTGGTCAAAAATGTTTTGCCCCACTTTGTTGCCAAAGCCTAAAAAGACTTCATCATATGCAACTGCATAGGGGAAGCGATTTGATTTGTCGACATTACCTGGTTTGCTTTCTACAGAAGAGGCAACCGAACTAAGTGGTAGTTGAGCTCTGAACATATACCTCAGGCGGTTAACATAAGTCCACTTGTCGCGTTCAGAAGAGGAAGAATTATTGTATGTAGCCAGCCAGCGTTGTTCTAACATATACCGGTTGCTTAGTTCAAACCGCCCGATTTTTTGTTTAGTAGTAAGTACCTCATACATCCTGTGTTCAGTAAACTGTTTCCCAAACGTATTGATGGGGTATTTTCCATACGCATACGTTTCTATCCACCCGTAACCCACACGAAAAAAGGCATCATCATTCAGGTGATAGTTAATTCCTGTACGTAGTAAACTTTGTTGCCATCTTGTAATGTAGTTGTCTCTGCGCCACTGGTACTCGATATGTCCGCTCCATTTCTGTGCGAGTTTCAATGTGGACGTGTTAGTGTACCAACCAATATTGTTATGGTCATTTATGCGTGGTTGTGCAAACGCTGCAATATTGCACAGTAGTAGTATTAATCCTATGTGTTTTTTCATATTGTTTTTAGCTATTTAACTTCATATATTTTCTGGTTGCATGCGGATGTGTTGAAAGCGGTTCATGGTTATCTAAACCCACTATTACAAATCGGCCCCCATGCTCTTTATAGTGATGAGCCAGTTCTTCCATATGCTCCATCACTGTATGGTCTACCAGTTTCACTTCAGAGAAGTCAACAGTTACATTTTTTCCGTGTGGCAAATTATCCAATTGTTTTTTCAATCCAATGTAATTACTGAAAATAGCTGAATGTTCTACGTCTATAATGTAGCTGTGCTCATCAGGCTGTGTAATGGTAAGAAAAGGTTTAAATAAACTTTTTAACGGCACACCGTTATAGGTGTGAATGATAAGCTTTACTAAAATTCCGGCTGCAATACCAATGAGTAAATCACTGGCAAGTGTGACCACAATGGTAGAAATAAAAATAATCAGCTGTTCTTTTCCTGTGCGGTAAGTTGCAACAAATTCTTTTGGAGAAGCCAACCGGTACCCCGTAACCATAAGCATAGCCGCCAAGGCAGCCAGCGGAATTTGGTGAATAACCTGGCTGAGGAAAACTACAAAAATTAGAAGAAAAATTCCATGGAAGAAATTTGCCCAACGGGTTTTGGCTTGATTGTTTACATTAGCTGAACTACGCACTACTTCGGCAATAATGGGTAAACCACCCAAGGCAGAGGATAAAATATTGCCTGACCCTTTCGCAAATAACTCGCGGTTAAAATTTGATTTGCGTTTGTAAGGATCAAGTTTGTCAATAGCCTTTGCGGTTAATAGTGATTCCAGGCTGGCCACTAACGCATAGGTAATCATCATTTGAATGCCAAAAGAAGTAAACAGGTAATCAAATCTGGGGAATACAATTCCGTCCAGTACATGCTCCGGAAGAGTTACTAGAAACTTTGGCCCAAGGGTGTACTCATGTCCGTTAAGAAAAAGGTACTTGTGTTCATGTTCTAAATCGAAGAAATGTCCGAGGGGAATGGTAACTAATACCACCAGTAACGGAGCAGGTATCATGTTAACGTATTTGTTTTTTACCAGCGGTAAGCCAATCAGAATAATCAAACTTACTAATGCAATTACAGCTACCTCAGGATTCATTTTCATCACACTATTCGGAATGGCAGCAATTACTTCGAGCATTTCTTTGCCTTCAGGTTTTGCACCTACAGCAGTATGAAACTGCTTGGCAAAAATCATAATACCTATAGCAGCCAGCATGCCGTGCACCACAGAAGAAGGGAAGAAGTTGCTGAGTACCCCCGCTTTTACTAATCCGAAAAGTAACTGTAATACTCCGCAGCCTACACCCACAGCTAGTGTAGCCTGGTAGGCAAGCATTTCCGTTTCTTCAGGACTTAAACCGGCCGGTGCCATGCTGCGAAAGCCGTCTATACTCATAAGCACAATTACTGCTAAACCTGCAGCAGGTCCGTTTATGGTTAAGTAAGAGCCGCTTGTTAAGGAGAGAATCAGTCCCCCCGTTATGCCGGCAATAATGCCCGCCATAGGTGGAACACCTGAGGCCATGGCAATGCCCAAACAAAGTGGTAAGGCAATTAAGGAGATTATAAATCCGGAAAGTAAATCGCCTTTCCAGTTTTCTTTAAGCCCTGCTATTCCGTCAGCAGGGATATATTTTTTTGAAATCATGTTTGTTTTATTAAAGATTAAGAAGAACGATAAGGAATGTCTTTGGTGTTATGGATGTAAGGACCAAGAAACACCCGGGCATAAATGCGTATCAGTGATATACCATCTACAATCAGGCTCACGGCAACAATAGCAGCCAGCGCAAATTGATTTTCATGGATATGACTGAAAATTAAATCCTCACCAATAAAGGTGGGAGTAATGGGAAATCCGGACAAACCCAGACAGGCCAGAAAAAATACGAAGGCCACTTTTTTGTACTTTACCGCATAACCATAAAACCGATGTAGTGATATGTTGCGTTCTTTTTCTCTGATGTATTGCAAGCACAGGTAACCGATAGTACCTGACAGTAACACACCACTCAGATACACCAACGAGTGACTGTAGTCAAAGCGTTCATTGTACGAAATGGCCAATACTGTAAAGCAGTGATTAAGCACAATCATCAGCAAGGTCATGCGTGCATTTTTACGCTCCACAAAAGATCGAAGTACCAATATGAGTCCTAAGGCGGCCAATACAATCGACATGTAGTTTTTGAGAAAGTAAGGAATGTACTGCTGGTGGTAGAGTATGTAAAGTCCGGTTACCAAAACAGCACTGTAAATAACAATGGCTTGTTTTGTTTTCATGTAGCTTACCCTATTTCCTACTGTTTTAAGTGCACCCCACACGTATTTATACATGAGCCAGTCGAGATTAAACTCTTTTATGCTGAGCATGTACAAGGTATAAGAAAAGCGCTTGAACCATTTTTTGTCCGGAGTATGATCGGGAGGAGTGAAGTGATAAAACTGCTCACGGATAAGGTAACTGACCAGTGACGGGGAAACCAGCAACTGATACGTACGTAAAAAAGCATTTCCTGCAAAGTGAATCAAGGCCAGTGTTTCGAATCCCGATGCTACTTCAATAAAGATAATCCCAATTTGAGCGGCCGATGCGTAGGCAATCTGGCTTTTTACAGATGATTGTACACGCGCAATTAAAGTAGTTACAATGGCTGTAGTCAAACCCAGTATACCGATGATGACTCTCACAGAATATTGATGCTCCCAGAAGTTATACGTGCGCAACAATAAAAACACTCCGATATGTACCGATAAGGAACCATAAAAGATAGCACTGGAGGGTGTGGGTCCTTCCATAGCTCTGGGTAACCACGAAGAAAACGGCAGCTGTGCAGATTTGGCAGCAGCGGCTATTAGCAACATCAAAGAAATAAAAACACCAACCAGACTATGGCTTTGTAAATGCTCATGTACCAATTCATAATTATGGAGTTTGATGAAAGTGATATTTTCATGCCACAGATGATGGCTCATCCACATAGCCAAGAGTATTCCTATATCGCCAATGCGGTAAATGCTGAACACCTTCATGGCATTTTTAATCGGCAAATACCTGTGACGGTAAAATGCAATTAACAGGAAAGAGGATATTCCTAAAATCTCCCAACCCATAAACAGAGTCTCGAAATTTCCGGAGAGTACAGTGATGTTGTAGCCTGTGTAAAAGAAAAGAATGGTGTTAAAGAACCTTTTATAGCCTGTTTCGCGGTGCATATAAAAACGGCTGTATACAGTTACCATAAGTGTTAGCAGGCCACCAACCAGTAAATACACCAAACTGATTTTATCAAAGAAAAAATCCAGAGTAAATAAGTATCCCGGTGACTCATAAATAACCAGTTCGCTCAGGTTGAGCATGGGGTGTCCGTTCAATAACCAGTAAACACTAAAGGAGACCAGAAGTAAAAAATTAAGTCCAACGGTAGTAAATACCGCAGAAGAAATAGTGAACTCCTTTTTTTCGTTTATGGTAAGGCTCAACACAAACCCTATAATAGGTATGAAGATGAAAAAGTGAAGTATATTCTCCATGATTAGCCGTGTTGAAATAAATGAACAGGAATATCTTCATCTGTTGACTCAATGAGCGAATGAAAATCACTCACCTCAGGAATGCTGTTTCCGGATGTGGTATATTTTTCAAAACTACCCTTACTGAATCTGTATTGTTGGCTGGTCTCTGGATTCACAGCAATCAACGTTACCCATTCATGAATAAACCACTCATAAGTTTCGGCTGATTGTTGGATGACTTTTAACAATACTTCCGGAAATTGCTCAACAATCATCAGCAATCGAATCGGATTGTGTACCTCTATCATTTGCGAGGGAAGGCCTGGTCGTAAATCGCCATCAATACCGTTGGCTACACCTATCAACCCCATTACGTTGTGCGGTAGCTTGGAGCCTGCACCCAACTTCTGATTATCTACGCTGGAAAAAAAGTATTCCAGATTAATACCACCACATACCGGTGCTGCCGCTTGGAGAATATGGAGCAAATATTTACCGTCAGGGTCAATGCGGTAATCGTACGAATTCATAAACGCTCTTCGGTCCAGAAACAGGTGTCGAGTAAGAGACCTGCGACCTACTATACACAAGGCATTGGTAGCATGGTTCAACTCAGGCCGGGGTTCAAATAAAGACACTGAGCGTGTTTTGATTTTCTCATGAATCTGTTCCGCACTTTTTCTTGTATCAATTACTTCGAATCTTCTTGAACGCTCCTTCGCATTTTCATTCAAGGCTTTCTCAAAAGTAATTTTGTTACTGAAGTGTAATTTTTTTTGTTCTTCGCTTAGTGTTTCTTCATCATAAAATACAATCTCATCGCGTGTTGTATCATGCAATGCGGCAACAAAGCTGGTAGAGGCAGGAATAATAATCCCTTGTGCTTTTAGCAGTTCTCTCACCTTTTTATGGTTGGCCATAAATGCTGCCACGCGTGCATTTACTGAGCCGGGTCTGCCGGAACAGGCTCCGCAGTCATATGCCGCATAATGCGGATTGTTTACGCTACTGGAGCCATGTCCAATTACATATACCAACGGAGCGAAGTCGGTTATGAGTCCGATACTTTTTAGTAAACCCTCTATCTGGGTGGCCATTTCTTCTGTTGTAAAACCAACCTGAAGATTTTCCTCGCGGTCAGTCAGACTTTTGTTTTCAATGGTGAGGTTTGAAAACTGATCCATGTGCCTTAGCGAGGTGGCGGTTACCGGGCTCATGGAGGGTTTGAAAATATTGAAGAACAAGCGCAATGCCGACCAAAAGCCTAATGTTTGAGAGATAATCCAACCGGTTATTAAGTGGTGAGATTGTTTGGTCAAGTGGTAATCCTTTTCATGCTTATGCTTGCTTCCTGTTTCTTTAATCAGGTGTTTTGGAGTTACGGGAGCAGGGCATAATTTGGTATGAAATTTACCATGCTCAGGTTGGTAAAAAAACGCCACATTAAAAAAGCCGGGTGTTCCATAAGTTACAGCGGAGGGGTTTTGTGCTTCTATATGTCTGCGAATGGAACATTCCCTATCATCAATGCAAAACATGGCCTGAAAACCGCCTTCTGACTTTTCAGATTCTTTTCCTGATAACCGAATACCTTGCAGCACATCATCGTAATAGCTCCATTCGTATGCTTTTTGCCACAACAACAAAGCATTAAAATGCGGAGTGGGGGTTACGGCACTAAAAAGCGGGAGCATTTCAATTTCTTGCTGAACAGAACTTAACGGCAGCCATTTTTCTTTGTGCTTAAAATCTAATGCGTCAATTTCCATCAACAACTCCAGTATGATTAAATCATGAAGCGTAATGTGTTTGGTATCGAGCAACGTCTCAGGATGTTCTTCAATAGTAGCTACAAGCCCTGACCATCCCGCATGAGCAAATTGCTGATCGAACAGATACCGCTCATACAATTTTTCATCGCCTACCAAAATTTTAAGTAATGAATTGAGTTTACAGTGCGTATGAAGTAAAAGATATTTGGCTCTTTTACTTTTAAACAGGCTACTTGCACTCTCCTTTTCTATTTCACGCAGGGAGGCAATTAAGCCCTTGTGAGGTACAGGGAAATTCCACATGGATATACCTTGATCAAGGTAACTGCACAAAATACGGAACAGCAAAGGGTGAACAAGATTATCCAGATCAGTGTGGTATTTTAACTTCCAGAGTTGGCGCAATTCACCTACACGTGGTACAAGGGAAGAATCAAAATGTTCATGAAGTAAGCGATTAAGTATTTCATCAGAACTTTCGTTGGGATGTTGTTCTGAAATTATCCGCAACAGTACTTTTTGATTTATTTTCTTTTCTCTGTAAAGGTTGCGGTATTCTTCAATGGTGAGTAATGTATTGTATCCGAATAGTTGGCGGGCAGTAGAAAGAGCGGTGTCGAACTCCATGTTTTGAAAGGCATGAAGTGTATTGTGGTGTATAAAATCTTTGAGTGGTGCCTGTGCAGGCAAAAAGTGTTTTAACTTGTGCAGAACATCATGCTCAGCAAAGTCGGTGGGTGTATTGTGCATAGTTCTTCAATGCAATTAATGTTGAAATGGTGCAATTGATGGAAGAGTTAAGAAATACACTGCAACTGCTTCAGTGCAATCTACTGGTGGGAAACAGTGGCACAAGAAAATGCCCTGAGGTATTTATTTAAATGCGCCAACAACCCAGCATGCTGAGTCTGTTTATGCAAGAGTGAAATAAAGGTGTTGTTTGGGAGCATCTTTCCAGAGCAGGAGAGTTGCTGTTTTTTAAGGAGAGGTAAAAAGAAGGAAAGAATTCAGTTAGAGTATATCCTTTTTTTCTTCCGTTTTCGTCTTCTTCTTTTTCAACTTCAGTTAAGTCGGCAAAAGAAAAGGCATATTCTTTAGCTACTTTTTTGTTGTAGGAGAGTTGCTCATGCAAAGAAAAACTGCCTGAAGCAAAAGGCGTGAGAATAAAAAGCCTGACCAGCGCAATGCTGATAAGTAAATACATACTGTTTTTAAAGGCTTTTATCACGCGGCAAAGATACTTATCCGCCTGAACTTACCAAATATTGTACCGAAACATGCTAAGCTACCTTGAAGCAACGCATGCTGATGGAACCCATTTCAATGCCTTCATACAGGTAACTGATGTTTTCACTTTTTTGCTGAAGAGCAGCTATGTAAAGCATGGGCAAATAATGTTCATTAGTGGGAATGGATAAACGTGCCGCCTGTCCCAACTTTTCATAGTGTATTAATGATTGGTGGTCTTTTGCGGCCAGCTTATTTTTTACTGTGGTGTCAAATTCCACGCTCCAGTCAAACTTAGCTTGAGGGTCGTTCCAGTTGAGCATGCCCAGATTATGAACTATGTTGCCGCTACCCACTATAAGAACGCCTTTATCACGTAAAGCATTCAGTTGCATGGCTAAGTTGTAATGGTATTGGGCGGGTTGGGTATAATCTAAACTCAATTGGTAAACAGGTATGTTGGCTTGGGGATACATATGTTTAAGAACGGTCCATGCACCGTGGTCAAAACCCATGTCGTGGTCAAACTTCACTTCAACACTTTTAATTAACTCCTTGGTTTGTCTGGCAAATTCGGGTGCTCCGGGAGCAGGGTATTGCACTTCAAACAAGGCTCTGGGAAAACCGCCAAAGTCATGAATGGTTTTAGGCTTTGCGGTGTCTGCCACAAAAGTACCGTTGGTTTGCCAGTGCGCTGAAACCACCAGTATGGCTTTTGGTAAAGGTAACTCGTTGCCTGTTTTAGTAAGCGATTGCGTAAATGCATTTTGTGCCAGTGCATTCATGGGCGAACCATGCCCGATAAATAAGGCGGGCATACGCTGTGCTTTTTTGCCGTCATCAATGGCAGATGCAAAACTGTTTAAATCCATCATGGCTGTTCCTATTATGCCCGTCAAGGCGGTTTTTATAAACTCATCCCTTTTCATCAGTGCTTCTTTTTGTGCTCAACAATGGCTCGTGCAAGCCACAGGTATTCCTGAACAAATCGGTCTAATCCTTTTGCAGTTAGCTCATCAGTGATCTTGTTTTCTGCATCAAAAACCTTGGTCACATTGCCTACCAGCCACTTGGTGGGGCAAACGTACGCACCTACATGTACTGCCAAAGTTTGTAATTGAAGTGATGCTTGTATACCTGCAAATTTTCCGTCAGATACACAACAAATGCCCACCGGCTTTTTGGTGTATTCAGCTCTGAAATGATCGAAGGCGTTTTTAAATGCACCGGGATAACCTCCATTGTATTCTGGAGTGAGCCACACCATGGCATCGGCCGCAGCAAGTTTTTCGCTGAAGTGTGTAAGCTCAACAGGTAAATCGGTCTTCATGCTCAGTCGTTCTTCAAATACAGGAAAAGGGTATTTCGCAATGTCCAGTAAAGTTACTTCTGTATCAGGTTGAGCAGCGAGTTGTTTAACTAAAGCATCAGCTGCTTTCTCCGATTGTCTCCCTATGCGGGTGGTTCCAAGTATTACGGCAATTTTCATGATGCGCGGAAATCAATATTTTTATGTGTGCCGTCACAAAAAGGTTTGTTTCCTGAGGCACCGCAACGGCAAAAGGCGGTTACTTTATTGGAAGTTTGGGCTGCCCCGTTTTGTTTTTTGATAGTGACGTTGCCATATACCAATAAAGGTCCGTTTTCAACCGGCTCAACAATGGTTTCAGCATCAACTTTTACGTCTTTGTCCTGTGTTTCATCGTTCATGTAAAACGACAATGCTCCGGAGGGACATTTACTCACCTGATCTACTATGGCTTTTGTTGTGCTCTGCTCAGGCGTTATCCAGGGCCGTTTATTCGGGTTGAAAACTTCAGGCAAACCTTTAAAGCAAATAGTGGAGTGAATACAAACATGTGGTTGCCATACTACGGTTACTTCTCCGTTAGTATATTTTTTGGTTATTTTACGTTCCATAAAGTGGTAGATTAAGATAGTTCTGTAAATATAGCTAATGGTGCGTTAAGAATTTTATGTACAGGACAGGAGTTGGCAATTTTGAGTAACCTGTTTTTCTGTTCTTCATCCAATTCTCCTGAGACGCTTACCCTTCGTTTAATCTCATTGCCTGCTTCTGTTTTATTCAGTTCCAGTTCCACAGTAACCTTATCCAGCTTCCATTCTTTTCGGTCGGCATACATACGTAAAGTAATTGCTGTGCACAACCCCAGGGAGCTTAAAAAATATTCATACGGATTAGGGCCTGTATCTGCTCCGCCTTCGCTCACCGGCTCATCTCCCAGCAGGGTATGCCCTGAGGCCGTAATCACAGTTTTGTATTTTTCCGGCTGTGATGTTATAAGTACGTTAGCGTTTGCCATCTGATTTAAACAGCACAATTATCTCCTTCGCATCCCGGTGCATCAGTGACTACAGGATGGAGTTGCTCAAAAACTTCTTTAAAGGCTTCAGGTGGTTGTGCACCCTGTACAAGGTACCTGTTGTTAATGATAAATGAAGGTACACTGCTTATTCCTCTGCTTTGCCACAATTTTTCTGCTTGTAAAACCTCTTCTTCGAATTCGTTTGAATTTAGTACAACTTCAACTTTTGCCTCGTCTATTTCTACAGAGCGCATAATATCAAGGAGTGTTTCTTTTTCAGACAGGTTTCTCCCTTCTGCAAAATACGCTTTAAAAAAGGCATGGGCTGCATCTGCTTGTTTCCCTTCACTTTTTGCCAGTGCAATTAGGCGATGTGCATTAAATGTATTCGGTGCAATCGGTTGTGCGCTTAAATCGAAGTCCAAACCTTCTGCTTTGGCAGTCGCAGTTGTTTGAGCAAATATTTGCTCCATGCGTTGTGCGCTGCCAAACTTTTCAGTAAAGTATTCTTTGGCATCTAACCCCTCATCAGGTATGTGCGGGTTTAACTCAAACGGATGATAGGTAATGGTGAACTCATAATCGTCCTTCAGCAACTCCGTTGTTTTTCTTAAACGTTCTTCGCCAATGTAGCACCAGGGGCACACTACATCAGATACGATATCAATCTGGATATTTTTTTTCATGTTGGTGGTGAATTAAAAATCGAGTACTCCCATTTTGCCAGCCTCATAGTCGTCAATGGCCTGCATAATTTCCTCTTGTGTATTCATAACAAAAGGTCCGTATTGTATCATAGGTTCATCAGTCCAGTCACCGGATAACAGCAGTAACTTACCTGTTGATTGTGTTGAGATTTGTATACTGTCACCATCCTGATGAAATTCAGCCATGTTACGCGCTTCTATTAGTTTGTGGTTTATTTCTATGCTACCTTCTAAAACATAGATTGCAGCATAATGTGTAACGGGCAAATCAATGGTTGTCGTTTTGCCTTCTTCAAACATAACCGTTGCAGCATTAATGGGCGTGAATGTTTCTGCAGGGCCCTTAGCCCCTTTTAGTTCTCCGGCAACCACATTAAAAATGAAACCGTTTTCAGTAACTACCGGAATTTTTGCAGAAGGAATATCCTGATACTTCGGAGTAGTCATTTTGTGTGCCTTAGGAAGGTTAATCCACAGTTGGATAATTTCCATTACACCACCCTCGCGGGCAAATTCATCAGAAGGCCCTTCACTGTGAACTATGCCGCTGCCGGCAGTCATCCACTGCACATCTCCGCCTTGCAAAAATCCTTCATTGCCTAAAGAATCCTTGTGGTGTATTTTCCCGCTGAATACAAATGTTACGGGTTCAAATCCTCTGTGCGGGTGCGGACTTAATCTCGGTTTTTCAGCACCGGCCACATGAGGTTTCGGGCCGGCATGATGCAGTAGAATAAAAGGTCCGATGTTTTTTAATCCATGCGTAGGAAGCGGTTGCTTCACACGCATGGGGCCCATTTGAAACTCATGGGCATAAGAAGTGTTTTTTATGGTGCGGAGTGTCATTTTACTCCTCCTTTCTTTTTTGTTAAGCAGTTTTCTGCAATTCAATGTGCAGGTGAAGTTTTACTTCATCAGACACTACGGCTCCACCGGTTTCGGTGAGTGCATCCCATTTCAGGTTAAAGTCTTTGCGGTTGATTTTTCCGTTGGCTTCAAAGCCTGCTTTTACATTACCCCAAGGGTCCACAATGGTTCCACCAAATTCTACTTTTAAACTGATGGCTTTAGTAATATCACGGATGGTCATGTTGCCTTCCAGTATATATTCTTCACCGCTTACTTTTTTAAACGATGTAGATTGGAAAGTTAATTTCGGGAACTGTTCTGCATTGAAAAAATCGTCAGACTTCAGGTGTCCATCACGTTGCTCATTTCCTGTGTTGATGCTGTTCACGTCTGCAGAGAAACTAATCACTGCATCTGAAAAATCATCGTTGCCGGTAACAACAGATGCTTCAAATTGATCAAATTTTCCTGAGGTATTGGTAATTACAAGGTGGCGTACTTTAAAACCGATTTCACTGTGAGCAGTGTCAATGGTCCATTGTGTTTTTGCTGTTGTTGTCATGATTAATATTTTATTTTTTAGTTTGTGTATTCTTAAGTTAAAAATCTTTTTGGAAGTTTATCCATTAGCTAACAGCCATGGGCACATCCATCAGTAAAACTTCGGTATCGCTATCAGCAGTGAGCGTAATTTTATCCGTATCCTGAATACCTATTCCATCGCGTTTATTTAGTGCTTGTCCGTTAATGGTTACATCTCCCGATAGAATAAAAGCATATACTCCGTTACCTTGTTTTTGGATGTTATACTCCAAAGACTTCCCTTTGGTCAAACGGGTCATGTTAAACCAGGCATCCTGGTTGATGTCAATTCCTTCAGCACTTCCTTCAGGCGAAACAATCAGTTGCCACTTGTTTATCCGGTCATCTGTAGCAAATGTTTTTTGGTCGTAACGTGGTTTAATGTTACGCTGTTTGGGGAATACCCATATTTGCAGAAAGTTAACCTCACTTGTTTTGTTGCGGTTATATTCTGAGTGCTGAATGCCTGTTCCGGCACTCATAATCTGTACATCGCCTTGTTTAATTACAGCCGTGTTGCCCATGCTGTCTTTGTGTTCCAAATCTCCTGATAACGGAATCGAAATGATTTCCATATTATCATGTGGATGCGTTCCGAAACCCATGCCGCCCTGAACGATATCATCGTTTAACACACGCAGCACTCCGAAGTGCATACGTTCAGGGTTGTAGTAAGCTGCAAAACTGAACGTATGGTGACTGTCTAACCAACCGTGGTTGGCGTGCCCGCGTGTGGCGGCTTTGTGAATGATGGTGTTAGTCATAACTATATTTTTTGGATGTGGAATGTGATTAAATCCAACTTGTTCGGCAGACAGCGGATTGGCTTTTAGTTCATTGATGATTACTGCACCCAGGCTGGTAGCCGCAGCGCCCAGTAATGATTTTTTGAGGAATTCTTTGCGTTCCATGTTGTTTTACGTTCAGGTGTCCACTTACCTTTTTTGATAGAAGAAAGGAGATGCTTTAAAGACTTTCTCCTTTCTTCTTATCTGTAATTATTTTGTAGCTACTACGCGTACTTTAACAGTGAAAGTATCATCAATGGTTTTGTCACCCAGACCCTCAAAGAATTTTCCTGAGCCGTATTTGATATCGTATTTGGTACGGTCAATGGCGAACTCAGCACTGGTTACTACTTCATCTTTTTTCACCAGAATGAAAGCGGGGAAAGTAACTTCACTGGTAATACCTTTGATGGTTAAGTCAGCAACAACAGTGTAGTTGTTTTCACCCGGCTTAGCACCTTTAATAGCAGTTAATGTTTTTAACTTGAGGGTAGACTTGGTGTGTTTTTCAACGGAGAAAAAATCTTCTGATTTTAAGTGACCTTCCAGTTTACCTTTCCATTCACCTGTTAAGTCTTGTACATCAATAGAGGTCATGTCTACACTAAACTCGCCTCCGGTAACAGCATTTTTTTCTACATTGATAGTTCCGGCTGAGAATTTAACTGCACCGTAGTGCTCTCCTGTAACCTTTTTACCTATCCATTTGAAGGTAGATTTTTCTGCAGATACTTTAAACGTGTCTGCTTTTGGAGTTGGGTTGGTGGCAGCTACAGCAACCAATCCCAGGGTTGCTACGGCTAATGATAAAATTGAATTTTTCATGTGTGTGTTGATTAATTATATGAATTTATAGTGTTTATTTTTTGTCTCTCATTTGGTCAAGTATGCGGTTAATGGTAGCTGCATCGCTTTCGCTTAATGTCCCGAACCCCTGCTCTGTCTGGTCAATTTTAGCATCCATTTTTTTCAGTAAGTCAAGCCCTTCAGGTGTTATTAATATGTCCATTTGCCTGCGGTCATTTTTGCACTCCAGCCGTGAAGCCAGATTTTTTTCCTTGAGCTTATCAATTAAACGCGAGGCATTGGAACTTCTGTCAAGCATACGTTCCAATATTCCGTTTACCGAGATGGGTGTTCCTTTTTGACCGCGCAGTATACGCAGTACGTTGTACTGTTGCGGGGTTAAACCGTAGTCTTTAAACAACCGTTGTTGCTGGCATTGTAACCAACTGGCAGTAAACAGAATGTTCAACACGGCTTTGTGTCGCTCGCTTCTGAATTTTGTTTGTTGTATTTCTTTTTCCAGTTCCATTTTGTTTTAATTGGTGAGCAAATATATGTCCATACATTATATGTAGCTACATATAAATGAAATGTATTTTATTAAAGTATTGATAAACAGGTAGAATAAATTTATCTGGGAGTTATTTTTATCTTGTCAGGTGCTCAAAAGTGACCGAAAAGGACTCAGGGAAAGTAAAAAATGGTACGAGGGTGAGTATGGAAATCCATAATTTCGCCACATGGATGAGAAAGAAAAACAGTTTGCCGAATACTGGAAAGGGTTAAGAGCTAAAGGGAAAAACCATTACATCAGGCGAAACATGATTATGCTGGTGCTGGTGATTACGCCCATAGTCACACTTATACGCTATTTGCAGGGCGATTTAAAAAGCACAGCTTACGTAGTTGGTTTTGTCTTGTTCACCATTTTGTGGAACGTGCTGGTAGGTTACGGACTTTCGCTGTGGCTATGGAGCGGCAACGAGCGCAGGTATAAAGATGCCGGAGGTGAGTAGTTACCCCAACAACTTCTTCCAATCCAATTCTTCTCTAAGAATCTCTTTGATTTTAGTAACCGGAATACGTTCTTGTTGCATGGTATCACGGTAACGGATAGTCACCGTATCATCATTCAGTGTGTCGTGGTCAACCGTAATACAAAAAGGTGTACCCAGTGCGTCTTGCCTGCGGTAACGTTTGCCAATGGCATCTTTCTCTTCGTAAAAACAGTTGTATTCCAGTTTCAACTCATCCATAATCACACGTGCCTTTTCGGGTAATCCGTCTTTTTTGGTAAGCGGAAATATGGCCACTTTATATGGAGCCAGCAACGAAGGAAGTGTTAGCACTACACGAGTATCTTTTTTATCCTCTTCACCCACTTCTTCTTCTTTGTAGCAGGCACAAAGTGTTGCCAAAAACAAACGATCTAAACCAATGGATGTTTCAATCACATAAGGCACATAATTGCCGTATGGTTTTCCGTTTTCGTCCAACTCCGCATCAAAGTACTGCATCTTTTTACCGGAGAGTTTCTGGTGGTTTCTTAAGTCAAAATCAGTACGGCTGTGAATGCCTTCCATTTCTTTAAAACCGAAGGGGAAATCAAATTCAATATCCACTGCAGCATCGGCATAGTGAGCCAGTTTTACGTGGTCGTGAAAACGGTACTTTTCCTTACCGAAACCCAGTTTGTTGTGCCATTGAATGCGGGCCTCTTTCCAATACTCGTACCATTGTTTTTGTGTACCGGGGCGAATAAAAAACTGCATTTCCATTTGTTCAAACTCCCGCATGCGCATAATGAATTGCCGGGCAATAATCTCATTCCGGAATGCTTTACCGGTTTGCGCAATACCAAAAGGAATTTTCATGCGACCGGTTTTTTGCACGTTGAGAAAATTCACAAAAATACCCTGTGCTGTTTCAGGGCGCAGGTATACTTTATCGGCATCTTCAGCCATGGCACCCATCTCTGTAGCAAACATCAGATTGAACTGACGAACATCGGTCCAGTTGGAGGTTTTTGAAATCTCGCATTTGATACCTTCGTCAATAATAATTTGCTTTAGGTCAGCCAGATTAGAATTTAATAAAGCCTGATCTAACTTAAGTTGCAAATTATTGGCCTTATGAAAGTATGAGCTTTTCTCTTCTAAATCTGCTGTCAACTCTGATAATGAAGAAAATCTGGATTTCCCCTGCGTTATCTCATACACCTCAGTTGTTGCGTATATACCAGTTTTATCAAAATACTCTTTGTATCCCTTATTAATTAGTTCCTGAATTTGATTTTCAATCAACTGATCAGCACGGTAACGTTTTTTCGAATCTTTGTTATCAATCATAGGGTCGCTGAAACCGTCAATGTGCCCGCTGGCTTTCCATACTTTGGGGTGCATAAAAATGGCTGCATCAATGCCCACAATATTTTCATGCATTTGCACCATGGCTTTCCACCAGTAGGTACGCAGGTTGTTTTTTAGTTCAGCACCGTTTTGACCATAATCATATACGGCACCTAAGCCGTCATAAATTTCACTCGAGGGGAACACAAAGCCATATTCTTTGGCATGGCTAACTACTTTTTTGAAAACTTCTTCACTCATAAGGCCGCAAAAATAACAAAACTTAGCTGTGTTTACGCTAAACTACCTGTTAACACTAAGTTCATTTGCACAAATGGCTCAAAATGGCTAATATTACAACGAATTATAGGGTATGGCCATTCTCAATACTTTTTTCTCCTGGTACTTTCGCAAGCGCTTGCCGCAGGTGGAGTTCTTTATGCAAAATCCGCATGAGGTGCAGGAGAATCAGTTGATGGAGTTGTTGCGCACTGCCGCCAATACAGAGTGGGGTAAAAAGTATGATTTTCGCTCCATTGCCAATCCTGAACAATACAAGCAGCGTGTTCCCATTTCGAACTACGAAAATTTAAAACCGTTTATTGAACGCAACATGCAGGGGGAGCAAAATATTTTGTGGCCCAGTGAAATTAAATGGTTTGCTAAATCATCGGGCACTACGGCTGATAAGAGTAAGTTTATACCGGTAAGCTTTGAGGGCATGGATAAGTGCCATTTTACTGCCGGGCGTGATGTATTGAGTTTATACTGCAACCAACGGGAGAACACGCAAATATTTGATGGCAAAGGTTTAGTAATAGGCGGTAGTCATCAGGTAAATAAAATGAACGAGGAGGCTTTTTACGGAGATTTATCGGCTGTGATTATGCAAAACCTGCCGTTTTGGGTGCATTACCTACGCACGCCTGAGTTGTCCATTGCACTGATGAACGACTGGGAGTACAAGCTGGAAAAAATGGCCAATGCTACAGTAAATGAAAATGTAACCAATATTTCCGGAGTGCCCACGTGGGCATTAGTGCTTATTAACCGTTTGTTTGAAATGACGGGTAAAAATGATTTGACGGAGATATGGCCAAACTTAGAATTGTTTGCACATGGTGGTGTTAGCTTTACACCTTACCGTCAACAATTCAAAAAGCTCATAAGTTCTTCCAACATGAGTTATATGGAAACCTACAATGCATCAGAAGGTTTCTTTGGGATACAGGACGATATGTCGCGCGATGATATGCTGCTGATGCTGGACTATGGCATGTACTACGAGTTTATGCCCATGAGTGAATACGGCAAGGAATTCCCTGATGCAGTGCCTTTGAGTCAGGTAAAGGAAGGAGAAAATTATGCACTCATTATTTCGAACAACTCCGGCTTGTGGCGTTACCTAATTGGTGACACCATTAAGTTTACCGACATAAAAAATTTCCGTTTTAAAGTATCCGGAAGAACCAAACATTTCATCAATGCTTTTGGTGAAGAGCTCATTGTAGAAAATGCAGATTCAGCTTTAGCAGAGGCTTGCCGTATATTAAATGTGGAAGTATCAGATTACACCGCGGCCCCTGTGTACCTTAATGACCAGGGGAAAGGTAGCCACGAGTGGTTAATTGAATTTGACAAAGCACCGGATAATATGCAGCAGTTCAGTGAAGAACTGGACAAGGCACTCAAAGCCACCAACAGCGATTACGAAGCCAAAAGACAAAAAGACATTGCCTTGCAAATGCCTGTGGTACGCACGCTTCCCAAGGGTACCTTTCATCAGTGGTTAAAATCAAAAGGCAAGTTGGGCGGACAGCACAAAGTGCCCCGTTTGTCCAACAACCGCGAGTATGTGGAAGGCATACTTGAATTGAGCACCAACTAACAGAAGATTTCTTTTATGTTGAATACTATTATCAAAATAGGCCTTACTATAATTTGCTCTTACATAGCCAAGCTGGCATTTGCTGAATACATTGCCGTTCATTTTATGGACAAAAAACCACAGCACCCTTTTTCGTCTTTGGAGAAAGTGAGCTCGCAACTTAACGGTCCTTTGCAACAAGTAGATTACGAACAGCAACTGTTGTGGATTGGCGCAATAGCATTAGCAGTAGTGGGTTTGCTGGTGTTAGCCTGGTTTGTGCGCAAATTGTATTTTGTGGCGGTAATCAGTTCAAGTTTATTTGTACTGTCATTGGTGTACAAATATTTTACCGCTTAGTGCGAGCGTTGTACAATGTATTTTACCAGTTCGCGCAAGGATGATTTGGCATCACCCTCTTCAAACGTATCTAAAATTTCCAATGCTTCCTGAATGAGTTTTTCCATGGCCGCTTTAGCGTAACCAATGCCTCCGTGTGTATTTACATAAGCAATCAGTTCATTTACTTTTTGCTTGTTGTTGTGGTCCTTTTTTATGGTATTGATGATGTGTTTGCGTACAGTTGGTTCAGCCGTATTGAGCGTATAGATAATAGGTAGTGTTAATTTTTTTTCTTTAATGTCAATGCCTTTGGGTTTGCCAATTTCATCATCACCGTAATCGAGCAAATCATCTTTTATCTGAAAGGCAATGCCTATTTTTTCTCCGAACAAATGCATTTTTTCAACTACCTCGTTACTGCTGTTGGCTGATGCTGCACCAACGGCACAGCAAGAGGCAATGAGTGAAGCCGTTTTCTTGCGGATAATATCGTAATAAACTTCTTCAGTAATATTCAGTCTGCGTGTTTTTTCAATTTGAAGCAGTTCGCCTTCGCTCATTTCACGCACAGCTTCCGATACTATTTTCAGCAGTTTAAAATCATCATTATTCAGAGAGAGTAACAAACCTTTCGAGAGCAGGTAGTCACCTACCAAAACGGCAATTTTATTTTTCCATAAGGCATTGATGGAGAAAAAGCCTCTGCGTTCGTAGGCATCATCTACCACATCATCGTGTACCAATGTGGCCGTGTGTAACAACTCCACCAAAGATGCTCCACGATGGGTTGATTCATTAATACCTCCGCACAATTTTGCAGTAAGAAACACAAACATGGGCCTTATCTGTTTGCCTTTGCGCTTCACTATGTAAGTCATGATGGTATCCAGCAAAGCCACATTGCTTTTCATGGCATCTCTGAATTTTAGTTCAAAGTCATCCAGCTCAGCAGCTACTGGTTTTTTAATGAGGTCAATTGTTTTGTCCATCTGCCGCGCAATTTAGTTCAAAAAATCAGAGCAAATTCAATTCCTTTACAAAACCGTTGTGATTTGCTGCACATCCCGATTCAAATCAATACATTTGCTTTCTTACAACAACGTTACATGGCTAAAGTGCAGAGTACTTTTTTCTGTCAGAATTGCGGAGCGCAGGCATCCAAATGGATTGGTAAATGTCCGGCTTGCGGACAGTGGAACACGTATGTGGAAGAGATAATCCATAAAGAAAAAGATGCGCTCAAAAAATGGGACGGAGAGAAAAAAACCAAAGCAACGGCTCCCGTTTTATTAGATGAAGTGAACTACAGTGAGGAACATCGCTTAGTAACTTCTGATAAGGAATTCAACCGGGTATTGGGTGGTGGTATTGTGCCGGGCTCAGTTGTGCTTATTGGCGGAGAACCTGGTATTGGTAAATCAACCTTACTCTTACAGATTGCATTAAATTTTACACAGGGCAAAGTCTTGTATATTTCCGGAGAGGAAAGCGACAGCCAGGTGAAGATGCGTGCTGAGCGTATAAAATCAAAAGGCAGTAAGTGTTACATTCTTACAGAAACTGTAACACAACGCATGTTCAAACAGATACGCGAATTGGAGCCCAACTTACTGATTGTTGATTCTATTCAAACCCTGCAATCAGAATACATTGACTCCACGCCCGGAAGTATTTCACAAATCAGAGAATGCGCAGGTGAATTGCTCAAGTATGCTAAAGAAAGCGGTACCCCAGTTTTTTTAATAGGCCACATAACCAAAGATGGTAACATTGCCGGGCCAAAAATTCTGGAGCACATGGTAGATACAGTGTTGCAGTTTGAAGGTGATCGCCACCATATCTACCGCATTTTACGTACTACAAAAAACCGTTTTGGTTCAACTGCCGAAATTGGTATTTATGAAATGCAGGGAAATGGTTTGCGGGAAGTATCCAATCCATCGGAGATATTAATTTCACAACGTGAAGAAGCGCTGAGCGGTATAAGCATTTCGGCAGCCATAGAAGGACAAAGACCATTGCTCATTGAAACACAGGCTTTGGTGAGTGCAGCAGTTTACGGCAATCCGCAACGTACGTCCAATGGGTATGACACTAAACGCTTGAATATGTTATTGGCAGTATTGGAGAAAAAAGCCGGACTTCGTTTATCAGCTCAAGATGTTTTTGTGAATATTGCAGGTGGTTTGCGTATAGAAGACCCGGCCATTGATTTGGGCGTTGTTGCTTCTATTGTGTCGTCTTTTCATGATATTCCCGTCAACCCAAAAATTTGTTTCATTGGTGAAATAGGATTGTCAGGTGAAGTGAGGGCCGTTAGCAGAATAGAACAGCGTATTTCAGAAGCCGAAAAATTGGGCTACGAAGTTATCTACCTGTCTAAATACAACAAAGGCATTGACAGCTTTTCCAGTAAAACCATTGAATTAAGAAAGGTGGGGAAAGTGGACGAGGCCTTACACTTCTTATTCGCCTGAAAATAAACAAGCACGTCTCGCTTTATTTCATGTTATTTGCAACACATGAATCGCAACATAAAAGACTCTTTTAATCTGCTTTCAAAATTAACATGGCCACGTGTGTGGAACGGTGTTAAAGTGCTGAGCAGTTATTATGTAGCGAGAATGATTAAAAAGCCTGTTCATTGGGGTTTGCCTATCAGTATTTCCATAGAACCTACTACCTCGTGTAACCTTCGCTGCCCGCAGTGCCCGAGTGGTTTGCGTGAGTTTACCCGCCCAACAGGTATGTTGCAGAATGATGTGCTGAAAAAGGTTATTGATGAGTTACACACTACACTTGCTTACATTACTTTTTACTTTCAGGGTGAGCCTTACCTCAACAAAAATTTTCTGGAGTATGTAAAGTATGCTTCTGAAAGAAAAATTTATACAGCTACGTCAACCAACGCACATTATCTTGACGAGGAGACCGCGAAGAAGACGGTCACATCAGGTCTTGATCGGTTGATTATTTCCATTGACGGTGTTGATCAGGAGTCGTATGCTAAGTATAGAGTTGGTGGTAATTTAGAAAAAGTAATTTTGGGTACAAGAAACATAGTGGAGTGGAAGAAAAAAATGAACTCTTCAACACCACATATCATATGGCAGTTCATCGTTTTCAGGCACAACGAAAATCAGATTGACCAGATTAAGCTATTGGGTAGCGAAATCGGAGTGGACGAAGTAGCCATCAAAACCGCACAGATATACGATTACAAGCAGGGCAATGAACTTATTCCGCAGAATGAAAAGTACAGCCGTTATTCCGGAGCAGGTATTACTTACCGTATTAAAAATAAACTGCTTAATCATTGTTGGCGAATGTGGCAAGGTTGTGTAATAACCTGGGATGGTAAAATTGTACCTTGCTGTTTTGATAAAGACGGTAGTTACCAATTGGGCGGCCTCAACGAAACTTCCTTCCGATCCATTTGGAGAGGAGATAAATACAATACATTCAGGCGATTGATTCAAAAATCACGTAAGGAAGTGGACATTTGTGCCAATTGCACCGAGGGAACCAAGGTGTGGGAGTTGTAATTTGATAACCAGATATTTGTATCTATTTTTTCAGTGTTTGCTCTGAATTTCAAAAAAAGTGCAATTGACTTTTTAAAATCTTTTGTTTTTTAGTAATAATTAGCTAATTTTGAGTTCTTATTGAGTTTTCAAGAAGAAAAATTTGATTAACAACACGAAATTATTTAAAACAAAACGGGGGATATGCAAATGAAAAAACTGTTATCAATTTTCATCCTTGCCATCGGGGGAATTTTCCTTTTCTCAACACCGGCACAAGCTTCGCACATGGCGGGTAGTGACATGGAGTTTAAGTGTTTGGGTAAAGACACCTATCAAATAGTATTGAGGGTTTACCGAGACTGTAACGGTATTCCAATTAACGCTACACCTACTATACAATTTGAAACCGTGGGGTGCAGTCCTAACAAGACTGCCAGTGTTTCGATGGTACGTACCCGCGTCAAGGCTGTGCCATTTATGTGTGGTACCGATAGTAATATTTGTGTCGGAGGTACTTTCCCATTTGGTATGGAAGAGAATAAATTTGAAATAACGGTTAGATTTCAGGATATATTTGCAGGTGGATTAGACCCTACCTGTTGCTGGGTTAAAGTTAAATATCAAGAATGTTGTCGTAATAGTTCAATAACTAATCTTAGTCCCGGATATTTCTACATTGAAGGTCTGATTAACCGGTGTATTACCCCCTGCAACTCATCTCCACAAATAACTAATTATCCGGTTGCTGTAATCTGTAATGGCCAACCTTTTTGGTTCAATAACGGTATCTTAGATACGGTAGATTATGACTCAATTTCGTATGAGATGGCAGAACCACTTAACCCATCAGGCCCTGAAAGTTGGTTAGGCGGTTACAATAAAGACAGGCCATTACAATTTTTGGGCTTTCCAAACAATACACTTCCTTTTCCAGCTGGTTTTCATTTGATTCCAACCACAGGAGATTTAGGGTTTACTTCAACCGCCATTCAACAACCCGTTTTGGCCTTTAAAATTTCGGAGTGGCGAAAGATAAACGGAGTATATCAACTCATTGGGGTAACCCGTAGGGACGTTCAATTTTATACCTTTCAATGCCCTCCCAACAACCCTCCCGTATTAAAAATTAACGGAAGCACAACGGGGCCATTCACCTTTACCGCTTGCGCAGGTACAACCCTGTGTATTAATATAACTGCTACAGATAAGGATGACCTACCCCCATTGGGGCCGGATACTACAAAATTGACTTGGAATAGAGGCATTCCCCAAGGAACATTTACAACTACTAACTCCCCTATTAATTTAGTGAGGGAAGATGAGGGGGTGTTTTGTTGGACCCCAACAGATAATTATGTTAGTTCGCTTCCATACTACTTTACGGTGAAAGCTGAAGATAATAACTGTCCTGTTCCTGCAACAACCACACGTGCTATAGGAATAAGAGTAAAAGCAAGGCCGTTAGGTAATAGAACAATTACCCCTAAAGGCTGTTCTAAGTTCGGCTTGGATGTTACTGTTACTAACCAAGATAAACTCACCCAAACACCTTCATTCCAATGGACAGTTCCAAATGTGGGTAACGGCATATTTAATGCTATTAATGCAGTAACCTATAATACAAAAACAGTACTAAGTCATACCTTCCCTGAAGGGGGCACATATGTTACGCGTTTACGTATGGAAGCTGACGGGTGTACTAACTTTGTATTTGATACCATTCAGGTGGATTCACCTGTAAAAGCAATAGCTCCTATTGACACTTTTGCCTGTATAGGAGGTGGTAAAACATTTGCAGGTTTTGCCAAAAATGGCAAACAACCTTATTCTTTCCGTTGGATTTATCCATCTGCTGCAACGGCAGATACCAATGTGATTTCAGTAGCACCATTAGTAACAGCAAAATATGTATTAGAAGTAAAAGACTCTTTCCTTTGCTTGTCTTACGATACAGTACAACTTGAAATAAAAGCACTTCCTCAGGTTAATCTTGGTCCCGACAGACGAATATGCTTTAAGGACAGTGTAGTTTTTGATGCAGGAGATAATGGGGGTAACGGATTGATTGCCTACAATTGGATAACGCCAAAAGGTACACCTGATGATCAGGTTATATATGGAGGAGACTCAGGACAATACTACGTTATGGTAACAGACAGTTTCATGTGTCAGAAAAGTGATTCGGCTCTCTTGTTTGTAAACAGAGAAGTAATTGCCGATGCAGGACCCGGAGACTCTCTTTGTATATTTGATGCAACCACTTTGAGAGGAAGTGGCGGTGATACATACGAATGGACTGAAACCATCTCGCCTAATGTGCTTTCCAATAAAGATACTTTATTCCTTAATCCGCAAATGTCGGGTACGAAAGATTATACCCTAAAAGTCTCAGTAACCTATGGTGGGGTGACGTGTTACGATTATGATGAAACCCGTGTGCTTACACACCCATTACCTACCATTACATTTACAAATAAATATCCTAAATTCTGTGTTACCGATCAATGGTTGGATCCAGGCATTAAATCAGGTATGCAGCCAGTTTCAAACATATCAACAGGTGCCTATACTTATTGGACAATTCGCGACAGTATCAAGCGTCAGTGTTTTGATGCAGACCCCAACTCGCCTAATTTTGGAATGGTAAAATTAAGTTGCCTTGGAGTTAGCGGTAAAAATGGTAATCCACCTTGTTGGGAACTCATAGTTGTTCATAAAGATAAATACGGCTGTACACAGACAGATTCTATTTGTGTTACCATTTGGGATTTGCCGGTTGTTTGGGCTGGTCCTGATACTATTGTATGCGGAAATGACTTACCTGTTGCTATTACGCCTTACCCTAATTTTGGTGTCGGTAGTGAATGGTTAGCTCCTCCTTCGCCTAAAACAAACATTTCCAATCCTGTTTTAGAATATCTCCCACTGCCTAGAAAACATACATTCTACCCTGCAAGGGCATCACAGGATACAACATACATGCTGGTGTATAAGGCAACAGATAATAACGGTTGTGAAAATCAAGACACAGCCATTTATTTTGTAAAACCTGTTCCTGTAGTAAACGCTGGTGTATTGGATGACATTTGTGAGGATGTAGGAGTTATTGACCTTCATTTAAAAAGTGGTGCTACACCAACCGGTGGTACATGGACATCAGAACCTCCGATACCTGCACTCAATGCTTCCGGCTTGTTTGATCCCAAGGGTTCAGGTGTTATATACGGCAAGTTTCCATTCAATGTGTTACGTTACACCTACACCAATGCTGTTGGATGTACCGAGAGCGATACTACTAAGTTGATAGTATATAAACTGCCTAATACAAAACTCACAGTTCCTGATACTGCGGTGTGTGAAAACAGAACTCCTTTTGTAATGAATGGTTCGCCTAAAGGCCCCGGAGGATTATACTTTATCAACGGCACACCGCTTGGTCCTAATCAATCATACAATACTTTTGATCCGAAAGCAGCCATTGTAAATGAAGGTATCAACAAAGTACTTTTCACGTTTAAAGACCCACAAACCAAGTGTCAGAAAAACGATTCTACTTTAATTCGTGTTCAAAGGCTACCTACAGTTACTATTATCCCCCCTGGGTCTCTTTGTCGGGGATTACCATTCACACTCAGAGGTACCATGGCTAAGACAACTTCTTTCCGTTGGTCAACAGAGCAGAAGAGTGGTAATTTCACCGGTATGTTTAATAATATCACAGATACCTTTGCAACAGACAGTGTGGTAAGTTACCTGCCGGGATCAAAGGATATTGTTAACGGTCAGTTTGCGGTAATTCTTAAATCTACTGATAACGGACTTTGTCCGGCTGCTTATGCTAGACAAACAGTTCAAATTAAGCCTCAACCTGAAGGAGACTTTACAGCTATACAGGAAGGTTGCGAACCCTTTACCACTCTTTTTGAGGGGCAGTTTATAGCTGAATACATCAGGTGGGATTTTGGTGATTCTGCAGCTGTGCCTGACCAAGCTCCTTATTACCATATTTTATCAGGTGATGAGCAGAGTCCGGCACATACCTATAAAAAATACGGTACTTACCCTGTATCAGTTTACTTGAATTCCGGTGGTTGCGATACAACTATAACTAAACCCGATTTTATCAAAGTTAATCGTACACCTATCGCTTTCTTTGAGCCGGATAAAAGCAAAACAACTGTTGCACTGCCACGTTTCACTTTTATCAACAAATCAATGAGATCAGAAAATGACGGATCTGAACTTATACAAGACGAAGATAGTGTTACGTATGCATGGGATTTCGGTAGTCCGAAAACAGACGGAGATACCTCCAGTGCTAAGAGCCCTACATATACATACGATGCCGAGGTTGGTGAGTTTATGGTGGTGTTGAATTTAGTAACTAATAAAGGTTGTGCATCGGAATATTCATTACCGGTAAAAATCGAACCTGACATCACTGTATTTGCACCTAATGCTTTCCGTCCTCAAAGCGGACAAGAACGTAACCAACGTTTTTACATTGAAGTAGACGGACAAATGACTTTCCATTTAGATATCTTCAGCCGTTGGGGTGAATTGGTTTATGCTTCTGATAATAAAGATGAAGGATGGGATGGTAAGTTTAAATCAGTTGATTGTCAGCAGGACGTATACGCTTGGCAGGTTACAGTAACCAGCTATAACGGCACCATATACAAGTACAGCGGCACGGTGAATTTGATGAGATAAGGTTCAATTACCCGATATCCTAAAATAAGAAAGGCAACTCATGAGTTGCCTTTCTTATTTATGTGAGTTTGAAAAAATATATAATGTTATTTTAGTCTTTGCCACAGCGCTTTTGCTTTTGCCAGCGCATGTGGTTCGAATTCGATGAGTGGCCCTGAAAAAGGGAGCCCAAGATGTAATACTTCCTTGTAAAAGTAAGAAGCAGGAAATCCCCACTTGGCAGCAAAAGTTTTTCGTCCGTTATTGGCTTTAACGCGTGCAGTAGACTTTGATCGGAAATGGTATACTCTGGAACTGCTTACACCTTTAAACAAACGCACGCCTGCTTTCCATAATTTTATACAAAAATCAGGGTCGGAGTAAAACCCGGGTGAAAATTCTATGCTATAACCGCCAACCATATTCCACATTGACTTATGCACCACATTGGGTGGCCAGGCAGAACCACTCCAGTCGTGGTGAGTGAACGAGTTGTATTCTTTTAACAATTTGGCTTCATCAAAGTTTTCAGGGGTTGTGCCGTAGTTGTGCGGGGCAATGGCAGCAGGGTTACCGGCCACAGGTTCAATCATAGTGGATGAAAGAAAAAAGTTATTGTGGCCGATATTCTGTATTTCCTCCCAAAGAAATTTATCCCATTGCGGGCATACATACATATCATCGTTGATATAAAGAATATAGTTGGTACTTGCCAGTGCAGCGGCAGCATTGAGTGCAAAACAAACGCCCACATTATCTAATGAGCAGGTGTAATCAAATCCACTTTCTTTTACCCAGTTTTCAGTGCCGTCTTTTCCTTCATTAACATGAACAATAATCTGATGTTTGAATGCAGAGTTTTTCAAAATACTATTCACGCAAACCTTGAGTAGTGACAAGTTATTCCAGGATGGGATGATTATGCTGAACAGGGTTTTGTCATCTTTGATATTATTAGGATGCGAAGTAATTACAAGGCTCATGTATTTTTAACATTAACAGGTACAACTACGATGAATCGGGTTCCGTTTTTAGAGTCAAACTCCAGCTGGCCATTTAACTGTTCAATGAGAGAATCTACCAGTTGTAAGCCCAAAGATTCTGTTTTTTTGATATTAAATGATTCATCCATTCCCACTCCGTCATCTGCTATTACCATTACGAGCCAATCTCCATCAAAACGAAGTGAAATATTTACATTTCCGGAGTCTTTGCCTACAAAGGCATATTTTAGTGTGTTGGAAAAAAGCTCGGTAAGAATAAGCCCCATAGGCATGGCAGTCTCTACATCAATTTTAATGTTATCAGCCTCCAGTGTCAACTTAATTTTAGACGAGTCTATAACATATGATTTATAGAGGTAGTTGCAAATACTACGTGCATAATCTCCAAAATCTATAAGTGCAATGTTGGCTGATTGGTATAATTTTTCATGAATCAATGCCATTGAACGTACTCTGTTTTGGCTTTCCTGTAGCGCTTTTGAAGAGTGGCTATCTGAGACAACTTTATTTTGAAGGTTGAGCAAACTGGAGATAATCTGCAGGTTGTTTTTTACTCGGTGATGTATTTCGCGCAGCAAGATGTCTTTTTCCTTCACCGATTTTTCCAATTGGTTTTGTGTTTCAATCAAGGTAGTTACATTGAAAGCAATGCCGCCAAGTTGATTGAGTTTTTTATGTGGTACGGGTATAGGAAAACGGCTTACCAGCCAGTGGTGCCCCTCTCCGTCAGGGGTGGCATTAAACTCAACCAATTCGTCTTTGATGCCTTCCAGTATTACTCGCTTGTCTACTTGAATGGAAGGGCTTATTGCATGCAACGGTATCAGGTCTTCCACTTTTTTGCCGACAACATTTTCAGGTTGAAGGTTAAACCTGTTTGCATAATTTTTGTTGATGAAAAGAAATTTTCCTTCAGGGTCTTTAATCCAGGCAGCGGCCGGGATATTGTCCATGAATGAAACAAAACGCTCCTCACTGGCTTTAAGATCTTCGTATGCTTTTCTGATTTCAGATATATCAGTGATAGTGCCTAAGGAGCCGATGACTTCGCCCTTTTTATTTTGTAAATGACTGGCAGATATTTTTACCCAGATTAATTTACCTGATTTATGCTTGAATGGAATTTCATACCAATCATTTACCTTCTTTTTGCGCAGATTATTTTTCTCCAGAATGATATGCTGGTATTCTTCAGGGACAATGATTTTAAGCAACGGACCTGCTTTCAATTCTTGTTCGGTGTAGCCTACCAGGTCGTAGAATCTTTGATTAGCAAATTGCAGGTAGTCGTCATTATCTACATAAAGCAGGGCTTCCCGCATGGTTTCAATGAGAGTGCTGTAGTGAAAGTCAGGCGTGGCTTTATGTAGTTGTTCTTCTGTTGCGCTGGTTACTGACTGCTCTGCGGGAATTGTTACTTGCTTAGAGGTGTTGTTCCACTTTTTTATCTGATAGATTACAAAGAGTACTATTAAGGCAATTACTACTGCAGTTCCCAGAAGTGCCGGAAGGGCTTTAACTATTTCATTCAATTCCATGTTCACGTATTTCTCTTAATTCAGTTTTTTTTCCATTCTGAGATGCCGTATTACTCCATATAATGTTTCAGCATCGCCTGTAATGTGGTAGCCGTTTTGCAAATAAAAATTTACTGCATTTTCTCTGGCATTAAGCACAATACTTTTCATTCCTAATTCTACAGCTTTAGCTTCAAGAGCCAGCAGTACTTTTTTACCCAACCCTTTGCCTTGCATGTTCGGATTTACAGCCATGTACCTTATTTGTCCGGTATGTTCGCCTGAGGCTTGCAATCTTCCGGTAGCGCAGGTAATGCCATTTTCTGTTGCGATAATGGTATGGGCTGTGCTTTCCATCTCATCAGTTTCGCTGCCTTTAGGTTGGTTCCAAGGCTTACGAAGCACTTCCCAACGTACCTCATAGGCCATTCTATGTTCATCGGGTGTTTGGGCAAATTTTACTGTAAGCATCTTTGAGGCACAACTCTTACTTGCAAAAGTAAGTAAAACCAATTTAGCAAAGACATCGCAATTAAAACAACAGATAGAGAACAGCTCAAAATCTGTAGGTTAATTCATTGCTTACTCTGTACCACCAAGGGTCAACAGGAACAATTGGTTTATACTCATAGATTACCCGTATTACTCCTGAGAGCATGATGTGTTTATTTACTTTCCAACCTATGCGAAGGTGATTGGCTATCCGGGTATATTCAAATGCAGGAAGCATTCGTGTTTGGTAATAGAAGCCGGCATCAAGCAAAATGTTTTTGGTAAGATCGTGGTCAAAACTGGCATATATGTTCCACTTTGGAGCCAATACTTCTTGCGGAGTTCTGCTCACGGGGAGCCGGTGTTCAGGCACTGCATTGTAGTTCCATTTCTCGTATTCAAGCATTGCCCCTGTAGCTACATAAAAGGCATCGGTTTTGGTATGTAAAATTTTAAAACGCAGGTTGCTCCCCAGCACCATACGTTGGTCCAAGCCGCGAATATCGAACCATTGGTATTGAGCAAAATATTCGGGCATTATGCTTCGCTCTACAAACCTGCGAAGTTTAGCATAAGCAAAACCACCACTTAATACAGTTTGATTTCCGTTACGAATAATGTCGAAGTTGTTGGCCAGAATCAGGCTGGCGTGTTTAATGCGCATTGCAAAATCAGCGCGCTGATTGAGTTGGAAAAAAATGTCCTTCTGTTTTTGTGACATAAAAGAACCCGATACACTTCCGCGGTAAGGTTGAGTGCTATCAGGCGGTGTGAGTACAAAACTCTCACTGTAGATAATTTGAGCCCGAGTGATGAGCGGCAAACACATCAGTAAGGTAAAAATAAGGAGGCGGAACATGCCGCGAAAATAATCAGATAGTGTATGAGCAGGAGTATGAGTTGTTCACGAGCTGCTGTGCTTAGTGTAAATTGAGCTGTACACTAAGCAATACCCTGCCAAATTTGCCAGGCTTTTTCCGCTTGCAGGTGCAGCATCTCCAAGCCGTTTTTAACCAGCGCCCCACGTTGTTTACCACGTTTCAGAAATTCAGTTTCTTCGGGGTTGTAGATTAAATCGTACAGGAAATTTTTTTCGGTAATAAACTCGTACGGAATTGGCGGACAAAAAACATCCTGATTTTGCATGCCGGCCGGAGTACAATTAATGATAAAAGGAAAGTTTTGTATTGCCGTTTCGTTCAGTTCAGCATAACTCACTTCGCCCGTTTTGGGCTGGCGGGAAACAAAAAGGTAATTAATATTCATGCTTTTGAGCACTGCTGCAATAGCCTTGGCTGCTCCTCCGGTACCCAGTATTAAAGCTTGCTGGTGGTTGTTGCGCAATATGGGCCGAATAGATTCCCTGAACCCGAACATATCTGTATTGTAACCTTTGAGGTGGTATTTGTTTTCTTCAACACTCTGCCGGATGGTGATGGTGTTTACTGCCTGAGCCTCCACAGCTGTTTTATCCAATTCATCCATAAATGCCATTGCCTGCTCTTTGTAGGGAATAGTTACATTCAATCCTTTCAACTCAGGATAGGCCGAAAGGAGTATAGGCAATTCACTGATGAAGTGCAGCGGGAAGAGCTTGTAACTATGGCTGCTCAGCTTTTCCTTCTTAAATTTTTCTGTAAAATATTTCTCAGAAAAAGAATGCGAGAGCGGATAGCCGATAAGCCCGAAAAGTGCCATGTTGGTTATTTGCTGCCCGAGAATTTGGATTTGAGTACACCAATGATAATGGGCAGAACCGACAAACCTATGATACCAAAAATCACTATCTCAAAATTATTTTTCACCACAGGAATATTACCGAAAGCATATCCCATAAGTGTAATGCCCACCACCCACAGTACCGCACCTAAAACGCAGAACGTGATGTAGCGTTTGTAGGGCATGTTTCCTGCACCGGCTACAAAAGGGGCTATGGTGCGTACAATAGGAACAAAACGTGCCATAATAACGGTTTTCCCCCCATGCTTCTCGTAGAATGCTTCGGTTTGTGTAATGTATTCACGCTTAAACAAAAATATGCGTTCGCGTTTTTTAATCTGTTCACTGAAGTAGCTGCCGATAAAATAATTCACGTTATCACCGGCCAAAGCAGCCACAATAAGCAACGGAATAATAATGGCCACACTTAATTCAGATCCGGGTAAGGCAGCCAGTGCACCGGCAGCAAATAATAAAGAATCTCCGGGTAAAAGGGGCATCACAATCAGCCCGGTTTCAACAAACACAATAAGGAACAGTATGGCATAGGTAAGCGTACCGTATTCGTTCACAATGTCGGTGAGGTGTTTGTCTAAGTGAAGAAAGAAATCCAGGATGGTGTGTAACAGTTCCATGCATTATTTTGTTAGTGCCGCAATTTTACTGAATTTAATCGGCCTTTTTCAATAATTTTGTAGTGATGCGCACAAAACACATTTTGTTAATTTTACTTGCTGCTGTTCTGGTAGCAGGGCTTAGTGAAGGTTGCCGTAGCCGCAAGTCGCCTTTGCGTACCAAAAAAGGATGCAATTGCAATTTCTGATAAGAGCCACGTGAGTACTCCCTTACTTTCCATAGTTACTGTAGTGCGTAATGCGGAGAAAGTTTTGCCGGAGACTATAGGAAGCGTGCGTAAACAAAAATTCAGAAACTTTGAATATGTAGTGTTGGATGGTGCCTCCACCGATGGTACGCTGCACTTAATAAATCAGCATAAAGATTGTATTACCACTTTTCTAAGCGAGCCGGATAAAGGCATCTATGATGCTATGAACAAAGCCATTGATTTGGCCAAAGGAGAGTGGATTTATTTCCTAAACGCTGGAGATAACCTGATGGATGAAGATACTTTGGAAAAAGTTTTTGCTCATGCTCATCAGGAATATGATTTACTATACGGAAAGGTGCGTACTAAAAATGAACCCACAGGGGTGAATTATGAATTTGGCCGGGAACTGACGCTAAAAAATTTCTATCACACTATTCCCATAAGTCATCAGGGTGTGTTTTTCAGAAAAAGTATGTTTGCGCAATTGGGCAAGTATAATCTCAACTACCGCATACTGGCCGACCAGGAATGGATGGTGCGTTTCTTTAAGCAACCGCATTACAGAGCACTGTACTTAAATCAGGTAATTGCTGAGTATGAAACGGTAGGGTTCAGTTACACCAATCGGTTAAAAAGTTTGAAAGAAACGGTACGATATGGTAAGGAACATTTTCCGCTTCACATTACGCTGCTCAACTATTTTTATTACCCGTTGATGGTAATAAAAGTGCGACTGATTGCTTTACTTAAATCAACTACCTTGTTTAAAATTTATCGCAGATGGCGATTCAGTGCTTAGACATGCTGTTAAGGATTTCACTCATTTGTTTGCACAGGTACTCAAAGCTGTAAATCTCTCCTGAGGTATTTTGCTGCACCACTGCATTGTTTTTCCATTGAATGTACAAAGAAGTGAGGTGTTGTTTCAGTGCATCTTTCTCCTGATAATTTACATTTATACCTGCCTTTGTTTCGCGCACAATATTGGCCACGTCACCATCAGGAGGGCCAATTACCAGTATGGGCCGTTGAGCACCTATGCACTCAAATACCTTGGCGGGTATACGTCCGCGATTGTTATACCGTAATCCTGTTTCAGGCTTGTTAATGAGCACGAGCAGTAACTCGCTTTTGCGCAAGTAGTGAAACAGCGCTGATTTATTAATCTGATGCTCGTAAATCAATTGCTCTTTTAATCCGCAGTGTTCGATGGATTGAAAAACAGAATCATCTACCTGCCCTGCCAAATGAATTTTAATGTCGTTTTTATGAATAAGGTTTTCATGTATCAATTCCTGTAAGGTTTCCCATAGTATCACCGGATTTCTGTCGTTGCCCAAAGTGCCAAAATGCGTAATCGTAAAATGCGTGTTGCGTTCATGGGGTATGCCCTCAAAATCATCAGCATCATACCCGAATGGAATATAGTGTACATTGCGTCCGCTCAGTTGTTCTAAATCCTTGCACCAGCTTTTGCTCACCATTACTACTTCATTGGCTGTTTGCAGCACTTCTTTCTCCAGTCGCTCGTGCTGGCGTTTGGCGCTATTCATCATGGGAAACTTTTCGTAGTAGTCAATTTCTGTCCACGGGTCCTGCCAATCGCTTAACCAGGGTATGCCCAACTCTTTATGCAGTGCCAGTGCAATAAGGTGCATGGAGTGCGGGGGGCCATAAGAAATAATCGCATCAACAGGGTGTTCTTTCAGGTAACTGCGCAGGTAGTTGATGGAAGGTTTAATCCAAAGTGCACGGGCATCAGGTATAAAAAAATTTGCTCTTACCCACAGCCCCAATTGGTGCATTAAACCAGGGCCTTTTTCCTTCACCAGAAAAACATCTTTAACGGCTTCGCTCTTTTTTTTACCTTTTATTACATTGAACAAACCGTATGGTTCGCGAATAGGGGTGCGCAGTATTTCCACTCCGGCCGGAAGGTCTTTTAAAGTGCTTTCGTCAGTTACGGGGTATTGGGCATTTTGCGGAGCGTAAATCACCGGCTCCCAGCCAAAGGTTCTGAAGTATTTGGTAAACTTGGTATTGCGTACAGGGCCTATACCTCCGCAGGGAGGCCAGTAGTAGGCAATATAAAGTACACGCTTCATGTTGCAAGTTTAGGGAATAATGCCACAGATTGCACAGATTAATCGCTGTTCTTTTTTGAAGAAAAAACGACAATAAAAAAGCCCAAACTAGAAATAGTTTGGGCTTTTGGTGCGCGGGAGGAGAGTCGAACTCCTATAGGTGTTACCCCACTGGCTTCTGAGACCAGCGCGTCTACCAATTTCGCCACCCGCGCAAAGAAAAACGAGCGGCAAAGATACACGCTTATTTCTTTTTTGCCAATTCTATCGCAGCAGCACCCATTTTTTGGTGCTTTGCAGTTGGTTGCTTTCTATTTTTACTAAATAAATACCGTTGCTAAGGTGTTGGGCAGGTAACTCAAGTACCTGTGTGCTGTGTACATTTTTCCAATTTTGGCGAGCTACTGTGCGTCCGTTTAAATCGAGTAGTGTTACAGTAACCGGTGCATTTTCTATCTGTGCAGTAATCATCAGGTTGTTTACACCGGGGTTAGGATATATGCTGAACATCCTGTCCGTATTGATATCTGTGATGCCTGTGTAAATTTTAGTTGAAATGGTATCCATAACACCAATGCTGGTGTTGTAATAACTGCCACTAAAAGAGGTTTCCAGTTTTACCGCTTTTACCAAGTAGTAATTCACTCCGTTATTTGTAACGTAATCGGTGTAGGTGCTGTCGTTGCTGTTGATGCTTCCGGCCAATACGTAGTTTCCGTTTCTGGTGGTGGAACGAAAAACCTGATAACCGGTAATGTTCTCATCGGTTGATTTGTTCCAACTCAGTTTAACATTACGTTCTTGATTGATGGTAGAAAGTGTAAGGTTAGTTACAGGCATTACAGGATGCATACGTAAAGCGGGGTCGCCCATCAAAGCGGTGTGAATAAAAGTGGGGGCGGTATTTTGTGTATAGCCTAAGTTAATTTTAGGACTCAGGTATTTGTTTCCGTCAATGTTGTTCTGTGTTATTAATGCACAGTAACCTGTGTTTTCACCCAAGGCCATAGGGTGGAACATCCAGTAAGGGCGGCCCGACCAAGCGTTGGTTAAGGTCCATCCTTTGTGAGCCAATGGCGCGCGCAGGAAATTGTTTTGTGAATCCCAATCGCCAAAGTAACTGCCGAATAACATACTGAATACGTTCAGCATACTGTCGTTTACCATATCACCGGTGCTGCCTATTCCACCTGCACTGGTGTAAGTTCCCCCACCGGTTCCGTATGCCCACAGGTAAGAGTTGGTATTCATGGTTGTGCGGTACAATCCGCCACCACCTACGGTAGTTACTGAATCGCCAAACATGGTGGAGAAGGCACGGTATCCGGTAGAAGCAAACGCTTCACCGGCCATAGCTCCAAAGTTGTCGCTTACCAAACCTCTGCGTTCAGCTTTATGCATACCCCATTTGAACAGGTGATTTTTGTTCAGGTAGCGTTTAATTAAAGCCGTATCGCTGATGCCGAAAGCAGGCATATTACTTAAATCTACGCGTCCGATTTGTAAAACGGTTGTATCGGGGTACAGGTATATCTGATCAAATTTTCCATCGTTTGGTACATTGCGGTTTTGAATACGGGCACTCACGGTATCGTTTACTATATTGTCGGTCCACATGTCTGTATTCATTACTCCGTAATATACGTCTGCCGGCCAGGCTCCGCTATGGTCAGGGTGTCCGTCAGGTGGTGAACTGCTTCCTCCGAATGCACCTGAATAAGGAACAGGTATTCTGCCCAGCATGAATAAGGCTACCACATTACTTTGTGTGGCATAGTCATTCATTACAATGGACTTAACAGAGGCCACACTACTGGAGCGGGCAATGTCATGGCGAATGAGTTGCCACCCGTCACCAATTAAATCATTTTCCAATTGGGTGATTTCATTGGCTAAGGGCAACACATAATTCTGGTCAATCAGTAAAATCATTTTACCACGACTATTTACAACAGGTATTTTAATTCCGGCAGTTATGTATCCGTCAGCAGATTTTCTGGTTGTGGAGAGAGACGCTTTGTTTTTCTTTACCCAATACTCATATACAGTTCCCACATTCACATTCGCATCTGTGTATTGAGTTGCGGTGTTGTCCAGTGTAGTGAGTGAATCGGTCCACCTTACTGCGTTTTTAGCTTTGCGGTATATATTGTAGGTTACCCCGCTGGTATTATCAGCCGGCCACTTTAAAGTAATGTTAGCCGGAGACTCTTGCACCTGAGCAGTTAAGAGTACGGCAAAGTCTTTTGATGTTTGAGCAAATGCAGTGGCAGCGGTAAATAATAGAACGGGTAAAAGTTTTAAGCGCATAGCTGTAGTTATTATATTAGGGAACCAAAGTTAGTATTCATTTGTGTTTTTCCAAATGCATTACAAAGTGCATAATTCCGGCCTCATCAAAAGGGTCACCTTTTTTCACAAATCCGTATTTTTCATAAAAACCTACCGCAGTTATCTGTGCATGCAGATAAACGGTAGTTTCAAGAACATCAGCCAGCATAGTTCTGAGAACTTGTGCAGCTACTCCCTTCATCCGGTATTCAGGCAGAACAGCAAACCGTTCCAGTTTTATTCCTTTAGGTGTTTGTCGCCAACGGGCGGTTGCTACAGGTTTATTACCGAGCAGAGCCAGATAATGCCGGCTTTGGTCTTCAAATTCGTCCAGTTCCATCTCCTCCGGTACGTTTTGCTCCTCCACAAAAACACTTTTTCGGATAGAAAAAGCTGATGAACGCTCTTCCGGAGATGTTATTTCTTTTACAATCAGCAACATACGTTATTGGGTTTTCACTTTTCGAAAAAAGTGTACTTTTGCACTCTTATCTAATTCAAAAACAAACTGAAAATGAACACAAATCAGATTGCCGAACTGTTGGGCAACAATGCCGACAACCTTTTAAAACACGAATGTAAAACCATTTCGAAAGAAAACCTTCACTTACCGGGTCATGACTTTGTTGACCGTGTATTTGCCGGAAGCAACCGTAACCCACAAGTATTGCGTAACCTGCAAAGCATATACAACACAGGTCGTTTGTCGGGTACAGGGTATGTTTCCATTTTGCCGGTTGACCAAGGTATTGAGCATTCTGCAGGAGCTTCATTTGCTCCCAACCCTGCGTTCTTTGATCCTGAAAACATTGTGAAATTGGCTATTGATGGCGGATGTAATGCCGTTGCTTCCACCTATGGAGTACTGGCATCTGTGTCACGTAAATATGCCCATAAAATTCCTTTCATTGTAAAAATTAACCACAATGAATTCTTAAGCTACCCGAATAAGTTTGACCAAATTATGTTCGGTTCGGTTGACGAAGCCTGGAACATGGGTGCTGCTGCAGTGGGTGCTACCATTTATTTTGGTTCTGATGAATCAGGCCGTCAGATTCAGGAAGTTGCTGCTGCGTTTGAGCGTGCACATGAATTGGGTATGGCAACTATTTTATGGTGCTACCTGCGTAATAACGCCTTCAAAAAAGATGGTGTAGATTACCACACGGCAACAGATATTACCAGCCAGGCTAACCACTTGGGTGTAACTATTCAGGCAGATATTATTAAACAAAAATTACCTACCAACAACGGTGGTTACACTGCGTTGAACTTTGGTAAAACACACAAGAAAGTATACGATGAGTTAACCACTGATCACCCTATTGATTTGGCCCGTTATCAGGTGGCCAATTGTTACATGGGTCGTCAGGGTTTGATTAACTCAGGTGGAGAATCTAAAGGTGCATCAGACTTAGCTGAAGCAGTAACTACAGCGGTTATTAACAAACGTGCAGGCGGACAAGGATTAATCTCCGGCCGTAAAGCGTTCCAGAAACCGGTTAAAGAAGGCGTTGCTTTATTAAACGCTATTCAGGATGTGTACCTGAATAAAGACATTACCATTGCGTAAATAAATAGGATTAGAAGATGGAAAGGTTGTAACCTTGTAATCTTTCCATCTTCTAATTTTTAATCATAGATAATGAGTTGGTTCAAACGAGTTAAAGAAGGAATAACCACCGCTACTAAGGAGAAGAAATCTACTCCTGACGGGCTTTGGCACAAGTGTTCGCGATGCAAAAAAGCTGAACTTACTAAAGACATTCAGGCTAATTTGTGGGTATGCCCTCATTGCAACCTGCATGAAAAAGTGGGTTCGAAAGAATACTTCGATTTATTGTTTGATGAACACCAGTACGAGGAGTTGTTCGACAACATTTACCCGGCCGATCCGCTTGAATTTACGGACACCAAAAGTTATAAGGATCGTATAACTGATACCATCAAAAAATCAGGACTTAATGATGCCGCACGTTCTGCTACAGGTAAAATGAACGGGTTGGATATTGTAGTGTGCTGTATGGATTTTGGTTTTATAGGAGGTTCTATGGGTTCTGTTGTGGGAGAAAAAATTGCCCGCAGTATTGACCATGCCCGCAAACACAAAATTCCTTTTATCATGATTTCCAAATCAGGCGGAGCACGTATGATGGAAGCTGCTTTCTCGCTGATGCAGATGGCTAAAACTTCAGCTAAACTTGCTTTACTGGGGAAAGAAGGAATTCCTTACCTTTCTATTTTAACTGACCCCACCACAGGAGGTGTTACCGCATCATTTGCCATGTTAGGTGATTTTAATATTGCTGAACCTGAAGCGTTGATTGGTTTTGCCGGACCGCGTGTAATACGTGAAACAATCGGAAAAGATTTACCCAAAGGATTTCAAAGTTCAGAGTTTTTATTGGAACACGGCTTTGTTGACTTTATAGTTTCACGTACAGAGATGAAGAAAAAACTCTCTTTGTTGCTGGCCATGCTGGCAGGTAAAAAAGTAGAGCGAGAAGGCGAAAAATTGAATTTGCAATAAGCGATAAAAACCGCATATAAAACGTCCATGTTTTTGAAAGAAACATGGACGTTTTGTTTTATTCAATACATACCTTTTGGGTGAAGCGCTGCTGTTGTGCAGTAATCAGGTGAATGAGGTAGACCCCCTTGCTTAACTCAGGAAGTTCGATGCGGTATTCATCTCCGCTTGGAGCATAGTTAATGTGAACTTTCTTCCCCATAATATCATACATTTCCAAATGTTGTACTTCGGCTGTTGTTTGAAGGTGAAGAAGATTTTTGGTAGGGTTGGGGTAGAGAGAGAAAACGGTTTCTCCTATTTCTGTTTTTCCGGTCATAGTAGCTACGTTAATTGTATCAAACCGAAAGTCGACACAGCAATAGTCGTCAGACTCCATTCGAAGCCGCACAACATAGTTGCCGGGTTGAGTAAAGGTATGTGCCGCTGTTTTGCTGTTGTAATAGAAAGCGCCAATGTGGGTGAACAGTCCATCACCGTTTTTACATATGGCCCATTGATATTGGATAATGTTGGTATCGTTGGGTGAACATACACCTTGTGGAGTGCGGTAGGTTTGGGGTACCAGCTGGTAGGTCAACGGACCCGTTTGAGGGAAATGTAGTTTGGCAGTAAATGGTTTAGTTAACCTGATAGGAACAACGCGTGAGGCCACGGGAGAATTTGGAATGTTCTTGTAACGGGCATATACTGTAAAGTACCACAGGTTGCATACAGGTAAAGTATCGGCAGGAGTCCAGCAGAGCCTCCGGTATTCGCTGTAGCGGTCATGCCCGTCTAATGAAAACCAAACTTTCGATCCGGGTAACCCGTTGTTCCAGTATAATTCAATACTGTCTTTGGAAGCAGTGTCGGGGCTTACAGCACTAAAACTTATGCATAGATTTCCACCCACATGGTTTTCAAATACGTAATAGGGATGATTAAGTGCGCCATTAAGTAAAATTTGAGGAGCAGATTGTGCAATTGCCTTTAAGCCTCCCAATATGATAAGCGTTGTGATTAGAGTTCTCATGACGTGATGATAAGTTTTTTAATGAATATTTTTCCTTGAGCAGTTCGTATGTGAAGATAATAAAATCCCGGAGGCATTTCACCAACAATCAATTCCATTGGTGGTAACATTCCATTAGATTTCAATACCAGCACTTCGTTACCTTGTGCATTAAATAGGTTAATATAATCAATCATCTCATTCCCGTTTATGACAAGCAGGTCTTTTACGGGATTGGGTGAAATGCCGAACATTTCCTCAACTTCAACTTCTGCTCCTGTTTCAAGAGCATCTGTTACATGAATGGAATCTAACCTGAAAACATTGTGTGCTCCTTTAAAAGGTTCACTTATCCATTGTTTGTAGTAGTATGTTCCGTTTTTTGGAAAAGTGTGCGTAAGGACTCTGACACTGTCATACCAAATAGTAGGAACAGATCCCCATGTTTTTGGATTTGATGGTTGTATCGGAATACTCCAAAAATATTGTGCTCCTGAGGTATCATTATAACGTATGCCACAACCGTCAATTATTTCAGGTACGAAAACATAGGTGCCGTTCCCTCTTGAAATAATATGGTCTGTAAAAGTAGGGTGTGTCCATATAGTGAAACTTACTACAACATGTGAAGGCCGAATCTCAGGTTTATTCTTATAGCGGGCATAAACCATGAAATAATAAGTCTTGCAGCCGTATTCTCCAGTTGGTGTCCAACAGAATACAGCCTCATCATTTTGAAATAAAGCAGCAGAGTCTGAATTAATGTTTGTAAAAGTCCCCGAAGGTATTCCCCTGTTCCATTCAATAATCGTTGTATCATCAGATGATGTATCACTTGCATATGCGGTAAAATTAATACAAGCAGTTGTTCCTGCTTCAAAGTTAAACGACCAAGGGCCGGTTTTACTTCCGTTTACTTTGATGATGGGTGCCAGTTGTGCGAATGTTCTTATGGAACTTAACAGAATAACAAAGAGAAAGAATAGGTTTTTTTTCATAACCGGTTAATTAACAAACTTATCAAAGTTAAACGTTCTTAATCAGATTCACAAGCCGTACTTTTGTTTCATGCGCATCATTCGCCACCCTGTGTTGTGTAACTATTACGTTACCTACCGCTGCAACGCCAGCTGCGGGTTTTGCGATATTTGGGAGAAACCTTCTCCCTACATTACGCTCGAACAAGCCAAGCATAATTTTCGCGATTTGAACAAGCTTGGAGTAAATGTAATTGACTTTACCGGTGGTGAGCCTTTGTTGCACCGTGAATTGCCGCAGTTGCTGCAACTGGCTAAACAAGCCGGTTTTATGACTACGGTTACCACCAATACGCTGCTGTATCCTAAACAAGCGGCCAAGCTCAAGGGTTTGGTAGATATGTTGCACTTTTCACTTGACTCAGCCTATGAAGAACAACACAATGCCTCGCGCGGAGTAAAGTGTTTTGATAAATTGCTCGAATCCATTGAAGTGGCCAAATCATTGGGTGAGCGGCCTGATATTTTGTTTACGGTTCATTCAGGCAACATCGCTGAAATTAAAGAGGTGTACGAACGTATTTCTTTGCCTAATAAATTGATGCTCATTCTCAATCCAATATTTGCTTACAATGAAGTTGGTGAACAGTTAAGTGCAGAGGCATTGAACGAACTGGAGCATTGGGGAAAGCAAAAGATGGTGTACCTCAACAAAGCATTTATTTCATTACGCAGAGACGGGGGTAACCACATTAACCAACCGGTTTGTAAAGCCGGAAGTACTACCGTAGTGATTTCGCCTGAGAACAAACTGGTTCTGCCCTGTTACCATTTAGGATTGGAAGAATTGCCCATTGCGAATAACCTTTATGATTTGTGGCACTCAGCCAAGGTGCAAAATCAAATTGCTTTAGAGGGCAAACACGCTAAGTGCGAGGGTTGTACAGTTAATTGTTATTTTATGCCCTCCTTTCATGTGGAAACGAGCAAATACATGTGGGAATCAATACCTTCTACATTAAAATACGCTTTCGAGAAAGGTAGCTGGAAGCACCCGTTCCGTGCCGCGACTCAAAAAGCTTCGCTATTTTAAATCAGGGCTTTGCATTTTTGAATAAGAGGCCTATCTTTGCCGTCCATTTAACAAAAAAACAACAAATGATATTAACATCAGAAACCAAGAAGGAGATCTTTGCTAAGCACGGTAAAAGTGCAGCGGATACCGGATCGGCTGAAGGACAGATTGCCCTGTTTACCCACAGAATTAATCACCTTACCGGTCACTTAAAAATCAACAAAAAAGACTTTTCAGCAGAGTTAAGTCTGGTGAAACTGGTAGGTAAAAGACGCTCTTTGTTAGATTACCTGGCTAAAACGGACGTTTTCCGTTACAGGGCTATCATCAAGGAACTAAACATCCGTAAGTAATTTACATTTTACATGTATAAAGTTAACGGCTTGGCCTTTTTTATATGGGGTCAGGCCGTTACTGTTTTATCAACGGGGTATTGCAGGGCCCTTGGACTGCCTGCAAGCAATTTAAAATTAAACGATTAAAAAATGACAATCGGAATTTCAAAAACATTCGATCTGGGGGATGGAAAAAAAGTAACCCTTGAGACCGGAAAACTTGCCCGTCAGGCTGACGGTGCCGTAATGTTACGACACAACAACACCATGATTCTGGCCACTGTAGTATCGGCCAAAACCGCTAAAGAAGGAGTAGATTTTTTACCTCTTTCAGTAGACTATCAGGAAAAATTTGCGGCTGTAGGTCGTATCCCCGGTAGTTTCCACAAGCGGGAAGCAAAATTGAGTGATTACGAAGTACTCATCAGCCGTATTGTTGACCGTACCCTTCGTCCGCTTTTCCCTGAAGATTACCACGCTGATACGCAAGTGGCTCTTACCCTGCACAGCGGTGAGCCTGAAGTTTTGCCTGAAGCCCTTGTAGGTTTAGCTGCTTCTGCGGCACTTTTATTAAGTGATATTCCATTCAACGGACCAATTTCTGAAGTACGTGTTGCACGTATTGAAGGCAAGTTGGTGATTAACCCATATAAATCGGAATTAGAAAAAGCTGATATAGATCTGATAGTTGCCGGAACCGCACACGACATCAACATGGTGGAAGGTGAAATGGCCGAGGTATCAGAAGCTGATATGCTGGAAGCATTAAAATTTGCGCATGAAGCGATTAAGAAACAGTGCGCATGGCAATTAGAACTGGTTGAGGCAGCAGGAGGTAAAAAACCTACGCGCTCTTATGACCCCGATAAAAGTGATGATACCCTTCGCGAAAAGATATACAACACTTTCTACGAGCCGGTTTACCAGATTGCTAAATCTGCTTTACCTAAGCAGGAGCGCAGTGATGCCTTCAAAAAATTGTTAGACGATTATATCGCAGCCCTTCCTCAAAAACAAGAGTGTACAGACTTAAGCACCATTGAAAACAAGGAAGACGAAGGTTTGATTAAGAAATATTTCCACGATGTGCAGTACGATGCTGTTCGTGCCATGATATTGAATGATCGTTCACGTTTGGATGGTCGTCAGCTGGATCAGGTTCGTCCTATCTGGAGTGAAGTGGACTATTTGCCATCAGCACACGGTTCAGCTGTGTTTACACGTGGTGAAACGCAATCACTTACTACCGTTACCTTAGGTACCAAAATGGATGAGCAGTTGCTGGATAGCCCGATGGTATTTGGTTACAGTAAATTTTTGTTGCACTATAATTTCCCTTCGTTTTCAACCGGTGAGGTAAAGCCTAACCGTGGTCCGGGACGCAGAGAAATAGGACACGGTAACTTAGCTTTACGTGGTTTAAAACGTATGCTGCCTGATGGTTTGGAAAATCCATACACCATTCGTGTTGTATCGGATATTTTGGAATCCAACGGCTCATCTTCTATGGCTACAGTGTGTGCCGGTTCATTGGCGCTGATGGATGCCGGTATCAAAATGAAGGGTGCAGTTTCAGGTATTGCCATGGGTTTGATTACCGATGAGAAAACCGGAAAATACGCAGTGCTTTCAGATATCTTAGGTGATGAAGATCACTTGGGTGATATGGACTTTAAAGTAATTGGTACCGCTAAAGGTATTGTTGCTTGCCAGATGGATATCAAAATTAACGGACTGAAGTGGGAAGTGGTAGAAGAGGCTTTGAACCAAGCCAGAGGCGGACGCACCCACATCATGAACGAAATGAATAAAACGCTTGCTGAAGCACGTGCTGATTATAAACCACATGCACCACGCATTGAAAAACTGGTTATTGATAAAGAATTTATCGGTGCCGTTATCGGGCCTGGAGGTAAAGTTATTCAGGGAATTCAGCGCGATACCAATACGATTGTTACCATTACTGAAGTGGGTGAACAAGGGATTGTGGAAGTGGCATCAGCCAATCGCGAAAACATGGACAAAGCTTTAGCCATCATCAAAGGAATTGTTTCAGTTCCTGATGTAGGAGAGGTATACACCGGTAAAGTAAAATCCATTACTGATTTCGGAGCATTTATAGAGTTCCTTCCGGGTAAAGAAGGATTGCTGCACATCTCAGAAGTTTCATGGCAACGTTTGCCAAGCATGGAAGGTGTTTTCACCAGCGGTCAGGAAGTTAAAGTGAAGTTACTGGAGGTAGATAAGAAAACCGGTAAATACCGCTTGTCTGCTAAAGTGCTTACCCCACGCCCTGAAGGCATGCCGGAAGAAACCCCTCGCCCGCCAAGAGGCCCGCGCCCTGAGGGTGATCGTGGCCCGCGCAGGAACGATGGTGACAGACGCGATAACCGCGACCGTGGTCCGCGTGACCACAACAGAGGCCCGCGTCCTGAGCAAAACAATAATGCAGGTTCAGCACCGGATCAACCCACTGCTGAATAACAGCACTACACATAAAAACAAAAAGCCCCGAAGAAATTTTCTCGGGGCTTTTTGTTTACAAACTTTTACAGATTAAAACCTTTCGAACTGGTTAAAGAAGAAACCTGCCTCAATCGCAGCGTTTTCATCGCTGTCAGAACCGTGTACCGCATTTGCTTCAATACTTTCAGCAAACAGGTTACGGATGGTGCCCGGCTCAGCTTTTTTAGGATCGGTAGCGCCAATCAGTTTGCGGAAATCTTCTACAGCATTGTCTTTTTGCAATACAGCGGCTACAATAGGACCTGATGACATAAAGTCAACCAAATCTTTAAAGAAAGGACGCTCGCGGTGAATGTCATAAAACTTACCGGCAGTTTCTTCGCTTAAGCGGGTATATTTCATGGCCACTATGCTGAAACCGGCTTCGGTAATTTTGTCTAAAATTTTGCCGATGTGACCGTTTGCAACGGCATCGGGCTTAATCATGGTAAATGTGATGTTGCTCATCTTGTATGTTCTCAATTTTGCCGCAAAAGTAGGCTTTGTGTGTTAAATAATCCTAATATTCAGGTAAAAATAACTCTTCTCATCCTTTTGAATTATTTGGTTTTGCGCTCATTTTAGCGACATTTGCACCTTTCCTGTAAAATAGCCTTGAAAGATATAAGAGTATTACGCGACCAGCTTATTCCCGGTTCTCCGGCCAATATTGTTATTACCACTCATCACAAACCAGACGCTGATGCTATTGGCTCCTCTTTGGGTTTGTACAATTTCTTTAAAGTTTATGGTATCCAAAATGTAACGGTAGTTAGTCCTACTGACTACGGAGCATTTTTACATTGGATGCCGGGTAATGAAACGGTAATTAATTTTGAAGAGCAAAAAGAAAAAGCAACGCAGTTGGTAGAAGCAGCTGATTATGTTTTTTGTCTGGACTTTAACGGACTCAAACGCATCAATCAGCTGGGAGATATTGTAAGGGCCAGTAAGTCGGTAAAGGTGATGATTGACCACCATCTGCTCCCTGAAGGATTTGATGATTACCGCTTGTGGACCAACAAAGCCAGCTCTACCTGTGAGTTAATATACACATTTATTCACCTGTGGGAATCGGAACACCTCATCAACAAAGACATTGCATCCTGCATTTACTCCGGGATAATGACCGATACAGCATCATTTAAACATGACAGCACTACACCTAATACTCACCGAATAGCTGCAGAGTTAATTGAAAAAGGAGCCGACAGTTCGCACATTCACAGTCTTATTTACGATAGTTATTCACTTGACCGCATGCGTTTCATTGGGTACGCATTGTATGAAAAGATGGAATATTTTCCTGAATACAAAACGGCACTTATTACAGTAACCCATGAGGAGATTAAGCGTTTTGGTGTGATTACAGGAGATACAGAAGGGCTAGTAAATTATGGTCTGAGCATTGAAGATGCTGAACTGGCAGTACTCATAATTGACCGCAAGGTGAGAGTAAAAATGTCATTCCGTTCTAAAACAAAATTCCCGGCCAATGAATTTGCCCGTGAATTTTTTAACGGAGGAGGCCACTTTCATGCTGCGGGAGGAGATTCAGATGAAACATTGGAGCAGGTAAAAGAACGGTTTTTGAATGCTCTGCCACAATACAAACAATATTTGCAATAAAACTTATAAATGAAAAAGTACACATTTTATTTTGCAGCACTCACCGCATTGGCGATGCTGAACACATCTTGTTCAAAAGATTTTGAAACATCTGAAACGGGTTTGAAATACCTATTCCATGAACACGATGAAGAAGGTAAGTTGCCTAAACTGGGTGATGTTATTGAAGTTCATATGGTAGGTAAATCAAGTACTGATTCTACCATTTTTGATACCTACAAAAACGGACAACCCTTTATCATCAATGTAATGGAACCTACTTTTAAAGGTTCACTGGAAGAAGGATTTATGATGATGGCCAAAGGAGATAGCGCCACGTTTAAAATCAATGCCGATTCGCTTTTCACTAAAACATTCCAACGTCCCCGCCCTGAGTTTGTACCGGCCGGAAGCGATGTTACCTTTACATTAAAGATGGTGAACGTAATGACATCAAAGGAAATGGAAGAAAAAGTTCGTTTGGAAAATGAAGAAAAGCGTAAAAAACAAGAAGCACTTTATAACGAATTTTTAAAAGGTCCGCAGGTAGCCAATTACAAAAAAACAGCCAGTGGTTTGATGTATGAGATTACCAAAACCAATGCAGCTGGTAAAGGAGTTAAAGATGGCGATAGCGTGCAGGTGCATTACACCGGAAAGTTACTTAACGGTGAAACCTTTGATTCTTCTGTTGATCGTGGTGAGCCGGTTACTTTCCCTATAGGACAAGGTGCTGTAATACCGGGTTGGGAAGAAGGTGTGAAGCTGATGAAAGAGGGCGAAAAAATCAATTTGGTTATTCCGCAGGAGTTGGCTTATGGTGAGCGTGGTGCAGGTGGACGTATTCCTCCGTATGCCGCTATTATGTTCGAAATCGAATTAATTAAAGTTAAGTAAGCATGCGTATTCTAATAACACTAGTAGCATTTATGGCTACTACACTGGCTTATGCCGGTGATACGCTTACAACAGCTTCGGGCTTGCGTTACGTTAAAATTGTAAGTGTTAAAGATAAAAAAGCTGTGCAGGCAAAAGCAGGTGACCGCGTGAAGGTACATTACACCGGTACGCTTACCAACGGCACTAAATTCGACAGTTCACGCGACCGTGGCGAACCGTTTGAGTTTCAATTGGGCAAAGGGCAAGTAATAAAAGGCTGGGATGAAGGTATAGCCCTTCTGAAAAAAGGAGAAAGAGCTACTTTGATTATTCCTGCCACTTTGGGTTATGGCGCATCTGATATGGGCAATATACCATCGAATTCAACACTCATTTTTGATGTGGAACTGATGGAGGTATTTCCTAAAATCAATGCTGTACCTTTTGTAGATGCCAAGAAAAAAGCCGAACCTAAAAAGACTACTTCCGGTTTGGAATACATCGCTGTTAAAACCAATACAAAAGGAATGAAAGCCGATAGCGGTAAGACTGTTGAGGTACATTACACGGGCTATCTGGTTGACGGAACTATTTTTGATTCCTCAGTAGAGCGTGGCCAAACATTCTCTTTTCAACTGGGCGTTCAGCCTTTGATACCGGGGTGGGTAGAAGGCATTAAAATGATGCGTACCGGAGAAAAATACCGTTTTATATTGCCTCCTTCATTGGCCTATGGTGAACGTGGTGCAGGCAATGTAATACCACCAAATTCTAAACTGATTTTTGATGTGGAGTTGATTAGTGTGAAGTAATTCTCAAAAGTTATAAAAAGAAAAGACCCGCATTTTTGCGGGTCTTTTCTTTTTAATAGAAATAGAAGCTGAAGAAATAATCATCTGGTAAGCTGTATGAACATTCGCTGCGATTTACCGTTAGATATTGCCTGAAGAACATAGATGCCGTTGGGCAAGTGAGGTACTTTTATTCTGATAGCGTCAGTCGTGTAACTCTCTCTTTCAAATGATACAAGTCTTCCGAATACATCATACATCTGCACATCAATTTCAGGTGACGACAATTGATTGAACTCTAAAGTAAAGTAGCCGTCATTCGGGTTGGGGTAAATCTTGAAAAATGGTGCAGATGCAGTTAACTTAACAGAAGTAGCAGGAAAATCAAGTGTATCAGAAACGCCTGTGCAACTATCGGGTGAAGTAACCAGAACAAAATACCTTCCCGGGGATGATGCAGTATAGGAGGAGTTTGTAGCTCCGGGAATTGCCCCGCTATTAACTTCGAACCACTGGTTTCCTGATGGAAAATTGGAGGCAAAATTTGATCCGCTCATAAAAATATTAGGTTGTGGTGAAGGCAGAACCTTGGCCCACAGAAAAGTACTATCAATACAGCCGTTGTTACTGGTAGCAATTAATGTTATGGGGTATGTTCCTATAGTTGCATAACTTTTACTTACGTTGGTAAGAGTATCATCGCTGCCATCACCAAATAACCAGCTGTAAGTATTGCTTCCCCAATTAATGATGGAGTTGTTAGTGAATACAAAATTATTCCCGTTTAAGCATTGAGCCGAGTCATTTACCAAAGCTATTGCCTCAGGTTGTGGATATACCGAAATTGGTTTATACAACGTGTCAAGCAAACAATTGTTGCTATCAACAAATACAACCTTTACAGTATAATCGCCTGCTTGCTTATAGGAGTATTGAGTAGTGTTCGTTAACGAAGAATCACCATCTCCGAAATACCATTTCGAGCTTTTTACATGTGCATGAATAGGACTAAACGAAAAACGATTATCATTCAAACACTGCAAAGAATCATTTACAGTGAAGCCATGCGCAGATTGTTTTAAAAAAGTCACATATATGCTGTCGGTAGCAGTACATCCGCTGGAATATGTTACGTTTATCTTATACCAGCCGTTTGAATGTACATATTTTGTAGTATTAGTATCACCAGTAGTCCAACTATACGTTTGAAAGCCTGCATTAGCAGATATCAGAATACTGTCACCACAATCAGCAATCGAATCATTTGAGAAAATGGCTGAAGGTAGGGGTCTGACAAAAATAGTAACAGACTGCGTAGATGTACCTGGTATAGGGCAGGTATTATCTTCTGCTTTTATGATGAAACGATAAGGCAATGAGCTGGCGAATTCCTGCCCGGGTGTCCAGCAAAATGTTGCCTGATCTGTTCTTCTTGTTTTGACGGGCGTATTCATGGAAGAAAAAGTAGCCCCTTTGATGGCTTTATTCCAGGATAATTTTGTGGTATCGGGCCCTAATGGTGGTAATGAATCTACATCGGTTGCCTCTATGTTCAGGCACAAGGTTGAACCGGGACAAACAGATGCTACAAAAGGTGTTGCCGTACTACCGTTAATTTTAAAGACTGGAGGATTGTTAGGTGGGCATTGATAGGTGAAAAATTGTGCATCGCGTCTGGTTACACCAATCTTGTAATATATGCCGTTAATTTTTCTCCATTCGGTCATTTTTATTGCCAATACCGGTTGTTGGACAGCTGTTGAGGTAAATCCTATGTCGCCTGTAGTAGAAATCATGTGAAAACCGGATGGAAAGGGTAGGGTATTATTAGGGAAGCCTAAGAATTGAATCGGACGATCTTTCGTATATGAACCTAGGAATGATTCTGATTGATCTGAACCTCTCAATGGGTCTGTTAATTCATAGGAAATAGAATCATGATCAAGCGTGTCAATAACTCCGTTATTGAACCAAAAGGGTTGTCCGTTACATACTACTGCTATTGGGCTGTTGGTGATTTGCGGTGAGTTATTGCAGGGGGTAGCACATCGGTTAATTTCACCTTCAATAAAGTAGTTCCCTGCTGAAAGATTTGTTATAGTGCCATTCCGGCAACATTCCTGATAAATTACCTTTATCCAACAACAGTTAGGGTCAAGGCCGCCAGTAAAAATTTGCTCTAAATGCACAGTATCTTCAAATCTATGTTCTTCAATACCAAAAGGGAAAGAACCACCATCGCATACATTTTTTGCTCCATTACACATGTAATCCACAGGTTTGATGGATACGCGGGTCATGGTGCTGGTAGCAGTTTTACCTGGTGAACAGCCCATAGTAGAGAGCCGTATGCTTGGTGTGGGATTAATTTGAATGCCATTACAGTCCCTGTAAATCCTGAGAATAATTCTGAAGGAATCTTTCCCAATGCAACGAAATTCCATGTCACTGCCCACCATGTGGCTGGCTTTAGTTTCAGGAATGAAGAAAACAAACAGGTAAAAGCACAAAAAGATAGATATAATATTTTTCATACGTTTGAATGTAAAGCAAATATATGTTTTTCGAATTAAAAACTATAAGTTCAGTTAGGCTAAAAGTCGTTGAACAAGGAGGTGATAAAAAGATGCAACTTTCCTTTAAAAAGGAAGCCTTTTTAGGTTACAACATCACTACAAAAAGTGCTACTAATTAATCACCCAAGTTTCTCTTCCGGCAATCAGTTTATCCAAATCGGCAGTTGCTTTTGATTTGGCTTCGTCAATTTGTGCGTGGAGTAAATCTTCATAACAAGGGCGGTCTTCTGTATAAAATACACCAAAGGGGCGTGGCAGGTGGCCTTCTTTCTCAGGGCTGTCAAAAAAGCGTACGAGTATGTTGGCTTTTACCTGGTCGCGTTCATCGTGTATCCACAAATCGTTGGCTGAGTGGCCCTCGGTAAGGTCAACAATCACAGGAGTAAATCCGTCCAGCTTAATGCCTTTATCATTGTTTTCACCAAACAACAACGGTTGTCCCTGTTCAACAAAAAGTGTTTCTAATTTTTTGCTACCCTTCTCGGTAAAAATTTCAAAGGCACCATCGTTAAACACGTTGCAGTTTTGGTAAATCTCCAAAAACGAAGAACCTTTGTGGGCATAGCTGCGTTTGAGCATGGCCTGTAAATGTTTAGGGTCGCGATCCATACTGCGGGCTACAAAAGTAGCATCGGCACCCAAGGCCAAAGCAGCGGGGTTAAAGGGGTGGTCAATGGAACCCATGGGTGTTGATTTGGTTACTTTACCTGCTTCAGAAGTAGGCGAGTATTGCCCCTTGGTTAAACCGTAAATCTGGTTGTTGAACAACAACAGGTTCACGTCAAAATTTCTGCGCAGCAAGTGAATGGTATGATTACCTCCTATGGATAATGCATCACCGTCACCCGAAACAATCCACACACTTAAATCAGGTCGGGCTGCTTTCAAACCGGAGGCAATGGCTGTTGCTCTGCCATGAATGGAGTGCATACCGAAAGTTTCCATGTAATAAGGAAAACGTGAAGAACAACCTATACCGGAAATGAACACGATGTCTTCGCGTTTGCGACCTAAATCAGGCATTACAGTTTGTACCTGTTTTAATATAGAGTAGTCACCGCAGCCGGGGCACCAACGTACATCCTGGTCGCTGGAAAAATCCTTTGAGGTTAACTTTACTGTTTCTGAAACTTCCATACAAATGAATGTTTAATTTTGAATGTTTAATGCTTAATGATTTGTTTGTGCAGTTTTAACAATAGCTGTGAGTATACGAATGATTTCGTCACAGTCATTGATTTGCTGTTTAACAACCACATCAGCTAATTTACTTTTGTTTAATAGTTGCAGCCAATAGCTTGTCTCGCGAGCCTCTTTAGAAGCAATGGACATTTTGGCAATGAAGTCTTTTTTTGTTTGTGCTGCAGAAGCTTCATTTACATTTGCTCCGATACTGGTTGCGCTTCGGAGTAATTGTTTAGAAAGTACGTATTCGTTTTTCTGTAGCATTTTTTGATATAACTCAATTATTGATAATGAGAAGCTGAATGTTTTCTCTTGAATGATATTCTCCTTTATGGTAGTGTCTTTCATTCAAGATTAAGCATTAAGAATTCAACATTTCTCTTACTTTATTTTTAATCTCCACGGTAGTGAACGGTTGGCCTTGAATTTTATTGAGCGGTTGCGCGTCAATCAAAAATTTATCGCGAATGATGCGCACCAGTTGCCCGTTGTTTAATTCAGGAATCAATACCTTTTTGTAGCTGCGCAACACCTTTTCGATATTTTTAGGCATGGGGTTCATGTAACGCAGATGAGCGTGTGCCACACTTAGCCCATCAGCCAGTAAATCCCGGGTAGCTGTTTTAAGTGCACCGTATGTTCCGCCCCAACCAAGAATGAGCACATCACCCTGTTCAGGTCCGTTGTCAATTGTTTGTTCAGGAATAAAATCGGCTACACGTTCTACACGTTCAGCACGAAGTTTCACCATGAATTCGTGGTTTTCCGGATCGTAAGAAATATTACCTGTAATGTTTTGTTTCTCTAATCCGCCAATGCGGTGTTCAAGACCTTTTGTTCCCGGAATAGCCCAAGGACGCGCTAATTTCTCATCGCGACTGTATGGTAAAAACTTATCGTCTGTTTTATCTTCAGGTTTAGCAAAGGAAGTTTTGATATCACGTAAGTCAGCTGTTTGCGGAAACTTCCAGGGTTCGGAACCGTTGGCAATGTATCCGTCACTCAGGTAGAATACCGGAATCATGTGTTCCAATGCTATGCGGCAGGCTTCGTAGGCGGCATCAAAACAATCAGCCGGAGATTGTGCTGCGATAATCACCACAGGGCACTCACCGTTTCTGCCGTACATGGCCTGTAACAAATCAGCCTGTTCGGTTTTGGTAGGTAATCCGGTTGATGGTCCGCCACGTTGAATATTGCAAATTACCAGCGGTAGTTCCAGCATGGTAGCTAAACCTATGGCTTCTGTTTTTAGCGCAATGCCCGGGCCCGATGATGTGGTGATGGCCAGGTTGCCCCCAAAGGCAGCGCCAATGGCTGAACCTATTGCCGCTATTTCATCCTCTGCCTGAAAAGTGCGTATACCAAAGTTTTTGTATTTCGATAACTCGTGTAAAATATCAGAAGCAGGAGTGATGGGGTAAGAGCCGAGGAACAAAGGCAGGCCTGATTTTACAGAGGCTGCAATTAAACCGTATGTAGCCGCTACGTTTCCGGTAATGCCGCGGTAAATGCCCGCATCCATTTTTGCTTTAGCCACATCATAGCGTGAAGAAAAAGCCTCCGTAGTTTCACCGTAGTTCCAGCCGGCTTTTAATACCTTGATATTGGCTTCAGCAACGGCAGGATTTTTTTTGAATTTGCTTTCAATAAAGTCAATAGTATTTTCTAACGGACGGTGGTACATCCAGTAAACCAAACCGAGTACAAACATATTTTTGCACCTGTCAATTTCTTTGGTACCCAAACCTGAATCAGCTAAGGCCGCCCGGGTAATTTTGGTAACGTCTAATTTTTTAACGTCATAGGCATCTAAAGAGCCGTCTTCCAATGGGGTTATTTCTCCAGTAACTCCGGCCAAACGCATGTTTTTGGCATCAAATCCATCTGTGTTTGCAATTACGGTCCCGCCTTTTTTGAGGTGTCGCAGGTTGGCTTTTAATGCAGCAACGTTCATTACCACCAGCACATCGCAAGCATCGCCAGGCGTGTGAATACGGGTTGAACCGAAGTGAATCTGGAAGCCAGATACACCGGCCAGGGTTCCGATGGGGGCGCGTATTTCAGCCGGAAAATCCGGGAAGGTGGCTATGTCATTACCCAACAGGGCTGATGTATTGGTGAACTGAGAGCCGGTAAGTTGCATCCCGTCACCTGAGTCGCCAGCGAAACGGATAACAACCGATTCAACTGTTTCTTTGACTGTTTCAGGCATTATGCTGATTTTAATTTAGAAATAGTTTGCAAAATTAGCTATTTCTATCGGTAAACAAGCGCTGCCTAACAATTGTTTATCCTGCCTGATTATGTTGCTTTTAAGTGAGTTAAGGGCTTACATGTATCAACTGTTCTCTTCCCATACGCAGCAAAGGTGCACAATGGTGTCCACTGCTTTTTGCATGTCTTGTACTGATACCCACTCGTGTTTGGAATGAAAGGCGTGCTCACCCGCAAAAATGTTAGGGCAAGGTAAACCCATGTAGGAAAGCCGCGAACCATCTGTACCTCCGCGAATGCTGCTGAGCACCGGTTCAATGCCTGCCCTTCGGATGGCTTCCAAAGCATAGTCAACTATTTTCGGATTTTGATCCAGCACTTGTTTCATGTTGCGGTACTGTTCGGTTACAACAAATTCATACCCCGATTTAGGAAATTTGGCCAGTACTTTTTTAACGATGTCTTCAAGAAAAGCTTCGTGTTTTTTGAGTCCGTCTGTCTCAAAATCGCGGATGATAAATTGTATAGTCGTGCGTTCAATACTTCCGCTCACACTTACCGGATGAATGAATCCTTCTTTGGCCTCAGTAGTTTCAGGACTTAGCGTATGCTTAGGTAGTGATTCAATAATTTCAGCAGCAATTTTGATGGCGCTTTCCATCTTTCCTTTGGCAAAACCTGGGTGTGTGCTGCATCCGTTAATGTGTAAAGTAACCCCATCGGCACTAAAGGTTTCGTTTTCTAAGTGGCCCAACTCTTCCCCATCCATAGTGTAACCCACATCAGCCGCCAGTTTTTTCAAATCAGCTTTTTCTACCCCGCGTCCTATTTCTTCATCAGGAGTAAATAAAATTTTTATAGTGCCGTGTTGTATTTCCGGGTGTTGTATGAGGTAATGGGCAGCGTCCATAATTTCTGCTACACCTGCTTTGTTATCAGCCCCTAAAAGTGTGGTGCCATCAGCAGTAATGATGTCATTGCCTTTTTGAATCAACAAAGAAGGATGGTCTTTGGGTGAAATAATTTGTGTGGTATCCGCAGGTAAAATAATGTCTCCACCGCTGTAGTTTTTGTGTACAATTGGTCTCACATTAGTGCCGCTGCAATCAGGCGAAGTATCCATGTGGGAGCAGAAACAAACAACGGGAATGTTTTTGGTTGAGGTGGCGGGGATTGTTCCGTACACATATCCGTTTTCGTCCATGTGTGCATCTGTAATTCCCATAGCCAGCAGCTCTTCCACCAATACTTTGCCTAAGTTTTTTTGCTTCTCTGTTGAAGGGCAGGTGGGTGATGCCGGGTCGCTTTGAGTATCTATTTGTACATAGCGCAAAAATCGTTCGGTAACAGTGTAATTGATATTCATGAAAGTGAGTTGATTTGAATTTTAAGTTTTGTCAGGGACAGGTTTTGTTTTTCCTTTTCCTTCTACAACTACAACAAATTCCCCTCGGGGTTCATGTTGCAGAAAGTGTTGCAGCACTTCAGTTACAGTTCCGTTTATTGTTTCTTCAAATTTTTTGGTGAGTTCACGAGAGATAGAAATTTTTCTCTCGGCATCACAAAATTCAAGTAACTGTTCGAGCAGTTTGATAAGACGGTGTGGGGATTCATACATGACCGTGGTGCGTTCGTCTTCAGCTATTTTTTGTACAGCAGTTTGTCTTCCTTTTTTCTGTGGAAGAAAACCGATATACACAAACTCATCACAAGGAAAACCTGATTTGAGTAGGGCCGGTACAAATGCTGTTGCACCAGGCAGCGGCTCAATGGGAAGGTTGTGGCGCACGCATTCACGTATGAGTAAATAACCGGGATCAGAGATGCCGGGTGTGCCGGCATCAGTAACCAGCGCCAGATTCTTTCCTTCCTGCAACAACGAAATCATTTTAGGCAATACACCGTGTTCGTTGTGCTGGTGATAACTCATCAGTTTATTGTCGATCTCAAAATGTTTGAGCAAATTACCACTGGTGCGTGTGTCTTCAGCCAGAATAATATCAACTTCTTTAAGTATACGCAAGGCGCGCAGGGTAATGTCTTCCAGGTTACCTATTGGTGTGGGTACGATGTACAGTTTGCCGTTCACCATGTGTTTGCTGGAAGCGATTTATAGATGTTTTTTGAGTACGAAGTTTTTACCGAGATAAACTTTACGCACCAGTTCATCTTCAGCCAGTTGTTCAGCACTTCCTTCACGCAATACAGCTCCTTCAAATAGAAGATACGTTCGGTCAGTAATGCTTAATGTCTCGTCTACGTTATGGTCAGTAATGAGTATGCCTATGTTTCTTGCTTTGAGTTTGAATATAATACTTTGAATATCTTCTACAGCAATGGGGTCAACACCGGCAAAAGGTTCATCCAATAAAATAAACTTAGGGTCAACCGCTAAGGCACGGGCAATTTCAGTTCTTCTTCGTTCTCCGCCTGAGAGTACTTTACCCTGACTTTTTCTTACTTTCTGCAAACTGAATTCTTCAATCAATCCTTCCAATCTTTCTTTCTGCTCTTTCTTTTTCATATTCGTCATCTCCATTACTGAAAGAATATTTTCTTCCACAGTAAGGGTACGAAAAACAGATGCTTCCTGAGGCAGATAACCTACACCCTTTTGTGCGCGTTTGTACATGGGTAGTTCAGTAATGTCTTCATCGTTAAGGAAGATATGACCTGTTTCAGGTTTAATCAATCCTACCACCATGTAAAACGAGGTTGTTTTTCCCGCTCCGTTGGGCCCGAGTAAACCTACAATTTCACCCTGGTTTACATGAAAAGAAACATCATTCACTACTGTGCGTTTTTTGTAACGCTTTACAATGTGAGATGCGCGTAAGTTCATCTTATCGTTCATCGGCAAACTTGATGTCTTTAATGTTTAATTGTAAGGTTGTGGTATCGTTGAAGTGATTTTCTTCAATGGTATAACAAACATCAAATGAGATGCCTGTTGAAATTCTGTCATAATGATGAGCCTGCCCGAAAGCAATTCCTTTCAAAGGTTTACTGTGAGCATCCTGCAATAAAGAAAGCCGAAGGTGATTTTCACCCACAATTGCTCCGTAACCATTGTCCCACACGTTGCGGGTCATAAATACCGGATTCATATTGGCCGGACCAAAAGGAGCGAATTGTTTGAGGATATTCATGAAACGTTGGTTGATAGATTTGAAAGGCAATTCAATGTCGTATTCTACTTCAGGAGTCAAACTTTTTTCCTGAATGTTATCAGCAACTGCTTTTTCAAACCGCTCAATAAATGCGTCAACGTTTTCTACTTTTAACGTAAGACCGGCAGCATGTGTGTGACCACCAAACTGCTCGAGTAAATCGCTGCAGCTTTCAATGGCTTTGTATAAATCAAAACCCGGAACTGAGCGCGCTGAACCTGTAGCTACTCCGTTAGAACGTGTGAGTACTACAGTGGGGCGATGGTATTTTTCAATAAGACGGGAAGCCACTATACCTATTACACCTTTGTGCCATTCAGGATTGTACACTACTGTACTTCTGCGATTATGCATTTCGGTGCTGTTCTCAATCAAAGAGAGTGCTTCTTCGGTAATGTTGGTGTCAAAGTTTCTGCGCTCTTCGTTGTGCGTGTTTATTTGTCCGGCAAATTCCCGTGCTTTTTCCATAGAGGGTGCCAACATCAGCCGAACGGAGTCTTTGGCATCAGCAATACGGCCGGCTGCATTAATGCGTGGCCCGATGCTGAATACCACATCGCTTATAGTAAGCTCAGGTTTTTTGGAAGAATATTCCAGCAAAGCGCTTAGTCCATAGTTCGGGTCTTCTACTAATTTTCTAAGTCCGAAATGGGCCAAAACGCGATTTTCATCGTTGATGGGCACAATATCAGCAGCAATACTTACTGCAGCTAAATCGAGGTAACGTTCAATTTTAACATCGGGCATATTGGTAGCCGTAGCATAGGCCTGAATGAGTTTAAACCCGATGCCGCAACCCGAGAGTTCTTTGAACGGATAGGTGCAATCTACCTGTTTGGGGTTAAGTATAGCTGTTGCTTTTGGAATTATTTCTCCAGGCAAATGGTGGTCGCAAATAATGAACTCAACTCCTTTTTCCAAGGCGTAGTCAATGTGTGCAATGGATTTTATTCCGCAGTCGAGGGCAATAATAACTTTAAAGCCTTGTTCGGCAGCCCAATCAATACCTTTATAGGAAATGCCGTATCCTTCAGCATATCGGTCAGGGATGTAAAAATCAACGTTGGGATAAAACTGATTAAAAAAACTAAAAACAGTGGCTACAGCAGTGGTACCATCCACATCGTAATCTCCGTAAACAAGTATTTTTTCGTTCTCATTAATAGCGTGCTGAATGCGCTCAACTGCCTTTTGCATGTCTTTCATCAGGAAGGGATCGTGCAAATGGTCAAGAGAGGGTCGGAAAAAATATCGGGCTCCTTCAAAGGTGGTAATACCCCTTTGCAGCAATAACGTGCTGAATACACTATTAATATTCAGTAGTTTCGATAATTTTTCTGCACTTTCTTTATCGGGGCATTCTTTGGCTACCCAACGTTTTTTAGCAACTGTAGTTTCTTTTTGTTCCAACCCTCAAACATAATAAAAAATTAACGGTTAGCGAAAACGTTTAATTGTGAGGGGTCGGGGAGTTCTACTTCCGCCAAAGCATTGACCAGATAAATGCGGTTGGTTCTCAGTTCTGTGCACTGGTAACGGGTGCGTTGCAAAGGCCCTTTTTTAAGAACTAAAACATTTCGGGTGCGTAAAATGAAAACTGTATTTTCAGGTAATTGCTCTACTGTGACTTGTTGCTGATGAGGAGCATCATACTTTTTCAGCACACGCAGCAGGTGTTGGTCGCTGCAGGTAGCCGCTGCCGGATTGTGGAGGTACTTTAGCAAAGCATTATGAATATCAGCGGGGAATACCTGCAAATGAAAAACAGGCATCATCAGCAGGCGGTATTCATGTTTCCATTCTTTCCCATGTGGAGCAATGCCACTTTTATATTTGTCAAAAGCTACCAAGTGGGCCATTTCATGAACAAACGTGATGAGAAAAGCAAAGGGATTAAGGTTGTGGTTCACACTGATGCGGTGACCCTTTCCACCCCAGGGGCTTTGGTAATCTCCCAGTTTGGAGCTGCGTTCTTTGGTAATGCGCAAGTGTACCCGGTGTTGTATCAGCCACTCTACACACAACGGTACAGATGCCTCAGGCACGTATTTTTTAAGCGTATGTACTAAATGGTCGGTAGTTGCCACGGGTATAATTACCTGTGCAATTTGCAAAGTAATGGGGAAGTGTTATTAGCAGATTTTCAACAATGAGTTATGAATCGCTTACGCGTTCACTTTTCTGCCTGCAAGTTGCTGTGCAGTTTTGATAATGGCGGGAACATCGTATCCGCATTCAGTGTAAAGTTCATTTTGTTCGCCATGTTCTACTATAGCATCCGGCATACCTAACATTTTCACTTCTGCGGTATATCCATGTTCAGCCATAAATTCGAGAATGGCAGTACCCATTCCGCCTACAATTGTGCCGTCTTCTATGGTAATTATTTTTTTGAACTTGCTGAATATTGTGTGCAATAACTCTTCGTCTAATGGCTTTACAAAACGCATGTCATACAGTGCTGTAGAAATGCCTGTGAGGTCAAGTTTTTGAGCTGCATCCAAAGCTAGATTACCAATATGCCCGATGCTTAAAATAGCTACATCATCTCCTTCTTTCACCAAACGTCCTTTACCTATTTCAATCTCTTTAAAAGGGGTCTTCCATTCCGGCATCACACCGTTACCTCTGGGGTAACGTATACTGAAAGGTTGTTGAACGCTATCCAGTTGTGCGGTGAACATCAGGTTGCGCAACTCTTCCTCATTCATAGGTGCGGCAACAATCATATTGGGCACACAACGCATAAACGGAATGTCGAGTGCACCGTGGTGTGTAGGCCCGTCAGCCCCGGCTAAACCGGCACGATCCATACACAATATCACTTTCAGCTTTTGTAGTGCTACGTCATGCACCACCTGGTCGTATGCGCGTTGCATAAACGAGGAGTATATGTTGCAAAAAGGAACTAAACCTTGTGTGGCTAAACCGGCTGAAAAAGTAACTGCATGTTGTTCAGCAATGCCTACGTCAAAAGCACGGTCGGGCATAGCTTTCATCATAATGTTCATGGAAGAGCCGGAGGGCATGGCAGGTGTGATGCCTACTATTTTTTTATTCATCTCGGCCAGTTCCACCAGTGTGTGCCCGAAAACATCCTGATAACGGGGAGGCTGAGGGGTTTCAGCAACTTTTTTTACAATCTCACCGGTTACTTTATCAAAAACACCGGGGGCGTGCCATTTGGTTTGTTCTTTTTCAGCGGGAGCAAAACCTTTGCCTTTTACTGTAACGCAATGCAAAAGTTTTGGGCCGGGGATGTGCTCCAGATCTTTGAGCAATTTCACCAGATGATTTACATCGTGCCCGTCAACCGGCCCGAAGTAACGAAATTTGAGTGATTCAAATAAATTACTTTGACGCAACAGCCCCGATTTTAATGTGCTTTGAACTTTGGAAAGAATTTCCTGCGACACATGTCCTACTTTATTCAGTTTTTCCAATGCTTTCCATACATCGTCTTTGAACCTGTTGTAAGTAGGAGAAGTGGTAATATCAGTAAGGTATTCTTTAAGAGCACCTACATTAGGGTCAATGCTCATGCAATTGTCATTCAAAATAACCAACAGGTTACTGTTTTCTACACCGGCATGGTTAAGTCCTTCAAATGCTAAACCTGCTGTCATGGCTCCGTCACCTATTACAGCTACATGCTGCTTATTAAGTTCTCCTTTTAGCCTGGAGGCAACTGCCATACCTAACGCTGCAGAGATGGATGTAGAGGAGTGACCCACGCCAAAAGCATCGTATTCACTTTCACTTCGTTTTGGGAAACCGGAAATGCCTTTATACACACGGTTGGTATGAAACGAGTCTCTGCGGCCGGTGAGCATTTTATGGCCATAGGCTTGATGGCCTACGTCCCATATAAGTTGGTCATAAGGTGTGTTTAATACATAATGCAAGGCAACGGTAAGTTCCACTACACCTAAGCTGGCACTAAAGTGTCCGCCATATACAGATACAGTGTCAATGATGTACTGACGCAGGTCGTTGCACACACTAACCAAATCCTCTTCCTTTACCTTTTTAAGGTCTGAAGGGTATTGGATGGGAGCTAAATATTTGCCCGGTTTTATTTCCATATCGGTATAAACGATTAATGAACGGAATTAGTTCATTTTGGCAAAAATACTATTTGACAGGCAGATTATCAAAACGCAGTTCATATACACAGAAATGCATTTGCTACAATATTTTTGGTAGTTTAGTTTAAGCCTCATATTTTTACCGCCAAACCCTAACTAACCTAATATTGACAAGTTCATCTAAAGTAACGTCCTACAACATAGTTGTTGTAGGAGAAGATGACTTATCTGTTCAGCTTTTGGAGAAAGAAGTACAAAAAGCAGGTCACAGTACCTTATCTCCGGCACATACTATTCACTCAGCATTAAAGCTGGCTAAAGAACTTAGTCCTGATTTGTTTTTGCTTGATCTTAACTTGAGCAATTTCGAACAGGTGATTGAATTGGCACAGCATTCAATGCAGGAGCATTGCATTCCCAGCGTTTTTGTTTTAGAGGAAGTTAATGCGGGCCTGGTGGAACAAATTTAACCGTATTTTAACAAAGCCACTGAGTGAGGTTGAATTAAAATCTGCCATTGAAGGTGCGCTTTCCGTAAAAGATAATAAGCAAGTATTGACGGAAGACTTACCAGTGGGTTCTCAGCGCAAGAAAGTGCTTCAGGATTGTATTTTCATTAAAGAAGGAGCATCATTAGTAAAAGTGAGATATAGTGAGGTGTTGTTTTTGATGAGTTCTCATATTTACGTACATGTCAATACGCTTAAAAAAGAGTTCATTGTAAGAGCCTCATTAACGGAATACCTTACCCATTTTGATCAGAATTTATTTATGCGCGTTCACAGAAGTTATGCGGTAAATATTGAATTCATTGAAAAAATTACCTCCTCATCTGTATGGATAGGCAATAAAGAAATCCCTTTAGCGCAGCAGTACAGGGAGGAGTTGTTGAACAGAATAAATCAGTAGGTACATTAGTGTAGTTGCCATCTCAGGTAATTAACACCTGTATGGTATATCGTACACAAGCATTTAACACATAAAGATTTGTTCGTATACAAAATACGTTGTTTCAGAACATTTTGTATGTGCTATTCAAAGTCACTATTAACTTACACTGATAAATCTGAGACTATAGTCACAGATTTTATGAACAAACAAATAACTCAACCTAATTAAATATGTATACTATTTCACAAACAACAAGGAGGTCTTTGAGAGCCTTATGTGTAACAGCAGTGCTCGCTTTGCTGTATTCTTCCCCTTTACTGGCACAGGTAAATTATGAACTAAGCCGGTTTACCAACACCTATACAGCCATAACTACAGGTGGAGGTGCAACTCAAATCAGTAATGCCGGAACAGGTGTGGCTGATTTTACGACCAGTGCAGGTGCAACTGATCTTGATGACGGGGCTGCCATTATTGCATTGCCCATGTCAATTGAATACTGCGGTGGTTTTTACCAGAACAGTGATTACTTTGTGGTAGGCACCAATGGTTTTGTTAGTCTTTTATTTAACCCCGGTACAGTTACCAATACTAATAAAGCCAACTACACTTCTGGTGCGAATACCAGTTTTTATAGTACAACTGCACCCAATGCCACCATCGCTCCCTGGTACGATGATTTAGGAGTAGGTTCTGGGTCTGTTTTATATAAACTTAATGTTTCAGGTTCCGATAGCAGTTTAACCATACAATGGACAGGCGTACCCAGTTATTATACCACAGCTACACGTACCATTAATTTTCAGGTAGTATTGTATGCCAGTACACACTCTGCAAAACCAAGTTACATTGAATTTAATTATGGGACCGTAAGTGGGTCCACTATTTCCAGCACGAGTGAAAGTGCCAGTATAGGAATTAAAAATGCTACAGGTGGAAACGGGAATTATTTAGATGCAGTTACCGGGTCTAAAAATTTTCACAATTATTTTAACCATGCTGATAACTGGCCGGGCAGCCGTTCTATCCGTTTTGCACCCAATGCCAGTGTTTCAACGTTGAGCGCGGGCTCTTATACCGTTGGTACTGCAGGTACTTACAAAACATTAACAGAAGCAGTTGCTGATGTAAACCACCGGGGCATAAGCGGTGCCATTACCTTGAGTTTGCAAGATGCCACCTATGCCGGTTCACTTACCGGTGGGGAGCTCTTTCCTATTGTATTGGGTAGTGTGGGCACCAGTACCAACACCATTACCATACAGCCGGCCTCAGGGCGCTCTATTATTACAAGTACAGGTTGGAATTCTTCAGGAGGTGTGTATAATACTGCAAGAGCAGGTACACCATTTGCTTCAACAACTGAACCTATTTTAGGATTATTAGGCAGCGATTATGTTACCATAAAAAATATAGATTTTCAAATAGAAGGAACGGGTAATTTACTTGACCACGGTGTTGGTGTAAGAAATTTCACAGCTACTGATGGTGCACAATACAACACCATTCGCGACATTAGTGTAACCCTTAACAGAACCAATACAGCAACCTATGGCATATACCAAGCAGTTACCCCTTCACCATCAGCAGCAACAGGAACTAACTCATATAATAAGTATTACAATTTCACCATAGGTAACAGCTACAATGGAGTATATTGTGTTGGTCTTAGCACTACCACTGCTGCCAACTGGGATTTGGGAAATGAAATAGGTACCATATCAGGAGGAACAAGCTACGTTGGGCGCACCGGTGTAAGCAATGACATAGGAGGGTTAACAACTACATCATATGGTATAAATGCACAAAATCAAGGTGGCTTAAAAGTGTTTGGTTGTGTGGTTCAAAACCATACTAACTACACCACCATGTACAGCATGAATTTTGGTTTGTTGTTTAACACCTGCGAAATTTACAACAACCGCATACATACCACCGCTGTTGCCTCTACAACAACAACGGGAGCTAACAATGGTCTTTATTTTTCTACCAATCCCAGCACTTCGTATACCGGCACACATGAAATACGTATTTACAACAATGCTGTTTCTAATCTGCAACATGGTTACGCTACAGCCTCTACTACAGTTACAGTTAACGGGATTTATATTCCTGCTACCACCAATGCTACCACCTGTACATTTATACTTCACCACAATTCAGTAAGTATAAATACGACTAATACACAAATTACCAGTACTTGTATGCGGTATACTGCTACCGGTGCTACCTCTGGTCCAAGAGTGGTAAGTAAAAACAACATTTTCTCTAACTCAACAGCTAACCAAAGTGGTACGCCAAAACATTATTGCATTTACAATGCGTCAGCCACGTCAGTTGGTAATGGAACAACAGCTTCATCAAGTAACTACAATGTGCTTCACTTGCCCAATACTACCAATGGTTATGTTGGCAGAACCAGTACTACAGACCGGGCAACAATAGCCAACTGGACAGGTGCGATAACAGCAACCGGCCAAAGCACCGTAACCGATGCCAACTCAGTTTCCGGAGATCCATTGTTTGGTTCCAACATAATACTGGCTCCATCATCTGGAAGCTCGTCAGCTATGAGTGCGGGTACAGGTTTATCAGCTCCTTTTACAACGGATATTTTAGGAGCTACACGCCATGCCAGCACTCCAACCATAGGGGCGTATGAAAACAGCGGAGATTTTGAAGCACCCACAATTACTTATACCGCTTTAAGCAACCAAACCACATCTAACTTTACCACCAGCAGTTTTGCAACTATAACTGATAACAGTGCAGGTGTTAATACCACCAGTGGCACGCGCCCGCGTTTGTACTACAAAAAATCAACTGATGCCAATGCCTTTGTAGGTAATACCAGCGGAGATAACGGATGGAAATGGGTAGAAGCCAATGGTACTTCTTCGCCATATGATTTTACAGTAGATTGGGCTATCATTAACGGAGGATCTGTAAGCTTAGGTAATACCATTCAATATTTTGTAGTAGCGCAAGACCAGGCCACAACTCCCAACATAAGTTGTAACCCCACATCAGGTTTTGTTGCTACAACTGTAAGTAATATTTCTTCGGCCCCCAGTTCACCCAATAGCTTTACCATAGTAAACCCGCCATTAAGTGGTTCTTACAATATAGGTACAGCGCAAACTTACACAACCATTACCGCAGCCTTGGCAGATTTAAGTACACGCGGTGTAAGCGCGGCCGTTACGTTTAACCTTACAGATGCTTCTTACGGAAGTGGAGAAACTTTCCCCATTACCTTGGGTACTGTTAGTGGAGCCTCATCAACCAATACTATTACATTAAAACCTGCTACCAGTGTAAATGCCACCATTACAGCTGCCAATGCCGGTAGCGTGGTTATGCGTTTTAACGGCACAGATTATTTTACTATTGATGGTTCCAATAATAACTCCACATCCCGTAACCTTACTATTATCAATAATGCTAATACTGCAACGTCAGGAGTTTTATGGCTATCCAGTCAGGGTGTTGGTGCAGGCTGTACCTACTTTACTGTAAAAAATTGTAACCTTAGTTGTAGCACCCTGCTTAGCAGCAATGCAACAATTGGCATTTTGGTTGGAGGCACTACATTAAGCACGGTAACCACTACCGGTGCAGGTGCCGATAACGATAATATTACCTTGCAAAATAATAGTGTAAAAGCAGTTGGTTTTGGAATTTGTGCTTACGGTTTATCAACGGGGGAGTTCAATGCATTGGAGATAAAGAACAACAGCATTGGCTCTACAGGAACGGATGTAGTATTTACCAGAGGTATTGATTTAGTTTATACCACCACCGGGTCAAAGATATACGGTAATGAAATCTTTAACATGAACATCAATTGGGGGGCAAGCGCGGTAACAATGATTGGCATTAGTGTCGGCACTGGTTGTAATAATACCGAGATTTACCAAAATAAAATTTATGACATTATCAATACCACTACTTCAAACAGTACAACTACCGGAGCATTTGGTATTACTACCGGTTTAGTAACTACAACCACTAATTTAAGTATTTATAATAATCTAATTTATAATCTAAAAGCTCAAGCTACAACAGTATCAGCAACATCTACCGGAGGAGTTGCAGGTATAAGACTTTACGGTGGTACAAGCAATAAAGTTTATTATAATACCATTTACCTTAATGGTAGTGTAAGTCATTCATCTGCCAGTGGTATTTCTTTCAGCTCTTGTATTGCTGTTGGTACTACACCTACTACGGCTCTTGATGTGCGTAATAATATTTGTGTGAACACTATGGAATTGCCTTATATCGGCTCAAGCTCTTATGCTATTTATTATAATTTCACCACAGCTTTTACCGGCTTAACTTCTAACAATAACTGTTTGTATGGAGCTAACGGTGCTGCCAATACAACCTACAATGCAGGCTACTATAATAGTGCAGTTCAAAATAACTTTGCTACTAACTGGCAGGCTGCACACACAGCAGCTTCGCAAGAGACAGGCTCTATAGGCACGAATCCAACACTTAACAGTACCTCTAACATGGTACCATTAAGCAGCAGCCCAGTAGCCGGAGCAGGTTCATCTATTGGAGCGGTTACTGTAGATTACGAAGGCACAACCCGTGGCGGTACACCTTATATTGGTGCTTACGAAAAAGCCGGAGATTATGCGGCTCCGGAGATTACTTACAGCGTGTTGGGTAATACCGGCTCCACCACCAACCGTACAGTTACAGCAACCATTACAGACAACTCATCAGGAGTGCCTACTACAGGCAGTGATCGTCCGCGTATTTGGTTCAGACGCACCGTTCCTTCCACCAGTTCATGGGCCAGCACAGCAGGTACACTTGCTTCAGGAACTGGCACCAACGGAAGTTGGGATTTTACTATTGATTACTCCGTATTGAGCATTACTCCTACTGCAGGCGAAACGTATCAATATTATGTAGTAGCTCAAGATCAGGCTTCAACTGCCAATATTGGCTATAGCCCATCTGCCGGTGCAGTGCATACTTCAGTAAGCAGTCAAAGCAGTGCACCTACCACACCTAATGCATACAACGTAGTAACCCCGCTTTCTACCACCATAAGTGTAGGCAGCGGTCAAACGTATACTTCACTTACAGGTACCGGTGGGTTATTTGAGGCTATTAATAACACCTCTTTAGGTGGCAATACCACAGTTAACATCACCAGTGATTTAACAGAAGATGGAACAAATCAATTAAACAGCCCTGGTTTGGCAGGGTATACACTTACCATTCAACCCAGCACTACCAGCTTGCGTACTATTAGTAACAGTGCGGATTTATCTCAGTCTATGGTTCGGTTAATGGGTGTAACGGGTGTTACCATTGATGGCAGAAGCGGTGGCAGCGGGCAATACATTCGTATTGTAAATACACATGCCACTTCAGCCAGTTGTTATGCAGCCATAGAAATTAATGGTGGTAGTACCAATAATATGGTACGTAACTGTACTTTAGAAACCAACGCGACTACTACTTCAAGAGGTACAATGGTTATAGGAACTACCGGCATCAATAGTGGAAATACCATTGCTGCAAATACCATAAGAGATGCAGTAGGTACTCCCGGAACAGTTGGTGTACCGGGTGTGGCCATTTATATTGGCAGTAGTGCAAATAATGGTAATACTACAGTGGGTGGTTCAACTGCTGCTGATGGAAATGACATTTATAACTTTACATCAGTGGGTGTAATGAACTTTGCAGCCACCGGGCAAACTATTCGCTACAACAAGGTGCACCACAACAGTGCAAGATCTACGGCTACCTATCAGATTCGCTCTGATGCCGGAAATGACCACACCATTTCCAACAACATGATATACTTTGATGGCGGGTCTACTACTTCAATATTTTATGGCATTTACGTTGTTGGTAGCAGTACGGGCCACACCATTAGTAACAACAGCATTGGAGGAGCTGCAACAGATCGTTCAGGAACAGCCATGAGTTGTGCAAGCACAACTTACTGCATCTACCTTACTTTGGGTACTGCAACAGCCAGTAGTATTCAGGGGAATACCATCTCTAATTTCACTTTCCCTTCTTCTAATACCTGTTATCCTATTTACCTCACTGCAGGTTCAGCTAACATCGGAACCTCTTCAGGTAATACTATCGGGGGGTTAGCGAACAGTTATGATAACTTTACCTCCTCAGCCGGAACTACATTCAGGGGAATTTCTATTGCCGGTTCAGGCACGGTTGATGTGCAGAATAATACAATTGGTAATTTTACTACCACTACGGTTGATCAAAATTCCTATGGTCATGTGGGGATTTATTCAACGGTTAGTGGAACGCTTACAGTAAAGAATAATACTATTCGTGATATTGTAAGTAAAGAATATAACTCATCAGGTGTAACAACTACTCCATACGGTCCTGTGGGAATGTACTATTCGTCACTTTCTGCCACTGCAGTTGTTGAGGGGAACTCTATTTACAATCTCTCTAATACATCAACAGGTTTCACCACCAATTATCATTTTGCAAAAGGGATAACCGTTGCAGGTGGAAGCGCAGGAGCCGTTGTTAAACGCAACCGGATATACAATATAAACGTGTCCAGTGCAAATACCGGAGCTACTTATGCGCCATACGCTATGGGTATTCATGTCGCTTCAGGATCGACAACTTACTCCAATAATCAGATTTCAGTGGGTAATGCTTCGGGAAATGAGAGCAGAGCAATGGGAGTTTATTTGAATGGAACTGGAACAGATAACTTTTATTACAACAGCATTTATGTATCCGGTGCTTCAACCTCAGGCACAAATAAAACCTATGCCTTTTACAGAGCTGTTACATCTGGCACAAAAGACATAAGAAATAATATTTTCTACAATGCGCGTACGGGTGGTACAGGTGCTCATTGTGCCATTGGTACATCAAGCACTACAGGATGGGCGTCAGTTACCAGCAACTATAATCTGTTGGTGAGCAGTTCAGCATCAACTATCGGAGATTACGCAGGTACTAACTACAACTTTGCCAACTGGCAAACTAATTCAGTAAAAGATACCTACTCAGCAGCAGAAGAGACAGCCAACGTTTCAGCATCTAATCTTTTTACATCTACTTCTACAGGTAACCTCAACATTGTAACAGGTAACACTGAGTGTTGGTACATTAATGGAAGAGCAGTTCAGATAAGCGGGCAAACGGAAGATTATGGTAGTGCCAGTGCAGGTCGTTCAACAACACTAGCCGCGGGCGGTAGCGACATTGGTTCAGATGAATTCACTCCCGGTGTTAACCCACCGAACATTACACTTTCAGGTACCATTGGTTTAGGTAATACGCAAACATTCACCTTTGCAGGTAAAACTGTGGCTACGGTTACCTGGCAATCGGGCACACTGCCTACCTCATGGACTACCTACAAATACTGGCCCGGCAGCTGGCCTAACAACACTACAAGCGGTGGTTCTGTATCAGGTGCTAAATATAGCAATGCTTATTGGGTGTTAACACCAGATGTTACTACAGGATTTACCTATGATGTGGTGCTGTATTACGATGATGCCCTTTTGGGAACTATTGCAGCAGAAACTGATGCTAAATTAGCTAAAATGAGTAGTGGTCAAAACTGGATTAGTTATGCAAGTACTATTAATACAACAGCCAATACAGTTACCATGGCCGGCTTAAACAGCTTCTCAGAGTTTACGTTGAATGATGTAAATAATCCTTTACCAGTAGAATGGATAAGTTTCACAGGCAAAAAAGTGTTTGACAACGTAGAGTTAAGCTGGATTACAGCCACCGAAATCAACAACAGTCATTTTGAAGTAGAGCGTAGTACTGATGGCCGCAACTTTGAATATGTTGGTGAAGTAAAAGGAGCAGGCAACAGCTTCACGCCACTTAACTACAACTATACTGATGTGGCTCCATTTGGTACCAACAGCATTTTGTACTACCGCTTAAAACAAGTTGACTTTAACGGAGAGTATGAGTTTAGCAAAACCATAGCAGTAGGCAACAGCAAACAAAGCAATGGTGTAACTATTGAAGCCATCAACCCCAATCCGTTTACAGAGAAGCTAAATCTTACGCTAACCAATGTAAGCGAAGGCAATGTAACCATAGAAGTATATGACCTAAGTGGTCGCAAGCACTACACACAAACCACTGTATCTACCGGACAAGGTACACTGAGCATTGACTTAAGCAGCTTAGCTAACCTGGCTAAAGGAGTTTATATAGTTAACATTCGCAACGGCAATGATGCTATTCGTCAGAAACTGGTGAAATCAAGATAAATTACCCACTATTGCTTTTATTACAAAGGCGACATCACTTAAGTGGTGTCGCCTTTGTAAACCCTTTCAATGTTCAAAAGTTCAAACATCTGTTTCTTTTCAGTAGTTAAGCATCAACGTCCTATATAGATATAAAGAGGACTTAGTGTTTATGTTATACATTTGATTAGAATATATTGAAGATTGGTGCGATTTAGTTATCGTACGAACTTAGGTCGGGTGCTTGTAAAATATACGGTTGTATTAAATATATAATAATTTATATTGCCGGTTTAAACTAGACTAGCATGGCCAGAATTATCATTTTTACGGTAACCTATTTATTGACGCACAATCTTTTTGCCGCTAAAGTTTTGGGCATTCCCAAAGACACAGCTACGCAAACCTCTCTGTACCTGAACTGCTCAGGTGGAGGTCAAAACCGAACCGCAGTGGCCTATGATGGAACCAATGGCCGCTATTACAGTTCGGAGGGTGGCAGCAACGGCCTGAAACTGGAAACATTTAATACATCAGGCACGTTGCTTAATACGGGCAGCACCGACTATGATCACCGGGGGCTGTGGTACAATACAGGCACCGGCCAGCTGGAGGGGAATGGTTACAACACAGCGGGGGTGCGCAAACTGACGCTCAACGGCAGTTTCTATGCCACGGGTGCCAGCACCAGTATCTATTCAACTAATAATACGTCCTACATCAATGCCTGCGCATCTTTTGATGCCGACAGCAATGAAATGGTGTATTCTGCAGGTGGTGCAGGCACTGGCTTCCGCAGGGTGAGCCGAAGCTCCAATGGAACTGTTAGTAACGTGACGTTATCCGGAACTCCATCGGGGTCATCAATTAATTCATTCACGGTAATGTACACAGGGGTTAGCGGGTATGAATACGCACAGTTTGATTATGCTAAAGGGCGGTTGCTGTTTTACACCACCACCGGTGCATACACGGGGTTGTGCAACCTGCCCTTGGGAACCACCAAACCGTCAACGGTCGCCATTTACTATTGCAATAACCTGTTCTGGATATTTAACTCCACCACCACCAAGTGGCAATCGTATCAGGTATTTTACTTTTTCTGTCCGTCCATGACGGGCCTTTCGCTGTCAACCACCAACGTTACCTGCAATGGTGGCAGCACTGGCGCAGCCGGTGTAACCATTACCGGATCGAGCACGTATAGCTACCTGTGGTCGCCCGGCTCCCAAACTACTTCCAGCAGATCTTCGTTAACCGCAGGCACGTATTACTGCACGGTATCGGATACCGGCACCTGCACCATTGAGATTAAGTTTAATGTGACACAACCGAATGCGATTGCCAACAATACGGTGAGCAGCGCGCAAACCATTTGCACCGGGTCAACACCTTCCGGGTTGACGGGTACAACGCCAACGGGCGAAGTAGGTTCATACACGTATTTGTGGCAAAGTTCAGTTACCAGCAGCACTGCCGGGTTCAGCTCGGCATCTGGAACCAACAACACGCAAAATTACAGTCCGGGTTCCTTAAGTCAAACCACCTGGTACAGAAGAATTGTTTACTCTGGTTCCTGCACGTCCAATACATCAACAGCCATTGCCATTACGGTGAATACCCCGGGCACTTGGTTGGGTGGCACCAGCACGGCCTGGAGCAATACGGCCAACTGGACCTGCCCCATGGTACCCGATTCCAGTACAAATGTAACCATCAGTTCAGGGGCTACCTATATGCCGGTTATTTCGGATGCCCGGACATGTAATAACCTCACCATTGGTTCGGGGGCCACGCTTACGCTGGACAATGCTGCATCGAAACTCTCAGTGTCGGGCACTTTTAGCCAGAACGGCACATTCACGGTAACCAACGGGGAAATGGAATTTAATGGCACGGCAGCGCAAACCATTCCGGCCGGTAGTTACAGCAAGCTCACCATCAACAACGCTTCAGGTACAACCCTTGGCGGAAATGTGACAGTGAGCGGGGATGTGGACCTGGCCGGTGGCCGCATACGCCTGGACAGTTATAACCTGACATTGTCGGGCACAACCAATTCGGTTACGAATTCTACCGGGGGCAGCTGCATTGTAACCAACGGAACCGGAGTGCTGAAAATACAGAACATCGGGTCGGGTGGGCGAACAGGTTCAGTGGTGTTTCCGGTAGCGCATAACAATTCCTCATACAACCCGGTAACTCTGGTGAATTCGGGTACTTCGGATGAATTTGGTGTGAGCGTAATAGCTGGCACCAATACTGCCTTTTCGGGTACCACTGCCACAGGCACAAGCATTACCACCAACGCGGTTAACCGCACTTGGTTTGTGAGTGAAGGTACTGCAGGCGGAAGTAACGTGAGTATTACCCTGCAATGGTTGGCCGGTCATGAATTAAGTGGCTTTACACGAAATAGTTGTTTTGTTGCTCATTATACAGGAGGGAACTGGATGGCTACATCGGCTTCTGCATCCTCCGGCAGCAACCCTTTTACACAAACACGCACCGGCATTACCTCTTTTTCACCGTTTGGGGTGAGTAATTTGGGAGGCCCACTACCTGTAGAATGGTTAAGCTTCACCGGCAAAAAAGTAGTTGATAATGTAGAGTTGAGCTGGGTCACTGCCACTGAAACCAACAACAGTCATTTTGAAGTAGAACGCAGTACAGATGGCCGCAACTTTGAACAAATTGGCGAAGTAAAGGGTTCAGGCAACAGCCACACTCCAATCAACTACAACTATACGGATGTTGCTCCATTTGGCAGCAACAGCATATTGTACTACCGCTTAAAACAGGTTGACTTTAACGGAGAGTTTGACTACAGTAAAACCATAGCTGTAAGTAACAACAAACAAGACAATGGAGTTACTATTGAAGCCATCAACCCCAATCCGTTTACAGAGAAACTGAACCTTACGTTAACCAATGTAAGCGAAGGCAATGTAACCATAGAAGTATATGACCTTAGTGGCCGCAAGCATTACACACAAACTACTTTATCAAGCGGACAAGGCACACTGAGCATAGATTTAAGCAGCTTAGCTAATCTGGCCAAAGGCGTTTACATAGTGAACATACGCAACGGTAATGATGCCATACAGCAAAAATTGGTGAAGTTGAAATAAGGGAGCTTCATTATAACTCAACAAAAAAGATCAACTGCATCAGTTGACCTTTTTTGTTGTAAAAGAAATAAGTTATTGATTCAGCAAATCTGCTAAAGAGGTGTTGAAGGTGTTAGCATACTCGGCCACTGTTCCGAAATCAACTCCGTTAATGGCAATGTTGTTTTCTTTCACTTCGCCCAGTTTACTGAATGTAGTTCCTGATTTTTTCAACTCATTTTCAAAAGCGGTTACATTTTCAGGTTTTACACTCACCACTACGCGACTTTGCGCTTCACCAAAAAGTAAGGCATCGTTTCGTAAGCCGTTGGTGTCAACATTAAGGTTAACGCCCAATCCGCGAGGCATACCTGATTCGAGTAACGTGATAAACAAGCCGCCTTCACTGGTATCGTGTGCTGATTGTATCAGGTCTTTTTTAATCACATTCAATACGGCCTGCTGTACGTTGTATTCTTTATCCAAATCAAAATAAGGGGCAGGACTTTGTTGCACGCCATGCACGTTGACTAAGTACTGTGATGAAGCAATATCGTTCTGGTGTTCTCCGATTAAATACACCACATCTCCGGCTTGTTTAAAGTCGAGTGTCATGTGTTTGCGGTTGTTATCAATCAACCCTACCATGCCAATGGTGGGTGTAGGAAATACCGCATTATCATCGCTGCTTTGGTTGTAGAAACTTACGTTACCACCGGTTACAGGCGTTCCTAGTTTTGTGCAGGCTTTGCCCATACCTTTAATGGCGTGTACAAAGGTGTAGTACACCTCAGGATTGTATGGATTACCAAAATTCAAACAGTTGGTAACACCTGCAGGTTCGCCACCGGCACACACAATGTTGCGGGCTGCCTCGCACACGGCAATGGCCGCACCCACTTCAGGGTTGGCATACACATAACGTGAGTTGCAATCTACACTCATGGCAATGCTCATGTCGCTGTCGCGCACTTTTACTACGGCTGCATCACTGGGTGCGTTGGTGGTTTGATTCACCGTGCCCACCATCGAATCGTATTGATTGTACACCCATTTGCGGGAGCAGATGTTGGGGTTAGCGGCTAATTTTTTAGCAATGTTTATCGCTTCTGTCATGTTGCAATCTGCAACAGTATTCTGGTCGAACTTCGCAATTTCTGCAAAGTATTTCGGCTCGGTGTATTCGCGGTGGTATACCGGAGCACCTCCGCCCAATACCAATGATTCACCCGGTATGTCGGCCACCAGTTCATTGTTCATGTAATATTGCACGCGGGCCGTATCGGTTACCTCACCAATAATGGCCCAGGTAAGATCCCACTTGTCAAATATTTTTTCTACTGCTTTCTCTTGTCCTTTTTTCACAATCACCAGCATGCGCTCCTGCGATTCGCTCAGCAGAATTTCCCAGTCTTTCATTCCTTCCTGACGCATGGGCACTTTATCCAACCACACTTTCATCCCCGTTCCGCTTTTGGCACTCATCTCACTGGTAGAGCAGGTAATACCTGCCGCACCCATGTCTTGCATACCTACTACCGCATCGGTATCTAATAATTCTAAACTTGCTTCCAGAATCAATTTTTCCCAGAACGGATCGCCCACCTGTACTGATGGCAAATCTTTGGCAGAGTCTTCTGTAATATCTTTCGAAGCAAAGGCTGCTCCGTGAATACCGTCTTTACCGGTAGATGAACCAAAGATGTAAACGGGATTACCCACACCTTCAGCAATAGCTGAAACCGTTTTACCTACTTTGGCAATACCTACACTCATGGCATTTACCAGTGGGTTGATGTTGTAACAATCGTCAAAATATACTTCACCACCTACAGTGGGAATACCAAAAGAGTTGCCGTAATCGCCAATGCCTTTTACCACACCTTTTACTAACCAGCGAGTGCGCTCGTTGTTGATGTTCCCAAAACGCAGGGAGTTGAGGTTGGCAATGGGGCGGGCTCCCATAGAAAAAATATCACGGTTTATGCCACCCACACCGGTAGCAGCTCCCTGAAAAGGTTCCAATGCTGAAGGGTGGTTGTGTGATTCAATTTTAAAGGCACAGGCCAGTCCGTTGCCAATGTCAATGAGACCGGCATTTTCTTCTCCGGCCTCGGCCAGCAGTTTATCTCCTTTGCGGGGCAATGTTTTGAGCCACACAATGGAATTTTTGTACGAGCAGTGCTCACTCCACATTACTGAGTAAATACTCAACTCAGTAAAATTGGGTAAACGGCCCAGTATTTCTTTAATTTTTTCGAATTCTTCTTCCCGAAGACCCAATTGTTTGGCTTGTTCAACAGTGGCCAGTTGTTTTTGTGAAACGTGCTCAGTCACAGTATATAAGATTATGAGTGAGGCGCAAAGGTAAGCAACTTTTATGGCAGGAGGAAAAAAGTGGAGAAGTTGTTTTTTGAGGGAGTGGGGGTGGTTGGCGGGGACGCCAACCACGGACAGGAAAGGAATCAATTCATCGAAAAAGATGCTTATCATATTGATAGGTGGTTATTTTCGTAAGTATGAAAAAACATCTGATAGTAGTTTTTCTTCTCCTGAATATTTTTGCAAATGCACAAAACTGGTCTACCGCCTGGAATGGTGGAGTGCAATATTATTTGGATGGAGGCAGCGTGTATTCGTTTAGAATTACCAAAACAGATACCATAAACGGTTGCCTAAGGTATGCTTTCAGTCCGCTGTGGTTTTCGAATCGTAAACCCGGAGTTTCCCCTTGGTGCAGCATATTAAACCACACCTCAAAAGTGGGGCAATACATGCTGACGAAAGGAGACGGAGAAGAACATTTTTTAACGGTTACAGGTGACACACTTTTGCTACGCACAAGAACTGAGTTACATGACGAATGGATTTTTTATACCTATCCCAATGGCGCAGTGGTAAAAGCGAAAGTGATAAAAAAAGATTTGGTTACCGTAGTTGATATTCAAGACTCGGTAAAATGGATAGAGCTTAACTACTACGATAGCACAGGTGCATTTTCTGAAAAGGATTACAACGGTTTGCAAATGGCCATCAGCAAAAACCGGGGATGGCTCAAACGCTTTACCATGAATGAATTTCCTTTTTATGAAACTGTAAAAAATTCGCTTGATTCATTGGTGGGTTTGAGTAATCCTAATCGAGGTTTTTTTGTCAACTACAGTGATGCCATCTATAATTATGAGGTGGGGGATGAGTGGTGCTATTCGCGAAATGCATCCGAGACTCCACCAAAAGAATTTGCCCTAATAAAGATTACAGGTAAAACAGCCTATATAGATTCTACCGTTTATGCATGTTATAAGAAAACTAAATGGGAGGACTTTGATACGTCATGGTTTACTTTCGAGCAATATCAATTTTCAATCATGAACACCAATAACTTTGAAACACCCTTCTGGGGGGTGCAAATAGGATCAATAGATAATATTTGGCCTTTTGTAAAAGGTATACGGGCCTACAAATATGGTTCAGACAGTTGCACACAGGTTGGTTCGGATTTCGGAGGCTATTATCAATATTACGTTTTTGGAGTAGATAGATACTATACTTACAGCAGCATGGGCGGGGTACAGTGGAACAATAAGTCTATTACCTACATTAAGAAGGGCAGCACTGTATGGGGCACACCTTTCGATTTTGGAGCTTTATCAACGGGGCATTTTCCTCATGCAGGAATCATTCAGCTATATCCTAACCCTGTAAAGGATAAATTGTATTTCACTCAGCCGGGTGAGTATACTGTTTATGATTTAACAGGCAAACAACTGCTAAAAGAAAATCATACCAAACAACTTTCCCTTTCACACTTGCAGCCCGGTATTTACTTTATAACCGACAGTGCAGGAAGACGAGCTAAAATTGTAAAGGAGTGAATTTTTGGTTGTCGGGGATGTCAACCAGAGATACGAAGGAGGGTGTATCCTAAATGAAGCTTTATGAGATAATGTTTTGCTTCTTTAGAATTTCTATGTATTCTAACTCGGAAATTGTACATTTTGCAAAATCAGTAAACTGTTTTTTTGTTAGATAAGTCTGTTTGGACATTTCTCTTATTAGATAATCATTCAGTTCCTGATT
>Ga0172380_10000389_pt1 | contig 87888 bp, 80 predicted proteins | sample Leawe162metaG_FD_119747 | JGI IMG/M metagenome (GOLD analysis project Ga0172380, IMG submission 119747) | Leachate microbial communities from a municipal landfill in Southern Ontario, Canada - Leachate well 162 metaG | ecosystem: Engineered > Solid waste > Landfill > Unclassified | place... | reverse complement strand
GACTACCGCGTCCGCATCTTCACGCCCGGCGGCGAGCTCCCGTTCGCCGGTCACCCGACGCTGGGCACGTGCCACGCGTGGATCGAAGCCGGCGGCACGCCGCGATCCACGGCCGAGGTTGTGCAGGAGTGCGGGGCCGGCCTGGTGCGGATCCACCGGGAGGCAGAGCGTGCCGCGTTCGCCGCGCCCCCGCTCCGCACCGAGCCCGTGGCGGACGCGCTCCTCGCGGACGTGCTGCGCGCCATCGGCGTGCCGCGCGTGGCGGTGCGCGCCGCGATCTGGCTGGACAACGGCCCGCGCTGGCTGGGACTGCTGCTGGACAGCGCGGCTCGCGTGCTGGCGATCGAGCCGGACCACCAGGCGCTCCGGCAGCTCGCGAAGGTGGGGGTGGCCGGGGCGTATGCCCCCGGTGAGCCGTGCCAGTTCGAGGTGCGCGCGTTCGCCGCGGCGACGGGCATCCCGGAGGATCCCGTGACGGGAAGCCTCAACGCCAGCCTGGCGCAGTGGCTCATCCCCGCCGGGCACGCGCCGGAGCGATACGTGGTCGCGCAGGGTGCGCGCGTCGGCCGAGGCGGTCGCGTGCACATCGATCGCGAGCGCGGCACGGTCTGGGTCGGCGGGCGCAGCGTGACGGCGGTGCGCGGCGCGGTGTCGCTGTAGGTCTGCACGACCGACCCGGGCCCGGTGAGTAGAGTTCGGCATCCACCTCCTCGATCCCGCTCCCGCGCCACCGCGGTGCCCGTCGCAGGGAGCCCCCTCGGGGGTTTCGGGGAAGATGTGAGCCTTCGAAGGAAGCACTCACACTCCGATAATGGCTTTCCGGCAGACTGGGTCCAGGGCACAGGAGGGTCGGCCCGCGCCACCGCGCCAGCGAGGTGGACGCGAGCGAGGTGGAGGAGCAAGACAGTGGCGGAGCGAACGCACCAGGGCGCGGACGGACAGCCGTCCAGGCCGGCGCCCGCACGCCGGCCGAAGGCGGCGGGGTCGAATCGCATCACGCGGAAGCTGGTGACCCTGAGCTCGGCCGCCATCCTCTCCGTCTACGCCGTGGGCTACGCCCGCACGCAGGAGGCGGCGGCGCTCAACGATCCGGCGAACACGCGCTCCGTCGACCCCCTCGCCGCCGCCACGACCCGCAGCAGCGCCACGCCCAGCGCGCCGTTCACCTCGCGCGAAGGCGGCGCGTTCAACCGCGCCTCGCGCGAGGGCGTCGCGAGCACGCAGGGCAGCACGCAGGGCACGACGCAGAACAGCGCCCCTGGGACGCAGAGCACGGCCCCCGCGCCGTCGCCCACCGTCGCCCCGACCGCGACCCCCGCGGCGGCGCCGGCGCTCGCCCAGTCGAGGCCCTCCACCGGCGCGTTCATGGACGGCACATACGTGGGCGCGGGAACCAGCCGCCACGGCGGCATCGAGGCCACCGTGGTCGTGTCGGGCGGCAAGATCCGCTCGGCGGTGATCAGCCAGTGCCTCACGCGGTACCCCTGCTCCCGGATCGCGCCCCTGCCCGGCCAGGTGGTCGACCGGCAGAGCGCCAACGTCGACCTCATCTCGGGGGCCACGGATAGCTCCCGCGCGTTCATCCAGGCCGTCACGAACGCGCTGGCCCGCGCGCGATGAATCGCTGCGCGACGCCGCTGGAGAGCGGGCGCGTGCCGGATGTCGAGGCGCGCCGGTTCCGCCGCTCGGCGGTGTTCATGGACACCGTCGTCACAATCGACATCATCGATCCCCCGGCGGCGGAGGCCGCCGAGGCGGCGGTGGAGCGCGCGTTCCGCTGGTTCCAGCACGTCGAGGCCACCTGCAGCCGCTTCGACCCCGCGAGCGAGCTCAGCCGCCTCTCCGCCACCGTCGATGAGCCCATCGTGGTCAGCCCGCTGCTCTTCGAGGTGGTGCGCTTCGCGCTCTCGGTGGCAGAGACGACGGGCGGTGCGTTCGATCCGACAGTGGGGCGCGCCCTGGAGTCGGCGGGGTTCGACCGCAACTTCCGCACGGGGGCGGCCGTTCGCTCCCCGGGGCACGCGGGCGAGACGCCCGCGTCTTATCGCGACGTGATCCTCGATGCTGCGGGTCCCACGGTCTGCCTGCGCCGGTCGTTGGTGCTGGATCTGGGAGGCGTCGCGAAAGGATTCGCCGTCGACCTCGCGGCGCGCGAGCTGGAGGCGTACCCGCATTGCTCGATCAACGCGGGCGGCGACATCCTCGTGCGCGGGCTGAACGAGGCGCACGAGCCGTGGCGCGTCGGCATCCGCGATCCCCGCGCGCCCGAGCGCCTCATCGATGTCATTGCCGTGACCGGCCGTTCCGTCTGCACCTCCGGCGATTACGAGCGGCGGGGACCGGGCGGCGAGGGCCACATCCTCGATCCGAGGACCGGCGGCGGCGCATCCCGGCTGGCCAGCGTCACCGTGATCGCCGAGACGACCATGCTCGCCGACGCACTGGCGACGGCGGCCTTCGTGCTCGGCCCGGAGCGCGGGCTCGAGCTGCTCGCCGAACAGGGCGTCGAGGGCGCCGTGGTGCTCGCCTCCGGCTCCTACCTCGCGACGGGCGGCTTCGCGAGGTTCCGCGCATGAGCGCGGCCGTCGCCTCAGCCAACGGGACGTCGTACGCGCTGCGGAAGTTCCTGCGCACGCCGAAGGGCCTGCTGCTGCCCGTGCTCGGGCTGCTGACGTTCGCGGGGCTGTGGACGGCGGGTGCCGCGGGACTGGCCTCGGTCGCCGTCGCCGTCACGGTGGCCGCGGCGGTCGATGTCGCGCTGGCGGTGGCCTCGCGCGGGGTGTGGGAGTTCCCGATCGCCGCGGTGCTGAGCGGGCTGATCGTCGCCCTCGTCCTGGCTCCGGAGGAGCCGCTGATCGCGGTGGGGGTGACCTCCGGGCTGGCGATCGTCAGCAAGCAGTTCTTCCGGACGCGGACCGCCAACGTGTTCAACCCCGCGGCGCTGGCGCTGGTGGTCGCGGCGCTCGCGTTCTCCAGCGCGCAGAGCTGGTGGGGTGCGCTGCCCGACCTCGGCCTCGCGGGGGTGGCGCTGGTCCTGGCGACCGGCGTCTACATCGCGAGCTACGTCAACAAGCTGCCGGCGGTGCTGGCGTTCCTCGGGCTCTACTTCTTCCTGTTCACCTTCGGCGCCGTCTTCGGCGACCCGTCACGGGTAGCCGAGGTCTTCCGGCCACCCGACGTGAACGCCGCGCTCTTCTTCGCCTGCTTCATGCTCGACGACCCGCCGACGTGCCCGGTCCGCTATCGCGACCAGGTGATGTTTGGCGGGGTCGTGGCCAGCGTGTCGTTCATGGTGTTCGTGGTGCTGGGCGGCGTGTACTTCCTGCTCGCCGGCCTGCTGGCGGGCAACCTCTGGGAAGCGCTGCGCCGGACGTTGCAGGCGCGCAGCCGCGCCCCGGCGTAGTCCATGCCCCCGCGCCCATCGATGCTGCCCGCGATCGGCCGTCGCGCACAGCGTTGCGAGGTGACCGCGACGATATTCGCGAGCAGAGTGTCGCGATCAGTGAGAACCGGTGGAAATGTGCGTTCGCCCCGGCCGCACCGGGCTCCCACGCGGATAGGGAGCACGGACGGCCGAGGCGACCCGCCTGCCGCGGGTGGTTACTTCGCGGAGATCGGGACGGCGATCCCGTGCATGCCCGCGAAGTTGAGGCCCATGATCGCCTCGGCTTCTTCCATCGTGAACTTGACGCCGTACTGGCCGGCCGACTCGGGCAGGTTCTTGAGCGCGTCGGCGAACGGCCGCAGCGGGATCCCCGCGACGGCTGGGGCGTCCGTGCCATACATGATGCGGTTCGCGCCGATCGCGTCGCGCAGCTCCCCGAGGTCCTTGAAGAACTGCTCGGGGTTGTCGTGGTGGCGACGCTGCCACCCGGCCAGCTCCGCGTAGCAGTTGGGCTTGCCGCGGATCACGCTCATCGCGTCACGCCACCACTCGCCGGACACGTGCCCGAAGATGATCTTGAGGTGCGGGTACTCCGCGGCGAGGTCGTCGTAGTACAGGGGATGCCCGTTGCGGCTCCGCATCAGGGGGTTGGGCCCGGTGTGGAAGAGCACCGGCACGTCGTACTCCACCGCCAGGTCGTACAGCGGGTAGCAGATCTCGTCGTTGGGGAAGAAGCCCGCCGCCGGCATCAGCTTGAGCCCCTTCGCGCCCCACTCCGTCAGCGCGAGCTTGAACAGCGCGGCGGCGTTCGGCCGGCGCGGGTCGACGCCGGCGTAGTAGATGAACTTCCCGGGCCATCGCTCCATGAGCTCGGGATAGAACGCGTTGATGTCCTCGATGCGCCGCGTGGCCTCGCCGAGCGCGAACCCGTAGTCGACGGGGCAGGTCTGCACCATGTCCACGCCGGTGCTCTCCATCATCGCGATCATCTTCGACCCGTCTTCGTCGAAGTACCGCGCCTGCACGTCGGGCCGGGCGAAGAGCTCCTTCGTGTCCACGGTGCCGGTGCGCGTTCGCGAGATGAACCGGACGGACACGAAGCCCGGGTCACGTCTCCAGTGGGTGTGGGCATCGATCGTGAGCATGGACTCGCCTCCTTCGCACAGAAATCTAGCTGGTCACGCGGGAACGAGCTCTCGAGCCCGCTAGCGGAACGCTCCCGGGCCCGTCTCTCGCACGACTGTCATCGCGTAGGGCAGGGGCACCCCGGAGAGGCCCCAGATCTCGCGCTTGCGGAACGCGCCGGCGTCTCCGAAGTGCTGCACCATCGAGGTGGCCGCGCTTACGGCAGTGGCCAGCGCCTGGCCCTTCGGCGTGACGGTGTTCACCAGGCGCCGCGCGTTCGCGGTCCGGGCGTCCAGCGTCTTGCCGCTGAACATCAACTCCGCGCTCTGGCCCATGAAGGTCATGCGCGGCAGCAGGACCGAAGCCACGCGGTACGGCGCCGCGAGATCGAGGTCCGGGATGCCGAAGATCGCGTCCTCTCCGGCGACGCGGAGATCGCAGGCCAGCGCCAGCTCGAAGCCGAGGCCGTAGCACGGCCCCTCCACCGCGGCGATTACCGGCTTGGAGAGCGACATGGGGAAGATCCCGGGGTCCGGCACGGGGGAGGCGTCCTCGCCCGTTCCGCTCGCGAGCTCCGCGACGTCATGACCGATCGAGAACACGTCCGGCGAGCCGGCGAGCACGGCCACCTTCAGCTCGTCGCGGTCCTCGAAGTCCTGCCACGCAGCGGAGAGCTCGCGCTGCAACTGGCGGTTGAGGGCGTTGCCCCGCTCCGCGCGCTGCAGCTCCACGACGAGGACGCTGCCTTCAGTTCGAGTCGTCAGTAGCGGCACTGCACTTCTCCCGACCATGCCCGCACAGGATCCGATTGACGCCTGGTGTCCGAGCTACCTCCACGGAGGCCGCTGTAGCGGGGAGGCGACGCTCGCCTCCAGCCCGCGGCGGTAGTCCTCGCCCTCGTGCGGGAGCTCGCGCTGCTCCATCGCCAGGGCGTACGCGATCGGCGTGCCGACGCTCTCGAACATGCGCTCCTTGTGGTACTGGAGGTACGTCGAGGGACGTGCGGCGAGACGGCGCGCGATCTCGAGCGCGCGCTCGAGGCTCTTGCCCGTGGGCACCACCTCGTCGGCCATGCCGATCTGCACCGCGTGCTCGGCGGTGATCGGATCGCCCGTCCAGTCCAGCTCCAGGCCGACGCCGAGGTACGTCAGGAACGAGAGCTTGTGGGTGGTGGACTTCGCGCCCATCCCGCGCTTCACCTCCGGCAGGCCCATCTGCGCGTGTGCCTCGATGATGCGGAAGTCGCACCCCATCGCCATCTCGCAGCCGCCGGCGAGCGTCCAGCCGTTGAGCGCCGCGATGATCGGCTTGTACAGGTGGAAGTTGTTCGAGGTGATGGATGCGCCGATGCGCGGGGCGCGGCTGGCGTCCAGCATCGCCTGCGCGGACTGGGCACCCAGCGCGGTCGCGACCTCGTTGTTGCGGCGCAGGTCGGCGCCGGCGCAGAACGCGCGGTCGCCGGTGCCGGTGATGATCATCACCTTCAACCCGGGATCGTCGCGGAACTCGAACCACGCGTCGTTCAGCGCCTCGGGCAGGCCACCGCCGAGGGCGTTGAGGCGCTCCGGCCGGTTCATGCGCGCGATCAGGATGGCTCCCTCGCGCTCCTTGATCAGGATCGGCTCTCCGGCTTCGTTCACCATCGCGGTCTCCGTGTCTCTCGCGCCCGCTCAGCGGTTGTGCCAGGTGGGGCGGCGGTTCTCGACGAAGGCGCGTGTGCCCTCGATGCGGTCCTCGCTCGCGTACGGGTTCGGCCCCAGCTCCAGCGTCTGGGCGTAGTGGAAGGGCGCACCCACCGAGCGCAGGGCGATCTCCTTCTGGAAGACGCGCGTCACCGGCGCGTATTGCAGGAGCTCCTCCGCGAGGTACATCCCGGCCGTGCCCGCACTGCCGTCGGGAACGCTGATCGTCGTGGGCATCGGGTTCATCGGGAAGCGGCTGGTGTCCTCCGTCGTCCCGGACTTCGGTCCGGTCACCGTCAGGCGGTTCACCAGGCCGATGCGCTGCGCCTCGTGCGCATCGAGCGTGCGCCGCAGCCAGAGCAGCTCGAGGGCGCTGGAGATGCCGACGAGGTTGATCAGCCACGCCGCCACCACGTTCGGCTCGGAGGCGTCGCCGCTGAGATCAGCCGAGAACATCGACGTCTCATCCGCGACACGCAGATCGCAGCTCAGCGCCAGCGCGAGGCCCTCGCCGCGGCACTGTCCCTGCACGGCAGCAATGGTGGGCTTCCAGATCTCGACGAACCCGCCACCCCACAGCAGCGCGCGCTCCCGCCGCTCGCGCGTGGAGGTGGGGGCAGGCTCCTGCGTACCGACGCAGAAGTCCGGGCCCGCGCTGGAGATCACGCCCATCCACGCCTCGTCGTCGCGGCGGTATTCCAGCAGGGCGGCGTTCAGCTGCCGCCGGATCTCGGGGGTGAAGGCGTTCCCGGTGGCCGCGGCGTCGATGTGGATCGAGGCGATCCGATCCTGTCGCGTGTACGTGACTCCAGCCATCTGTGCCCAGCCTTTGCGCTCGCCGCCTGATCGCTGTTGCTTCGGTGCTGCTACCTCGATGTACTTCGATGGCTACTTCGAGGAGCCGTTGGGCGGGTGTGTTTCCTTGAACCGCCGGAGGTGCTCCAGGTAGTCCGGGTCGATCTCGACCACGCGACCCTGTCGTTGCAGGACCTCCAGCGCGACCGGATGCGGCCGGTTGAACTCCTCGGGGGCGCCGCCCAGGGCGCCCGAGGCGACGATCGTGGCGTACTTCTCCGCGGAGTATCCGAGGATGTTGCGCAGGACGTACTCGTTGTGTTCGCCGAGCAGCGGGGCGCCGCGTCGCAGGCCGTGCTCGCTCTCGCTGAAATGCCAGCCGGTACCGGAGTACGGCTTTTCCGGGATCTCCGTGCTTGCCGGCGGAGTCACCCAGTCGAAGAAGCCGCGTGCGGCGAGGTGCTCGTTGAAGACCAGATCGCGGCCGGTCTGCGCCACACCGGCCGCCACGCCGTTCGCCTGCAGCAGGGTCATCAACTCGAATGCCTCGAACGCGCGCGTCCACTCGGCGAGCTTGGCGTCGAGCTCCGCGAGGTTCGCCTGCCGCCCAGCCAGCGCGGCGAACCGGGCGTCCGCGGCCCAGGCCGGGTTGCCCATCGCTTCCTGCAGCCGCCGCCATTCTTCGTCGGACGAGACCGCGATCGCGCACCAGCGGTCCTCGCCCGCGCAGGGGAAGAAGTCGTGCGGCGCCATCATCGGATGCCGGTTGCCGTGGGGCGCGTGGCTCGTGCCGTTGAGCGCGGCATCCATGTACAGCTCGCCGGCGAGCGAGGCCTGCGCCTCCACCTGCGAGATGTCGACGTCGGAGCCTCGTCCGGTCCGCGTTCGACGGTAGAGCGCGAGCAGGACGCCGAGGACGTTCTGGTCCGCCGCCACGTAGTCCGTGTACGGGATGTCGGCCATGACCGGATCCAGGCCGTCGTAGCCCGTGGTCACCGCCACACCGGAGGCTGATTCCGTGGTGGGGCCGACCGCCTTGAAGTCCTTCCACGGCCCGGTGTGCCCGTACCCGGTGGAGGACATCATGATGATGTCCGGCTTGATCTTGACCAGCTCCGCGTAGTCGAGGCCGAACTGCTGCATCACGCGGGTCGTGAAGTTCTCCACGACCACGTCGCTGATCCGCACGAGGTCCTTGCAGACCTCGATTGCGATCGGGTTGCGCAGGTCGAGCGTGATGCCGAGCTTCCCCCGGTTCTCGTTGTGATACGTGCCGCCGCGGTCCCAGAAGTGCGCACCCGGGTCGTTGTCCGGGTAGGTGGTCTGGCGGTGCGAGTCGAGGCGGATCGCCGCCTCGATCTTGATCACTTCCGCACCCAGGTCGGCCAGCATGCGGGCAGCAAACGGCACGGCGAGCAACTGGCCGTGCTCGATCACGCGGATGCCGGCGAGCGGTGCCTTCTTCATATGCGGATGCCGCCCTTCGGAGCGGGCGCCGTCTGGCCGGGACTCACCTCGATGTCGCGGAAGAAGCCGCGTTCCCTCAACTGAGATGAGTCGAGGTTCTGCAACGGGCTGATCACGGCGCCGACGCCAAAGCCCCAGGTCTGCGCGCCCTCGAAGAACTCCATCGTCTTCCAGCGCTTGAGCACCTCGACCATCGTCTGACGGAACTCCGCGGCGTGCGTCTGGCGTCCGTCGCCGGTGAGGAACTTCTCGTCGCCCAGCTCCGGCGCCTCCAGGAAGTTCGCGAAGAGCGAGTAGTCCGCACCGTACGCGGAGGGGATGACCCACCCATCGGCGCAGCGCGTGATCGCACCGGCGCCGCCCTGGCGTCCGCCGCGCCGCCGCACCGCTCCCATGAACGTGTACTGCGGGATCGTGTCGCGCAGCGTGGAGGCGATGCATTCCATGATCGAGACGTCGACGTGCTCACCCTCGTCGTCCACGTTGAGCAGGGCGGCGATCGTCGCTGATGTCGCGACCACGCCGGCGCGGTACTGCGCCTGCGGGTTGCCGTGCGTCAGCGGCTGTCGATCGTCCGCGCCGTGGATGTACGCGAGGCCCCCGAGCGCATCCTCGACGATGTCCCACGCGCGGTAGTCGCGGTACGGGCCGGTCTGACCGAAGTTGGAGATGGAGGTGAGCACCAGGCGCGGGTTCGCGCGGTGCAGCGCCTCCCAGCCAATGCCCCAGCGGTCCAGCGTCCCCGGGCGGAAGTTCTCCACGACGACGTCCGAATTGCGCGCGAGATCGAGCACGCGCTCGCGCGCGGCGGGGTCTGAGAGATCGAGCGTAATCAGCTCTTTGTCGCAGTTGAGGTAGGTGTAGAGCAGGCCCGGCTCCTGCCCGCCGGGCGGAAACGGCGGCCAGGATCGCAACGGGTCACCGCCGGGCGGCTCGATGCGGAGCACGGCCGCTCCCTGGTCCGCGAGCACTCGCGTGCAGTACGGACCGGCGACGTAGTGCGTGAGGTCCAGCACGCGGACGCCCTCGAGCGGGCCGGCCTGTCCGGTCGCGCCGCGAGCCGGGGATCCCCCGCCGTCCTCGTTCATCCGTCGTCCTCTTTCGGAGGCTGCCCGTTGGTACGTTCGGAGCCCGTATCCGGTCGCCCGGATCGTTGGAGGTGGCCGCGTGGCAGATCGGTCGCTTCTCGGAAGCCCCGGTCGGCAGAGTGTAGTCTCGTTGTCCAGCCCCCGAGGACCGGACGCGACGCGATCCGCGTCCTCTCCACCGCTTCGTGCGCCCCTGGCGAGGATTGCGCACTTCCCTCGCGCCGCCCCGCCGCTGGCGGTCCGCGCGGGTGCGTGCGCGCCGGGGCTGCTCGCCGTGGGCGGACGAGGGTACACTGCGCACCGGACGGGGCCACCGCCCCGGCTGGCGTCACTCAAGCGACTAGTGGAACCGTGCAATGCCGACGATGAAGACGATCGATGCGGATGTCGTGGTGCAGGCGATCACTGAGATCGCCGGCTGCAAGCCGCTGTTCCGAACCCAGCCGGAGCTCCAGCAGTACATGTCCGCCATCGAGCGCATCGCCGCGGTCGTGGGCATGACCGTGCCGTGGGGGCAGGGCGCCCCGGAGTAGGCGTCCCCGCTCCTCCTCGCCCCGCCGGCGCGTTCCAGGCGCGGCCGCGTGGGGTCGGCCTCACGGGATCAGCAGCACCTTGCCGATTGTCTCGCGCGCCTCGAGCATGTCCTGCGCCTGGCTCGCGCTCGCCAGCGGGAGCTCCGCGCAGACGTGCACGCGCAGCTGCCCGGCGCCCACCCACTCCAGCACCTCGCTCGCGCGGCGGCGGAGCTCGGCGCGTCCGGCCGTGTATGCCGCCAGCCCCATGCGCGTCAGGTACAGCGAGCCGTTCCGCGAGAGCACGTCCGTGTCGAACGGGCCGATCGGGCCGCTGGACTGTCCGTACGAGACCATCATGCCGCGCGGGCGGATGCACTCGAAGCCCTTGAGGAACGTGGTCTGCCCCACCGAGTCGTAGACGACGTCCACGCCGCGCCCCTCCGTGAGCCGCTTCGTCTCCTGGACGAAGTCGGCCTGGGTGTAGAGGATCGTGTCCTGCGCCCCGGCGGCGCGGGCCGCCTCCGCCTTCGCCCCGGTCGACACGGTCCCGATCACGCGCGCGCCGCGGAGCCGCGCGATCTGGCAGAGCAGAAGCCCGATGCCCCCGGCAGCGGCGTGCACGAGGCAGGTGTCGCCGGGCTTCAGCGGGTAGACCTCCGTGGCGAGGGCGTGCGCGGTCATCCCCTGGGTCATGACCGCCGCCGCCTGCTTCGAGGTCACGTTCGCGGGGACCGGGACCACCTGCCCGGCGCGCAGCAGGATCTGCTCGGCGTACGCGCCCGTGACGCCGGCGAAGGCGACGCGGTCGCCGGCCGTGAGGTCGGTCACCCCTTCGCCAGCCTGAAGGACCGTCCCGGCGCCCTCGCCCCCCATCGGGCCGGGGAGGTTCGCGGGGTTGGCGTTGCGGCGGCGGCCGATCTCGGCGTAGTTCACGCCGATCGCCTCCACGCGGACGACGATCTGCCCGGCGGCGGGCTGCGGGTCGGGGACGTCCTCGTAGACCAGGCCCTCGCTGCCCCCCGCACGATGCACGCGCACTGCCTTCACGACTGTCCTCCGTGGTACCACGCGCCGATGGATCGCGAGCCGCGCCGCATGATAGCAGCGCGGACGCTGCGGGCACCCCGTCGCGCGACGGCCCTCGCGGTCCCCGGGCGGCAGTTGCGTCCCTTCTCGCCGCGCCTATACTGCGCCGGACCGGACAAGCAACAGCGCCGCCCTCGAGGCACTCGCGGCGCTGCAGGGGGCAAGACGCCGGCGTACCCGAAGACCGTGGGCGCGGCGCAGAGGAGTCGCTACGTGAAGCTGCTGTTTTTCGATGACTTCAAGCTGGGCGTGCTGAAGGGCAACGACACGGTGGTCGACGTGTCGGCCGTGGTGTCGGATATCCCCCACACCGAGCCGCACGACATCATCAAGGGCGTCATCGAGCAGTGGGCGACGGTCAAGCCCCGCCTCGAGGCCGCGGTGGCATCCGGCACGGGGGTCCCGCTGTCCAGCGTGCGCATCCGCCCGCCCCTGCCGCGCCCGTCGAACATCCTGTGCATGGCCGTGAACTACATGGAGAACGGTACCCGGTCCGAGCCCGCCGAGATCGACATCTTCGCGAAGTCCCCGGACGCCATCATCGGCAACGGCGACACGATGATCCTGCCGGACGTGCCGGCCTCGATCTTCGAGGGCGAGGCGGAGATGGCGCTCGTCATCGGCAAGCGGGCGCTGAACGTCCCCGCCGCCCGCGCCCAGGAGTACATCTTCGGCTACATCAACTTCATCGACGGATCGGCCCGCGGCCTGAAGCCGGGCTCGTACTTCCAGATGAAGTCGCGCGACACGTTCGCGCCCATCGGCCCGTTCCTGGTGACCGCCGACGAGATCCCGGACGCGCAGAACCTGCCGGTGAAGCTGTGGGTCAACGGCGTCCTGAAGCAGGACTTCAACACCAACGACATGGCGCACAAGATCCCGCGCTGCGTGGAGTTCGCGACCTCCCATCACGCGCTGGAGCCGGGCGACTTCATCCCGACCGGCACCAACCACCGCGGCCTGAACGCGTTCCAGGATGGCGACGTCGTCGAGCTGGAGACGCAGGGCCTCGGCAAGCTCACGATCCACGTGAAGGATGACCTGAAGCGCACGTGGGGCCGCGAGACGCGCCTCCAGATGCAGGAGAAGGGCATCAACGGCGCCACGCCGCAGCTCACCGGCAAGTACGCCCCGACCTCGTAGACCTCTAGAGCCGGGCCCGATCGCGGGCGCATGCAGGAGGGCGGTAGCGATTTCGCTACCGCCCTCCTGTCTGTTGTGCGTCGTCGAGCGCTGTCGTGTGCTGTCGGACCGCGGGCTACGCTCCTCAGGCCCCGGGCGTCGAGGTTGTCTCGGGCACCTTCGATGGGGGGCGGGGGCGCCTCTGGAGCGGCTCGGGCACCAGCAGCCACATCACCGCCGCCCCGATGAGCCCGATGCCGCCGGTCGCCGCCGAGGCGAGGCCTAGCGTGGCGATCCCGGTGATCGCGCTCAGCACCAGCGGACCGCCGAGCTGTCCCATGTCGCTCAGCAGCCGCCACACGCCCAGGAACTCCGCGCGGTTCCGGACCGGGGAGAAGTCCGCCCCCAGCGTCATCACGATGCCCGCACCCATCCCGTTCCCGAAGCCCGTGAGCATCGCCACCGCGAAGAAGAGCGTCGGCGTGGTCGCCGCGGGAATCAGGAGCAGGCCCACGGCGATCGTCGTGAGGCACGGGATCGCCACCCACTTCCGGCCGAAGCGGTCCATCACTGCGCCGGTGGGGTAGAAGAGCAGCATGTCCATGGTGTTCGAAGCGCTGAATACGCCACCGACGGCGGTGGCGCTGAGCCCGATGTGGTCGCCCCACAACGGAATGATCGTCTGGCGCGAGGCGCGGAGCACGCTCAGGCAGATCGTGGCGAACCCGGCCGTGGCGAAGACCCGGCGGTGCTCCGTGATGATGCCCATGAAGCGCTCGTGCGCCGCACCGTGGCCGGCCTGGTCCGCGTGCTCGTCGCCCCCCTTGACCAGCACGAACATCAGCGCGGCCGCCGCCAGCGCGAGCACCGCCTGCACGTAGAAGGCGCTGCCGAGGCCGAACTGGGCGCCGAGGTAACCGCCCAACACCGGGCCCACCGCGTTCCCCATGCGGTTGGTGCCGCCCAGCATCGAGAGCGCCCGGCCTCGCACCTCGGGCGGGGCCTGGTCGCTCACGTACGAGAGGCGGGCAAGCTGCCAGATCGCCCACGAGAAGCCCATGACGACCATCAGCAGGGCGAAGACGATGACCGAATGTGTGAGCGCGGCGCCCACCGCGACGGCGCCGAGCATCACCGTGCCGATCACCATCGCGTACCGCTCGCCCACGGTGCCGACCAGGATGCCGGCGGGGATGTCGAAGATCATCATCCCGAGGCCACGGAGCGCGACGATCAGGCTCGCGACCGCGATCGACGCTCCGAGGTCCATCGCGAGCAGCGGCGTGAAGGGGATCACCGCGCCCTGGCCCACGGCGAACAGGAACGTCGGCAGGTACACCGACATCCCGATGTCACGGAGGCGGAACGGCGGCGGGTCCGGGGCGTGAGTCACCGAAGCATCCTACATGCGGGTCCCACCTCGGGGTAGGGCCGGACGGACGCCACGGACGGGGAGCTGCGGAGCCTGTCGCGAGCCCACTACACGGCCCTCACGGTGGGCTCCTGCACGGCACTTGCCGTGGTGGTAGAGCCGGGTCGCGTCGGCGCACGTGCGAGCAACAGCAGCACCACGCCGAGCAGTTGCACGACGGAGAACGATGCGAACGCGATCGCGTAGCTTCCGGTGTGGTCGTACAGCGTGCCGGCGAAGAGCGGGCCGCCGGCGCCGAAGATGATCGAGAAGGGCATGCCCACGCTGCGGATCTCGCCCAGGTGCAGGCGTCCGAAGTAGCTCGCCCACACCGTCTCCTGCAGCGGCACCACGCCACCCACTCCGAACCCGTAGACGAAGAGCACGAGCCCGGTGAGCCACAGCGATCCGGTGGACGCCGCAGGGATCATCAGCGCGATGCTCCCGGCGGTGAGCGTGAAGCCGGCGGCGCTCAGGAACCTCGCATGGAAGCGGTCCATCAACGCGCCCCACACGGGCTTCGCCAGCAGCGAGGCCCATGCCTGCGACCCGAACAGCACCGCCGCGGTGGAGCGGCCGAATCCCTGGTCCGTGAGGAACGGGATCAGGTGAAGGAACAGCGCCCCCAGCCCGATGCCGCCCAGCCCGTACGCGGTGATCACCATCCAGATCGTCGGGGTGCGGATCGCCTCCGAGCGCGTCCACTGCACCTCGGTCGCCGCGGAGGCGCGGCGCTTGCGCTGCGTGTACGCCAGCGCCTCCTCGGGGCTCAGGCCGTCCGGCGTCAGCCCGTACTGCTCGGGCGTCGCGCGGATGACGAAGGCACTGGGGATGATCAGCACCCAGACCATGACGCCCAGCAGCACCCACGCCGACCGCCACCCGTACGCGTCCGTGATCACCGAGATTAGCGGCGCGAGCAGCACCCCGCCGAGCGAGATGCCGAGGGACGCCATGGAGATCGCCATGCCCCGGCGGGCGACGAACCACTTGGCCACCGTGACATTGACGACGAGGTTTCCCATCATCGCCGCGCCCAGCGTCTGGCCCACGCCGCGCAGCAGGTAGAACTGCCAGAGCTCGTGCACCGCGCCGATCGCGCAGAGCGAGGCGCCCGCGATCACGCCGCCCAGCAGCAGCAGCATCCGCGGACCGCGGCGGTCCAGCAGCCCGCCGATCGCCAGCCCGCTGATGCCCATGACGACCGTGGAGACGGTCTGCACCGCTGAGAAGCTCTCGCGGGACCAGCCGAGCTCCTCGGTCATCGGCTTCAGGAAGACGCCGATCGCGTAGATCTGCGTGCCGCCCGCGATGAACTGGGCCACGAGGGCGACCAGGACGATGTACCAGCCGTAGAAGAGCCCGGTGCGGACGCGCGCTGCCATCACCGGATTCTCCGCCCCGCGTCAACGGCCCGCACGCTCCGCCGGGGGCCGAGCGCGGGCGTCCGTCAGCCGGCGCGCCCGGCGCGCAGCGCGCGGTCGCGCTCCGCCAGTTCCTCGAACGTGACGTTCGCCAGGCGGGCGGCGAGGGCCTCCTGGGCGTCCGTCCAGGAATCGTGGACGGCGCATGTGCCATCCGAGCCGCAGGGGATGCCGCGGAGCAGGCAGCGTTGGATGCGTGGAGCCCCCTCGAAGACCTCCAGCACGTCCAGCATGCGGATCGCGGCCGGCGGGCGGGCGAGTTCGTAGCCACCCTCCTGCCCGGCGACAGCCGTCAGGATGCCGTGCCGGACCAGGACGGCGAGGATCTGCGACAGGTAGTTCGGCGGGATGTTCATCTCGGCGGCAATCTCGCGGGTCTTCCGTCGACCGGTCCCGTACGCACGAGCGATGTCTAGCACTGCGCGAATCGCGTAGTCCGCTCTCCGACTAAATGTCACGTTCATATGTTGACTCTCGTACTAGACGTTGATTGCTGCAACCAATAGTATTCCAGTCAACGTAAGGCGCACGAGTAAGTGATGCGCCGCCGGGTCCCAGGAGGACGGGAATGACCACCAACGACACCCACAGCGCAGCAGACCGCACCGGCCGTGGCTCGAACGCCGATGCCTCCACCAGCGCCGAGCGGGCTCTCGACTGCTCGGTTGACCGGCGCAGCCTGCTCCGGAGGATCGGACTGCTCGGCGTGGGCATCCCGGCGGCCGGATTCCTCGGCATCGGGTGCTCCGAGAACAAAGGTGGCGCGTCGCCCCGCAAGACCGCCGTGCCGGTGACATCCGGCGCATCGGGTGCGGGGGCGACGGCCGCCGCACCCCAGGCCGCGGTGAACGTCGACTACATGCCGGTCCCCGCGCTCGCGCCGGCGCTGACGCGCAAGACCGCCGAGACCGTGAAGACCACGCTGACGATCAAGGACGTGAAGGGCAAGCTGGCGGACGGCGCGGCCTACACGTACTGGACCTTCAACGGATCCGTCCCCGGGCCCCTGCTGCGCGCGCGCGTCGGCGACACCGTGGAGCTCACCCTGGTGAACCCGAAGGAGTCCGCGCTCGGTCACAACATCGACCTCCACGCGGTCTGGGGTCCGGGCGGCGGCGCCGCGCTGACGCAGGTTGCCGTAGGCGAGACCAAGGCGTTCTCGTTCAAGGCGCTGAATCCGGGCGTGTACGTCTACCACTGCGCCACGGCGCCCATCGACCTGCACATCTCGAACGGCATGTTCGGGCTGATCGTGATCGAGCCGCCGGACCTGCTTCCCAGGGTCGACCGCGAGTTCTACGTGATGCAGAGCGACATGTACACGAAGTCCGCGGCGGGCACGCCGGGGCTGCAGGAGTTCAACCTCCCGGCGATGGCCGATGAGCGCCCGACGTACGTGGTGTTCAACGGCGCCATGGGCTCCGTCACCGGCGACCGCGCGCTGAAGGCCAAGGTGGGCGAGAAGATCCGTATCTTCTTCGGCGTCGGCGGGCCGAACCTGTCGTCCTCGTTCCACGTGATCGGGACGATCTTCGACCGCGCGGCGATCTTCGGATCGTTCGCGTCCATCTCGGAGAGCGTGCAGACGGTCACCGTGGCGCCGGGCGGCGCGACGATGGTGGAGCTCACGGTGCCGGTCCCGGGCACCTTCACGATCGTCGATCACGCGCTCAGCCGGCTCAACAAGGGCGCCGCGGGCCAGCTCGTGGTCGAGGGCCCGGCGGACCCGGCGATCTTCAAGCAGCTGTAGCGGTTCCCCGTGGGGATCGAGGCCGTCCGTGACCGTTCATGACGCGCATCCACTGCACCCGGCCCGTCCGAGGTCGTGGGTGTCCGCCGCCCTCCTCGCGCACCCGATCCGTCGCCCGCGTGTTCCCTTCGCCGGGCACCGGCCGCGAGGGGGGCTGCGGGCCGCCATCGCCGCCACGATCGTGGCAGCGATGGCGGGCGTCACCGTCTTCACCCTGATCACGGCGGTGCGCGACGTGCGCGGCACGGGTGTGTCGCAGGGCGATCAGCGCAACACGTTCGCGAACGCCGGTGACGGCTGGATCATGGCGCTGCGGGACGGATCGGTGGTCGCGCACGTGCAGGGCGGCACCGACCGGGTGCTGCTCCCGCCCTGGACAGAGCGCCCCAGCGAGGACGCCGTTGGCCTCGGACAGACCCTCGGTTCGCGCGAGGTGGCCTTCGACCCCGCGACGCGGCGCCTCTGGTACAGCGACACGCACGACGCCATCCGCTCGATCAACATCGACACCGGCGCCGCCGGCCCGTCACTGCGCGGCTTCGCGGATCTGTCCGCGCCGGGATGCGGGGTGACCAGCGACGCGCGGCACATGGCCGTGGACCTGGTGCACCGCCGCCTGATCGTCCCGACGCAGACCGGCAGCGTGCTCTTCTACGACCTCGACGACGCGACGATGAACGGCGGTCTCGGCATCGCGTTCTTCGGCGACATCGTGTCCGGCGGCTTCCGCCACTTCGCCAGCGATCCCGGCACGGGCCTCGCCTGGTACGCCAACGCGCGCGGCGACTTCATCGAGGCCGATCTCATGCGTGGAGTGAAGACCGGACGCATTATCCCCCAGACCGCGCAGGACCACGGCCGCGCCAACGCCTTCCGCGAGCTGGCGATCGACGGGCATCGGAGGCTGCTGGTGTACCGCACGACGGACGAACGCCTCGCCGCGTTCGATCTGCGCACGCTGCAGCCGGCCGCGCCGGTGCTCGCGGACCCGCTGGAGGGCCTCGGCGCGATCGCCTTCCTGCCGCGCTAGCGACCGGCGGGCGCCCGGCCGGCGTCGGCCGTCGTCGTGCTCTCCTCGGCCGGCCCGCCGCCGGGCGGCAGCGTCGGGCGGCGCGCGAGCATGAAGAAGACGGCGCCGCTGCCCGACAGGATCGCGAGGATGGTGAACCCCAGGCGGTAGCTCCCCGTGCGGTCCGCCAGCACGCCGGCCACCAGTGGACCGGAGATCGTTCCCGCCATCACCAGCAATGACGACACGCCGAGGATCGAGCCGAACGCGCTCCGGCCGAAGTACTCGGCGCGGATCGCCTGCATCATCGGCCCGCGCAGCCCCCACGCCGCGCCGTGCATGACCGCGAAGGCGAAGACGACCGCGGGATGGAAGGCGTACGCGACCAGCAGCAGGGCCATGGTGTGGAACGCCATGCACCCCACGGCGATGTGCCGCTTGTCCCAGCGATCGCCCACCACGGCGCCCGCGCCGATGCCCGCGACCTGCGCGACGGTCAGCACCATCAGCACGAGCGACGCGAATCCCAGCGAATAGCCCAGGTCCTCCGTGATGTAGAGGACGATGTGCACGTTCACCGCCGAGACGATGAGCAGCGCGGAGGCGTGCCCGAGCGAGATCAGCCAGAACGCGGGAGTGGCCATCGCCTGCTTGAGCGTGAAGTCGCCTGATCCGGACGCATCCGACAGGCGAGCGCCGCGCAACGCACCATCCTCGATCGCGGGCTGGTCCTCGGGCGGCACGCCGTCCACCACCATGCCGTGGTCCTCGGGGCGGCGGCGGATGATCTGCGTCAGCGGCAGGCCCACGCCGAGGATCAGCAGCCCGGAGACGAACGCCGTCTGCCGCCAGCCGAAGGTCTCCAGCGCGAAGACGACGATGAAGATCAGCAGCCCGCCCAGCGCGCCCCCCATCTGCATGGTGGACAGCGCGCGGCTGCGCCGGCGGCTGAACCAGTTCACCGTCGCCACCGAGAACGGGAAGAACCCGCCGAGGCTGGATCCCAAGGCCATCATGACGAATGCGATGTAGAACGTGGAGAGCGAATCGATGCGGCTGAACCAGATGAAGCCGAGCCCGAACATGACCATCCCGACACGCATGCTCGCCCGGGGCCCGAAGCGATCGACGAGCCAGCCCTGGATCGGGCCGAGGATGCCGTTCTCCACCTGCTGCATGGAGTACGCGGCGGAGAGCTCGGCCTTGCTCCAGCCGAACTCCTCACGCAGGAGCACCACGTATGCGCCGTACGAGCGCTGGAGGAGCGCGGCCGCCAGGGCCTGGTTCAGGAAGCCCGCCGCAACGATCCACCAGCCATAGAACACCCGCGGGCGGGAGGGCCTCGATGTATGTTGCGACGTGGGTCTCGACATAGGTAGGGAGTATGTCACGGCACCCCCTACGATCCCGTGCCGCTTCACGGGCCGGCCGGGCGCGAGGGACGGCGGAATGAGGGGCTACGCCATTTGCCCCCGGGCATGTTCGTGAATTACGGATGCCGCAGACGGTATCCGTACCTACGCTATCCCACGTTGCTCGACGGGGACCGGTCCACCGGCCCGGGGAGCCGCGCCGCAGGATGCGGCTCGCCGGCAACGCGTCCATGGATGGGGGGCCGACCTTGGATGGCGCAGGCCAGACGGGTCAGAGCGAGTCGCTGGATGGACTGCACCAGCGCCTCGCCATGTACGAAGCCATCTTCCAGGCGACGCCGCTCGCGATGCTGGTGCTCGATGAGCGCGGCATGGTCGTCTCCTGCAATCCGGCAGTGGAGACCACGTTCGGCTGGGCTCCCGAGGAGCTCGTCGGCCAGTCGGTCACCGTCCTGATCGCCGAGGTCGCGCCGGAGGTGCACAACCGCGCGCTGCGGCGCTACCTGGCCGGAGAACTGCCCTCCACGCCGTGGGGGCGCAATGCCCGCGCCCGGCGTCGCGACGGGTCCGAATTCCTCGCGGCGTGCTCGGTGACCACCCTCCCCGCGGACGGCTCGCCGGGGAGGCGCGTGCTGGGCGTGCTCGTCGACATGACGGAACGCCTGGAGGCGGAGGAGCGCCTGCGCGTCCTGCAGAAGAACCATGCACTGGGCACGCTGGTCGCCGGCCTCGCGCACAACTTCAACAACCTGCTGACGAGCGTGATCGGCCCGATCCACATCGTGCAGGAGAACACGCCGCCCGGAGACGAGCGCGCCTACTGGCTCGACATCGCGGCCAAGGCATCCGGCGAGGCGACCCTCCTGGTCAAGGACCTGATGGCGCTCTGCCGCCCGGGGACCGCGAGCGTGGGCAGCGTGGACGCGGTGCAGGTGGCGCGGGAGACCGTGGACCTCGTCTCCGCCGCCTCCGGACGGCGGATGCAGTACACCCTGCACGCCGAGGCCGACGTGCCGCGCGCGCACGCCACCACCTCCGGGCTGCAGCAGGTGCTCCTGAATCTCCTGACCAACAGCCGGGATGCGGTGCTGGAACGCATGGAGCGCGATCCCGGACTGCCCGGCGAGGTCCACGTGGCCCTCGCTGGCGATCTGACGGGCGATCACGTGACGATCAGCGTGCGCGACAACGGCGTCGGGGTGCCGCGGGAGATCCGCGACCGGATCTTCGATCCGTTCTTCACCACGAAGCCGCCCGAGAAGGGTTCCGGCCTGGGACTGTCCACGCTGGCGACGCTCGTGCGGCAGTTCGGCGGGACCGTCGCGGTGGAGGATGCCCCGGGCGGCGGGGCGGCATTCGTGGTGCGACTCCAGAACGCGGACCGCCCGCCACTCGATCCCGGCGGGACGCCGGCGACGGATCGTCGAGCGGTGCCGCTGGCCGATCGGCCGCTCTCGTACGCACTCGATCGCCTCGCCCAGTCCCGGTAGACTCGCGCGGACGAGGTCAGGGGATGGGCTGGCCCCATCCCATGCCCGCGAGCCGCTGCTGCGAGGGGCGGTCCAGCATGGGCACCAGCGCGACCATCAGCGCGTGGATGTCGGCGCGCCACATGCCGCGCCCGGTGACCTCCAGGTGGGCGTTCTGCAGTCCGCGCGCCGTGGCCGCGGTCACCATCAGCAGGTTGCGATCGCGCGGATTCTTCCCGTTGGCCTTGCACCACTGATCGAAGTCGGCGGCGTTGAAGGCGACGACGGCCGTCACGCGCCGTTGCTCGCCCGTGCTGCCGCTGGCCTGCGCGTACTGATCGCGCTGCAACTCGCGGTTGATCTCCTGCTGCGACAGCTGCTTGCCTGGCATGCTCCACCTCCACGATCAGGGTCCCCGGGCCCGCGCCCCCGCTCGCGACCACTCCGACTCTACCCGAGGCGGTCGCTTCGCGGTTCACCCCTGCGCGGGCGCGCGGATGGTGCGGCTACGTGCGAATGTGTTAGCGCCGCAGGAGAAGGAGGCGAGCCGGAAGCAGCAGGACCTCGCTGGCAGTGACGAAGAGTCGAAGGCCAAGGTGAGGTCACAGGTCTCGTCGTTGATCGTGACGTGATTGAGTGAGTGGTTGGCGAGGAGACGTGACATCTCTTCGATGAGATCAACCGGCGCGGGCGGGCCGAACTGCTGACAAGGAGACGGCGTTAGCAAAGTGAAAGAGCCACTGGTCGGCGGCGAGTTGGAGTGACTCGAACGCCGCTCTCACGTTGAGCCGCATTGATGCCCCTCGGTTCAATGTAGTGTCATTCGTGAGTATCCGGTCGGATGCGAACCTCCGGTGCTAGCCGGGTGAAGGAGGGTCCAGCACCGCCCGTGCCATCACGTTCCGTCGCCGCGGGCCCGGGTGCGCGGGATCCGGTGTGCGAGAATGGCGGCATGTGGTGGCAGGATCTCCTCTGGGGCTTCTGGAATGGCCTGACCGCGTGGGTGGTGCTGATCGCGCACGTCTTCGGCGCGTTCCGCGAGTACCCCCTCTTCGACGTGGCGCGCGGGGGGAACTGGTACGACTTCGGCTTCCTGCTCGGCGCGGGCTCGCCCATCCTCGGCGGCGTGCGCGGGCGGCGTTCGTAAGGCAGCGGCCACCGCGGCGGCACGAGCGCCGGTGCTGCACGCGGGTGCCATACGGTGCTTCCGCCTCTATTCCTCCAGCGGCGAACGCGCGAATGTCACACCCAGCACGGGACCGATGTCCCTTGTGATATCCCGTCGCCACGGCGCACGCTGCGATCGAATCACCATTGCTGCGATCGCCCCAGGCGATCGCAGGTGCGCGCGTTCGAGGCGAGCCGTCGAGATGAGCGAGGTGACGGTGGACGTGATGCCGATGCTCGCACCGTACTTCAGCGCCGCCGGGGGCGAGCACCTGCGATTCACCGCACCGATCGAGAACGGCGACACGATCCTCGATCTGCTGGGCCACCTCGCCGATGAGCACGCGGCGCTGGACGGCGTGCTCATCGACCGGTCGTCACGCGAGTTGACCGAGGCCGTGCGCGTCGTGCTCAACGATCGCGTGGTGGAGCTCGCCGGCGGCCTGGACACGGTGCTGGTGGACGGCGACACGATCCTGATTCTCCCGGCGTTCGCCGGAGGCGCATGCGAAGAGATCGCGAGGAGGATGCCATGTCCCTGAACGGATACGCGGGGAAGATCCTGCGCGTGGATCTCACCGCCGAGACCCTCACCGACGAAACCCTGGACGAGGCGACGCTCCGGAAGTGGGTCGGCGGCGTCGGCCTCGGCGCGAAGTACCTGTACGAGGAGGTCCCGCCGGGCGTGGAGTGGGACGACCCGGAGAACTGCCTGATCATCGCGTCCGGTCCGCTGGGCGGGACGCGCGCGGGTGGCTCCGGGATGATCTCGATCTCGACGAAGGGCCCGCTCACCAACGGCGCCACGTCCACGCAGGCCAACGGCTTCATGGGCGCCTACATGAAGTTCGCCGGGTACGACGCGATCGTCGTCACCGGCCAGGCGAATCGGTGGGTCTACCTGTACATGCACGACGGCGTCGCGGAGTTGCGCGACGCGGCCGCCGTCATGGGCAAGGACACGTGGGAGACGGAGGACGCGATCAAGGCGGAGCTGGGGTACACCGAGCGCGGCATGAGCGTGCTCTGCGTGGGCCCGGCTGGCGAGAACGGCGTGAAGTTCGCGGGAATCTTCGGCGACAAGGACCACGCCGCCGGGCACAACGGCGTGGGCGCGGTGATGGGCGCGAAGCACCTGAAGGCGTTCTGCGCGGCGCGCGGCCGAGGCAGCAGCGTGCAGGTCGCGCAGCCCCAGCGCGTCGGCCAGATCGCGAAGGAGATCTGGGACGTGCTGCAGTCCTACCCGCAGGGGCGGCACCTCTTCAACTGGGGCACCGGCGGCACGTACGAGTCCTCGAAGTCGCGGATGTCGGTGGGGACGCTGCCGATCCGCAACTACACCACGAACTTCTACCCCGAGTCCGATCTGATGACCAACGAGCACACTCGCGCCACGTGGTCGGCGAAGATGAACCCGTGCTGGGCCTGCATCCAGCACCACTGCCACATGATCACGTTCACCGACGGTCCCTACAAAGGCCAGACCGTGGAGGAGCCCGAGTACGAGATGTACGCGGCGTGGGGCCCGCTCGTCGGCAACGGCGACCCGGCGGAGACGCTGATCCTCGCGAACCTCAACACCCGCCTCGGACTGGAGAGCAACGAGGCCGGCTTCCTCCTCTCGATGGTGATCGAGCTCTACGAGAAGGGCGAGCTCTCGCCGGAGGACACGGGTGGCCTGGAGCTGAAGTGGGGCAACACCGCCGCTATGCGCACGCTGCTGGAGCGCATCGCGATGCGGGACGGCCACTTCGCGAACGTGCTCGCCGAGGGCACGATGCGCGCGGCCGAGGCGCTGGGCCCGTCCGCTATGCAGGCCGGCATCTACGCGAAGAAGGGCCACTCGCCGCGCGGCCACGACCACCGCGCGATGTGGCGCGAGATGTTCGACACCGCGACGGCAGACATCGCGACGTACCAGTCCGGGTACATGGGGCCCGCGGACCCGGCGTCGGGCATCCCCGGCATCACCGATGCATTCTCGCCGGAGCAGGTGTCCACCAACGTGGCGAAGGCGACCGGGCGGCGGCAGTTCGAGGACACCCTGGGCACCTGCGTCTTCTGCACCCGCGTGCCCCTGCAGCACATCGTCGACCAGCTGAACGCCGTGACGGGGTGGGACTTCACGCTGGAGGAGGCGCAGCAGGTCGGCTTCCGCGCGGCGAACGTGATGCGCGTGTTCAACGTGCTGCACGGCATCACCCCGGCGTCCGAGCAGCCCTCGACGCGGTGGAGCACCGCGCCGATCGACGGCCCCGCCGAGGGGAAGTCCGTGCGGCCGCACTGGGAGGCCATGCTCGACAACTACTACGAGCTGATGGGGCGCGACCGGGAGAGCGGCCGTCCCCTGCCGGGGACGTTGCAGGCGCTCGGCCTCGATGACCTGGTGCCGGCGATCTGGAAGCAGTCGTAGCAGGTTCAGACAGCGGGTTCCGAGACAGAGGGCGTCCCGCAACGAGCAGCCCGCCCTTCGGCGGGCTGCTCGGTCGCTCCGTACTGGATGGTGACGGGGCTCAGGGCGCCTCGATCTGCATCAGCAGGTCGCCGCCGTTCACCTGCCGCGTCTCCGAGATGACGATGCGCTTCACGATGCCCGCGATCGGAGCAGTGATCGCGGCCTCCATCTTCATCGCCTCGATGGTCGCGACCGTCTGGCCCGCGGTGACGGCGTCGCCCACCTGCACCTGGATGGTGACGAAGCCCGAGAACGGCGCGGCCACCTGGCCCGGGCGGGCGGGGTCGGCCTTCTCGGCGCCGAGCACCCGCGTCACGATGTGGCGGTCAGTGACGTACACCGGCCGCAGCTGGCCGTTGAGCGTCGTCATCACCGTGCGAATGCCGCGCTCGTCGGCCTCCCCGATCGCCTCGAGGCCCACGTAGAGGATGACGCCCTTCGCCACCTCCACCTGGTGCTCCTTGCCGCGCTCCAGGCCGTACAGGTACTCCACCGTGTCGACCACGGACAGATCCCCGTAGCGATCGGTGACGCGCTGGAAGTCCTCCAGGGCATCCGGGAAGAGCAGCCGGTTGAGCGCGTGGCGCCGCGACGCCGCGTCGCCGTTCAGCGCCTCGCGGTCTTCGCCGCTGATCGGCTTGACGCCGATGTCGACCTTGCGGCCCTCGAGGATCTTGCTGCGGAAGGGCTCCGGCCATCCTCCCGGGAGGTCTCCCAACTCGCCGGCCATGAACCCGATGACTGAGTCCGGGATGTCGTAGCGCTCCGGGTGCTCCTCGAAGTAGACGGGGTCGGCGTTGACGGCCGCGAGGTACATCGCGAGGTCGCCCACGGCCTTCGACGACGGCGTTACCTTCGGCGGGCGGCCCAGGATCTGGTTCGCGGTGGCGTACCAGTCCTCGACCTTCTCGAACTGCTCGCCCAGGCCGAGGCTGATCGCCTGCTGGCGGAGGTTGGAGAGCTGGCCGCCGGGGATCTCGTGCCGGTAGACGCGGCCGGTGGGCGCCGGCAGTCCCGACTCGAACGGCCGGTACACGTGGCGCACGGCCTCCCAGTACGGCTCGAGGTCGCTGACGGCCTGCAGCGAAATGCCGGTGTCGCGCGGGGTGTGCGCCAGCGCCGCGACCAGCGCGGAGGCAGGCGGCTGGCTCGTGGTCCCGGCCATCGGCGCGCTCGCCACGTCCACGGCGTCGACGCCCGCTCGGCTCGCGTACAGCAGCGCGGCGAGCTGCCCGCCCGGCGTGTCGTGGGTGTGCAGGTGCACCGGCAGGTCGAAGCGCTCGCGCAGGGCGGTCACCAGGGTCTCGGCCGCGGTCGGACGCAGCAGCCCGGCCATGTCCTTGATGGCGAGGATGTGGGCGCCCGCCTGGACGATCTGCTCGGCGAGCTTCAGGTAGTAGTCGAGGGTGTAGAGCGTCTCCGCGGGGTCCAGGAGGTCGCCCGTGTAGCACAGCGCCACCTCCGCGACGGCCGTCCCCGTGGCGAGCACGGACTCGATCGCCGGGCGCATCTGCGAGACGTCGTTCAGCGCATCGAAGATGCGGAAGATGTCGACGCCCGTGCTGGCCGCCTCGCGCACGAAGGCGTCCGTGACCTCGGTTGGGTAGGGCGTATAGCCCACGGTGTTGCGGCCGCGCAGCAGCATCTGGATGTTCACGTTGGGCAGCGCCTCGCGCAGCGCGGCCAGCCGCTGCCACGGATCCTCGCCCAGGAAGCGCAACGCCGCGTCATACGTCGCGCCGCCCCACGCCTCGATGGAGAGCAGCTCCGGCGTGGTCCTCGCGACGTACGGCGCGACCGCGATCAGGTCGCGCGTGCGCACGCGCGTCGCCAGCAGCGACTGGTGGGCATCGCGAAACGTCGTCTCGGTGACGGCCAGCGCGGTCTGCTGACGAAGCGCGCGCGCGAATCCCGCGGGGCCGAGCGCCAGCAGCCGATCGCGCGAGCCCGGGGGGACCGGGCCGTCCAGGTTGATACGCGGGAGCTTCTCCGCGGGGCTGATGATCTTGCCACGGCTGCCGTACGGCTGGTTCACGGTAACGTCCGCGAGCCACGCCACGATCCGCGAACCGCGGTCCCGCGCGGGGTTCGCGCGCAACAGGTCCGGGCGCTCATCGATGAATGCGGTGGTGAGCGCGCCGCGCAGGAACGCCGGATCCGTCAGCACGGCCTGCAGGAACGGGATGTTGGTGGAGACGCCGCGGATGCGGAACTCGGCCAGCGACCGCCGCGCACGGCTCACCGCCTGTGGGAAGTCCCTGCCGCGGCAGGTGAGCTTCACCAGCATCGAGTCGAAGTACGGCCCGATCTCCGTGCCGAGGTTGATCGTGCCGCCGTCCAGGCGCACGCCGGCGCCACCGGGGGAGTGGTACTGCGTGATCCGGCCGATGTCCGGGCGGAAGTTGGCCTGCGGATCCTCGGTGGTGACGCGGCACTGCAGCGCGGCGCCCCGCACGCGCAGGTCCGCCTGGCGGATGCCGAGGTCTTCGAGGCGCTCGCCGGCGGCGATGCGGATCTGCGCCTGCACCAGGTCGACGTCCGTCACCTCCTCGGTGACGGTGTGCTCCACCTGGATGCGCGGGTTCATCTCGATGAACACGTGCTGCCCGGCGTGATTGCTGACGGTGTCGACCAGGAACTCCACGGTCCCGGCGTTCACGTACCCGATCGCGCGTGCGAAGGCGACCGCGTCCCGGAAGAGCGCCTCGCGGATGCGGGAGTCGAGGTTCGGCGCGGGGGCGATCTCGATCACCTTCTGGTGCCGCCGCTGCAGCGAGCAGTCGCGCTCGAAGAGGTGCACGACGTCGCCGTGCGCGTCGGCGAGGATCTGCACCTCGATGTGGCGCGGGTTCAGGAACGCCTGCTCCAGGAACATGGTGGCGTCGCCGAAGGCAGTCTCCGCCTCACGCATCGCCTCCTCGAGGGCCGCGGGCAGTTGCTCGCGCCTGTCGACGCGGCGCATCCCGCGCCCGCCGCCCCCGGCCACGGCCTTCGCGAAGATCGGGAAGCCGACCTCGTCCGCGCCGCGCAGCAGCTCGGCGACATCCCGGGATGCGGGGGTGGACTTGAGCACGGGCACGCCCGCGGCGACCGCGTGCTCCTTCGCCGTGACCTTGTTCCCCGCCATCGTCAGCACGCTCGCCGGCGGGCCGATGAAGGTGATCCCGGCTTCCTGGCACGCCTCGGCGAGCGCGGGGTTCTCCGAGAGGAACCCGTAGCCAGGATATATCGCGTCCGCGCCGGACACCTTCGCGACGCGGATGATCTCCGCGATGTCGAGGTAAGCCCGCACCGGGTGGCCGGGGACGCCGATCTGGTACGCCTCGTCCGCCGTCATGCGGTGGGTGGAGGAGCGATCCTCGTACGGGAAGATGGCGACGGTGCGCACACCCAGCTCGTGCGCCGCGCGGAACGCTCGGATCGCGATCTCGCCGCGGTTGGCCACGAGGATCTTCTGAAACACGTGTTCGCCCCCTCCCCAGAGGTCACATCATTCTACCGGTGAAATCCCGTTGAGCCTCCGGCCGGCTCGAGGATGGCGGCCGTGCGACCGGAGTGCGACGGGAGCGGTCAGCGCGTGGCCCGGGACCGGTGCGGTCGTCTCGTGCGAGGGGGCGGTGCGGGCGTGCCCGTCACGCCCGGCTCGGCGACGGCACTGGCCTCCAGTGCAGCCTACGGACCAGTGCGCCGCCCCGCCGCGAGCGTGATCACGAGCGGCCGCACCACGCAGCCGCCGGGCTCCGCGGCCACCATCGCGCGCAGGTCCGCGATCAGGCCCGCGCGCGGCCCGGGCTCCATGTTCTGCGCGTCCGAGTACGACATCACCAGGTCGGCGTACTCGTCGGCGTCGTACCGCTGGTCCCAGCGGTAGCGCCACAGGCGAACGTCCTCGAAGAGCCCGCTCTCGCACATCTCGTCGAAGATCGGCGGGACCAGGTCCAGCGGCAGGCCCTGGCCCATCGGCTCGCCCGGGCGGTACTTCAGGTAGATCGGGTGCGAGCGTTCGAAGAAGCCGCGGTCCGCCTCGCTGCGCACCTGGTTCGTGTCCACGACGGCGAGCACACCGCCGGGCACCAGCAGCGCGTGCGGCCGCCGCATGCGCTCCGCGCGGTCCACCCAGTGGTACGCGGTGGCCGCGAACACCGCGTCCCAGCGGCCGGGCTCCAGCGGCGCGTCCTCGAAGGCGCCGGTGAGCACGCGCAGGCCGGATCGGCCCGCGTACTTCGCGGCCAGGTATTCCGCCATGTTCGGCCCGAGCTCTACGGCGGTCACGAGCGCCCCGCGTTCCAGGAGCGCGTGCGTCGCCTGCCCGGTCCCCGGACCGACCTCGATGATCGCGGGTTGCGGACGGGCGGCGCGCTCGTTCAGGTACGCGAACAGGTCGTCGAACAGCGCCGGAGGGTACTCCGGGCGGGCACGGTCGTAGATGGCGGGAACGTCGTCGAACGAACTGCGGCGGTCCGGCTGCTGCATGGCGAGCACCCTCCTTCGGAGTCGCTCCTCGGGCGTGACGGGGGCCGCCTCGGCGCGGCCCGGGGCAGGATACTCGTTCGCTCGCGAGAATGTGGACAGCCGATCCGCGCAGGTCTATGGTTCCGGCGATAATTTCTGTAATCACCCCGGGTTCAGCGTGCGAGGAGACCGGCATGACCACAGGATCGCGGAGTCTTCCGACCGAGGCGGAGCTGCTCGGGTTCTTCAAGTCGCTCAGCAACTGGGGTCGCTGGGGCGCGGACGACGAGCGCGGGACATTGAACCTGATCACGCCCGAGAAGGTGCGCCAGGCGGCCTCGCTGGTGCGCGAGGGGTACACGGTCTCCTGCGAGCGCCCGATCACCTATGAAATGGGCCCCGGCTCCAGCCTGGTGCTGCACTACATGACCGGCACCGGCGAGGCGCAGGTGCAGGGGGCCACGCACGTGGCCGGCGGCTCCGGCGACTTCTTCGGCATCGCCCCGCACGGGTACACGATCACGCACATGGACGCCCTGAGCCATATGTTCTGGGAGGGCTACATGTACAACGGGAAGCCCGCCAACCTCGTCACCGCGCGCGGCGCGGGCGCCGGGTCGATCGAGGTGCCCGCGGAGCGCGGCGTGGTCAGCCGGGGCGTGCTCCTCGACATCGCTCGACTGAAGGGCGTGAAGTGGCTGGAGAACGGCACTCCCGTGCTGCCCGAGGATCTGGAGGCGGCCGAGCGCGCGGAGGGCGTGCGCGTGGAGGAGGGCGACATCCTCTTCGTGCGCACCGGTCACTACCGCCATCGCCTGGAGGAGGGCGCGGAGGCGGTGCCCGCGACGAACCGCCCCGGCCTCCATGCCGCATGCATGCCGTGGCTCCACGAGCGCGGGGTCGCGGTGATCGGCGGCGAAGGGCCCGAGGTGACCCCGAGCGGCTACGACGTCGACCGGCTGCCCGTGCACCACATCGGGATCACGGCGATGGGCCTGTACCTCATCGACGCGGCGAACTTCGACGACCTCGCCAGGGCGTGCGAGGAGCGCAATCGCTGGGAGTACATGATGACGATCGCGCCGCTGAAGTTCTCGCTCGGCACCGGGTGCCCGGTGAACCCGATCGCGATCTTCTAGTACCCGGTACCGTCCGGGTGCTCCCGGCGCGCACCGAGCGGGCCCGCGGCGACGCGGGCCCTTCCTGTGCACATCGACCGGAGATTTGCACCGATTCTTCCGGCGCGGCTGTCGATCCGGCGGCACGTTGTTCGACGTGTATGCACGGAGCTGATTCGCTCCTCACCTGAGAATGGAACGACGAAAGAGGAACCCACCGATGCGATTCATGGTCATGGTCAAGGAGAACGACGAGTCTGAGGCCGGCGTGCTCCCGGACGCGCAGATCTTCGAGGAGATGAACCGGTTCAACGAGGAGATGGTGAAGGCGGGGGTGATGCTTGCCGGGGAGGGCCTGCACCCGAGCTCGAAGGGCGCGCGCATCCGCTTCGATGGCGACACCCGCACCGTCATCGACGGTCCGTTCGCGGAAACCAAGGAGCTTATCGCCGGCTTCTGGCTGATCCAGGTCAAGTCGCGCGAAGAGGCGATCGAGTGGGTCAAGCGCGCGCCGTTCGGTGGCGGCGTGGAACTGGAGATACGCCAGGTCTTCGAGACCGAGGACTTCGGCGATGCGCTCTCTCCCGAGGTGCGGGAGAGCGAGACGCGCCTGCGCGCCCAGGTGGAGGCGCAGCAGCGGCAGGGCCAGTAGTGCGCGGGCCCGCGGCGCGGGCAGGGGTGGACCGAGGCGGATGACGGCCGAGGATACGCACCGCGCGATCGACGCGGTCTGGCGCATGGAGTCCGCGCGCCTGATCGCGGGGATCGCGCGCATCGTCCGCGACGTCGGGCTCGCCGAGGACCTGGCGCAGGACGCGCTGGTCGCCGCGCTGGAGCAGTGGCCGGGGTCGGGCATCCCGCGCAACCCGGGGGCCTGGCTCATGGCCACGGCGAAGCACCGCGCGATCGACCTCGTCCGCCGGAACGTGCGCCTGGAGCAGCGCCGCGATGCGCTGGGGCGGGCGTTCGCCGAGCGCCAGGACCTCACGGCCGCGGACATCGAGGCGATCGAGAACCACGTGGGCGAGCACGACGTGGGCGACGACCTGCTGCGGCTGATCTTCACCGCCTGCCACCCCGTGCTGCGCCCCGAGGCGAGGGTCGCGCTCACGCTGCGCCTGCTGGGCGGGCTGACGACGGCGGAGATCGCCCGCGCGTTCCTCGTGCCGGAGCCCACCGTCGCCCAGCGCATGGTGCGCGCGAAGCGGACGCTGGCGGAGGCGGGCGTGCCGTACGAGGTGCCGGATCGCGGCGAGCTGGGGGCGCGCCTGGCCTCGGTGCTGGAGGTGATCTACCTCGTCTTCAACGAGGGGTACGCCGCCACGTCGGGAGACGACTGGATGCGTCCCGCGCTGTGCGAGGACGCGCTGCGCCTGGGCCGCATCCTCGCGGAGCTGATGCCGGGCGAGCCCGAGGTCCACGGCCTCGTGGCGCTGATGGAGATCCAGGCGTCGCGCATCCGCGCACGCACGGGGCCGTCCGGGGAGCCGATCCTGCTGCTCGACCAAAACCGGGCGCGCTGGGATCACCTGCTCATCGGCCGCGGGCTGGCCGCGCTCGCCCGCGCCGAGGCGCTGGGCGGGGCGCACGGGCCGTACGCGCTGCAGGCGGCGCTCGCGGCCTGCCACGCCCGGGCGCGCACCCCGGAGGACACCGACTGGGAGCGCATCGTCGCGCTGTATGACGCGCTGGCGGCGGTGGCGCCCTCGCCGGTGGTGGCGCTCAACCGCGCCGTCGCCGTGGGGATGGCGTTCGGGCCGGCCGCCGGCCTCGAGGCCGTGGATGCCCTCGCGGGGGAGCGGTCGCTGCGGTCGTACCACCTGCTGCCGGGCGTCCGCGGGGACCTGCTGGCGAAGCTCGGCCGCTTCGAGGACGCGCGTGCCGAGTTCGAACGGGCCGCATCCATGACCGGCAACGCGCGCGAGCGTGAGGTGCTGCTCGCCCGCGCCCGCGCGGGGGGCGCCGCCTGAGCCCTGCCCCGGCTCAGGCGCGGTGCGCTGCCGTCGCCGGGCCCGCGGTCTCCTCCGCGCGGGCGCGCCACTCCGACCGCAGCGCCTCGGGCGGGCGCTCCAGGAGCACGCCGATGAGTCCCGCTCCGACCACGCCGGCGGCCAGCAGCCAGCCGATGGTGTACGCCCCCGACCGGTCGATGGCGTAGCCGACGGTCAGCGGGCCCAGCGCGGAGCCGATGGTGCGCACGAAGGTCGCGATGCCGTTGATCGTCCCGAAGTGCATGGTGCCGTAGTTGTCCGCGATCATCGCGGTGCGCACAGGGACCGAGCCGCCGAAGCCCGGGCCGAGCAGCGCGAGCACGGCCACCGCCTCCCATGGCGTGCGCACCAGCGGCAATAGCGCGAGCCCGATCGCCGTCATCCCGACGCAGGTGGCGAGGATGAGTCGCGGGTTGAAGCGATCGGCAAGGAAGCCGAAGCCGATCCGCCCGGCGACGGATGACAGCGCATAGAACGTGACCGTGGATGCCGCGACCGTGGTGGGGAACCCGACCGACTCGAGGAACGGGATCTGCAGCACGGTCACCGTCGCGGTCCCGAACGACAGTCCCGCGAGCCCCACGGTGAGCATGACGAACGAGGGAGTGCGCACGGCCTGGCGGGCCGGGATCCCCCAGCGCACGGTCGGCTTCGCCGGTGCGCCGTCCGCGGACGCGCGGATGCCGTCCATGGGCTGGTGGTGATCGGGCGGGCGGAAGCGCGTGGTGGTGGCCGGCACGAGGCCGGCGACCAGGAGCACCAGGGCTTCCACGCGCAGCGCGCCGCGCCAGCCCATGCCCTCCACCAGCGCGGCGATCGGCACGACCATGACGCCCGCGAGGCCGCCGCCGATCGTCATCAGCGCCAGCGCGCACGCTCGACGCCGCTCGAACCACGTGGTCACGGCCGCCATGCCGACAGGCCCGCCCACGCTGCTCGCACCGACGGAGATCATCAGCATCACGCCGTAGAACTCCCAGATGTTCTGGATCAGCGACAGGCCGAACACCGCGCTGGAGACGATCAGCACACCCAGGGCGACCGTGCGCTGCGGGCCCCAGCGGTCGTTGATCATGCCGATGAACGGCGCGGCGACGCCGCTCGCCTCCTGCCGGATGGAGAACGCGAAGGCCGTGGCCGCCACGCTCCACGCGAACTCCTCGCGGAGGGGCAGGAAGATCGTGCCGAAGCCGTAGTTGATCGCGCCCGAGGTGAGCGTGATGTAGAAGGCGGAAGCCGCGACGATCAGCCAGCCCTCGTACACATTCGGAAAGAACCGGCGCACGCTGCCCCCTCACGGAGCAACGGCTCCGCACGCTCCGGCCACGGTGCGCGCGTCCGGCGTCGACCGCAAGTGGCGCGCGAGGAGGGGGCGCGCCGGGCAGGGACGCGGTGACGCGCGCGGAGACCGCGACCGGGCTCCCGAGGATGCTCAGGGCCAGCGAGCGAAGACCAGGCAGCGGAACTCAGCGAACGGGTTGCCCCGTGACGGGGGCGTCGAACCGCCTGAGCCGGTCGCGCTCGGCGAGCAACGCAGCGATGAAGCGCTCGCAGACGAGGCAGCGGCTCTCCGGTGGGCCGTCGAGCGCCTCCCCGGCCCGGCGCATGGCGTCCATGGCGTCCGGGGGCATCTCCACCTCCGGGGGCATCTCCGGGAGCACCGTGTCGCGCTCCGCCTCGGCGGCTCGCCGTTCCGTGCGCGCGGTCCTGAGGGTATCGAGCATGCGGTGTGCTCCGGGGCGAGGCCCAGCTCGTCCGGGGGGCGAACGCTGAACGTGCGGCCCCGGACACGGTCGGTATCGCTACAAACGTGCCAGGCCGGGTTCCGTTCGCCCGCCCGGGCTGCCACCTCGCGAATCCGCTCGCGCGCGGGTGGCCCGGCTCGCTACTCGTGCGCCTGGCGCGCCCGGGGTGGGTGCGCCTGTAAGAACTACCGCCCTCGGGCAGTCATTCCAGGTAGGGCCCTCCCTGTGGGAGGTGAATTGTGCTGGGAGGCATCATGCCAAACGTCGACAGTGAGCGGTTTGTCATCCAGATCAAGGGCGAGGGCGTCAACGTGGAGCGCGACGTGGACTTTGACACGGCGTGGCTCGTCATGACCCGCATCTTCAACCGCAATGAGGTCCCGGTGATGGAGACTCGACGGCCCACGCCGCCCGTGTCGTCCGCGCTGCCATCTCTTCGCGCGACCGTCAGCGGACCGGACACCCGGCCCGCCGCCGCCGCGTTCGAGACCCTCCGCGGGGAGGCAGGCGCGTAGCAGGGACTGCTCGCGCTCCGGCGACGCACGCTGTGTTCCGCCTCATATGAAATGCGACGCGTCACATACAGACGCGTACAGCATTTATACGAACGGGCGGCGTGTGAAGCCCCCCGTTCTGCGTTGGCGAGGGCGCCAGTCGTGGCGCGGGGGTGAGGGGAGCATCCCGATGTACTGGAAGCGAACGGGCCTCGTGAAGCCGCTGGCGCTCGCCTCGGCGGCCGGGCTGATCGCAGCAGCCACGATCACCGCGATCCCGCGGCCGGTCGAGGCCGGCCAGCCGCAGGCGGCCGTCACCGTGAGCGCGTGCGACGCCGGCGGCGGGGCGTTCCGCATCGATGTTGCCTGGGACAACGTGCGCGCCACCGGCGGGTACGTCACCGGGTACGACCCGCAGCCCGGCGCGCAGGTGCTGTTCGATTCCTTCGCGGTAAAGGGGACCCGGCACGGGTCCGCCTCGGTCACCGCGACGAGCGCGAGCGGGCTGTTGACCTGGGTAGACGTGTTCCTGGTCGCGGGGGACCGGCCCGCGTACGAGACGCAGCCGCTGCCCGTGTCGCCCGCGCCGTGCACGCCGTGATGCACGCCGCACGATGCGGGAGCCGAGTGAACCCCATGCCGTCGCCTCGCCGGCTTGAGCGGCGCGCGGATGCGCGTGATGCGCGTCGCGCTCGTGGTGCGCGGACGCGCTGAGGAGAATCAGGAAGTACCGATGCTTCAACGCACGCGTCTCGCCGAGCCGGCCGCGGACCGCCTGTTCCCGGGCGGCGATCACATCGAAGCCGGTGGGCACCTCAACGCCGGTGGGCGCCTCGACGCTGGCGGGTGGCCGGACTCGCTGCCCACCGAGCCACGCACCGTGGACGAGACCGGCCTCGCCGAGGACACCCTGCGCGGACTCGTGCTCAAGTACATCCTCGCAAGCGGGAGCGCGACACCGCGCGAGATCGCGGACGTGCTGTGCCTGTCCCCCCGCGTGATCGACGAGGTGATGGCCCCGCTGAAGCATGAGCGGCTGGTGCAGATCTCCGGCAGCGCGTCGCAGGGTGAGCAGTGGTTCAACTACCTGCTCACCGCCAGTGGGCGCGACCAGGCGGTCACCGCTGCGGAGCGCAACGGCTACGTGGGGCCGGCACCCGTATCGTGGGCGCAGTACGCGGCGCTGCTGGAGCGGCAGTCGGTGCACGCCATGCGCGTGCCGCGCCCGGCAGTGGCGCGGGCGCTCTCCGGACTCGTGCTGTCCAGCCCGCTGATCGACACGATTGGCGTCGCTGTGAACTCGAGCCACTCGATCCTGTTCTCGGGCGCGCCCGGGAACGGCAAGACCAGCATCACCCGCGCCATGCGCGACATGCTCGAGGGCCGCGTGCTCGTGCCGTACGCCGTCGAGGTGGGGCACCAGACGATCACGATCTTCGATCCGCGCGTGCACGAGCCGCTCACCGAGGATCTGCCCGCCTACGATCGTCGATACGTGGCGTGCCGCCGGCCCATCGTCACGCTCGGGGGCGAGCTGGTCCTGGAGGACCTGGAGCTGCAGTGGGATGAGGCGAACCGCTGCTACAACGCGCCGCCTCCGCTGAAGGCCAACGGAGGCATCCTCGTCGTCGATGACTTCGGACGGCAGCGCGTGCGACCCAGCGAGCTGCTCAACCGCTGGATCACACCGCTGGAGGCGGGGTGGGATCAGCTCCGCATGCGGACCGAAGGCACCATCCGCGTCCCCTTCGACGTGCTCGTGGTCTTCTCATCCAATCGCGCTCCCGCCGAGCTGGGAGACGAGGCATTCCTGAGGCGGATCCGCTACAAGATCCACGTCCCGGATCCCACGCGCGAGGAGTTCGTTGAGTTGATGCATCGCGCCTCGGCTGCGGTGGGGCTTGTCGACGACCCGGACGTGACCGTGGCGTTCATGCGCAGGGAGTACGAGGAGGCGGAGCGCGAATACCGCGGGTGCCACCCCACGGACATCATCCGCATCCTGCTGGACTGCGCGGCCTACCGCGGCGAGCGGGCTCGCCTGAGCGTGGAGGCCCTAGCCGAGGCCGCCAGCATCTACTTCGTCGCGCGGACGTCCCGTCCGGATCACGTGCTGCCCTGGCGGGAGGCGATGAGCTGAGCACGACGGCCGCGGGATCGATGGCCATCGGGCGTGCGGGACCGCCCGCGTCGCCACGCGACTGCGGCGAGGTCGGGCGGGGTGTGCGCGGAGTTGGGGGGCGGGGAGCGGGAAGGTCCGCCCCGGGGCGGACCTTCCTCTCTTCGACCCCTGTGATCACGATCACCCGCGCGGCCGCCGATGCTGCGTCCGGCGCGCCGGTCAGCATCGTGCCAGCGGGACGGCCTCGATCAGGGAGCGGCCACCGCCCAGTTCATCACAGTGATGCCCTTCGCCTCGCCTGCGGCGGAGTCACCGGCGTACCGGTACAGCGGCATCCCCTTGTAGGAGATCTGCTGCACCCCATCGGCGCGTGTGATCACACCGAGCTCGCCGGGCACGCCGTCCGCCTTGGCCGCGACGCCGTTGAACGCCTTGAGCGGCAGCCAGTTGGCCGCGCAGTTGCCCGTGCAGTTGCTCTTGCCAGAGGTGTCCTCGCTCGAGATATAGAGCGTCATCCCCTTCGGATCCACGAGCACGTCACCGATCGAGGCGACCTTCGCCACGCTCACGTTCGGTCCCGTCGGCGCGGTCTCCACGGTCGCCGTCGGTGCGGGCGGGATGTCGGCCTTCGTGGTCGAATCTCCGCCGCAGGCGACTGCAACCGTCGCCGCCATCGCCGTCAGCCCGAGGATCAGGGAGCGCAACCCGCGCCCCGAACGAACCAGTGTCATGTCTCTCCCCTCCGAGAACGTTCGTGGACAGCACCAGATAGTACGGAAGGCCCGGTGTCGCCAAATCTCACGTCCACCTCGCCTGTCCCGTCGCGCTGTGCGTGCGCTAGCGTGACAGCGCGCGGACCGGCAGCGTAACCTCCGCACATGTGGCTCCACTGGCGTATCAGCCTGCCTCGCGGGCGACGGTCGTTGCTCTTCGCGCTACTCGTCAGCATCGCCGTGTCGTGGGCGCTCGTCCCGCAGTCCGGACGAGCGCAGCGCCCGCCCGGGGCGCTGGGGATCTCGGAGGTCTCCTACCGCGTGGATGGCCACCTGCTGATCTCGCTCTTCGGTCCGCTGGGGAGCGCCATCGATGCCACCCAGCTCGCGGTATCCATCGACGGTCGTGAGGTCCCGGCGCCCGCGGTCTCCCGGCAGGTGCCCCCCGCCGCCTCGGTGCTGATCGCCGTCGACGCCAGCGACAGCATGCGGGGCGCGCCACTCATCGCGGCGAAGGACGCCGCGCGCGCGCTGGTCGACCGCCTGGGTCCCGCGGACCAGGTCGGGCTGATCACCTTCGCGGACAGCACGAAGGTCGTCGTGCCGCTCTCCACCGATCGCACGCGCCTCCGCACGGGGATCACGAACATCGCGGCCGGTGGCAATGCCGGACTCTACGACGCCGTGGCGCTCGGTGCGAACGCCCTCGGACCGGCATCGCCGGGACGGCACGTGCTGGTGGTGCTCTCGAATGCGCCGCTGCGCAAGGGCGAGGAGGTGGGCGGGGTCTCGAAGGTCACGCGCTCGCAAAGCCTCGATGCCGCGCGCAGGGCAGGCGCGCGGATCTTCGCGTTCGGGCTGGGCGCCGATCCGGACGCCGCCTATCTCTCCGAGCTGGCGATGGCGACCGGCGGCACCTACCAGGCGGTGGCGAACGTCCAGGCACTGGGCGGCGTGCTCACGGCGCTCGGTGATCGCCTGCACACGCTGTTCCTGGTGGACGCCTCGATCCCCGTGCTCGCGAACGGATCGCACGAGGTCTCCGTGCGCGTCTCCGTCGCCGGTGGCGTCGAGACTGCCGGGCTGTCGTTCGATGTCACGAACGACGGCCTGCTGAAGCCGCGCGCGATCCCGTCGGCCCGGCCTGATGGTCCGATCGTGATCACGCTCGATGGCCCGGCGCGCCCGGACACGCTGCAGCTGACCGCATCGCTGAGCGGCACCAGCGTGCCGTGGGGGCGTGATCGCAGCATCAGCATCGACCCGTGGGCGTTCCCGCCGGGCGTGACCGTGGTGACCGTCACCGCGATGGTCGACGGCCGGACCGCCGCGACCGAGACGCTGTCGATCGACGTTCCGCAGCTCGATTCCACGCTGTCGTCCCGCGTTGAGAACGGCCCGCCGAGGACCCTCGTGGTGAGCGGCCGTGTACAGGGCCGCGCCGCGACGATCGTGGTGACCGGCGACGGGCGCGAGCTCGCGCGGGGAAGCGCGCCGGAGCTCCGCATGCAGGATCCCCCGTCCGGCGGCCTGACGCTGGCGCTGCTCGATGCGAGCGGCGCGGTGATCCGCACGGAGAGCGCCGGCGTGTCGGCGGGGGTGAACCCGCTCGCGATCATCGCGCTCGTTGCGGCGCTGGTGGCCGCCGCGATCGCCACGGTCGGGTGGCAGACGCTGAGGCGGCGGCCGCCTCGAGTCGCAACGCCCGGGGTCGGGGAGCTGCAGCCGCGCGGCGTCCGGATGATCGGCGATCGCGTGAATCTCTGGACGCCCGGCAGCGCACTCGCGATCACCGTGGAGGGGCCACAGGGCGACCCGGAGAGCCACCCGGTGGGTGAGGGGCTGGTGCTGGGGAGCGAGCCGTCGTGTGACATCGTCGTCACCGGGCCGCAGATCGCGCCACGTCATGCCCGCGTCACGATCGCGCCGGACGGCAACCTGCGGGTGCAGCGTCTCACGAGCGATCCGGCGTCGCGCTCGGACGGCACCGCCGAGTGGACGATCCTCGCCCCGGGCGAGGCCATGCGCATCGGGGCGCACACGCTGCGGTTCGGCGCGAGTGAAGTCGCAGCGGCGCCTGGCGAGGCGTAGCCCGGACACGCTCCGCGCTTGCAGACTGGCGAGCGTGTTCAGCGCTCGATCGGGAAATCCAGGCGATCCCGCGCGATCGCGGCGGACAGGCGCCGCGCACGCCGGATCGCGTCATCGGGGAGCGTGCGCGCGGCGGTCGCATGGCCATCGCCCCCGTGATCGGGCGCCTGGAACATCTCGACCGACATCTGGAAGCTCCAGAACACCGCGCAGGCGGCGCCCCATGCGGTGCCGCGGATCCTCCACAGCCCGTCGTCCGCGTCGAAGATGAGGTCCTCCGGCCGCATCGCGGCGCGGAGCATGCGCCGGAACTGCCGTGTCCCGGAGATCTCGGCGACCACCCAGTCGCCGCTCATGACCGCGATCACGTTGCCCGTGGCCGGCCTCCGTCGACTGCTTGCCTAGCGTTCGAGCCAGATCGCGGCGGCCGCGCCCACGGCGATCGCCGGACCGTAAGCGATGGTGCGCGGGCCCGGACCTCGACCGGTCGCCATGGCCCACAACGCCAGGACACCGCCGGCGATAGACATCACCAGGAGCACGCCGGGCAACGCTGCCGCGCCCGTCGCCGCCCCCGCCACCGCCAGGAGCTTCACGTCGCCCATTCCGAACGCGCCGCGGGCCAGCACGACGAAGACCACCCCCGCCCCGAGCGCCACCGCGGCGCCGAGGAGCGATGCGCCGAGCGCGCCGCCGGCCGTGAGCAGGGCGAACGCCCCGCCGCCCGCCGTCAGCCAGTTGGGGATGCGCCGCGTCCGCCAGTCGATCCCCGCGGCGAGGGCGAAGATCACGAGCAGGGGCAGCCATCGCGCCGCGGGGAGCATGAACGCGACGGCAGCGCCGGCGGTGACCCCGGCGAGCACGCCCAGCGACACATTGCTGCGCCACGCGGGCGTATGCGCGCTGGTCTCGGCGATCGCCGTGCGCGGCTCGATGACGCGGATCACCCGATCGCCTCGATCACAACCACCTCGATCACAACCACCTCGATCCCGATTACCTCGATCACCCCGCGGTCCCGCCGGGGTCGACGACGAGCACGTCGCCGGTTCGCAGATCGCAGCGGGCGATCGCTCCCTGCCGCAGCTCCAGAGCGCTGTGCGCATGTCGCACCCAGGGCACGGCGCGCAGCGGCCGGAGCTCCGGACGCGTGGCGACGATGCGGCCCGCTCGATCGAGGAACACGACGTCGATCGGATAGCGCATCCCCACCGTGTGCACGCCGGAGCACGGCACGATCCACAGGCCGTCACCCGGCGCGGGCTCTGCGCTGCCCAGGAGGCCCTTCAGGCGCGACAGCATGTTGCCCGCGACGCGGAGCCGCGTCACCACCAGCACGTCCGTGCGCGAGCATCGCAGCACGGCGCGCGTGTCGCGTCGAGGTTCGCCTGCCGCCAGCGGACGGGGCTGCTCGCTCGTCATGTCACGCTCCTACTGGCCCAGCGCCCGGAGCAGGGAGAACACCGCGGGGCCCAGCACCACCACGAAGAGCGAGGGGAAGATGAAGAAGACGAGCGGGAAGAGCATCTTGAGCGGCGCCTTCATCGCTTGCTCCTCGGCGCGCTGGCGGCGCTGCGTCCGCAGGTGCAGCGACTGCGCGCGCAGGACCTGGGCAATGCCCATGCCCGTCATCTCCGCCTGCACGATCGCACTCACCAGCGAGCGGAGCGACGGGAGCTGCGTGCGATCGACGAGGCCCTGGAGCGCCCGCCGCCGGCCCATGCCGAGGCTCATCTCGGTCAATGCACGCCGGAGCTCTTGCACCAGCGGGCCGTCCTGCCCTTCCGCCACGCGCCCGAGCGCGCCCTCCAGGCTGAGACCGGCCTCCACCGACACGACGACGAGGTCGACCGCGTCCGGGAGGCTGCGCACCAGCGCCATCTGCCGCCGGGCGATCCGCCCCTTCAGCCAGATCGGCGGTGCGGCGACGCCCAGCGTCAGGCACGCGGCGAGCACTCCGAACGTCGCCAGCGACAGGTTGTGAGTGCGCAACACGACGACCAGCGGCCCGAGCGCCAGCGCAGCCGGCAGCAGGAGCACGAAGAGCGCGTAGGCATGCGGGGTGACCGGATCGCCGGCCACGATCAGCTGTCCCTCGAAGTACTGCGCCAGGCGCGTCGGGAGCAGGGCGCTGAACCGCTCCGCGGCGCCGCGCAGTAATGGCCTGACGAGGCGATCCCAGACCGTGCCCTGGTCGGCATCCGGGTCGAACGGCTCGCCGGAGCTCGCGATCTCCTGCAGGCGCGCGGCGCTTCGACCGGACTCGTGCACGAGCACGGCCCGGCCGCCGAAGAAGGCCGCCGCCGCTACCGAAAGCGCTGCGAATACTGTGAGCAACACCGCTGGCTCCGTCCGCTCTGTCCGCTCTGTCCGTTCTCGGCTAGTAGTCGACGAACGCGATCCGCCGCACGAGGTACAGTCCGATCACCTCGAGGACGACGGCCGCGATCAGCATGAGCCGGCCCACCGGCTCGGTGTACAGCGCCGCCATGTAGCCCTTCTGCATCATCGACATCACGATGGCGAGCACCACGGGCAGCGATCCCACGATCCACGAGGACATGCGGGCCTGCGCGGTCAGGGTGTGGATCTCGCCGCGGACCCGCGCACGGTCGCGGATCATCTCCACGATCCCGCCGAGCACTTCCGCGAGGTTCCCGCCGACGCGGCGCTGGATGAGCACAGCCGTCAGCACGAGCCCGAGATCCTCGTCCCCGGTGCGGTCCGCGAGGCGCTGGAGGGCCTCGTCGGTGCTCATGCCGAGGCTGGTCTCGCGCATCACCTGCCGGAGCTCGCCGGCCATGGGTTCGGGCTGCTCGCGCAGCGCCAGCTCCAGGCTCTGTACGAAGCTGAAGCCCGATCGGAGCGACGAGGCGAGCAGCTCCACGAGGTCCACGACCTGGCCGTTCAGGCGTGACGCCCGCTTGGAGGCGATGCGCTTGACGATGAGCACCGGCACCAGTGCGCCCGCGAGCCCGCCGAGCGGGAACGCGGTCGCCGAGAACAGGAAGGCCACGGAACCGCCGACCACTGCCAGCACCAGCATCACGCCGATGTAGTCGCGGACCTGCCAGGCAAGCCCTGAGCGCTGGAGATCCCGCTTGATCATCGATCCCAGCGGGAAGCGCACGAGCTGGCGGTCCAGGTTGCTCGGCCCGAGCCGCCGTCCGAGGGCCTCGAAGCCGGGCTCGAAGACGCTCTCGTGATCGGCGATCGATGTGAGGCGCGCGGCGGCGGTCGTTCGCCTGCGCTCCGCGGGCGCGAGGATGCTGAGCGCGCCGAAGAACCCGGCGGCGCCCACGGTCAGAGCGGCGATCACCGCCAGCATCATTCCGACCACCTCGTGCTGTGGAAGATGTCCTGCGGGAGGTGGATGCCGCGCTCCGCGAACCGGCCCAGGAAGTGCGGCTGCAGCCCGGTGGCCTGGAGCTCTCCCTGCACCCGGCCGTGGTCGTCCCGGCCTGTCGTCTGGAACAGGAACAGGTCCTGCATCGTGATCGCCTGTCCCTCCATCCCCGCGACCTCGGTGATGTGCGTCACCTTGCGGCTGCCATCGGACATCCTTGCGACCTGCACCAGCAGGTGGATCGCCGAGGCGACCTGCTCCCGAATCGCGCGATCCGGGAGGTCGAAGCCCGCCATCATCACCATGTTCTCCACGCGGCTCAGGGCATCGCGGGGGGTGTTGGCGTGCACCGTGCTGATCGATCCCTCGTGGCCGGTGTTCATCGCCTGCAGCATGTCGAACGCCTCGGCACCGCGGACCTCGCCGATGATGATCCGGTCGGGGCGCATGCGCAGCGCGTTTCGCACCAGGTCGCGCTGCGTGATCTGCCGCGATCCCTCGATCCCCGGCGGTTTCGCCTCGAGCGCGACGACGTGGATCTGCTGCAGCTGGAGCTCCAGGGGATCCTCGATCGTGACGATGCGCTCTCCATCGCTGATGAACGAGGACAGCACGTTCAGCAGCGTGGTCTTGCCGCTGCCGGTGCCTCCGGAGACGAGGATGTTGAGTCGCGCTCGGACGGCGCCCTGCAGGAACAGCGTGGCGTCGCTGGAGAGCGCCCTCAGCCGGACCAGGTCCTCGGCCCGCATGCGGTGCCGCGCGAACTTGCGGAGCGTCAGCTTCGCGCCGTGCGGCGAGGCCGGCGGGACGACGATGTTGACGCGCGATCCGTCGGGGAGGCGCGCATCCGCCATGGGCGAGCTCTCGTCCACGTGCCGGCCGATCGGCGCCACGATGCGCTCGATGATGCGCATCAGGTGAGCCTCATCGCGGAATGCGTACGTGCTCCGGAACAGCCGGCCGCCCACCTCGACGAAGATGCCGTCGGGGGCGTTCACCATGATCTCGGTGACGGAGTCGTCGCGGAGCAGCGGCTCCAGGATGCCGAGCCCCAGCACCTCATCCGCGATCTCGTTGACCAGGCGATCGCGGTACTCGGCGACGCCGCGCACGTCCTGCTGGCCGAGGAGCTCCGTGGCCACCTCGCGCACCAGCCGGCGAGCGCCCTCCGGGTCCAGCGACCCGGGGTCGACCTCCTCGATCAGCTGCTCGTGCACGGTCTCCTTCAGCCGCACGAGCGAGGGCGGCAGGGGCGGCGGCTCGGCCGCCCAGCGCATCAGCGGCCCCTCGCCGATCGGCGAGATGTCCCCGGCCGCGGCGAGGTTGACCGCCGCTTCCAGCGCGGACGTGCCCGGGGTGCCCGGGGTGCCCTGGGTGCCCGGCGCCGGGGCGGGCGGCTCGCTCCCGGGCGATCGGAAGCGGTGACGCAGCATTTCCGTGGCCACTGATGCCTCCAGTCCTACCAGAAGAAGCGCCGCTTCCGCGGCTCGGGCTCGGGCACCTCGCCGGTGCCGCTCAGGTACGTTGCCAGCGCGTCGACCCGCTGCGCCATGCGCGAGCGCGGGTTCGAGATCACGATGGGCTCGCCGTGCTGCGTGGACTGCGGCACCGCGCGGTCGTGCGGCAGCGTCCAGAAGACGTCGTACCCCACCGTGCGCGCCACGTCCGCATCGGACACGGAGTTCGCGTTGGTGGCGTGGTTGACGACCAGCTTGAGGCGATCGCCCTGGTATCCGGACCCGCGCAGCATCGAGATCGCGAGGCGTGCGTCCTTGATGCTCGAGAGGTCCGCGCTGGTGACGAGGAGCACGGTGGTCGCCTCGTCCAGGGCGGCGGCCACCTGCGGCACGAACGCGCCGGGGGTGTCCACGATCACGAAGTCATACGTGCGCACCAACTGGCGGATCAGCGTGGCGATCGCATCCGGGTCCGGCATCGTCCCGATGCGTTCCGCATGGCGGGTGCCGAGGACGTGCACGCCGGAGCTGTGCAGCGCCATGAAGTCCTGGAGCGGAGGCAGCTCGCCGTCGCGGTACGCGTCCAGCAGGTCGCGCATGGTGCGCTCCGGCTCGATGCCCATGATCACGGCGACGTCGCCGAAGTCCGCGTCGACATCCACGATCGCGACGCGCGCCTCGGTCCGGCGCTGGATCGAGATCGCCAGGTTGGTGGCGAGCGTCGTCTTGCCGATGCCCCCCTTCGGCCCGAAGACCGTGATCACCGTGCCGCCGGCGAGCGCCGAGGTGCGGATCGCGCCGTCATCGTCCAGCTGCAGCCCGTCGAGCGCCGACTGGATCGTCGAGTCGTACCGCGCCTTCGCCAGCGCGAGCACCTCGTCGATCGAGTTGGCCGTGGGCGGGCTCAGGACGAAGCCGCGCGCCCCGAAGAGCATCGCCTTGCGCGCGGTCTCCCCGTCATTGCGGCGCGAGATGACCACCGGCACGGCACGCGGGGCCGCCTGCTGCACGACTTCCAGAGTGCGGAACGCGAGTGCGAGCGGCTCCTCGATGTGCACGAGGACGATCTCGGGCTGGAGCTCGCCCGCGAGCCGCGCTGCCTCCACGCCGTAGTTGGCCTCCGCGGCCACGGCGTAGGGCAGCCCGGACACGAGCTGCCGGAGCAGCGCGCGATGATCCGGGTTCGCATCGACGAGCAGGAGTGACGGGTTTCGTGCCATGCATGCCCCCCTGGCTACGTTCGCTACCTGGACGCCGCTGCGGGACCGGTACCACCGTCGATGCGACGCCGGAGCGCGAATCGCAGCTTGCCCAGCTCGTCAACCTGCACCAGGCGCTGCGCCTCCTGGGTCGTCACGGCGAGGGTGATCGTGGAGTGCACGCCGTTCGGGTTCTCGCCGCCGGCCGCGGGCTTGCGGGTGGAGGCGGCAGGGTCGGCGGTGCCGTTCAGGGCGTTGGACACCGCGAGCACCAGGACGTCCTGCAGGACCACCTGCGCGCTGTCCTGCGCCTCCTTCGTCACGACGCCGAGGACATCCACGTGGTCACCCGGGGCGACGAAGCCTCCAGTGCTGATCACGTCGCTCACGCCGACCGCGATCGCAATGTGACCGTCCGGGATGATCGCGGCGAGGCGGCTGCCCGGCGCGGCGCTGCTCATGTCCGCGCGGCGGAGCGGCTGCCCGACGACCAGCGGCACCTGCGCGAACTGCCCCTGCACCTCGGCCGGATCCCGGAGAGAATCCTCGGGCGCCGTTCCCTTCATGAGCACTGCGGTGCGCACATCAGCGACGCCGAGCTTGTCGCCCACGGCGATCGGGCGCACGGGCACTACCACGCGCTCGGTCGCGTCGGCCTGTGGCGCCTGGCTCACGGTGTGACCGCGAAGGACGAGGAGCGTGAGCCCCCCGCCCACCACGGCGAAGATCAGCGATAGCAGCAGTGATCGTGTTCTCATGCCTCGTCCCTCGTCTGCATCACTCGATCATCCGGATCGCCCGCGTACCGAACCCGGGCTGGTACACGCCCCACCTGCCGCCGGGCACCACGGTGTCGATGAACTGGCCGATGACCGACCCGTTCTGGCCGCATTCCGTGATGAAGAAGACGACGAGTCCCTTGATCTGGATCAGGTTGTTTCCGACCGTCTGGATCACCGGGATGATCACCAGCCGCGGGCTGCTCCAGTCCAGCACGGTGTAGGTCACGCCGTCGGCGTTGGCCCGCAGCACGTCCGTGAAGGTCTGCGTGTTGCCGGTCAGGCGGCCGTTGCTGTTGTTGCTGCACCCAAGCGCGGACTCCGTGGGGCCCTGCTTGTTGCCGCTGACGGTGCCCTTGACCTGGCCGACCAGCACCTCGGTCTGCGAGCCGGTGATGATCAGGCCCTGGTACAGGTTGCCGGACGCGCTGCCGTTGTTGTCGATGTCGATCGGGCCGAAGTCGCCGGCGCTGCTCTGCTGGTTGCAGTCCGCGCCGTTGCCGTTCGAGCCCATCTTCAGGCAGTACGGGGCTGAGAAGTTGAAGGTCTGCTGGTGCAACCCCCACGGCATGACGCCGGTCATGCCCACCAGGGAGCCGAGCTGCGAGGCGCCGCGGCTGCTCACCGCGCCGCTGGTGATGCCCATGGCTCCGGCGAAGAAGAAGGGAACGGTGCGCTCGCTACGCACGGTGACCACGTCGAATCGCTGGCTCGACGTGCTGTACGTGACGTCCGAGGCGGAGATCGTGACCCCGTTCGCCGCGGCGAATTCGATCGCCGCGCTGGTCGCGCTGTTCAGGACGCTGGTGCTGGTGGTGGGCAGGTAGGAGGCGGCGGCCAGCGACGCGGCATCCACCGCGTTCTGCTGCTCGCGCCGGTCGAGGAAGACGTTCGCCACGTCCACGCTGAGCGACGAGATGCCGACGATCGGGAGCAGCGTCGCGGCAAACAGGACCGCGGCGGCTCCCGACTCCACGCGCAGGCGCCGGAGCCACGAGGCCGACAGGGAGAGTACGTGGCGGAAGAGCAGGGTAGGCATTATTCAAGCCTCATGCTCGTCTGGCTGTGCACGGTGACCTCGTCGGAGCCGAAGATCGAACTGATCAGCGGAACGACCAGTTGTGATCGGTAATCGACGTTCACCGTGACCGCGTCGCCCGCGACGTACGGACCGGTCGTCATCGACCAGCTCGATCGCGCGACGTCCAGCCCCGCCAGTGAGTTGGTGACGCCCGTCTGCACGAGCGTGCCGCACCCGGCCTGCCAGGTGCACTTCGCTGCGGCGACACGGGCACCCTCGCGCGAGGCTTCGGTGACCACGACCCATGCGTTCAGCAGCCGCCCCACCTCGAGCGCGCCAAAGACGAGCATCACGAGAACGGGCATGATGAGAGCGAGTTCCAGCACGGCCTGTCCCCGTTCGTTGGCGGGTTTGATGGTGGCGTTCGGAAGGTGCATAGCGCGCTCCCGTCGTCTTCAGGCCAGCTGGGTGGATCTAGAACTCCGCGATGACCTGCTCGAACAGGCCACTCAGTGCCGGGCCAAATGCGAGCACGGTTGCCGCGACCAGCACGAACACGCCCGCCAGGATCAGCCCGTACTCCGCCATCGTCTGGCCGTCTTCACGGCTGCCCGACGGCCACCGCCCGTCGACGCCTCGTTCGGCCGAGGTGGACGACGGGGTCTGTGCGCTTCCAGGAAGTTCAACCTGAGCCATCGCGGATCCCTTCCGGAGACGTGCCTGATCGGCGTGTTCGGTATCGCTGAAGCTGCTTGAGCTGAGCCTGCAGAGCGCCCGGGCGGCAAAATGGGCGCTCTGCAGGCTCCCGCGCAGCGATGGGCTTAGAACTGGCCCACGATGCTCTCGAACGTCGCGTTGATGGCGCCACCGAGGGCCCACACCGCGGCCATGACGATCACGGCCACGCCAGCCAGGATCAGCCCGTACTCGGCCATCGTCTGGCCGTCCTCGTCGTGAGTCGTGGTCCAGAGCATGCCCATGAGAGAGGTCAAAGCGGTCATCTGATGTCTCCTCTTCGGTCGGTCGGCTCCCGCCGTCGCCGGTGCGGGCCATGGGGCCCGATCTGTGGTGCTGCGCGGTTGAGGACCGCGTTCGATAGGTATGACGGCGGGAGGGGGCGGGTTCTTACACCTCTTGCGTGCCCTCTGACGTTCCGGGGGGAAAATCTTCGACATTTGTGGACGCCGAGCAGGGCGGGGTGGGCGAAGGATGCGCCTCCCGGTGGGCCGAACGGCGGCCGTCGAACATGAGTTCTGCGCGTGGCGGCTGGCGGCGGACACGGGGCGCCCGGCGTCTCGCCGCGATCCGCGGGCGTTCGCCGCCCCCGGGCTACGAGATGGAGACGCCCCGCCCGGAGCGCGAGGATTCGCGCACCGCGTCCAGCACCTGCTGGCAGCGCCAGCCGTCCTCGAACGACGGCGATGGCGAGGTGCCTTCGCGGATGCCGCGCTCGAACTCGCGAACGAGCAGCCGGAAGGCCATGAGGCGCTGGTCGCGCTCATCCTCGAACGGCCGGTAGCGCTCCGGCATGGCGAGCTCCGCAAACGCGCGCTCGCCCACCTTCGCGCCGCGGACTGTCCCGTCCGGCTCCGGGTTCGGCCCGCGCTGCTCCGCGATGAGGGATCCGTCCGTGCCGCTGATGAACGTTCGCCCGCCGAGTCCCGGCCCCACGGCGCTCGATGCGGTCATGGCGGCCACCACGCCCCGGTGGAACGTGAGCGAGAACTGGAACGTGTCCTCGGCGTCCGTCTGGACGATGGCGCCGGTGGCCGGGTCCGTGCGATCCGGACGCAGCGCGCGCGTCAGCCCGGTCACCTCGTGCACGTCGCCGAACCAGTGGCGCAGGCCATCGATGAAGTGCGATCCGAGCGCGCCGAGCATGCCGCCGCCGTCCGCCACGCCCGCACCGAGCGCCGGTGGCTGCGCGGGACGCCGACCGCCCATGAACAACTCCAGTTGCGCCACCTGCGGCGTCCCCACGTACCCCTCGTCCAGGAGCTGCCTGACGAAGGCGCGCTGCGGGGCGAAGCGGAACTCGTGCGCCACCATCGCCGTCAGCCGCGAGGCGGTCGCGGCGTCCAGCATCTGCCGCGCCTCGGTCGCGTTCCGCGCGAAGGGCTTCTCGCACAGGACGTGCTTCCCGGCCGCGAGCGCCGCCAGCACCATCTCGTGGTGCGCCGCGGGTGGCGTCGCGATCGCGACCGCGTCGATGTCCCGGCGGGCGATGAGCCCCGCGAAGTCGTTGGTGGCTTCCGCGATGCCGAGGGCGACCGCCTGCTCCTGCGCGCGCTCCAGGCGGCGGCTCCACACCACCGGGACCTCCCAGCCTTCGGAGAGGAATGCGGGCACGTGCACGGTCGCGCCGAACCCCAGACCCACCACGCCGACCCGCAATGCAGCCATCGCCGTCCACCCCTCGCGCCCCCGGGCCCAGATGCGGGGGCGATTGTAGGGGGCGCCGGGCGATCCGCGTTACCCGCGCCCCGAACCTCCGCTACGATGCGCTCCGGCCCGATGGCGCAACGCGACGCCGGTGCAACGGGGGACGAGCCAGCAGGCGCCGGACCAGCGGCGTGGGGGGAGCTCATGGACGTGTACACGGCGATCCGCACCCGGCGCGACATCGAGGCCTTCGCCGAGGCGTGTCCACCCCGCGAGGTCATCGAGCGCATCATCGAGGCTGCCGTCTGGGCGCCGAACCACCGCATGACGGAGCCCTGGCGCTTCCACGTGGTCGCCGGGGCGCGCCGCGAGGCGATGTGCGACGCGGTCGCCGCGTGGCTGAGCGCGAACGGCGGCACCGAGGGCGCCGAACGCTCGATGCGCGGGAAAATCATGCGTGCGCCGCTCACCATCATCGTGAGCCAGGCCGCGAGCGCCAGCGCCCCGGGTGGAGCGGGCAGCGCAGGCGGCGGTGTCGGCGCGGACGGCGACGCGACCCGTGAGCTGGAGGACTACGCGGCGTGCGCCGCCGCGATCCAGAATCTGCTCCTCGCTGCGCACGAGGAGGGCCTCATCGCGCACTTCAGCACCGACCGCATGATCGCGTACGACGGTACGCGGGCCTACCTCGGTCTGCGGCCCGGCGATCGCGTGGTCGCGATGGTCAACGTGGGCTATCTCCGCGAGGGCGTCGAGCGGAAGACGGGCGCGCGGAGCGCGCCGATCGTGACGTGGGACTGGCGGTAGCGGCGGGGCAGGGACGGCGCCCCCGAACGAAAGAGGGGCGGTAGCGAGCCGCTACCGCCCCTCCTGCTACGACCCGGCGAGGGCTACGCCTTGGCGTACTTGCCGGTGAGCTGCGGCGTGGTGCCCTCGATGCCCTTCTCCTGCAGCTCGAGGCGCGTCTCGCGACCCCAGGTGCGCTTCAGGTCATCCTTCACGTGGATCGTGAGCTTGCCCAGGCACTCAGTCTCCAGGGTGACCAGGTCGCCGTCCTGGAAGGCGTTCAGGCCACGGTGGTTGGTGCCCGTGGGAATGATGTCGCCCGCCTCCATGGGGTGAACGGAGGTCACGAACTCCACGCAGCGCGGGAGCTTGTGGGCCATGTCGTTGCTGTTGAAGTCCTGCTTCAGGACGCCGTTGACGTGGAGCTTGATCGCCAGGTTCTGCGGGTCCTTGATCTCGTCCTTGGTGGTGAGGAAGGGGCCGATCGGCGCGAACGTGTCGCGCGACTTCATCTTGAACCAGTCGCCGATGCCGCGGGCAGAGCCATCGATGAAGTTGATGTACCCGAAGACGTAGTCCTCCCACTGCGCCGCGGGGACGTTCGAGGCGTACTTGCTGATGACGATCGCGAACTCGGCCTCGCCCTCGAAGATCGTCGCGGGGACGTCCGGCAGGACCATCGTGTCGCCGTCGCCGATGATGCCGAGCGGCGACTTGCCGAAGGCGTTGATCGGCGCGGGCTCGGACCGGGTGCCGTTCTCCATGTAGTTCACCGCCATGCAGGCGATGTTCGTGGGCTTCGGCAGCGGCGGGCGGATGCGGACGCTGGACAGCGGCACGCCGCTGCCGCTGGCCACTGCAGCCTCGAGCTTCGGCCTGTACTCGTCCCACTTCTCGATCACGCCGCGGATGATGTCCTGCGGCTGTGCGTGGGGGATCCCCGCGACCTGCGCCGAGAGGTCGACGACGGTGTCGTTGCCCTTCAACGCGCCGAACTTGAAGTCGTCGAAAAACAGCAGCTTCATTCCATGCTCCTCGCTAGTCCGGCTCGAGAACGATGCCCAGACGCTCTTTGTATTCCGGGTCGTAGACCCGGATGCGGCGGACGCCCAGCAGGGCGTCGATCGGCAGGCCGCTCATCTCCTCCACCAGCGGCTCACGCTTGCCCGTGATCTCCCGCTCCACCAGTTCCTCGAACTCCACGGCCGAGTGGCCGAGCAGCTCCTTGAACACGTACTCGTTCGCCTCGCCCAGCGGCGGGGCACCGCCGCGCACCTTGAGCTCCGTGTCGCTCAGCCGGAACGCGCGACCGATGATCGGCCGTCGCCCGACGCCCGTGCCCGGCGCGTGATCCACCCACTCGTACAATCCGCGCAGCTTGAGCTGCGGATCCAAGAACAGGTCGCGGGCGTCGTTGCAGGGGCCCGCGGCTATGCCGGCGGCGCGGATGGCGTCCACCGCGCCTTCCCGCGTCTGCGTCGCCGCCCATGCCCCGATCACCCCGTCCACCTCGTCGTGGCGCACGCGCGCCTCGGCCAGCGTCGCCGGCGGGGTGCTGCTTCCCCACGCGGTGGGGCCGAGGACACCGCAGAGCGCGGCCCACTCCGCGTCCGTCTGCGCGGCCAGAGTCATCCACGCGTCGTCGCCCTGCGTCTGGTATGCGCCCTGCACGTTCTGGATGTGGTCCCGGTTGCCGATGCGCTCGCCCTTGCGGCCGTTGGCGATGAAGTCGAGCATCGCTTCGCCCTGCATCGCGACGTTCGCGGAGTACATGCCGAGGTCGATCCACTGGCCCTCGCCGGTCAGCGCCCGGCGGCGAAGCGCGGACATCACGCAGAACAGGCCGTGCCACATGGCGACGAAGTCCGGGTAGGACTGGCCGATGGTCCACGGGCGGCCGCCGGCATACCCGGAGAAGTTCGGGATGCCCACGGTCGCCTCGAGCGCGGTGCCCTGGACGGGGTAGCTCTCCCACGGCCCGGCGTGTCCGTAGCCGGTGTTCGACACCATGATGATCCCCGGCCGGAGCTCGTTCAGGTGCTCGAAGTCCAGGTCCCAGTTCCGCATCACCCGCGCGGTGTAGTTCTCGATCACGATGTCGGAGATCTTCACCAGCTCGCGGAAGATGTCACGGCCCCGCGGGTCCGAGAGGTTGAGGGTGATCGACCGCTTGCCGCGGTTGAGGACGGAGAACGTCCCCACCGAGTTCCACGGCTCGGATCCGCCCATCGTGTCCGGCCAGACGCCCATCTCGCGGCTGGAGTCCAGTCGCTGGAGCGCCTCGATCTTGATCACCTCGGCGCCGAGGTCCGTCAGCACGCCCGCCGCGTACGGCATGGCCCAGACGGAGCTCAGATCCAGGACGCGGATGCCATCAAGGGGCAGGCTGTTCTCTGTGGTCACGGGCGGCCTCAAATCACCTTCTGCGCGCGCAGCGCGTCGCGCTCCGCCTGGCCGATGCCGAGCTCAGACTCGAGTACCTCGTCGGTATCCTCGCCGAGGAGCGGGGCGTGGCGCCGGATCCGCCACGTGGTGCCGGGGAGCCGCACGGGGGCGCCGGGGTACTTCATCGGGCCGGTGGCCGGGTGCTCCACGTCCACCCAGTAGCCGCGGGCATTGAGGTGCGGGCAGCTCACCAGGTCCGAGGGGTCCTGCACGATGCCGAGCAGGACGCGGTGCGCCGCACCATCGTCCAGCAGGTCGCGCTTGGTGCGCGTGGAGAGCGCCTTCTTGAGGATCTCGTAGAGCTCCTCGCCGTTCAGCATCCGGCCGTCGTTGGTGTGGAAGCGGTCGTCGTCCAGCTCGGGCGCCCGCAGGAAATCGACGACGTTCTGCCATGGCTGCGTGTTGCGGTGCTGGACGATCACGTAGCCGTCCGCGCAGGGCATGATGTCGCTGAGCCCGTTGCCCGTGCCGTCGCCGGCGGAGGTGCGCCGGCCCTGGATGCCGCCCATCCACGCGTAGTACGGCTCGTTCAGCACCAGCGTGCCGGCGACCGTGTCGCGGATGGCGATGTCCACGTGCTGCCCGGCGCGGCCCTGGACCTGCCAGAACAGCATCATCGCCGTCACCCACGCGGCGTTGGCCCCGGTGTCGTACTGGGCCTGCGAGAGGCCGTGCTTCAGCGGCGAGCGGTCCTCGCGGCCGCTGATCGTCATGACCCCGCTCATCGCGTATTCGATGAGCTCGGTCGCCCTCAGGTCGCGATACGGCCCCGTCTGCCCGAAGTTCGAGATCGAGGTGAGGATGAGGCTCGGCTTGAGGGCGTGCAGTGTCTCCCAGCCGATCCCCAGCGAGTCCATGACGCCCGGCCGGAAGTTCTCCACGACCACGTCCGCCTGCTGCGCGAGGTCGAGGAAGATCTGGCGTCCACGCTCGGTCTTCAGGTCCAGCGTGACGCTGCGCTTGCTGGTGTTCAGGTAGAGGAAGTGAAGGCTCCCCTCCTGGTCCGGCTGGTCGTGGTAGTACGGCGGGAAGTGCCGGGAGGGGTCACCGGTGCCCGGCTGTTCGATCTTGATGACGTCGGCGCCGTAGTCCGCCATCAGCTTCGTGCAGTACGGCCCGGCGATGTGCCGGGTGAGGTCCAGCACCCGGACCCCGGCGAGGATCCCGGGGGGCTGGGTTGCCGTCGGGTTGTTCGCGGACGTCATCCACCACGCTCCACTGTCAGGGCCAATCAGCGGGAACTCACCCCGAAGGGTGAGTTCCCGGATGATGCACTTGTTTTGCTTAGTTTGCTATGCCAGCCAGTAGAAGGCGTTCTTGTATTCGAACTGGTGGTTGAACGCCTGCTGGCCGTTGTAGTTCTGGACGGCCGGGTCCCAGAGCTTCGGAGCGACGCCCATGGGGCTGTAGATCGAGAACACCTCGCTGATCGATCGCGCCTGGACCGCCTCGGCGATCGGCTTGGCGTCGGCGATGCTCTTGGCGCCCCAGAAGTCGGCGAGCATCTTCTGCGTGGTGGCGTCTTCGATGAACGAGTGGTTGCGCGCGGAGCCCTTGCGCAGCCGGTCGCACAGCATCGGCGACGGCCGGTCGATGCTGGCATCCGGGCCGAACATCAGGCCGGTGTACTTGCCGATGAACGCGGTGCCGAGCCAGTTGTTGTACTCGTACACCTTCGGCGTGACCTTCATGCCGATCTTCGAGAACGAGTCCAGCAGGAACTGGGACCAACCCGCGTAGTCCGGGCTGTACGGGTAGTAGTGCATGAGGATCTCGCCGGGCTGCTTGAAGCCAGAGGCGTCCAGCAGCTTCTTCGCCTCGGCCACGTCGTACTTGACGAGCTTGGCCGTCTCGGCCGGCAGCTTCGCCGGGTCGAGCTTCCACGTGGGGTAGCCCCACGAGATGGGGCCGGACTCCATCTTGTACGGGACCTGGAAGGTCTTGCCCCAGCCGTCACGGTCGATCGCCATGGACATCGCGCGCCGGATGCGCACGTCGTCGAACGGCTTGTTGTCGATCTGCTTGATCGAGATGGACGTGCCGCCCGACGACGGGTACGCGTCCTCAATGACCTTCGCGTCCGGTCGGCTCTTCTTCGCCGTTTCCAGCTGGCCGGCCGCCGGGGCGAAGAACATCACGTTCTTCGCCACGAACGCGGTCAATCGTGGCGCGCCGGTCGCGACAATCGCGACGTTGAAGTTGTCGGCGTAGGGGACGCCGAAGACCTTCCGGTAGGCCTCGTTCGGCTTCATCTTCACGAGCGACCCGGCGCGATACTCCTCCAGCAGCCATGGGCCACCGCCGCGCACCTTTGCCGGGTCCTTCATCGTCCCGCCGGCCCACTCGTAGATGCCCTTTGGCACGATCATCGTGTTCAACGAGTCGATGTCGCTGGGGAAGAACAGGTTGGGCTGCTTCAGCTTGATCTGGAACTGCCCGTCGTCCACGGCCGTCGTGGAGGCGATGTTGCCGAACACATACTCCTGCACCTGCGCGGTGGGAGACATGCAGGCGTCGAAGGCGTACTTCACGTCCTGCGCCGTGATCGGGCGGCCCTTCATGGGCTCCTGGTCGGGCCAGTTGATGCCCTTGCGGAGCGTGAAGTTGTAGGTCAGCGGGTCAGGAGACTCCCACTTCTCGGCGAGCTCCCCGATGAGGGTGTCATCGCCGGCCTTGAAGTTCTTGCGGTAGTCGTGCCGGATCAGCTTGATGTGCAGTGGCTCGAGGTTCTGGGTGGTCTGCTGCGCGGACGTGGTGTGCGAGTCCCAGCCCGTGGTCGGGTCGATGCCGACATCGACGAGCGTGCCGCCTCGCTTGCCTTCCGGGACCTGGAACACGCCCAGTGATGGGCCGGATGACGCCGAGGCGGCGCCACCAGCGGCGCCGCCGCCAGCGGCGGGCGTGCTCGGTGCGTTCGACTTGCACCCTGCGAGGAAGGCCGCGGCGCCCACCCCCGTGACCGCGGCCGAGCGCAGGAACGTCCGCCGGCCCAGCCCCGGCCCGGCGATTTTGCGCTGCCAGTAACTCGAATCGCTCATACTCGGACTTCCCTCCAGGCGGATCCCCTGGCACGCCAGGCTGGCGTGCTTATCGCGCTTCGTGTGCTCATCACGTGTGAACGTGCGGCATCACGTGCGGGTTATAGCGCCGGCAGGGGGGTCATTACAGCCACGATGTCCCGGTTGTTGGGGGACTTTCGTCCCGGAGCGTAGGCACATCGCGCAACCCTCGTCCCGCGGATAGATGGGATCGCACTGGTCGTTTGGAGGGGACGCACCTTGTGTCCGCGTACGGCCTGGCGTACTGCTCGGAGCAGGCCTCGCATCACACACGTTGCAGGCAGTCCGAAGCACGCGTTCAGCACGGCGGCGCCGGCCGCAGGATCAGGAATGGCCCATGTTGTATGAGTCCGAAAGCGGAGACATCTCGATGGCCGTGGTCGGCGACGCGATGGTCACGCGACGGATGCGCAGCTTCCGCGAGCCCGATTACCTGGGGCTGGTGGAACTCCTGCGCGGCGCAGACGTGAGCATCGCCAACCTCGAGATGCTCTTCCACGATTTCGAGACGTCATGGAACTGGTCCGGCGCCACCTACACGCGATCCGATCCCAAGAACCTCGCCGAGTTGAAGTGGATGGGGATCGACGCGGTCGGCACTGCGAACAACCACTCCTTCGACTTCTCGGAGGGCGGCTACCTCACCACGCTCAAGCACCTGGAGGACATGGACATCCCGTACGCGGGCGGTGGGCGTGACATCGATCACGCGCGCGCCCCCGGGTACGTCGACTCGCCGAAGGGGCGCGTGGCGCTGATGTCCGCGTCCAGCAGCTTCTCCGAGATCTCGCGGGCGGGTCGCGGACGCCCGGACTTCCCCGGCCGTCCCGGCATCAACGCGCTGCGGCACCAGAAGCAGCACACTGTTCCCCGCGACATCCTCGACGCGCTGCACCGGGCGAACCGCGAGCTGGGCTACGACGAGGCCGCCGAGGCCTCGGAGCAGTTCGGCTTCTCCGGGCGCGTCGCGCCGGTGGATAAGAGCGTGGCCGCGAAGTTCATGGAGAACGAGTTCCACCTGGGCGACGGGTTCAAGATCAGCACCAGCGTGAACCGGGACGACCTGGCCGGGATTGGCAACTGGATCCGCGGCGCCCGCAAGCAGGCGGACTGGCTGGTCTACAGCGTCCACTGCCACGACAGCGGCACCACCGGGGAACGCCACGGCGGCCCGCGCACCGCGCCGCCGGACTACCTGGTGGAGTTCTCCCGCTGGGCCGTGGACCAGGGGTGCCACGTGGTGGCGAACCACGGGCCCCACCTGCTGCGCGGCATCGAGATCTACAACGGCGCGCCGATCTTCTACAGCCTGGGCAACTTCGTCTTCGAGAACGAGACGGTCGACTGGGTGCCGGACGAAGGCTACCGCCGCTTCGGCCTGGATCACTCGCACACGCCGGGCGACTTCTTCGAGGCGCGCTCTGACTCGGACGGTCGAGGCTTCCCCGCGGACCCGGTCTTCTGGCAGAGCGTGGTGGGCGTCTGTCACTTCAAGGCAAAGCGGTTGACCGAGGTCACACTGCATCCGATCGACCTCGGCTTCGGTCGGCCGATTCCCCAGCGCGGGCGCCCATTGCTGGCGCGCGGGCCGGTCGCGCAGGAGATCCTGCGGTGGTTGCAGAAGGTGTCGGAGCCCTTCGGCACCGAGATCACGATCGAGGGCGACATCGGACGGATTCGCCTCTAGCCCGGGAGCGAGGACCTCGGGCGCTGGCCGTCCAGCGCGACAGGCAGCGGCCGGGCGTCGAGGCAGCCGGACGGCGGCGCAGGAGCAGGGACAGCAAGAAGGCCCCGGAACCAGGTTCCGGGGCCTTCTGTCATCGGCCTGCGAGCGGCCCGTGCGCCGCGGTGGCTACCGAGCCGCTATCCGAGCCACGAGAACGCGTCGCGGTAGAACGTGTGGTACAGGATGGGGGCCTGTCCATCGTAGTTCTGGATCGACGGGTCCCACGTCAGCGGGCTCACCGGCTGCGGCCGGTAGACGGCGAAGGCCTGATCCACCGAGCGCGTCTGGATCTTGTCCGAGACCGCCTTGGCGTCCGCCGGAGTCTTCGCCGCACCGAAGTCGGCGAGCATCTTCTGCATCTCCGCGTCCTGGACGCCCGAGTGGTTGCGCTCCGAGGTCGCGGTGAAGCGGTCGGAGAGCTGCTGCGTCACGCGGTCCAGGTTGTCCGGGCCGTAGAGCAGGTCCTCGTACTTGCCGGTGTACGCGGTGGCGAGCCAGTTGTTGTACTCGTACACCTTCAGCGCGGAGTTCACGCCGATCTTCTTCAGCGAGTCGATCAGGAACTGCGCCTCCGGCGTGTAGTCCGGGCTGTACGGGTACATGTGGATCGTGAACGTCTTCGCCGTCGTCACGCCCGCGGCGTCGATGAGCTTCTTCGCCTCGGCGATGTCGACCTTCAGCCATTTCTGCGTCTCGGCCGGCATCTTCGTGTGGTCGAGCTTCCACGTCGGGTAGCCCCACGTGATCGGACCGCTCTCCCACTTGAACTCGTTCTGCAGGGTCTTGCCCCAGCCGTCGCGGTCGACGGACATGGACAGCGCGCGGCGGACGCGGACGTCATCGAACGGCTTCTGCGCCGTCTTCATGAAGAGCGCGTTCGTGTTCGTGGCCGCGTAGTTCGTGGTCCACTGCGACTCCGGGCGAGCCTTCTTCGCGGTGTCCATCTGTCCCGGCAGCGGCGTGAAGAACTGGACGTTCTTCCCGGCCCACGCCTGCAGGCGCGGAGAGCCCGTCGCGAGGATCGCCACGTTCAGCTTGTCGGCGTACGGGACACCGAAGAACTTGCGGTAGGACTCGTTCGGGATGAAGCGCGCCACGGAGCCAGCCTGGTACGAGTCGAGGATCCATGGGCCGCCGCCGCGTGCCTTGGTGGCCTCCTTCACGTCGCCCTTGGCCCACTCGTACAGGCCCTCGGGCTGGATCATCGTGTTGTAGGAGTCCAGGTCGCCGGCCCAGCGCCAGTGCGGGTAGTTCAGCTTGAACTGCACCGTGTTGTCGTCGATCGCCGTGCACGACTTGATGTTGTTGGAGACCCACGTCTGCACCTGGCTGGTGGGCAGCGCGTAGTGCTTGAAGTTGTAGACGACGTCCTTGGCCGTGATCGGGCGGCCGTTCATCGGCTCCTGGTTCGGCCAGTTGAGCCCCTTGCGGATCGTCATGTTGTAGGTCAGGGCGTCAGGCGTCTCCCACTTCTCGGCGAGCTCGCCGATGATGAGTTCCTCCGCGCCGACGGTCCACTTGGTCTTGATGCCCGTGTAGTCGTGCCGGATCAGCTTGATTCCCAGGGGCTCGGTGATCGTGCCCGTGAGGTAGCCGATGTTGCCGTGCGGGTCCCACCCGGTCGTGGGGTCCAGCCCCACATCGGTGATCGTCCCGCCCTTCTTCCCCTTCGGGTTCGCGAAGACGCCCGCGGATGCCGCGGGAGTTGCGGTGCCCCCGGCGCCGCCGGTGCCGCCCGCGGCGGGCTTCTCCGGAGCGCTCGTTCCGCACCCCGCGAGGAACGCGGCTGCGCCCACGCCAGTCACCGCTGCTGAGCGCAGGAATGCGCGGCGGTTCAGCCCTCCGGCTGCCACCTTCTGCCAGTATCCAGACTCGTTCACTCGGACTCCCCTCGTCGGCGGTTCCCCCTTGCACAGGGGAAGACGCCGCCCAAACACACACGTCATCCGTACCGATAATGCTCGTCATGTGTAGTACGGTGCACGACTGATTACAAGGGGGATACGAAGCGCGCGGCGGCGCGGATTGCGCGCGGCCGCGCGGTAGCAGCGGGCGCCTGGCTCAGTGGCGCTATCACATGCGACATCACGTGAGGCGATCACCGATGCCACCACGTGACGCCATCACCTGCGGTATCACGTGCGACATCACGTAGCGTCACGAACCCAGGTGAGTTGAGTGTCCCCTCACCAGATGACCATCACCTCGAGGCCCGTTAATCGATGACAACCAAGCGCGCCCTCAAGCTGGTGCGCCCCCGGCGGCCTCCGCCGCGCCGGTCGAGCGCGTGCCGAGCAGCGCCTGCACGAGTTGCGCCGGTCGGTACGGCTTCCACACGACCGCGTCCGGGCGGTGCCGGCGCTGCTGCTCCGCGTCTACGTGGCCGGACAGCACCACCAGGCGCGCCCCCGGCGCGAGCGCGCGAGCGCGACGGAGGAATGTCCAGCCGCTCATGTCCAGCATGTTGAGGTCGAAGACCGCGGCCTCGGGAGGCGAGGCGGCGATGAGCGTCAGCCCGATCTCCGCGCTGGCAGCGAAGTCGACGATCGCGCCGCTTACCGTGAGGACGTGCTCCGCGTACGCCCGCACCGCGTCGTCGTCGTCGATGAGCAGCACGCGCATGCCCTCCAGCGGCCGGTCGCGCGGGGGCGCCGAGGGTGACGCCGCTCCGGACTCGAGCGCGGCCCCCGCGACCGGCAGCTCGAGGGTGAAGACGGTGCCGCCACCCGGGTGGGGATGGAAGGTCAGCGTGCCCCCGTACTGCGCGACCAGCGCGCGGCTGGTCGGGAGCCCCACGCCCGTGCCCTTCCCGCTGCGCTTGGTCGTGAAGAAGGGATCGAAGATCCGCTCTCGGAGCTCCTCGGGGACGCCGCGGCCGTTGTCCGCGACGCTGACCAAGACGCGGGGAGGGGCGTCGTCGTCCACTCGGATGGTCACGTCCACCGTGCCCGCCGGTCCCTCCGGATCAGCCTCGAGGCGTTCGAGCACCGCGTCGCGCGCGTTGGCGACGAGGTTGATCAGCACCTGCTGCAGGCCGGAGGCCGTCGCCACTACGTGTGGCACCAGGGGCGGCTGGTGCAGCGCGAAGCGCAGGCGGCGATCGCTGGTCGCGCTGAACAGGCGCACCACGTCCGCCGCGACCCGGGTGACGTCGGTGGGCGACAGCTCCGCGGGAACGGGGCGCGAGGCGTCCAGGAGCTGGCGCGTCAGCGGCACCGCGCGTTCGGCGGCCTCGACGGCGATATCCAGCCAGCGCTGCTCCAGGGGGTTCCCCTGCAGCATGTGCAGCGGGCCGAGGATCCCGGTCAACAGGTTGTTGAAGTCGTGGGCGACCCCGGCAACCAGCTCCCCGATCGCCTCGTGGCGCTGGAGCGCCTGCACCTGCTCGTTTGCCAGCACCGTCGCCGTCGCGTCCGTGAACGTCAACAGGCGCGGGCCGGACGGATCGGTGTCGCGCAGCGGCCCCGCGGTCAGCGACACCGGTGTGGTGGACCCGTCGCGCCGGCGCAGGTGCACGATCCGCGCGTCGCCCGGTGCCGGACCGTGCGCGGCGGCGAGCGGCGCCGCATCCACGAGGAAGCGCGCGACGTGCTCCCCGATCACCTCGTTCACCGCGCACCCGGCGGCGTCCACGAAGGCGCGGTTGCAACGCACGATGCGTTGCGCGGGATCGATGAGCGCGACGGCTGCGGGGATGCCGTCCAGGATCGCCGCGGACTCGGCGGCGTGCGCCGCGGCCTCCTGCCGGGCGCGGACCTCCTCGGTCACGTCGCGTCCCGAGCGCACCACGCCGATGGCCTCTCCGTGCAGGCGGATGGTCGCGCCGCGCATCGGCCGGAAGTGCCGGATCGACCCGTCCGGGCGCACCACGCGGAACGTCGGTGTCTCCGTGCCCGGCGCTGCCGGCTCGCGGTCGGTCGCGGCGTCTGTCCACGCGAGGAACGCCGCGAGATCGTCCGCGTGGATCGACCCGCCGCGCCGGGACTCGTTGATCGCCTCACGCGACAGGCCCGTCAACTCCTCGTGCGCGCGGTTCCACCACAGCGGGCGCCCGTCGTTCCCGCGGATCGTGATCACCTCGGGGACCGCGTCGATCGCCTCCGCCAGGAGCGCGCGAGTGTGCTCCGCGTCCTCGCGCGCCCGCGTCTCCGGCGTCACATCGTGGGCGATGCCGAGCACGACCGGCTGGTCCGGCGCGCGGAAGACGCTGCCGCGGATCACGCGCATGTGCCCGTCCGGCGGGGTCACGCGGAAGGTGAGCTCGGCGTGGATCGCCCCGCCGGTTGCCACCAGCGCGTGGGCCTCGTGGAGGGGCCGGCGGTCCTCGGGATGGATCCAGCTGAGCCAGACATCGAAGTCCGGCGCGCCGGCATCCTCGTGCAGGCCCATCAGCTGGAACGTCTCAGGCGACCAGCGACCTCTTCCGGTCACGACGTCCCGCTCCCATGTCCCGAACGCCGCCAGGCGCTCCGAGCGCGTCAGCAGGATCTGCGCGTGGCCGTCGCTGTGGATGGACAGCGAGTCCTCCGGGTCACGGGGCGTGCGCGAGGTGGTCTCCATACCTCTGGACCTTCTGACGGCCGGCTGACCCGTCCTTGGTGCGCGTGACCTACTTAATCTCGGCGAATCTTCGCCGGCACCGATGGTACACAAATCCCGGACCGTTCGTACGTTTGGACGTGCGCGCCCTCGGGCTGTTGGGACGGGTCCCTCGCCCCGTTAAGACGCACAGGCGCATCATGGAAGGATGCGGACACCCGGTGGCCTCGCGCGCGTCTGGAACGAGCCGTGGGTGCGCACCGGTCTCGCGCTCGCCGTCGTCGGCGCGGTCTCGGGTGCGATCGCGCTTGCCCGGCCGTACACGCCCGTGGCCGGGCTCTCCGTCCTCTATATCGCGGCGGTGCTGGTGGTGGCGATCGTCGCCGGGCGTGCCGCAGCGGTGACGGCCGCCGTGGCCTCGTTCTTGGCGTTCGACCTGCTCTTCGTGGTGCCGTACTACACGGTCACCGTGGCCGACCCCGTCGAGTGGATCACGCTGTCGGTGCTCCTGCTCACCGGCTTGGTCACGGCGCAGCTCGCCACGCTGGTGCGGCGGCGCACGGACGAGGCTCGCCTCAACGAGCGCGCCGCCTCGGTGCTCTATCGCGTCGCGCACGTCATGGCGGGCGAGTCCCTGGCCGGAGGGCTGCAGGAGACGGCGGCGGTGCTCACCAATGCGGTGGGCGCGACCGCCGTGACGATCAGCGTGTCTCGCGACCCGGAGCCCCTCGTCGCCTCGTCCGGCGACCAGGAAGCGCTCCGCTACGTGCGCGGGCTGGGGCGCTACGGCGAGGGGCGCATCCTGGCGAGCGCGGAGGATGCCGCCAACGGCTTCCGCCCGCGGCGGTGGATCAGCACCCGGACCGGCCTGCGCCACCGCCAGCCGGGGCGGTTCGACGTGTACCACGTCCGCATCGGCACGGACGGTGCCGGCTGGGTGACGGTGGCGCTGCCCCCGGGGGGCCCCCCGCTGGATGCGATCACCCAGCGCCTCCTCTCCGCCACCGCGGACGAGGTGGCCGAGGCCGTGGAGCGCGACCGCCTGCGCCACGAGGCGACGGAGGTGGAGGCCCTGCGCCGCGCGGACGAGCTGCGGACGATCCTGCTGAACACCGTCTCGCACGATCTGCGCACCCCGCTCGCCGCGATCGTCGCCGCCGCGGACAGCCTCCGCTCCGACATCGACTGGAAGACCGAGGAACGCCGCGAGTTCATCGACGCGATCACCGGCGAGGCGCACCGGCTGGACCAGATGGTGCGCCACCTGCTGGACCTCTCGCGCATCGAGTCGGGGACGCTCGCGCTGACCCGGGAGTGGCACGACCCTGCGGACGTGGTCGCGGCCACGGTGGCCCGCCTTCGCGATGCACTCCCCGGCAGGCGCATCGTCCTCCACGCGGCCAACGACCTCTCGTCCGCGGTGCTGGACCCCGTGGCGATCGGCGAGGTCGTGGCGAACCTCGTGGAGAACGCCTGCCGGCACACGCCCCCCGAGACCGCGATCGACGTCCGGGTGGAGGACGCGGGGGGGGACCTGCGCATCACCGTCGCGGATGACGGGCCCGGGATCCCCGCGGACGTGCTTCCGCACCTCTTCGAGCCGTTCGCCCGGGAGCGCGGCCTGCGGGACCAGCGCGGCACGGGGCTGGGACTGGCGGTGGCGCACGCCCTGGTGGCGGCACATGGTGGCACGATCGCCGCCTCCAACGCCCCCGGCGGCGGCGCGCGGTTCGTGGTCACGCTCCCCCGGCCCGCCGGCATGGTCCCGCCGCGGACCGAGGCGTAGGGTGCGCGCATGAGCACCGGTGCGCGCCTGCTGGTGGTCGATGACGAGCCGCAGATGCTCCGGCTGCTGCGCCGCAACCTGGAGGCGCGCGGGTACGAGGTGTTTACCTCAGAGACCGCGGTCGGCGGCCTCGACCAACTCGGCAGCCGCCATCCCGACCTGGTGGTGCTGGACCTGAACCTCCCCGACATGGACGGCGTGGACTTCATCCGCGCCGTGCGTGAGCATTCCAGCCTCCCGATCATCGTGCTGTCCGCGCGCGAGGCGGAGCGCGATCGCGTCGCGGCCCTGGACGCCGGGGCGGACGATTACGTCTCGAAGCCGTTCGGGGTGGAGGAGCTCCTCGCGCGCATCCGCGTGGCCATCCGCCACGTGGCGTCGCCGCGCAGCGGGAGCGAGGCGCGCTGGAGCAGCGGCGACCTGACGGTGGACCTGGAGCGGCGGCGCGTCACCATCGGCGCCGAGGAGGTGCACCTGACGCCCACCGAATACGACCTGCTGAAGGCGTTCGTCACGCATCGCGACCGCGTGCTGACCGACCGCGCCCTCCTGCGCGAGGTCTGGGGGCCGGAGTACGGTGACGAGAACCATTACCTCCACGTCTACGTCGCACGCCTCCGCAAGAAGATCGAGCCGGATCCCCAGCGCCCGCGGCACCTCCTGACGGAGCCGGGCGTGGGCTACCGCTTCGTCGACCGCGCCTGACCCGCGCCGAGGCGGCTCGCCGGGCCGGGCATGGTCCGGCCCCTGCCCGCCTGCCCCGGGGTGCTTCGCTGGCACGGCGCGTGAGGATGTGGTATCAGTGCGCGCGCCGGCCTTTCCGGCGGGTGAGGGTGGCCCCCCGCGCTGTGGATGCCGGACCGATTGACCTCGCGGCACATCCCCGGCGCCGGGCCGGGAGAGACAGGCAGGAGCGTCGCGGCGCCGCTACCATGCGGGCGGAGCGATCGCGAGAGCGTAAGGAGCGACCGAGAGCCGAGAGCCGAGCAGTTCCGCAGCCAGAGAGCACGCACGAAGGACGTAAGAATGACAACCGAACAGACACCACCAGCGGCGCGCCCGATGCGGGGCGACCCGAACGTCACCTGGGAAGACACCGCGAAGCACATCGGCGAGGACTACTCCGGCGGCATCATCATGGTCGCCGACGAGCGCGTCGATAAGGTGATGCTCTCGCGCTACTGCGAACCGGCCGAGATCGGCAACCCGCTCTACTGGGACGAGGAAGTCGCCCGCATGGCCGGCTACCGCAGCCAGGTGGTGCCCTGGGCCATGGTCAAGGAAGTCCCCACCTACGGGGGCAACTGGCGCCCGGGCCAGCCGACGCGCTTCCCGCTGGACGTGGACATGGACTTCCAGTCCCAGCTGGCCAACCGCCAGCCGTCCGCAGGCGGTCCGCCGGTGCCGCCGACCAACGCCGGCTTCTTCACGGACATGACGATCGAGTTCTTCGAGCCCGTGTGCCTGGGCGACCGGCTCACCACCATGGGTCGCGTACTGCACCACGTCACGCCGCGCGAGACGCGCGTCGGCATCGGCGCGTTCATTGGCTACGACACCAGTTACTTCAACCAGTTCGGCCAGATCGTCGCCCGCGCGACGCAGGGGACCTACTCCTTCGTGCGCAAGGAGGGCGTGGTTGACGAGCCCGGCTCATAGCGAGCCGGACGATCGCAACCCGCATCCCTCTCGATCAACGCTGAAGGAGAACGCACATGCCACGTAACCCCGCGCAAATGCCCACGTTCTACGGGAACGACAACAACACGGTCCAGTACCCGATTCCGCCCCAGGTCTACTTCGAGGGCGTCAACGTCGACGACGAGATCCCGACCGTCGACTTCAACCTGACCGTCCAGCGCATGATCATGTTCGTGGGCGCCACCCGGAACTACCCCGGCCTGCACCACAACGACCGCGTCGCCCAGGCCAACAACGCCGAGCGCATGTTCCTCCAGAACAACTCCTGCCTGATGCTGTGGGAGCGCGTGATCTCGGACTGGATGGGCATCTACGGCCGCGTACGGTCCGCCACCTTCCGCATCACCAACTTCCACCTGTCGGGTGACATCATCCACGTCGGTGGGAAGATCACGAAGAAGTGGCAGGAGAACGGCCTGAACTTCGTCGAGCTGACGATGCTGTCGCACACGCCTCGCCGCGTGGGCATGACCGGCACCGTCATCGTGGCGCTGCCGTCCACCAAGTACCCGACCACCACGCCGATGTGGGACCTCGAGGGCAAGGCGACCGTCGTCTGCCAGTAGCGTCCCGGCGGCGCGTTCGCGCGACCGCTGGCCGATGAGAGAAGCCCGCCATTCGGCGGGCTTCTCCGTGTCCCGCGACCCAGTCTTTCGCGACCCAGTCTCTCGCGACCCAGTCTCTCGCGACCCGGTCTCTCGCGACCTGCCTCCCCGGGACTGCGGCGTTCGCGGAACCGCCGCGGGGAGCGTGCGCTAGCTCGTGGCGCCGCTGGAGTAGCCACGCGGTGGCAGAATGCACGCGAGGATCGCGAACGGAGCGCTGCATGCCCATCGAGCAAATCAACGGCATTGACCTGTACTACGAGTCCACCGGCGAGGGTCCCGTGGTGACGTTCCTGCATGGCGCGGGCGGCAACCACATCTCGTGGTGGCAGCAGATCCCCGTGTTCGGCCAGCGGTATCGCTGCATCACCATCGATCACCGTGGCTTCGGGCGCTCCACCGACCCGCGCGAGGAAGGATCGGCGCGCTACGTCGATGACCTGGAGGCCCTGCTCGACCGCCTCGGAATCGAGCGCACGGCGCTCGTCGCGCAGTCCATGGGCGGGCGCACCGCGATCGGCTTCGCCGTGCGCCACCCCGCCCGCGTGACCGCGCTGGCGATGTGCGACACGTGGGGCTTCTTCGACTGGCCCGCCGCCTCAGAGCGGTCCGCGGAGCTGCGGGCGAGCCTGCCCGAGCCGCCCGCGCGAGGCGGCCTCGGCCCGCGGTTCCAGCGCGAGCATCCCGCGGGGACGTTCCTGTACCAGCAGGTGCTGGGTCTCAACCCGCCGCGCAACGCGGATGCGATCGCTGCCGCCCCCGGCGTGCCCACCAAGGACCAGGTGGCCGCGCTGCGCGTGCCGTCGCTGTTCCTCGTCGGTGGCGTCGACCCGCTGGTGCCGCCGGAGATCATGCGCATGACCGCGGCCATCGTTCCCGGCGCGCAGTACGCGGAGGTCCCGGACGCCGGGCACTCCGTGTACTTCGAGGACCCCGGGGCGTTCAACGCACACGTGGGGGCATTCCTGTCCGCGCACCTCTCCCCGCGCCCGGCGTGACCGCCCACGAAGGCGCTTGCCGTGAACGTGCTGGCGATGGTGGCGGGTACGAGGGAGGTGCACTGATGGTGGAGTCGCTCGGCGGGTCGCTCCGCACGCGCATCGCCCGGCGCGACGCGCTCCTCGTCCCGGGCTGCGCGAACGCGCTCACCGCGCGCATCGCCGAGGACCTGGGCTACGAGGCGCTATACGTCACCGGCGCGGGTGTGACGAACATGTACCTCGGCCTGCCGGACCTGAGTTTCGTCAGCCTGACGCAGCTGGCTGACCACGTCGCCGCGATCCGCGAGGCGACCCGGCTCCCGATCATCGTTGACGCGGACACCGGCTTCGGCAACGCCGTCAACGTCGGCTATGCCGTACGGACGCTGGAGCGCGCGGGCGCAACGTGCATCCAGCTGGAGGACCAGGTCTTCCCCAAGCGGTGCGGCCACTTCGAGGGCAAGGAGGTCGTCTCGACCGCGGAGTTCGTGGCGAAGATCCGCGCCGCCGTGGACGCCCGGGCCAGCGCTGACACGCTGATCATGGCGCGCACGGACGCCATCGCCTGCACGGGGTTCGAGGACGCCCTCGACCGCGCCCACCGCGCGCGGGAGGCCGGTGCGGACTGCCTGTTCGTGGAGGGCCCCCGCACTCCCGAGGAGGTCCGCGCGATTCCCGCCCGCACCGGCGCGCCGGTGCTGCTGAACCTGGTGTACGGCGGGAACACGCCGATCCTCGGGCAGGCGGAGCTGGCGGATGTGGGCTACGCGATGGTGCTCTACGCCAACGCGGCGTTGCAGGCGGCAGTGACGGGGATGCAGCGCGTGCTCGGCCACATTCGCCGCACCGGATCGATCGAGGGCGTCCTCGACGACATCGCCACGTTCGAGGAGCGGCAGCGGCTCGTCGACAAGTCGCGCTACGACGCCCTGGAGCGGCGCTACGCGACGGATTGACAACGCGGCGATACTCGCGGCACGCACCGGAACAGGAAGAGGGCACGATGAGCATCGCCGATCGGCGGTCGGCCACGGTGGAGGAGTACCGGGCCTACCGCCAGCGCTTCCACAACTGGGGGCGCTGGGGCGCGGACGACCAGCTGGGCACGCTGAATCACATCACCCCCGACGTGCGACGGGCCGCCGCTGCCCTGGTGCGGGATGGGCGCAGCATCTCCTGCTCGAACCCGTGGCAGACCGCCGCGGTGCAGCCCGATCCGCGCCGCAACACGCGCCCCGCGCAGTTCGAGATGTCCGTGAACCCCGGCGGCAGTGGGGACTACATCGGCGTCTACTACCACGGCTTCGTCACCACGCACATCGACGCGCTCTGCCACATGTTCACTGGCGAGGAATGGGGCCCCGAACGCCAGCTCTACAACGGCCGCCCTGCCTCGATGGTGACCACGGAGCGCGCGGAAACGAACTCCGTCGACTACTGGCGGGACGGCATCGTCACCCGCGGCGTGCTGTACGACATCCCGCGGATGCGCGAGCAGCGCCACGTGCAGGACGGCGAGCCGGTGGAGGGCTGGGACCTGGACGACTTTGCACGCCTGCACGGCATCACCCCCCGCGCCGGGGACGCCGTCCTCGTGCGATCGGGGGCCGAGCCGTTCTGGGCGGCGCACCCGGACTTCGAGCACGCGTACCCGCTCAACACCCCCGGCGTGGCCGTGTCTGCCCTCGAATTCCTGTACGACACGAATGCGTCGCTGCTGGCATGGGACTTCATGGAGGCGTCGCACCAGGAGCAGTACGGCGAGCAGATCCCGCTGCACCGCATCGCCATCCCGCACATGGGCATGCCGCTGCTGGACAACGCGAACTTCGAGCGGCTCTCGCAGGTCTGCGCGGAGTCGGGGCGCTACGAGTTCCTGTTCACCGTCGCGCCGCTGGTGGTGCTCGGCGGCACTGGGTCGCCCGTCAACCCGATCGCGACGTTCTGACCGCCCGGCCCCTCCCGGGCACCCACTCGAGCCCGGGCGCTCACTCGAGGCAGGCGACGATCGTCTCGACGACTCGCTTCGTCTCCTTCGGGCCGTCCACCTGGATCGACGTCACGCCCGCCTCGCGCGCCGGGTAGTCGTTTCCGCCGGGGAACAGCGCGTCGCCTACGAAGATCATCTCCGGGATCGTGATCCCGAGCGCCTCGACCAGCCTGCGGATCCCGTACGCCTTGTCGATCCCCGGCTTCGTGACGTCGATGGACGTGGTGCCGCCGAGGCGCACCGAGAAGTGGGGGAGCGTGGCATCCAGCAGCGCCTTGATCCGCTGGCGCTTCGCGAAGTCGGGGTCCCACTCCTTCTTCGCTGCCAGCGGGGCCTGCTGCCCGAGCGCGGAGAAGGTGATCTGGCTGTCCCGGTTCTCGATCTGTTCGCCCCACGTTTGCGCTGGCGCCACGCCGGCCGCATCCACCGCCCCCTGGAGCGCGGCGACGATCTCCTCGACCTCGCCGGCCGAGAGGTTGTCGGCGTACCGCTGCTTCCAGGCACCGTCGTACTCGTAGAACTTGGTGCCGCACGTCGGCAGCAGGGACAGCGCGCGCAGATGGTCGCCCGTTTCGAGCGAGGCGAGGAGCTGGCTCTCGAACTGCGGCCAGTCGCCGCCGGAGATGACCGCGACGTGGGCCACGCCGAGCAGCGCGCGCAGCACGCGCGCCATCTCCGGGTCCAGGGAGGACTTGCTCTCCGCCAACGTGCCGTCGAGGTCGAACACCACCAGGCGCTTCATGGTCCTCCACCCGTTCCCGGAAGCCAGTGCCGGCGCACGGGCCCCGTGCCCGCGGGCGCTTCCGGGTACAGCGTCGGACGCGCCGCGAGCGGGGGCAACTGGCAGGGGGCGATCCGCGCCGTTCTGGCGGAATCACCCGGGGAGCGTGTAGATTCCTCGGACGGACGAGGCACCCGCCCCTCGTCGCTCACCACTCGCAGAGCCCGGGCGCCGGGTGATCATGACTTCGCGTGCGCGCGGAGTGGATGGAGGAGGACAGGATGACGCAGGCGAGCGATCTGCTCCACGGAGTGACGAAGGGGGCGCAGTCGACCTTCCTGATCACGAACGGGAAGGTGATCTGGATCGACCCCTTCCGGCTGTCGGGCAGCGGCGACCCGAAGGCCGACATCCTGTTCATCACCCATGCCCACGGTGACCACCTCTCCACGGACGACATGCGCAAGGTGATCAAGCCCGAGACGATCGCCGTCGGTCCGCCCGACTGCATCGCACAGGTGCCCGTGCCGGACGACAAGAAGTACCCGGTCGCGCCGGGCGAGACGCACACGATCGAGGGCGTGCACGTGGAAGTCGTGCCCGCCTACAACATCGACAAGCCGTACCACCCGCGCTCGAACAACTGGGTCGGCTACGTGATCGAGGTCGCGGGGCGCCGGCTGTACCACGCCGGCGACATTGACCGCATCCCGGAGCTGAAGAACATCCGGGCGGATGTCGTCATGCTCCCGGTAGGCGGGACGTACACCATGGGGCCCGAGGAAGCCGCCGCCGCGGTCCGGGAGGACCTGAAGCCGCGCCTCGCCGTGCCGATCCACTACACCGTTGTCGGGAGCGAGGCCGAGGCGCAGCGCTTCAAGGAGCTCTGCGACGAGGGCATTGTGCAGATCCTCCAGCCCTCGCTCTAGCCCCGTGCGCCGGGGGGCGCGCCGCGGCGAGCGCACTCAGCGCGCACCGGAGGCGCTCTCCCGGAACCCGGAGCTCGCACACAGGGGCCCGCCGATCGGCGGGCCCCTGTGTGATCGGCGGCGGCGCACCGCGGATCCCTCTCGCATTTGCATGCATCTTGCTGGCAAAAGGCATCTCCCGGCCTGCATGCGCTTGAAGTGCGCCGCGCAGGGGCGTAGTAGAGGGGCAGGGCCGGCGCGCGTCGAGGCGGATCGGTCGCCATCGGAGGCTCGCGGACCTCGCGCCACAGAGTCGGAGCACCGCCGATCGGCGTGCGGCTGCAGGGAGGGATGAGACCGTGAAGCTCGTACTGTTCAACAATGGCCGCCCCGGGGTGCTCGGCAGCCGCGGCGTGGTGGACGTCTCGCAGGCGCTCCAGCGCTTCCAGCCGCGCAGCGGCCAGGAGGCGATGGAGGCGATCATCGCGAACTGGGAGGCCGTGCGAGGCGACCTCGCCAGCCTGGAACAGAGCGGCGCGGCCGTCCCGCTCGCCTCCGTGCAGATCGAGGCGCCGCTCCCCCGTCCGCCGAAGATCATGTGCATGGGCGCCAACTACAAGGAGAACGGCACGCGTCCGGTGCAGCCGATGTGGGGCTTCCTGAAGAACCCGGAGGCCGTCATCGGACATGGGGGCACCCTGGTGCTGCCCCCGCTGGACGCCAACATCTTCCACCACGAGCCGGAGCTGGTGGCCGTGATGGGCAAGCGCGGCAAGGGCATCGGCCGCTCCAACGCGATGGACTACGTCTTCGGGTACACCTGCGGCGTCGACGGGTCCGCGCGCGAGGGGAACACCGGCTCGAACGGCGGCGGGACGCGGCTGGGCAAGAACTTCGACACCTTCGCGCCGCTCGGGTCCTGCATCGTCACGAAGGACGAGATCGAGGATCCGCACGCGCTCAACGTGCGCCTGACCGTGGATGGTGAGCTGCGCGGCAAGTACAACACCGACGACATGGCGCACGACATCCCCGAGTGCATCGAGTTCTTCTCGAGCTTCATGACGGTGGTCCCCGGCGACCTGCTCTTCACGGGCACGAACCACCAGGGCCTCGGCGCCATGCAGGACGGCGAGTACATCGAGATGGAGATCGAGAAGGTCAGCACGCTCGGCTTCCATGTCAGCGACCCGCTGAAGCGGAAGTGGGCGAAGGGCGTGGACCAGGCGACGGCCGCCGCCGTGGCGTCCGGCACGGGCGCGCCCGGCGCCGGCATCCGCCCCATCGGCTAGCCCGTTCGGACACCGTGCCGCAGCCCGGGAGGCCCGCCAGCCGGCGGGCCTCCCGCGATTCGCTCCGCGGTCGACTCAGGGCTGCTCGAGCAGGAACCGTTCGATGCCGTACGCGATGCCGGCGGCGATCAGCGACCGGGCCGTGTCGTCCTTCAGCAGCGCGGCGTCCGCCTCGTTGCTGACGAACAGGATCTCCAGCAGGCTCCCCGGCATCGACGTCGCCGCCGTGTGGTACGAGGCATCACCCGGCCCAAGCCCGAGCGCCGCCGGGTCCGCCCCCCGGTCCAGCAGCTCCTCGCGCAGCACGTCCCGCTCCGGCCCGAGCACCAGGAGCGGCGTGTCGCGGCCGGAGGCGTCCTGCAGCCCCGCCTCGTCCATCGCGCCGCCGCTGGGCACCTCGTAGCCGCCGATCGACAGGGCCGCCCGCACACTTTCGATGCAGAGCGTGGCGAGGCGGCGATTCTCGTCCGCGAATGGCCGCTGGGCGTCGTACCAGGCCTGGAGTCCGCGCACGTTCGGATCGCCGAAGAGGTTGGAGTGGATCGAGACGAAGGCGTCGGCGTGCGCCTCGTTCGCGATGGCCACGCGCGCCTGCAGGTCGGCAAAGGTCGCCGTGTACCCGCTCAGGCCCGCCCTCGCGTCGTCCCCCGGGCGATTCTCGGACGGGCGCGTGAGCACCACGCGCGCGCCGCGCCGCTCCAGCAGCACCTGCACGCGCTTCGCCAGGTCTAGGTTCGAGTCGCGCTCGACGATGCCGGGGGCCGTGGCGCCAAGTTCCTCGCCGCCGTGGCCCGCGTCGACCACGACCACAAACCCACCCAGCGTCGAGTCGCCGAAGATCAGCGTGCGCAACGGCGTCTGCATGAGCAGCGCGCCGGCGAGGATGGCGACCGCCCAGACGGTGAACGCCCGGGTGCGCAGCAGCGATGCCGTCCTCCGGCGGAGCTCGGCCACGGGGGCGCCCCTTCGCTGACCGCGAGCGGCCTCACGCGGCCGCCACGATCACACCGTACCGCTGGTGGGCAGGGTGTGCCGGCTGAGCCGGTCAGCGGGCCTAGCCGAACGTGGTCGGCATCCCCTCCTCCCAGGCGTAGTAGCCCTTCGGGTCCGGGGCGTCCTCGCGCCGCGGGTACTTTGCCTGATCCGGCTCGTACGCCCGCAGCAGAGGCATCACCTTCGTCGCGAAGAGCTCCATGGAGCGCAGGACCTTCGCCTGCGGCAGCGCGCCCAGGGAGAACGATCCGTTGAAGTAGGACACGCCCGTGTACTGCGTGAGACGGTGCAGCTTCTCCGCCACCACCTCCGGCGTGCCGAAGAACCAGTCCCGGTACAGGATGTCCGGATCGTCCTCCTGCGCCACGCGCGCGGTCTGCTCCGTCAGCGCGCGACCGGCGTCCACGGGGAGGCTGTTCGAGGAGAGCCCGCGGGCGGTGCGGGTGTGCCAGATCGCCTGCTGCAGCTGCGCGCGGGCATCCTCTTCCGTGTCCGAGACGTACACGCCGCGCTGGACGATGAACTCCTGCGGCCAGCCCATCCCGGACAGCTCCACGGCGTCCTGGAACAGGTGCCATGTGCTGATCACCCGCTCGATGCTGCTCGCCGTGCCACCCGTGATGACGTTCATCCCTCGACGCAGCGTGGACGCCATGTTCTCCACGCTGGAAGTGGCTCGCCAGAACTTCGGGTGCGGCACCTGGAGCGGCCGCGGCAGGGTGGTGGTCTCCGGGATGTTGAAGTAATGGGCCCTGGTGGCTGAACGGCGCCTGCGTCAGCGCCTTCACGATCACGTCAAGGGTCTCCTCGAAGATCGCGCGATTCTCGGCGAGCGGGCGGTTGAAGCGCTGGAACTCGTACTGCTGGTAACCGGTGCCGAACCCGACCTCCAGGCGGCCACCGGTGAGGTGATCCACCATCGCGATCTCCTCCGCGACCTGGAGCGGGTCGTGCAGCGGCAGCACGACGACGGCGGTGCTGAAGCGGACGTGCGGCGCACGGTCCGCGAGCTTCGGGATCAACATCAGCGGGTTCGGCAGGAAGCCGTAACTGGAGAAGTGGTGCTCGGCCAGCACGACGTAGTCGAGGCCGATCGCGTCCGCGAACTCGACCTGCTCGATGGCGTTCCGATACACCTCGCCCGAAGGGAGCATGTTGGGGGACTGCATCAGCAGGAACATCCCGAACTTCATGGCCGCGCACCCTTTCCGCGGCTCGCCGGTATTGCGAAGCACGCGCTGATTCAACTGGCGGGCGTATGCTAACCCGCCCGTCAATCACAAACGTGAACGCAACCGGCGCAAACGGGAGCCCCGGGGGCCGCGCTGCGTGCTCCGCGATGCGGGCGTGGCGATCAGGGCAGCGCCGCGACTGCGGGGCCGATGGTCGTCGCGAAGGCGCGCAGCTCCGCCTCGGGGTAGTTCATCGTCCCGATCGTCTGCATGAAGACCTCAGTGAACCCGGCGCGCGAGAGCTCGCGCAGGCGCTCCACGCAGTCCTCGGGAGAGCCGACGAGGCCCACGCGCGGGGCCATCTGCGCGAGCAGGTCGTCCGGGAGGAACGACGAGAGCGCCATCGCGCGGTTCCAGTCCTCGGCGTGGAAGAAGTCCGGGTAGAGCGTGTCCAGCTCGGGCGGCGATTGCATCCCGCGCGCATCGATGCCCGCGTCCGCCAGCCAGGCCGCGTTGCGCAGATTGCGGGCGCACAGCGGGCTCGCCCAGCGGTAGGCATCCTCCCGCTGCTCGCGGATCGAGGTCATCAGCGAGAGGGAGATCTGCACCTCGGCGGGGTCGCGGCCCGCCGCGCGCGCGCCCTCGTGCACCAGGTCGCGCGCGCGCTGCAGCGAGGCGTCGTTGCCGCCCGCGGCGATCAGCACGCTGTCCCCGATCGCCCCCGCGAGCTTCAACGCCTGGGGCCCGGCGGCGGCGATACGGATGGGGACCTGGCGGCCGGAGCCACCCATCCGGGTGTGGACATCCGGGAACACGTCCCACTCGCCCGCCATCAGCCGGCGCATGTTCGTTACGGTCTCGCGCAGCCGCCGCACGGTCGCGTACGGCATCCCGGCGAGGTTCACCGAGCTGGCGCCGCGTCCCATCCAGATCTCGATGCGTCCCGGCGCCAGCTCGTCCAGCGCCTGCGCCGTGGAGGCCCAGACGGAGACGTGGCGCGTGATCGGGTTCGTCACCGCGGGCACCAGGCGCACGCGGTGCGTGGCGGTGGCCGCCGCTGCCAGCATGACCACGGCGTCGCGGGTGATCATCTGCGAGTCCACGAAGCCGACGCCGTCGAACCCGGCGTCCTCGCAGCGCTTCGTGAACTCCACCACCTCGGGCACGGGGGCGAACGCGGGGACGCGAAGGACGACTTGCACCGGGTGCTCCTTGCTCTGCGACGCTGCTCTGCGCGCTGCCCCTGCGACGCTCCGCGCTCCTGGCAGAGGCGTTCTGCGCGGCGCGCCTCGCGGCGGGTGCGCAGGAGAATAACAGAAGTGATGAGCGCCTGAACCTCGCCCTCGCGGGCGCGGTGCGCTGCGTGCTGGGGCGCGTAGCCGAGGGTGACAGAGCCGTTACCATGCGCGGAGACTTCCCGGCCCGGCGCTGGTTCCGGCACCGGATCGAGGTCAGCGGCGGGTGATGGCCGGGGCGGCGCGATCGCCGGCGGCATGGTGGAGAGGGAACCCAGTGTCGGGTGAAGGCGGCTCCTTCGAATCGTTCCACGTCACGAATCCGCGTGACGGCGTGCGCCTGCACACGCTGCGGTGGGGGCACGGACCGAGGATCATCGTCGCGCTCCACGGCCTGAACGCGCATGGCTGGCACTGGCGGCGGACGGCCGAGCGCCTGGGCCCGGAGTACAGCCTCGTCTCATACGACCTTCGAGGGCACGGGGAGAGCGACAAGCCCGAGACGGGCTACTCGTACGCCGACCAGGGGGGCGACCTGGACTGCGTCGTGCGCAGCGTCGCCGGTGACCGGGGGCGCCCGCTGATCGTGGGGCACTCGCTGGGCGCGCGCATCGCGATGCCGTGGGTCACGGAGCACGATCCGGCTGGCTTCGCGATCGTCGACCCCGGGATCGTTCCGCACGTCAACGGCACGCCGCCCCCGCGCACGCGCACTCGCCAGCCGCTGGTCCACGAGTACGCCTCGCGCGAGGAGTTCATGGAGCGCATGCGCCAGACGAACTTCCTGCGCAACTGGAGCGCGTACTCGGAGGAGTACGCCGCGATGCTGATCGAGCCGGGCGAGCACGCGGGGAGCGTGCACCTGCGCCTCACGCCGCCGGTCATGCGGCTGACGATGCAGGACATCGCGCACGTCGACCTGACCGAGCTCTACTCGCGGATCGATTGTCCGGCGCTGATCATCCGCGCGACCGAGGGCCACCTGGGGGAGGCGATGGCCGCGCGCATGCACGCGGAGATCCGGGGGAGCGAGTTGGTCACCATCGAGGGCTCGAACCACAACGTGATGCTGGACCGGCCCGAGGCCTTCGACGCCGCGTTCGAGCCGTTCCTGGTGCGCGTCTTCGGGCGATCCTAAGCCGCCGGCGCGCTAGAGCGCGTCCCGACCGCGCTCGCCGGTGCGGATGCGGATCACGTCCTCCACCGGGATGACGGCGATCTTGCCATCCCCGATCGATCCGGTGCGCGCGGTCCGCTCGATCGTCGAGATCACCATCGGCGCGAGCAGGTCATCGACGAGGATCTCGAGGCGCGTCTTCGGCACCATGTCCACCTCGTACTCCGCGCCGCGGTAGGTCTCCGTGTGCCCGGCCTGGCGGCCGAAGCCCTGGATATTGCCCGCGGAGAGCCCCGTGACGCCGGTCTCCTTCAGCGCGTCGCGGACCTCGTCCAGCTTGAACGGGATGATGTAGGCGATGATCAGCTTCATGGCGTCGTCTCTCCCCCTCCACCAGCAGGTTACTCGGTCAGCAGGTACGCCTGCTCCTCGTGGAGCACGACGTCGAGGCCCTCGTGTTCGATGGCTTCGCTGACGCGGATCCCGAACCACATGTCGAGCGCCTTTGCGATCACGAATGTGGCGGTGAACGTGTAGCCGAACGCGACGGCCACGGCCATCGCCTGCCGCCCGAGCTGCTCCAGGCCCCCGCCGGCCGCCGCATTGATGGTGCGGTCCGCGAGGATGCCGAGGAGCAGCGTCCCGACCACGCCGCCCACTAGGTGGACGGCGACCACGTCCAGCGAGTCGTCGAACCGGAACGCCGTCTTCAGCCGCAGGGCGGCGAAGCAGACGAACCCGGCCGCGACGCCGATGGCCACCGCGCCGATCGCGGTGACGAATCCGGCGGCCGGGGTGATCGCGACCAGCCCGGCGACGGCCCCCGAAGCGAAGCCCAGCGTGGTCGGCTTGCCGCCGGTGATGGCCTCGGCGGCGATCCACGCGGAGGCGGCGACGGCGGCGGCGATGTGGGTGGTCATGAACGCCTGCGAGGCCAGTCCGTTCGCCGCCAGCGAGGATCCGGCGTTGAAGCCGAACCACCCGAACCACAGGATGCCGGCCCCGAGGATCGTGAGCGGCAGGTTGTGCGGGCGGATGATCTGACGGCCCCAGCCCGTGCGTGGCCCGAGCACCAGCACCAGGGCGAGTGCGGACGCCCCGGAGTTGATCTCGACGACCATCCCGCCCGCGAAGTCGATCGCGTGCAGCTCACTGGCGATGAACCCGCCGCCCCACACCCAGTGCGCCAGCGGTGCGTAGACCAGCAGCGACCACGCGGCGACGAAGGCCATCCACGCCGTGAACTTCATGCGCTCGGCCACGGCGCCGGCGACCACTGCCGGCGTGATGATGGCGAACATCAGCTGGAACATCAGGAAGGCCGAGTCGGGGACGGAGAGCCCGAAGACGGCGTTGCCCGTCCCCAGTCCCCGCAGCCCCACCAGCCCGAGGTTGCCCGCGAGCCCCGCCGCCGCGTTCCCCGAGAACGCCAGCGAGGCACCGGCGACGATCCAGAGGATCGTGACGATGCCCATCGCGATGTAGTTCATCATCAGCATCGCGAGCACGTTCTTCGCGCGGACCATGCCGCCGTAGAACATCGCCAGACCCGGGGTCATGAACAGCACCAGGCCCGCGCTGCCCAGGAGCCACGCCGTGTCGCCCGCACTCACCTCGACCAAGGTTCGCTCCCGTTCGAAGTCCGCGCGCGCCGGACGCGCGTGCGAACGCGTGGTATTGCGGAAACATTACGAGAATGTCTCGTTGAGGTCTCGAAGACGTGGCGGGCGCGGCGGAACGGGCACCGTCGTCGCGCCGGGGTCGCAGGGGTTATGCGGGCGCCTCAACCAGGCGAACGCGGTCGGTCGGATGCACCGGGGGCGGCGAGAAGATGAAGGCGATGGAGGCGACGCCGCACGCCACGGCGAAGAAGAGGAACGCCATCACGTACCCGCCTGTCCGGTCGAAGACGAAGGCGGTCATCTGCGGCGCGGAGCCGGCGATCGCCACGTTCGCCAGCGTGGAGAAGCCCGTGAGCGACCCGACGATGCGGCGGCCGAAGTAGTCGGGGATCGCCTGCGCTTGCAGCAGCTGCGATCCCGAGATCCCGAAGCCCAGGAAGAGCGCGGTGAAGTAGAGGGGCACCTCGCGGGTCTGGATGGCGAACACGGCGATCGAGGCGCCGTAGACCGCCGCGAAGACGACGAGCGTGCGGTGCAGCCCGACGCGGGAGAGGAAGAAACCCCACAGCGGCCGCGCCCCCAGCGACCCGGCGGCGTACACGCTGACCAGGCTCGCGCTCACCCCCCGGCTGAGGCCGTGCGACTGCGCGAAGCCTGAGATGTTGAGGAAGATCGCCGAACTGGGCATTGCGACCAGCAGGAAGCCGAAGGTCAGCAGCCAGAACGAGCGGTTGCGGAGCGCCTCGCGCACGGTCCACGGCGTGTCTGCCGCGACGGCGTTCGCCGCCGAGGCGGCCGCCTGGCCCGAGGCGTGCCCGTCAGGGCCCACGTCTCCGGGCTCATCGCCGTCGGGGAGCAGCCCCAGGTCCTCCGGGCGGCGCCGGATCGCCCACCAGGACAGCGGCGCGACCGAGATGCACAGCACGCCCAGGATCACCCAGACGACCCGCCAGCCGTACTGCGCGTCGATGTACGCGCCCGCCGGGACCGCGATCAGTCCCGCGGCCGAGCTGCCGAGGGTGAAGAGCACGAACGCCTTCGCGCGCTTCTTCACGAACCAGTTGGCGATCACCACGCGCGGCCCCAGCAGTCCGACGCCGGGCTGCGCCAGCCCGAAGAGCGCCCACGCGCCGTAGAACACGAGCGGCGAGTGGGCGGAGGCGACCGCGATCAGCCCGAGCCCCGCGAGCAGGGCGCTCAGGGTCATGGAGAGGCGGGCGCCATGCCGGTCCACGATCGGGCCCAGGGGCACGGACAGCAGTCCACTCAGCCACCGGTTCACGGTCAGCGGGCCGACCACCGCGCTCTGGCTCCAGCCGAGGTCGCGCTGCATCGACAGGATGAGCACGCCGAAGACGTATCCCCCGGCGGCCACCGTGACCAGCTGCGAGTAGAACGAGAGCATCACGATCCACCAGCCGCGGTAGACGCGGCCCACGCGTGCCTTCTGGGCGGAGAGCGCGCCTATGGCGTTCACGAGGGGGTCCTGCCTGCCCAGCACCCCTGGCCTGGAGCTGCGAGTCGCATGCCCCGGCGGGTGCAGTGTCCGCGCATGGTACACGCGGCCGGGAAGGGCGGTCGGCACGCCTGCTCCCTCGGCTGCTCGCCGATGATAGCGAATGTGATATCCGCGAGGCTCGACTCCTTCGTTCCGCACGAATCGAGGAGGGCGGGCAATTCCCCATGTGGCGCCTCGCGCGGGCGCCGATTATGTAGGGGACAGGCCAGCGCGTGGCGGAAGCGCGTATCAGAAACGGGTGACCCGGGGAGATCCTGACGTGACGGCAGATCGTGAACCGCTGCCATCCCAAGGCTTCGAGGTCGTCTTCAGCGGACGCTGGGTCGAGCTGCTGATCCCGCCCGCCGCCTCCAGGGAGCAGGCCCCCGGGCTGGAGGCCGTAGTTGCCGCGCTGCGCAGCAGTCCACTCCGGCTCGTCGATGGCGGCCACGTCGCGCGCGAGCTCTCGCGGTACGCGCACAGCCATCCCGACCCGGCGACGGAGGCCCGCATTCGCATCGGGCAGGTCGCGGCCCCCGCGTACAGCGGCTCACCGTGTGCCATCGTCGTCTCCCTCGATCGCCTCGCGGCGTACGCCATCCCGATCGATCCGCCCCCGCCCGCGCCACCTGCCCCCCCCGAGCCCGCTGCGGCAACCGAGGAGACCGCCGGGGTTCCGGAAGACGCGGGGTCCACCGGCGCGTCCGCTGCGCCTGCGGCCGGGGCAAGCCCGCCGGTCGAGGCGAGCGCAGCGCCCCCGCCCGAGACCCCGGGCGGGGCCGTCGCGGATGCACTGCCGCCGCCGCTACTGGTCACCGCCACCGAACTGCGCGGGCTGGCGCAGGCGGAAGGAGTGGTCGCCGGGCTGCTGGACGACGTCATCGACGCCTTCGGCGACGGGACGCCACTGCCGGATCTGTGCTGCATCGCGCGGGGGACGCTGCCCCAGGCGGGGGAAGACGCGACCCTGGAGTACCACATCGAATCGGACGCACCGGCGACGCCGATGCACGTCGGTCACGGCTCGGTCGACTTCCACGCGCTCTCGGTCCAGCGCTTCGTGACGGTTGATGTCCCGCTGGCCACGAAGCACCCCGCGGTGGAGGGGACGCCGGGCTGCGACGTGCTGGGCAGCGTGCTGGAGCCTCCGCGCGCGCGCAACATCGACCTCGCGCGGCTTGCCGGCACCAACACGCGCGTCGAGGGCGACGTGCTGCTCGCCACGATCGTGGGCCGCCCCGTGCTCAGTCCGCGCGGCGCGGTGGAGGTGCTCCCGATCTTCGAGGTGCCGGGCGACGTGAACTACGCGGTCGGGAACATCGAGTTCCCGGGCGATGTGATCGTGCGTGGCGACGTGAAGTCCGGCTTCTCGATCGTGGCGGGCGGGTCGGTGAACGTGCGTGGCCTGGTCGAGGGCGCCTCGATCACCGCGGGGACGGACCTGTCGGTGCTGGGTACGGTAGGTGAGCGCGAGTCCGTGTTCGAGGTCGGCGGCGAACTCAGCGCGCGCTATCTGCACACGACCGAGGCCCACGTTGCGGGCGCGGTGAACGTCATCGGTGAGATCGTAAACTGCCGGATCACGGCCGACAGCGTGCGCACGGGATCGCAGGGCCGCATCGTCGGCGGGTCGATCGAGGTTCGCACCGGCGTCGACACCGGCATCATGGGATCGCGCGAGGGCACCGTGACCGAGGTGCACGTCACCTCGGACGAACCGGAGGCGACGATCCGCGTGATGCGGACGGTGCAGCCGGGACTGGTGGTCCAGATCGGAACGGCCTGCCGCCGGATCCAGGACCAGGTCGACGGAGCCTCGTTCTGGAACGTCAACGGCCAGATCATCGGGCTGAGGTCGACCGCGGACCTCAAGTCCGTGGAGGAGTTGCGGACGCCGTCGCCTGCGCCGGCCGCCGAGGTCCCCGGGACCGAAGGCGATGCCCGTCCCGAGACGTCGTCCGCAGCCTGAGCCGGCGAGTCAGGCCGTGCCGTCGCCGCCCTCGCTCAGGATCGAGGGGCTCACGAGGCGCTCGACGAGCGCGCGCAGTTCGCGGATGTCCACCGGCTTCGCCTGGTAGGCGTCGGCCCCCGCCCGCAGGATGGCGACCGCGTCCCCCGGACCGGTCATGCCGGTGAGCGCGAGGATCGGCATCGATGCCAGGTGCGGCAGGGCGCGCACCGCGCGCGCGACCGCGAAGCCGTCCATCCCCGGCATCTCGACGTCGAGGATGAGCAGGTCGCACTCGTGCGCCTCTTCGAGGTACATCAGCGCGACCTCGCCCCGGTCGAACGTGAGGACGTGCTGGCTCGACGAGCCCAGCGCATCCACCAGCACCCGCAGCGTGCGCTCGTCGTCGTCGACCGCGACGATGCGTCGCGTTCTGACCTCGGGCATGCGTCGTTCTCCTCGCCGCGCCTCAGCGCCCTACGCCGGGCGGGTCATCGCGCTGCCCCCGACCGACGCGCCCGCCGCGTTCAGCGGCAGGCGGACGGTGAAGACGGACCCCGTCCCCGGTGTCGACACGACCCCGATCGTCCCACCGAGGAGCGCAACGAGCTTGCGCGTGATGGCGAGTCCGAGCCCCGCGCCGTGTTCCGCGCCCGTCGGCGTCACCTGCTCGAACTCGTCGAACACCGATTCGAGCCGATCGGGGGGGATCCCGATCCCCGTGTCGACGACCTCCAGCTCCAGCGTGTCCTTCGCGATCGTGGCACGAACGGCGACGGCGCCCGCGTCCGTGTACTTGATCGCATTCTCGATGAGGTTGGTGGCGATCTCACGGAGGATGCGCGCGTCCGTGACGGCGATCGCGGGTTCGGGCGAGGTGTAGACGCCCAGGCCCAGCCCGCGCTCCGTGGCGCGCGCGCGCAGGCCCTCCGCGACGCCGCTCAGCAGGTGCGTGACGTCCACCTCGGCGAGGTTCACCTCCCAGTGCCCGGCGTCGATCCGCGCGAGGTCCAGGAGATCGTTGACCAGCGCCAGCATGTGGCGGCCGGCATCCTCGATGTCCTGCGCCTGGCGGCGCATGCGGTCGCCGGTAGCATCGGCGGCGATCAACTGCGCGAATCCCACGACCGCGGTCAGCGGCGAGCGCAACTCGTGGCTGAGCGTGCGCAGGAACTCCGCGCGGGCGACGGCAAGGCGCCCCATCTCGCGCTCCGCCTCCATGCGCCGCCGTTCCGTGAGATTGCGCACGATGACCACGTACCGTGCCCCCGACGAGCCCTCCACCTCGCGGATGTCCACCTCGGCCGGGAAGGTGTCGCCGTTCCGGCGCAGGCCCAGGCGCTCGACGATGTGCGGGGCCTCTATGCGGCCCGCTGTGGGGATCACGGGCGCGTCGAAGAGCATGTTCAGGTCGCGGCCCACGAACTCCTCGGCCGGCCAGCCGAAGTGCGTGTCGACGGTGCGGTTGATACGGGTGACGGTCCCGTCCCGGTTCGCCACCACGATCACGCTGGGTGCGGTGGAGAGCAGGGTCGCCATCTCCTGGCGGTCGCGCTCCTGCTCGGCGAGGCTGGCCGTGAGCTGCTCGGCCATGCGGTCCACCGCCGTCGCGAGCATGCCGACCTCGCCCCGCCGATCGGCGAGGCCGGTGCGCGTGCGGAAATCGCCCGCCGCGATGCGCTGCACCGCCACCGAGATCGCGCGCAGCGGGTTGATGACGAGGCGCGTCGCGCCGATCCACGCGGCCGCGGTCGCGAAGGCACAGACGGCGGCGAGCCACGTGAGGTTCTCGGCGAACGCCGCGTCGGCCTTGCCGTACGCCGTCCTCGTCGGGATGCCGACGAGGAGCGTCCCGTGGGTGGGGCCGTCCCCGGGGCGCAAGGCGACGACGCCGTACAGCCGCGCCACCCCGTCCACGCCGGTGCCGACGGTGGTTCCGTTCTTCGCCATGACCGAGCTCCCGAGGCCCGCGATCTCCGGGCCGGGCTTCCCCACCCAGCCCTTCGGATCCATGTTGCGCGCCATGATCGTCCCGGCGCCGTCCAGCATCGTGACGGTGCTGCCCGGTGGGAGATCCAGCGCCTCTGGCAGCTGCACGATGTTCGACAGATCGAGGCTCGCCGCCGCGAGCCCGACCACTGCGCCCGCCTCGTCCAGGATCGGGTTCGCGACGATCACCGCGGGCTTGCCGCTGACCCGCCCGATGGTCAGATCCCCGGCCGCGGGCCGCCCGGTGCGCATGACGGCGATGAAGTAGTCGCGATCGGCGACGTTCACTGGCCCGGTGGATGGCGTGCCGGAGCAGATCAGGTCGCCCTCGCGGTCCACCTGGAAGAGGTTGAGGTACTCCGGCCGTCGGCCCAGCAGGTCGGCCATCACCCGGTTGCAGGCGGCAGGGTTGGCCTTGACCTGTGCGATCACGTCCGCGCCGCGGATTGGCAGTGCGGGGGTGAGCAGTTGCTGGGCGGCATCCAGGCGGTTCTGGTACTCGTGCTGGGCCAGGATGGCGATGTTCAGCGCACGGGCCTGTGCGTCCTCCCGCGCATCCGCCCGCTGCCGCGCGTTGGAGTAAGTGGTGAGTGCGAGGAGCGGCACGGCGACCAGGGCGATCAGCGCCACACCGCGGAAGCGGGCGCCCGCGAAGATCGGATGATTCCTGCCCACCGGGCCTCCTCGTGACCGCGCGCCCTGCCCGAGAGGTTACGGGATTCGCGCGCGCCTTCCCATCAGGGGGCGCTCAAGGGCCGCGTACCCGTCCCGCCCTCCTGGGGTCATCCTGCGTATCATGACCGCTCGACCACAGGACGAACCGGAGCGACGCATGACCGAGCCCTCTCATTCCCCCGATCGTGCCCCCGGTCGTGCACTCGATCGTGCGCTCCCGCGGCGTTCCGACGCCGAGCAGCCGCGGGAGTTCCGCCGCGAGATTACCGGGGTGACGCTGGTCGCCTTCGAGTGGTCCGGCGAGGGGGCCCCGATCGTCCTCGTCCACGGCACCGGGTTCCACGCGCGGGTGTGGGACCAGGTGGCACGGCGTCTTCCCGGCCGGCGCGTCATCGCCGTCGACCTCCGGGGGCACGGCCGGAGCAGCAAGCCGGAGCCGCCGTACACCTGGTCCCGGCTCGGCGAGGACGTCGCGGGGCTGATCGAGGGCCTCGACCTGCACGAGGTGATCGGGGTAGGGCACTCCATGGGCGGCCACACCATGGCGGACGCCGCGACCCACTGCCCCGAGCGGATCGCCAGCCTGGTGCTGATCGACCCGACGATCCTCGACAGCCCGACCCGCGCCGACCGCCCGGACCGGCCGAACCAGTTCGACTTCGTGCTGCGGCGCCGGAACGAGTGGGCGTCGCCTGAGGAGATGATCGACCGGTACGCCGGACGATTCCCCTTCAGCACCTGGCGCGCGGAGGTGCTGCGCGACTACGCCGTGCACGGCCTGCTGCCCTCGGACGCCGGCGAGGGCTACGTGCTGGCGTGCCCGCCCCCCGTGGAGGCCGCGGTGTACGCGGGCCGCGTGCGGCCGGGCTCGGAGCTGGTGTCCGAGCTGCAGAAGCTGACGATCCCGGTGCGCGTGCTCCGCGCCCGGACGGCCGCGCCCGGCGAGCAGCCGCCGCCGTTCGCCGTGTCGGGCACCATGCCGGACCTCGCGGCGAAGATGACGGACGGTACGGACTTCCACCTGACCCACCTGGGCCACTTCATCCCGATGGAGGAACCAGAGGTGGTGGCGCGCCACATCATCGAGGCCGCCGATGCCGTCGGCTAGCGTGCAGGTTCCGGGACGGGGCGCACCGTGGCGCGACTGATCAGCTTCGACATGGACGGCACACTGGAGGTCGGCGACCCGCCCGGCCGCGTGACGCTGGCGATGGTGCGGCGCGCGCAGGAGCTGGGCTACATCATCGGCAGCGCCTCGGACAAGCCGGTGCCGCTTCAGCAGCTGATCTGGGAGCGGCACGGCATCGAGGTGCAGTTCACGATCCACAAGCAGCACCTGGACCGCGTGCGCGCCGAGTTCGCCGCCGAGACCTACCAGCACATCGGCGACACCAACATCGACGAGTACTACGCCGTCCTCCACGGGTTCGAGTTCCTCGATGTGGCCCGCGCGTTCGAGGAGCCGTGGATGCGGCCCGCCTGAGGCGGCACCGCAGCACCTCGGCCGCGTGCTCAGGCGCGCCGCACGGATCCGAAGGTGACGGCGAAGAGGAGCATCGCCACGAACGCCGCGGCCATGAAGGATCCGAGACCGATCGGCGGCCCGTAGCGCTGCACCAGGAACCCCATCGGCAGCGCGCCCAGCGGTTGCAGTCCGGCGACGAGCTGCCAGACGGACATCACGCGGCCGCGGTACTCGTTCTTCGTGGCGATCTGGATCAGCGTGTTGTTCAGTGTGAAGCCGAACGAGGAGAAGAGTCCGCACAGCGCCAGCGCCGCCATCGACAGCAGGAAGTTGTGCGACACCGCGAAGATCAGGACCATCAGCGCGTAGACGGTGAGCCCTGTGATCATCAGCAACCCCTTGCGCCGCGGGTTGCCGAGCATCGTGAGCATCATCAGGCCCAGCACCGAGCCCCACCCCGCCATCGAGGCCAGCTGGCCGTAGCCCTCGGGACCGCGGTGGAGCACATCCTTCGACACGATCGCGATGAAGGGCAGGTACGGGACGACCAGCAGCGTGGGGATCGCGTGCACGACCATCAGTCCCAGCACCATGCGGTCCTTCCACGTGTACCGGAAGCCGTCCACCACGTCGCGGAGTGCCGCGCTGAGGCCGCGACCGCCGTCGAGGCGGCGCTGGCGGGTGCGGTTGCTGATCATCGCGGTGAAGCCCATCGCGACGAGCTGCGTCCCGGCCAGCACTGCGAACAGGGCGCCGGTGCCCCAGAACCCGATCAGCATGCCCGCGAGCGGGGGCCCCGCGATCCTCGCGACGTTCTGCATCACCGAGTTCATGGTCACCGCGTTCAGGAGCGTCTCGTCCGTGGAGATGTCGTAGACGAAGGCCTGGCGCGCCGGCTGCGTGAAGGACTGGATGACGCCCCCTGCGAACGCCAGCACGTAGACGTGCCACAGCTCGATGTGTCCCGCGAGGATCAGGATCGCGAAGATCGACGCCTGCAATGCGCTGGCGATGGTGGTCCACACGATCACCATGCGCCGCGGGAAGCGGTCGGCGAGGTACCCGCCCAGGGGTGCCGTAAGCGCCCCCACGCCGCCCCGGAACGCGGAGATCGCGCCCAGTTGCACCGCTGAGCCCGTCAGCTCCAGCGCGAGCCACGCGAGGGCCAGCTGCTGCGCCCACTGGCCGAACCCGATCGCAAGGCTCGAGAGGCCGAGGTAGCGGAAATCGCGCTCCTCGAAGGAGACGAACGCCGCGCGGAGCGCAGAGACGCGTCCCCCACCGTCGTGGGCGGGGGCGGTGGCCGTGGGCTGCGCGGCCGTGGGCTGCGCGGCCGCGGGCGCGGTGCTCGGCGGGTCCTCGGTCGCCGTGGGTTGCTCCTCTCGCGCCGCCCGGGGCGCGCCGCTGCCGAGGCATCATACTCGCGGGTACCGCAACCGGCGCCGCCGCGCCGGAGCTGCCTTGCTGACGATGCGCGGAGCGGGGAGAGTGCGTATCGTGGCCCGCAGGCCGGGGGCGACAAGGGCGTGCCCCCTCGACGCCGCGCGCGCGATCAGGGAGTGCGAGATGACGACGGAGAGCAAGCCCGGCACGGCCTACCGCCTGGTCGGACAGAGCCCGGTGCGGCCCGACGGCATCGACAAGGTCACCGGTCACGCGAGCTTCGGCGCGGACATCAAGCTCCCGGGGATGCTGTACGCGCGGCTCAAGACGAGCCCGCACGCCCACGCCATCATCAAGAAGATCGACGCCTCGAAGGCGCTCGCGCTCCCGGGCGTCGAGGCAGTGGTCATCGGCACGGACTTCCCGTCGCCGAACGACGACCTCGTCGCCTCCGGGCCCGGGATGGTCCGCCGGCGGTTCCTCATCGGCAACTTCATGGCGATCGACAAGGTCGTGTACTTCGGTCACCCCGTGGCGGCCGTCGCCGCCACCTCGTGGCACATCGCGGAGGACGCGCTCGACCTGATCGAGGTGGAGTACGAGGTGCTGCCGCCGGTGCTGACCGCGTACGACGCGATCAAGCCGACCGCGCCCATCATCCACCCGCAGGTGCGCACCGCGGAGCCACTGGGCGCTGCGCCCGGCGCGATGGCGATCGGCTCCAGCGACGCTCCCACGAACGTCGGATCGCACCTGCAGTCGGTCCTCGGCGACCCGGCGCAGGGGTTCGCGGAGGCCGACCTGATCGTGGAGGGCGAGTTCCACAACGACACCGCGCACCAGGGCTACATCGAGCCGCACTCGGCGACGGCAGAGTGGAGCCCGGACGGCAGCCTGACGATCTGGAGCAGCTCTCAGGGGATCTTCGCGGTGGTGCGCGACCCGATGTCGACGATTCTCCAGATGCCCGCGAGCAAGATCCGCGCGGTGCCGCTGGAGATCGGCGGGGGCTTCGGCGGG
>Ga0172380_10000388_pt1 | contig 88196 bp, 78 predicted proteins | sample Leawe162metaG_FD_119747 | JGI IMG/M metagenome (GOLD analysis project Ga0172380, IMG submission 119747) | Leachate microbial communities from a municipal landfill in Southern Ontario, Canada - Leachate well 162 metaG | ecosystem: Engineered > Solid waste > Landfill > Unclassified | place... | reverse complement strand
AGGCATTTCGCTCAATTCGCATAGGTGAATAAACGCAACTGTTAAAAAAAATCTACCTGCCCGACTTTGACGAGGTTACTCTGTCATGAAAAATAACCGCTCAAACTCCGACAGACTCCTAGAATTTTTTGAGGATAAATTTGAAATAGATGGCAGTATTGCTCCTCCTGATGAAAGAATTAAACGCCTTGCTGGTTTACGCTACAGTCAACTTGCTGGTGAGGATAGAGCTAGGTTTGATAGATTTTCAGTCAGGGTTTTTGAGCTTTCCGATTACAAACAGGATGAGCCATATGAACTTTTCTTTCGATTAAACCAAGGTAGTGCTCTAACGCCTGCTGAAAAAAGAAATACTTTCTACGGCCCCGTAAGAGATCAGGTTCGTGATTTGGTCGCACTCATGGATGAAAAGGGATTAAATATCGACCGGATTGGCTTCAACAATAACCGGCTTTCTTACCACGACGTGATCGCAAGACTCCTGTTTGCGCTGAGCATGAGGATGATTAATAAGAAAATCACAGATAGCATGCTGGTCGATTTTTTCCGCTCAGGAGAACTTGTTGATGAGCATGTATGCTCAAGGGCTGCGAAATCTATCGATTCTCTCTCCAGTATCATAATTCGGAAGGTAAGGCTGAATAAGCCAACGCTTTTAACTTGGCTTCTATTTTTCTCCTGTGAAAACGCAAACAGTGATTTATTTAATAATTTTGAGAGTATAAAAGAAGACGCAAAGGATGGAAAGTGTGCTGATCGGTTGTTGTCATTTTTTGCAGGTATTTATCAAGAGAAATCATCTATTAGCGTTAATGATGCAGTGCCCGTTCAATTAAGACTTTTGGTTATCTACTTGATCGGGTTGTTGACTCATAGGATTAATCCCACGTCACCCATGAGTTCCTCCGCTCGTAACATTCTAAAAAATTTTATTGCTTTGGAACATTATTCGGAAGAAAAATTGGTAGACCTCATGCTTGCGGAGGAGTGGGGGCTCAAATGAAAAAATCGTCCATTCGTGATTGCTGGCGGCGTTTGGAAAAGGTTACGCAAGCCGCGAAGGGTATAGTAAGACTGGATCAATTTGATCTTAATGAGCAGGTCCAATCCATTAGTCCCGACGGATTGTTTGCGGTAGTTGGAGCAAATGGGGCAGGAAAGAGCAGCTTTTTCGAGTTTCTTACAAATCGAGACTACAGCCGTTTAGCCTTTCTGAAGCATAGAGTTGAGCTTTCAGGTGGAACGGTGCTAACAATGCCGGGCGATACGGTGTTGGCAACGCGCGTTGATCCCTATGCCGAGTTGAAAAAATCTAACAACCTGCTGAATCAATTCAGAAGTACATTTGGGCAAGAGGAGTTAAGTCTTGTTGCCGATAATGAGAGAGGACTTATCAACTATGTCTTAGGCTCTGCCTACGACAAGATGCAGATTGAAGAGGTTGAAGTTGCTGGCGGGGAAGTGTGTCCCAGGTTTGTGCTTTCGCAAGACGGACGAGACCTTGACAATGATACTTTGTCTCTGGGCGAACAGCTAGTGTTGTATCTATATTGGTTGCTCGGGAGGAAATACAAGTTACCAGGGATTTTTTTTGTGGAGGAGCCAGAGGCAGGGCTTTCTCCAGCAGGACAGCGGAGGTTAGTAGACCTACTTGCTTATCTATCGGCCAAGAAAGGGAAGCAACTGTTTGTGGCTACGCATTCGCCATTCGTTGTTGCCGCGTTGGGGAGAGAGCGCGTGATAGTCATGAAGAAGCCGGGGCATGCAGCATGGACGAATGCTAGTGGTAGTAATTATCTTGATGAATTAGGTATGGAGCTAGGACAGAAGGGGATATTTTTTTTAGAGGACAATAAAGCCAAAATTTTCTTCGAGAAGTTGTTGGACTTATACGGCAGCTCTCTCCGAAGGACCTTCGACACAATTTTTCTTGATGGAGAATCTAACGTCTACGAGGTCGTTAATCGAATTGGCAAACGGTACCGCAACCTAAAGGTGATCGGAGTCATTGATGCCGACCAGAGAGAGGATACGCAATACATGGAGTCGGATGGATGTTTCGTTTTTCTCCCCGGGACTTTGTCTCCCGAAGAGGAGATGATTGCCGCTGTCAAGGCGCATCAAGAGAGCTATGCGCGCACTTTGGGTGTGCCTCTCCCACGCCTGACCGACGCAATTAGAAGATGCCAGGGTTTTGAACCTCATGATTTTTTTGAGGAGCTTTCGCGATGTCTATACGACGAGGTCAAATCCAAGGTCTACGAGGGAGCCTTTGGGGTCTGGTACGCCAACTATCAAAATAAGCAGGAAATTCACGCTCTGATGAAATTTCTTGATTCTGATTTGGGTGAGGAAGATATCCTAGCGGCTGAGATGCTATACGGGGGCGTTAAATTATCAGACACTCTTAGACTGACCTAAGCCCTGTCAAGGCAAAATCGGGAGTCCGAGGCTTTCCTTTTTTGGGATATTGCTTTGGATTTATTGGACATAATGGCACATCCTGCCAGCTTATAACAAGAAAATATCCCGAATAGAGCGGTGATTTGACGTTACAAAAGTCAACATGTCTCCCTCACCTCCAACATGTCCCCATTTACCTTTTCAGGCAGAGAATCATAAAAAGCATCATGCATGACCACACCACCACCCCTCTCACGAATGCAGCAGCAGCCGGACCCGCTTGACCATGCTGTTGAAAACCTGCAGGGGCTTAAACGGGATCGGTTTTAATTCCGACGGCAGGACAAAGCCGTTCGCCGCTATCTCCCGCGGCTGGAGTAACGGGAAGACAAGCTCCTCCGGCCTGAACCCGGTAAGCCTCTGCCGGGCCGTCTCCTGCCAGATCATGCTCTGTTCAGGCGCGACACCGAGCAGGAGCAGCATGGCGGTATCCAGGGCCACCGGATTGGCCGAGCCCGCCACCACCCCCAGGGGAAACATCTCCCCTTTCATCGGCCCTCTTCGGTGCATGGCCTGCACCCCATCGATCAAACTTATCCCACCGGGCAGAACCGCCAGCAGATCCACCAGCATCCGGCAGAAAGACTGCTCATCCTCCCCCAGTTTCTGATGGAGCAGGGCCTTGCCGAAGCCTTTCACCGTGCCGAAATAGTTTTTCACCGCCAGGCTAATCAGGGTCTGGGAATGGGCCTTGAATTTGGGGAGATTGATCAGCACATCGCAGTCTAGCGGCTCGGCGGCAAGCGTTATCCGCTCGCCGCAGGCAAGTCTGACCTGCCGGGCCGTGCCGAAATGAATCAGTTCAACCGGCAGCCCCTGGAGGCTGTCGGTAATGCCGCAGGCCCGCATCACCGCAGGCGCCCGGCCAAAGGCGGGGGAATCGCCTACAGCTACCCTGGCCCCGCAATCCAGACACCACTGGGCCACCGCGGCCACAAACTCCGGGTGGGTGCATGCCAGGCCGTTGTGGCCGCGGCCGGCAACCAGGTTCGGTTTCAGCAGCACCCTGCTGCCGGGCGTGATATGAAAACCCAGAGCCTGGGCCAGGGTGGCCACCTGCCCTTTAAGCGCCCGCCGGTCATAGGCGGGGCAGCGCAGGATGCCTACTTTTTGCGATGAAATTTCCATGGGTGGTCAGCAGAAAAAACAGGGGAAAGGGGAAGACAATTGCCGGTACAAAACGAAAAAGGCCGATCCTGGGGGGACAGGATAGGCCTTTTTCTGGAGAAAGGAGATAAGAGTTGTTATCTTGATCTGTGGTAAAAGCAACAGGCGTGCCAAACAGCTCATAAAAAAAAATTTCTTCTCAATCCCTTGCGGTATAAGGGAATAGGATCTTTTCTCAAAACTGAATCCTTCCTCACTGAATACAATTTTTTATACTCCCTGCCCTTTTCCTTGAGTAAAACAAAATAATTAAACAAAATCAATATATTAGGCAAAGTCTAATTTTTTGTACCGCCCCTGTCCCCCATTGCTGCAGCAGAAAAACCACCTCTGAGCGAATGCTTGCCCAAGTTGTGCGGCACAAAAGTACAATTTTTTTAATTTCCCTTGGCCCAATTGAGCAACCCGCCGGCCAGCAGGATCTGCCGATGGCGCTCGGAAACATCGAGAACCGTCACAATAGCCTGGCCGTCGATCTCCACGGTAATGGTCTGCGCCCCACTGGCCAGGGCCTGGCGCAGGCCGGGGATGACCACCTTGGCACCCTGCCTGACCCGGCCATAATCGGCAGAATCGGCAAAGGTCAGCGGGAGGATGCCGAAGTTGATCAGATTGGCCTTATGGATGCGGGCAAAACTTTTCACCAGCTTCACCTCCACCCCGAGATAGCGGGGGGCCAGGGCCGCATGCTCCCGGGAAGAGCCCTGCCCGTAATTGTCGCCGCCGACAATCATGCCGGTGCCCGCCTCCCTGGCATGCTGGCTGAAATGCTCATCCAGGGCCTTGAAGACAAATTCGCTGATCGCCGGGATATTGCTGCGCAGGGGCAGGATCTGGGCCCCGGCCGGCATAATATGATCCGTGGTGATGTTATCCCCAGCCTTAAGCAGCACCGTGCCCTGCCAGGTTTCTGGCATGGGGGCAAAGGTGGGGAACGGGGCGATATTCGGCCCGCGGATGATCTGCACCCCGCTGCCGTCGGTAAGCGGCGGCTCGATGCGGGAGTCGCCGGGCAGATATTTATCCGGCAGGGTAAAGGCCGGATAAGCGCCCAGGTCCCGGGGATCGGTGATTTTGCCGGTAATGGCTGAGGCAACGGCCACCTCCGGGCTGCAGAGATAGACCTGATCGCCAACCGTACCGCTGCGGCCGGGGAAGTTGCGCGGGAAGGTGCGCAGCGAGATGGTGCCGGTGGCCGGGGCCTGGCCCATGCCGATACAGCCGAGGCACCCCGCCTGGTGCACCCTGGCCCCGGCGTGAATGAGCGGCAGCATTTCCCCCATGGCGGTGAGATTCTCCAGCACCTGGCGGCTGCCCGGGTTGATCTCGAAACTCACCTCGCTGCTCACCTGTCTGCCGGCCAGGGTTTTGGCCACCACCAGCAGATCCCGCAGAGAGGAATTGGAACAGGAACCAACCAGCACCTGGGAAACGGGCCGGCCGGCCACCTCGCTCACCTTCACCACGTTATCAGGCGATGAGGGGCAGGCAATCATGGGCTCCAGGGTGGAGAGGTCAATTTCAATGATCTTGTCATACCGGGCATCGGCATCGGCAACGATCTCCACCCAGCAATCTTCCCGGCCCTGGCTTTTGAGGAATTTCAGGGTATTCCCGTCCGAAGGAAACACCGAGGTGGTGGCCCCGAGTTCGGCCCCGAAATTGGTGATGGAGGCCCGGTCGGTGGCGGACAATTCTTTCACCCCCGGCCCGAAATATTCCATGATGTAGCCCACCCCGCCTTTAACCGTGAGCTGGCGGAGCAGCTCCAGCAGCACGTCGCGGGCCGACACCCAGGGAGAAAATTTGCCGGTGAGCTTCACCCCGTAAATCTTGGGCATGACCAGGTAAAAAGGCTTGCCGGCCATGGCCATGGCCACATCGAGTCCGCCGGCGCCGATGGCCAGCATGCCGAGCCCGCCGCCGGTGGGGGTATGGCTGTCCGAGCCGAGCAGGGTCTTGCCCGGCTTGCCGAACCTCTCCAGATTGATCTGGTGAGAAATGCCGTTGCCCGGCGGGGAAAAATAGAGGCCGTATTTTCGGGCAATGGTTTGCAGAAAACGGTGGTCATCGGCATTCTTGAAATCCGACTGCAGCAGATTGTGATCCACGTAACAGACCGAACACTCGGTCTGCACCCGCGGGATGCCGATGGATTCAAATTCCAGATAAGCCATGGTCCCCGTGGCATCCTGGGTCAGGGTCTGATCAATGCGGATGCCGATTTCTTTGCCTTTCACCATCTCACCTTCAACCAGATGAGCTGCAAGTATTTTTTCCGTAACGGTTTTACCCATTTATCCTACTCCTCTTTATTTTGCTGATATCTTGAAAACATAGAAATTGCCCTCAGGCCAAACATTGGGCGGTAGAAGCTGGCCGGACAACTCCTTTAACTTCAGAACTCCTGATGTCGTAACGTAATTTCAATGAGTTAGCCACAACCAAGGATTCTGGCCTGTTACCAGATTGAGTACTTAAATGCGTAAAATGCCTAAAGTACTTAAAGTTAAAGGTTTTATCTGATCAGAAAGTACCATAACTTTAGACACTTGAAGTATTTTAAGTACTTTAGGCACTTTTCTGGATCTTGTATTTTGGTACCAACGTTTAATCTGTCGAGATCAGATTGTCTGAACTTCAGGCACTTTAAGTACTTCAGCCATCTTAGACACTTTCATAAAATATCGTTGCCCTTTACCATAAAAGGTCTTTTTTGTCATCGCCCATGCCTTTTTATTCATGGCCCCGGCACCCTTCATTTTTTTGACTTTTCATCCGGCCAGGAGTCAGAAAAATGACCATTGCCGGCTGCTGCGGGCAGATCTCCAAAAAAAATCGAGCGGGATTATCGCTGACTAAACGAATAAAAACAGACTGTTATCCGCAGATTTACTATTGCCGGCAACTGTGGCATAATACTCGCAGAAGGGGTAGGCAGATAACTATAACACCTGATTTTTTCTTTGGGGAGACAAGACAATGGCAGAAGAGCAGGCCAAGGCCGGAGAAGGGACGGTAGAGCCCATCAAGAAGTCAAAGACAATCCTCTTTATTATCCTGGGGGTGGCCATCCTCCTTTTAGGCGCCGGCGGCTATTTTGCCTACACCAAGTTCCTGGCCCCGAAACCGCCGCCGGTTGAGCACGTCCCGGTCAACCCGGCAGACGCGCCGGAATCGGTGGGCGAAATCGTCACTCTCGATCCTTTTGTGGTCAATCTGGCCGACCCGAAGGGAAACCGCTACCTGAAAATGAAAATCAGCCTGGAACTTGACACCAAGGAGGCGGCGGACCGAGTGCAGAAGGTAACACCCAAGCTCAGGGATATCGTCATCATGATGCTGACCAGCCTCTCCTTTGAAGAGGTGATGACGCCGGAGGGCAAACTGCGGATCAGGGATGAGCTCCTCGAACGTTTCAACCGGGTAACCCGTCCAGACAAGATCAAAAATCTCTACTTTTCCGAATTCGTCGTCCAGTAATGCATTCACAACAGAACCGGCATTTTGCCACTAACTGAAAGCCGATAGATCCCCATGGAACAAATCCTCAGCCAAGACGAAGTTGACGCCCTATTAAAAGGAATTGCAGGGGGCGACATTGAAGAACCGGAAGAGCAGCTTGACGAGGAGGCCCTCGAATACTCTTCCTATGATTTCAGCCGGCAGGAACGTATCGTCCAGGTCAAAATGCCGGCCATGGAGGCCATCAATGATGTGTTTCTGCGTTCCATCAGGTCATCGATCTCCGCCTCGCTGCGGCGCATCCTGGATATTACCGCGGTCCCCATGGAACTGGAACGCTTCGGCGCCTTTGTCCGCACCCTGCCGGTGCCCAGCAGTCTGCAGATCTTTAAAATGGATCCATTTCGCGGCCACGCCCTGTTCGTCATTGAGCCGAAACTGGTCTTCGCCTTTGTGGAAAGCTTCCTGGGCGGCAGCGGCACCAGAAACGTCAGGATTGAAGGCCGCGATTTCACCGGCATTGAACAGCGGCTGATCCAGCGCATCGTCAACCTCATCCTCAGTGATCTGGAAAAGGCCTGGTACTCGCTGCAGCCCATCAAGGTTCAGCATATCCGCAGCGAAATCAACCCGCAATTCGCCAAGATCTGCGAACCGGAAGACGTGGTCATCATCAACCGCTACGAGGTGGATATGGACCGGGCCGTGGGCAGCATCACCTCCTGCATCCCGGTCACCAACCTGGAATCCGTCAAACAGAAGCTGATGACCACTTTCCAGCGGGAGCAGAGCGACGAGGATATCAGTCTCAAACGGATACTCACCGAAAATATCAAAAATGTTTCCGTTGGCTTCAAGGCGGAATTGGGCCGGACCGTCCTTCCCGCCGGGGACATTCTCAGCCTGGAGGTGGGGGATATTATCCAGCTTGATAAAAGAAAAGATGAAATGCTGCCGGCCTTTGTCAGCGGCATCAGAAAATATATGGGATCACCCGGAATTCACCGGGGCAACAAGGCCTTTTTAATCAAACGCAAGGTCTTTGACCGGGAAAGAGATTAACGGAGAAACAAAAAATGGCGGATGAATCTTTGGATGATGCATGGGCAAACGCCCTGGAAGAGGCGAAACCGAAAAGCGGAGCTGGCACTGCCGCCGGCGGAGACGACTGGGATTCCCTGGCCAAAAACAATAGCGGAGCCTCCCGGCCCGCCAGTTTCAATGAGATTGAGGACAGCGGCGCCCCCCAGACCTCCAGCCACAACCTTGATTTCCTGCTGGACATTCCGCTGGATGTCACGGTGGAGCTGGGACGCACCAGCATGATCATCGACAAGATGCTGCAGTTGACGCAAGGGTCTGTGGTCGAACTGGACAAGGCGGCTGGTGAGCCGGTGGAAATATATGTCAACAGAAAGCTGCTGGGTAAAGGCGAGGTTATTGTGGTCAATGACCGATTCGGCGTGCGGATCACGGAGATCATCAGCCAGGCAGACCGCATTAAAAACATGGCATAAGCAGCTGAACAAGTTCTTCCCCCTCCACGTAAAGGCAGTTAGCGAGTTGAAACTTATGAGAGCTTCCTTCCTGCACAGATCAGCACAGAGAACCGGACGGTTGCTCCGGGCAATGCTGGTAACCCTGGCGGTTTCCGCCATCCCCGCCTGGGCGGCCGACGATCAGGCGGCAAAAGCGGTAACCGAACCGGTGCTGGATCTTGCCCGGACCACCTCGCTGGCCCTTACCGTCATGAAGGTAATGGGCGCCCTGATACTGACGGTGGGGATCATGCTGCTGCTGGCCGCCTGGTTCCGGAAACTCGGCCTGAGCCGGGCAGGGCTGCAGCAGGGCAAACTGATCACCATCATCGATACCAAGATGATCGCCCCGAAAAAGTATGTCGCCGTGGTGCAGGTGGCGGATGAAACCCTGGCCCTGGGCATTACCGACCAACAGATCACCATGCTGACCCGGCTTGCGGCGAACCCGGCCCAAGTCCGGCAAAGCCCGGAAGACAGGCCCCAGCAGACATCTTTCGCCACCCTGCTCGGCAAGGTGGTCAAAAGAGGCGGCCAATGAAAAAATTTCTGTTGCTGCTCACTCCTTTCCTTTTACTTCTGGCAGTGGCTGACTGCCAGGCCGTCACCCTGCCGACCGTGCAGATCGGCATGGCGGATACCAACGACCCCAAACAGGTTTCCGTGCTCATCGAGATCCTGCTCATGTTCACCGTTCTCTCCATTGCGCCGGCCATTATCTTAATGACCACCTGCTTCACCAGGCTTGTCGTTGCCTTCTCCTTTCTGAGAAATGCCCTGGGCACGCAGCAGATGCCGCCCGCCCAGCTGCTCATAGGGCTGGCCCTGTTTCTGACCATCTTCATCATGACCCCGGTCCTGAAAGAAATGAACGAGACCGCGGTCAAGCCGTACATGAATCAGCAGATTGATTTGCAGCAGGCCTTTACCCAGGGTATTAAACCCCTGCGCGCCTTCATGTTCAAACAGACCAGGGAAAAGGATCTCGGCCTTTTTCTCGGCATCGCCAAGATGCAGAAACCGGCCAACAAGGACGAGGTTCCCACCACCATACTGGTGCCCGCCTTTGTCATCAGTGAGCTGAAAACCTCCTTCCAGATAGGTTTCATTCTCTTTCTGCCCTTTCTGGTCATTGACATGGTGGTGTCCAGCGTCCTGCTCTCCATGGGCATGATGATGCTGCCCCCGGTCATGGTTTCGCTGCCCTTTAAACTACTGCTCTTTGTGCTGGTTGACGGGTGGTATCTCATTGTAGGTTCACTGGTTAAAAGCTTCGGAGTATAGATATGGATCCCATGAAAGCCATCACCTTAGGTCAGAATGCCATCGCCATATCCCTGCTGCTCTCCGCCCCGCTGCTGCTGATCGGCATGGTGGTCGGCCTGCTCATCGCCATTTTTCAGGCCACGACCCAGATTCAGGAAATGACCCTGACCTTTGTGCCCAAGATCGTTGCGGTCATGCTTGCCCTGCTCTTTTTTTCCTCCTGGATGCTGATCAAAATGACCGATTACACCCAGGATCTCTTTCTCAGCATCCCGAATCTCATCAGATGACAGCGAGATAACGATGGTTGACGCCAATTTGCTGAACTGGACACTGAATCAATTCCTGGCCCTGATCATTATCATGATCAGAGTGGGGCCGTTGCTCTTTTTCATGCCGATTACCGGCTCGCGCAATGTCCCCTCCCAGGTCAAGATTCTCATGACGGTGGCCACATCCCTGGTCCTGCTGCCGGTTGTCCCGGTCCATGCCGGACAACTGCCGGCCACGATGCTCGGCTTTCTCGTCTTCATTGCCAGCGAGGTATGCTTTGCCGGCATTCTGGCCGTGTTCGCCCGGCTGATTTTTGACGCGGTGCAGATTGCCGGCCAGATGGTGGGCATCCAGATGGGGATGGGCATGGCCGGGGTCATGGACCCCCAGTTCGGCAACCAGGTTTCGCTGATCGGCCAGTTCTGGAACCTCCTTGCCATTCTCATCTTTTTAGGCATTGACGGGCATCATCTCTATATCAGAACCCTGCTCGAAAGCTTCAGGTGGGTGGCACCGGGAACCCTGCACGTCAGCCAGGCCACCTTTGAGGGGATGATGCAGGCTACGGGTCGGATGTTTCTGATGTCGGTCAAAATCATGGCCCCGGCCTCGGCCGCAGTTTTCTTTTCCCACGTGGCCATGGGCATCATCGCCAAAACCGTGCCGCAGATTCCCATTCTCATTGTCGGCATGCCGATCAATATCGGGGTGGGTTTTATTTTTGTCGGATTGTCACTTGGTTATTTTCTCCCTCTCATGATCAGCCAGTTCGAGATGATGGGAAGGATACTGCCCAAACTTGCCCAGGGCTTGGGAGGATAACAGATGGCTGAAGAACAGAGCGGCCAGGAAAAAACCGAAGAACCAACCGGCCGAAGACTTCAGGACGCCCGGAAAAAAGGGGATGTGGCCAAAAGCATGGAGGTCCCGTCAGCCGCGGTTCTGCTGGTGGGCCTGCTGACCCTTTACCTGCTCAGCGGCTTTATGCTGGAGAATTTTCTCAACCTGCTGCGCCATTATCTCACCAATCTCCATACCATTAATATCATACCGGGCAACATGACGCTGATCGCCCTGGAGTCCATGCAGCACGTCGCCCTTCTCACCGGGCCGCTCATGCTCATCCTCGTTATCACCGCCCTGGTTGCCAATTATGCCCAGGTCGGCGTTCTCTTTTCCACGGAAAAAATAGAACCCCAGCTGGATAAAATTGATCCGATCAAAGGGTTCGGCCGCATCTTTTCCATGCAGACCCTGGCAAATACCATCAAGTCCATCGCCAAGCTGATCATTGTCGGCTATGTGGCCTATAAAGAGATCATGAAAAACCTTGCCGGCATCGCGCCCCTCATGGACCAGGATGCCTATGCCATCCTGGTTTTTTATGCCAAGGTTTCCTTCTGGATCTTTCTGAAAGCGGCGCTTATTATCGCTCTTCTGGCTGCTTTGGACTATGCCTTTCAACGCTGGCAATTCATGAAAAAAATGAAGATGACCAAGCAGGAAGTGAAAGAAGAGGCAAAAATGACCGAGGGTGATCCCCATGTCAAGGGCCGCATCCGCTCCATCCAGATGCAGATGGCCCGTAAACGCATGATGACGGAAGTGCCCAAGGCCGATGTCATCATCACCAACCCGACCCACCTGGCCCTGGCCCTGGTCTATGACAAGAAAACCATGATCGCCCCGACGGTAATCGCCAAAGGAGCGGGGGTCATTGCCGGCAAAATCAAGGAAGTGGCCCGGGCATACAACATTCCGATTATTGAGGATAAGCCTTTGGCCCAGGCCCTGTATAAAGCGGTTGAGATAAACGAACAGATTCCAGAGAACCTCTTCCAGGCCGTGGCGGAGATCCTGGCCTATGTCTACGGGCTGAAAAAGAAGAGCGCGTAAAAAATCGCGCAGAGTTGCCACCCCGCAAACTTTAACCTTACATTTAATGTGAACCATGGCGGAAAAAACTGACAGACTTGGCCTGGCAGCCATCAACATCGAACCTTCAAGCCTGATGGTCGCAGTAGGCCTTGTGGGCATTTTGATGGTCATGATCCTGCCGCTGCCCACCCTGATGCTTGACCTGCTCCTGTCGCTCGGCATTACCATGAGCCTGGTCATTCTGCTGATGGCCATGTACAATACGGACCCCTTGGAGTTTTCCGCCTTTCCCTCCCTGCTGCTGCTGACCACCCTCTACCGGCTGTCGCTCAATATCGCCTCAACCCGGCTCATCCTGCTGCACGGCCATGAAGGACCCGGTGCCGTGGGCAAGGTCATCCAGTCATTCGGCAACTTTGTGGTGGGCGGGAGCTTTGCGGTGGGGCTCATCATCTTTCTCATCATGGTGCTCATCAACTTCATCGTTATCACCAAAGGTTCCGGCCGTATCGCTGAAGTCGCGGCCAGATTCACCTTGGACGCCATGCCGGGCAAGCAGATGGCCATTGACGCCGATCTCAACGCCGGTCTCATCAATGAGGAAATGGCCAAAAAAAGAAGGTCGGAGATCAGCCAGCAATCCGAGTTTTACGGGTCCATGGATGGTGCCAGCAAATTTGTCCGCGGGGAGGCGGTGGCCAGTATCGTCATCATGGTCATCAATATCCTGGGCGGACTTTTCATCGGCATCTTGATGGAGAACATGCCCATCGGCCAAGCCGCGGAAACTTATACCCTGCTGACCATCGGTGACGGACTTGTTTCACAGATCCCATCGCTGATCATTTCCACCTCCGCCGGTATCATCGTCAGCCGCGCAGCCTCCGAAGACAGCATGGGCAAGGAGCTGGTCAAACAGTTCGGCAGACAGCCCCAGGCCCTGGCCGTGTCTTCCGGCATCATCCTGCTTTTCGGCCTGATCCCCGGCCTGCCCCACATCCCGTTTCTCATCCTCGGCACAGGCATGGGAGTGCTGGGCTGGTTTGCCTTTCAGTCCATGGCCGCCGAACAGACGGAAGAGGATATCGCCGCGGAAAAAAGAAAGGAAACAGCCCCGCCCCTAGGCTCTCCCGAAACGGTGGAGGCACTGCTTCCCCTTGACACCCTGGAACTTGAGGTGGGCTATGGCCTGATTCCCCTGGTGGATGAATCCCAGGAGGGTGATCTGCTGGAACGTATCCGGGGCATTCGCCGCCAGTTTGCCATTGACATGGGTCTTATCGTCCCCCCCCTGCATGTACGGGACAACCTGCAGATTAAACCCGATGAATATGTCCTGCTGCTCAAAGGGGTGGAAATTGCCAGGGGTGAGCTGATGATGGGCTACTTTCTGGCCATGGACTCCGGGGCCGCCAAAAGAGCGATTGAGGGAATTCCCACGGTGGAACCCGCCTTTAAACTGCCCGCCCTGTGGATTGCCGGCGACAAAAAGGATGAGGCCCAGCTGGCCGGTTATACGGTGGTTGATCCCTCCACCGTGGTGGCCACCCATCTCACCGAGGTCCTCCGCACCCACGCAGACGAGCTCCTGGGACGTCAGGATACCCAGAAACTTCTCGACAATCTGGCGAAAAATCAGCCAAAGGTGGTGGAAGAGCTGGTGCCCGGACTTCTCCCCCTGGGAAAACTCCAGAAAGTTCTGCAGAATCTGCTGCGGGAACGGGTTTCCATCAGAAATCTGCTGACCATCTGCGAGACCCTGGCCGACTATGCCCCCATGGGCAAAGATCCGGAAATTCTCACCGAGTATGTGCGCCAGAAGCTGTCCCGCTCCATCGTCAGCACCATGACCGATGATGCCGGCACCCTGTCCGTGCTGACCCTTACCACCCAGATCGAGGATCTTATCCGGGAATCCGTGCAAGCCACGGACCAGGGGTCATTTCTGGCACTTGACCCGAATCTGGGCCAGAAAATCATCGAGGCAATCCAGGCCAATGTGGATAAAATTTCCCAGGAAGGATATCAGCCGATCATCATCACCTCTCCGGTGGTGCGGCGCCATCTCCGCAGGCTCATAGAGAGATTTATGCCCCAGGTGGTGGTATTGTCCCATAATGAACTGACCAACCAGTCTAAGATCCAGTCCCTGGGCACTGTTGACCTGAAAACAAAAAAATAACCATTAACCGACCAAAGCAAACGACCGACTGAACTCATGCGCATAAAACGATTCGAAGCACCGGACAGCAAAACAGCCTTTGCCATGGTTAAAAAAGAACTTGGCGAAGAGGCCGTTATCCTGGCCAACAAGACCCTTGATGCCGGAACCCCCAACCAGCGCTATGAGGTGGTGGCGGCCATGGATTATGACCTGGAGACCATCACCGTTGCCGCGGAAAGCAGCTGCAGCCCCATGGCAGACAGGCAACCGGCAATTTACGGCTATGAATCGTTCCGCCGGAAGGCCGCTTGCCCCCCGCTAACCCCGCAGCAAGCGCCCCAGCCGGCCAAGAACAGTGAAATCTCTCTGGAGGCCAATGACCTTCGCCTGCGCTTTGCCAGTCTCCTGCGGCAAAAGGGAGCTGAACCACCTGCCACGAATCAGCAGAAGCCGCCCGCCGCCTCTCCGTTACCCAAGGCCAGGAAACGTCCCGACCCGGAAGAGGTCAGCCGCTGGCGTAATCAGCTCATCGACCAGCTGCAGATCAGGCCCCCGGCCATCGGCAAGGCCAAGGAGCCGGTGATCCTGGTGCTCACAGGCCCGACCGGGGTAGGCAAGACCACCACCGCGGCCAAGATTGCCGCCTGGTACAAATTACGGGAAAACTGCCAGGTGGCCCTGCTGTCCATGGACTGTTACCGCATCGGCGCCACCGATCAGATCAGAACCTATGCCCGCATCATGCAGATCCCCTGCGAGATCGTCCTGCGTAAGAACGATTTGCGCAAGGCGGTTGACCGCCACCGCGACTGCGATCTGATCATCATTGATACGGCCGGCAAGAGCCCCTATGATATGGGCCACATCGACGAACTGGCCGGCTGGCTCGCCGGCATCGACCGCATTGAGCCCCAGCTGGTTTTAAGCGCCACCACCAAGAAGGAAGATCTGAAACATATCGTCGAAGCCTATGCCTCGCTTGCCCCAACCGGCCTTATCCTGACCAAGCTGGATGAAACACGGGCATACGCCGCCCTGTGCCAGCAGATTGCCGGAGTTGCAATTCCCATCTCCTATGTCGCAACCGGACAGAGGGTACCGGAAGATTTTATCGTCGCCTCAAAACCCTTCCTGGAAAAACTGTTCAAACAGGGATGGAATGCCGTTCTCGGCAATGAAAATGCTTACTCCGCCAGCGGCTCTTAAAAAGGAAATTTACCATGCATCAGGCCGAAACCTTGGAAAAAATCATGAATCAGAACTCCCGCGGGCGTTATGCCCCCCCGGTAACCGCATCGGTCCCCAGGGTCATTTGTGTGACGAGCGGCAAGGGAGGAGTAGGAAAAACCAACATTGTCGTCAATTTGGCCTACAGCTTGACGAAACTTGGGAAAAAGGTCGTGGTGCTGGATGCGGATCTCAACCTGGCCAATGTGGACGTGCTGTTGGGACTGACCCCCCGTCATAATCTGCACCATGTTTTTCTGGGGGAAAAAACGCTCAAGGAGATCCTGGTGAAAGGGCCGGGAGGCATCTTTATTCTGCCGGCAAGCTCGGGCGTTCTCGAACTCTCCGACCTGACCGAGGAGCAAAAACTCTACTTTCTCGCAGAAATGGCGGAACTGGGCGAAGATATCGATATCCTCCTGATCGATACCGCCGCAGGCATCAACAAAAATGTCATCTATTTTACCCTGGCTGCCGAGGAGCGGGTGATCGTGCTCACCCCGGAACCCACCTCTCTCACCGACGCCTATGCGATGATCAAGGTCCTCTCCACCCGCCATGACGTAAAAAAATTCCGCATCCTGGTCAACTCGGCCCATTCGGAAAAGGAGGCGGTTGCCGTTTTCCGGCAGCTGACCCTGGTGGCCGACCGTTTCCTGGAAACACTGTCGCTTGATTATCTCGGCTACATCCCTTTTGACAAAAAACTTCCCCAGGCTGTCAGGGCGCAACGGCTTGTCACGGAACTCTCCCCTCACTGCCCGGCATCCGCCATGTTTCACAAGCTCGCCAAATTCATTGCCGAAGAAGACAAAGTCCCCCAGAGTGATGGAAATATTAAATTTTTCTGGCAACGGCTGCTTGATTTATAATATAGTAAGTGATCGCAGCTCTTAACCGTCTTGTCGGAATGATCATTCAGCAAGGGACCAATTCACCCAGCGACATGAACAAGCAGCAATCACCAAAATTCAAGGATTATACCAAGGCTTATTTCAGCCCTTCCTCCGAACTTTCCCCGGAAAAGCGCAATGAACTGATCCTGACCTATACCCCCCTGATCAAATATATCGCCACCCGCCTCGCCAGCCGCCTGCCAGCCCAGGTGTCCCTTGATGACCTCATCAGCTGCGGCATTATCGGACTCATTGATGCCATTGATAAATTTGATATGAGCAAAAATGTCCAGTTCAAAACCTATGCGGAATTCCGCATCAAAGGGGCAATGCTCGACGAACTGCGCTCACTTGACTGGGTTCCCCGCTCGATCCGCCGTAAAATTACCGATCTGGAGCAAAATTACTCGGTGCTGGAAAAAAAACTGGGGCGTCCTGCCACCGATGAAGAGATGGCACAACAATTAAAAGTGACCCTGGCGGATTTCCATAAACTGCTGGACGAAACCAAATCCGTAACCTTTCTGGACATCGAGCTTCTTCGCCAGAAAAACACCGACGGCAATTTGTCTGATACCCTGCTTGAGCCTTTCTCCGGCATCGAAACCGATCCGTTTTCAGCGATCAATCTCGCCCAGATAAGGGATCTGGTGGCCAAGGCCATTGAGGAGTTACCGGAAAAGGAACGATTAACCGTATCCCTTTACTATTATAATGAGCTGACCATGAAGGAAATAGGCCACGTTCTCGGTTATACCGAATCACGCATCTCGCAGATGCACAGCAAGGCCATGCTGCGCCTGCGGACCAAACTGAAAAAAGCACTTGCCAGTTGATGCATGCTTTACGTAACCTATAAAATCATATAGTATTTTTGGTTGTAATTGTTTTTTCCGGGAAATCCATTTTGCTCCGCGATATCAGGTGGAATTGAGTTATCTGCAAAATTTTTCGGGTAATTTCCAAAATCAATGTAATCAAGCCGTTTTTTCATCAGAGGGGGATGATATGGCAGATACCAATATAAAAGTTCTGGTTGTTGATGATTTTGCCACCATGAGGAGGATTGTCAAAAACATCCTGGTGCAGCTCGGATATAAAAATATTGTCGAGGCTGATGACGGCACAACCGCGGTGGATGTTCTCAAGAGCGAAAAGGTGGACATGATTATTTCAGACTGGAACATGCCCAAGATGACCGGTCTCGAGCTGCTCAAACATGTCCGGGGTGATGCCAAGCTGGCCAGCATCCCCTTTATCATGGTTACAGCCGAGGCCCAGCAGGACAACATCATCCTTGCCGTTAAGGCCAAGGTAAGCCAGTATATCGTCAAACCCTTCACCGCCGAAACACTCGGCGAAAAAATTGACAAGGTGTTCGGCAAATAATCCCCGGCAAAGCAATGAGTTCCTGCCGGCCAGCGAAATCCCGCTCAGGCACGTTATGTGACAGCCTGTTTTCCAACATGTACTATAAATGGCAAAAGACGCTGATCCAAAAGATTTATTTGATTTTGAACTGCCCGAAGGTCTGGACGATGACTTAGGAGGTGACTGGGAATCGGCTTTTCAGGCAGAGGATTTTATGCTCACGCCTGAAGATGAGGCCGAAGTTTTCTTTGAAAAAGAGGCGGGAGCCGGCGGTGACGATCTTGACCTGGCCTCCCTGCTGGCAAGCGATGATTCGCAACCGCAACCAGATTCCCCTCTCTCCCCGGCAGCCGCAGAAGCAGGCGCGGCGTCAAGCAAAAAAACCTTCAGTCTGGCCTCTTATCTGCCCGCCGCTCTCGTTGCTCTCCTGGCCAGATCGGCCGGCTGGTTTCAATCGCGGCCATTTTATCAGAAAATCCTTTTCCCAAGCCTTGCAGCCGTCTCAATCATCTCCCTTTGCGCCGTTATTTTTTTCCGCTCCACCAACCAGCAACTGGCCGAGAAACATGCACCCGCTCTTGCGTCACCCATTGAAACAAAGGTACCTGCAGAGCAAAAAAATCAGCCTGAACCTGCGCCCTCTTCGTCCCAGCAGACTCTCCGGCAACCAGCAGCAACACCCCCAGCCCTTGTTAAAAATAGAAAAAAATGGCCCATGCGGGCTTTTTTTATTGCTGTCCAGCCAACAGACAGCACCGAGGGACTCCTAGTCAGAATTGATCTGGACCTGGTACTTCTTCTTGACCAAAACAGTAGCATTCCAGAAGAAAAACGAGCCTTTATCCGGGATACAATCTTTCAGTTTTTTGTCAACCGCCCTCCTGAAGAATTACGCCGTTATGCCCTTGCCCGAGGCGAAATGGTCCGCAACCTCGAATCCTGGCTGCAAAAGGAATGGCCGCATAATCCCATTGCCTCCATCATGTTTGATCGCTACCAGATCCTTAATTAAAATCCCGCCTCGAATAATACAATTCTGTAAGCAGCAGCCCTTCTTATTACAATTATGTGATAAGAATTTTATGTCTTTGCTTGGCGTCCTACTTTTACAACACAAAATCAACAAGATAGCTTTAATGTTATCTGGCACAGTGTTTGCTAACGTGCGTAAAGGCTTTTAATCATCTAAGCACACAATGAGATTTTCACAGGGAGGAACCACAAAAAATGATCTCCGGAGCCGATACCGCTTTTATCCTTATTTCCGCAGCACTGGTCCTGCTGATGACACCGGGACTGGCTATCTTCTATGCCGGAATGGTGCGCGGCAAAAACGTCCTCGCCACCATCCTGCAATCCTTTATCATGATTTCGGTCATCAGCATCGAATGGGTTTACCTGGGCTACAGCATGTCCTTTGGCCCTGACCTTGGCGGATTTATCGGCGACCTGTCTTTTTTCTCCTTAAATGGAGTGACCAGCGCCCCAAGCGAGTTTTACGCCACAACGATCCCCCAGAACGTTTTCATGATCTATCAGTGCATGTTTGCCATCATCACTCCGGCCCTGATCACCGGCGCCTTTGCCGAGCGCATGCGCTTCGGCCCTTTTCTCATTTTCGGCCTGGCCTGGACCATCCTGGTGTACAATCCGGTCTGCCACTGGGTCTGGGGCAATGGGGGCTGGCTCGCCGCCAAAGGCGTACTTGACTTTGCCGGCGGACTGGTCGTGCATCTGACATCCGGCATGGCCGCCCTGGCCTCGGTTATTGTTCTTGGCCCCCGCAAAGGGCTTGGCCGCGAAAGCTTCATGCCCCACAGCCTGCCCATGACCCTGCTCGGCACCGGCCTGCTCTGGTTCGGCTGGTTCGGCTTCAACGGCGGCAGCGCCCTCGCGGCCAACGGCATCGCCGCCACCGCTTTTATCTCCACCCATCTTGCCGGCATGGCCGGCATGGGGATGTGGCTGCTGGTTGAATGGATTCACCGGAAAAAACCGACAACCCTTGGAGCCGCCTCAGGGGCCATTGCCGGCCTTGCCACCGTAACTCCCGGGGCCGGCTTCATCACCCCCCATTCCGCCATCATCATCGGCATCATTGCCGGTTTTTCCTGTTATCTGGCGGTCAATCTGAAAAACAGAATCGGCTTTGACGACAGCTTGGACGTCGTCGGCATCCACGGTCTGGGCGGTATTATCGGCACCATCTGCCTGGGACTTTTTGCCACCAAGTCCGTCAATCCCAACGGGGCCGATGGACTTTTCGCCGGCAACGCGGCATTTCTGACCACCCAGATATTCGGCGTGGCGGTGGTCGGTGCCTATGCATTTACGGTCAGCCTTATCCTGCTGAAAATCATCGACCTCACCTGCGGCGGCCTCAGGGTGAGCCGTGAAAACGAAATCCTGGGCCTGGATCAGAGCGTTCACACCGAAACAGCCTACAACATGTAAAGTAATGTCTAGCAAAGCCAAAAAATTATTTAGAGCAGCGTGTTCTTTGCGGTAGTATAAAAAATTATCATGTAAACCCGCAAAGAATAACTTTATCCACACAAGGAGTCCTCCATGAAAAAAATCGAGGCAATCATCAAACCCTTCAAGCTTGACGATGTGAAAGATGCCCTCAACCAGCTGGGCGTCAAGGGCATGACCCTTACCGAAGTGAAGGGCTACGGCCGCCAGAAAGGCCACAAGGAGATATACCGGGGAGCTGAATACGTGGTTGATTTCATCCCCAAGGTCAAGTTGGAACTTATTGTCAGCAACGATCAGGTCCGTGAAATCGTCGAGGTAATCCGCAAGGCGGCATTGACCGGCAAGATCGGCGACGGCAAAATCTTTGTGTTGCCGGTGGAAGAGGTCATTCGGGTACGAACCGGCGAAACCGGCGAGGAAGCCATCTAAATGGTGACGGAGCTGCGCGCCAGACGTGATGCCCTGGAGACCTTGTGGCGCCAGGGGTTAAGCGGGCATGCCCTGCTGGCAAGACACACCGGGCTCATGGATGCGGCACTCCAGGATTATTTCAGGGAGAGCGGCGCAGACCCGGAAAACATGTGCCTGGTTGCCTTGGGAGGATACGGCAGAAAGGAACTTTTCCCTTACTCGGATATCGACCTCATGCTGCTTTACCGCCCGGCCGCGGAAAAACAGCTCAATACCGTGACTGAAGCCATATTTTATCCGCTGTGGGATGCCGGCCTGGAGGTTGGGCACGGGGTAAGAACGCCGGCCGCCTGTATCGAAGAGGCCGGCAAAGATTTTTTTCTGCTGGTCTCCCTGCTTGACGCAAGGCTCATTGCCGGCTCCAACGATCTTTTCACCGCTCTGCTGGCGGATTTCCAGCAAAAATTTGTGACGGGCCAGCGCAAAACCTTTTTGCAGGACATGCTTTTTCATCGGCAGAAACGCCATGAGCGCTTCGGCAACCACACCTATCTGCTTGAGCCCCATATCAAGGAGAGCCGAGGCGGTTTCCGCGACATCCAGGCCATGCTCTGGTCAGCCCAGGTTCTTTTCAACCTCAAACAGTCTCAGGACCTGGAAAGGGCCGGACTGATATCAACAGAAGAACTGCAGGCATTTGACCAGGCCAGCGACACCCTGATCAAAATACGAAACCGGCTCCATTACATCAGCGGCCGCAAAAACGATCAGCTTTTCTTCGAGCACCAGGAGGAGATGGCCAAGGCCTTCGGCTATAAAGACGAACAGGGCATGCTCGGGGTAGAGCGCTTCATGCGCGACATCCATGCCCAGCTGCAGACAATCGCTCTGACCTCAGACCTCTTCTTCGAGCACGCGACAGAGGTGCTGGGGCTTGGGCAAACCGGCAAGCAGCAGGACAAGGAACTGGAAAAGGGAATCACCCTCCGCCAGGGGCGCATCCATCTGACGGACATCGAGCTGGCGGCCAAGCGCCCCTATCTCCTCATGCGGGCCTTCACCCATGTTGCCCAGACCGGCAACCCCCTGCACCACCGCACCAAAAAACTCATCAGCGGCAATCTGCATCTTCTCGGAATAAAAACACGGAATTCCAAAAGGATGAACAAGGCCTTCCTGGAAACCATCCAGGGGCCAAATCCGCTGCCGGCCCTGACCGACATGCTGGAAAGCGGCCTGCTCTCCGCCTATATCCCTGAATTTCTTCACCTGAAATCCCTGGCCCAGCATGACATCTATCATGTTTTCACGGTGGACCGCCATCTGCTGCAAACGGTTGAGGAGGTCAATCAGCTCCGCTCGCTCGAGCATCCGCTTTTCATCACCGTTCCTTCACCGTATATCCTGTTCCTTGCGGCCCTGCTGCATGATATCGGCAAAGGTTACGGCAAAAACCATGCGGAATACGGCGCTGAACTGGCAAACGATATCGGCAAACGGCTGGGTATGCCCGAGGCTGACATTAACTGCCTCACCTTTCTGGTCCGCGAGCATCTTTTTTTAGCGGAAATCGCCCAACGCCGGGATCTGGAAGATGAAGGCCTCATTCTCCGTTGCGCCAAACAGCTTAATGACCCGGACCGGCTGACCATGCTTTACCTGCTGACCATCGCCGATGCGAAAGCAACAGGCCCCTCAGCCTGGTCGGACTGGAAGGCGGCGCTGTTGCTGGAACTTTACCTGAAGGTAGCGAACACCTTAAGTCGTGACGACCTCACCCTGCCTGATCCGCGGCAGGAGATTGCCTGGATGAGAGGCCAAGTGGCCGCCCTGCTCGGCGACAGCCCGGCGGTTCCCTTGAAAATCCTGCCGGATGACTACCTGCTCGGCAACTCTCCTGATGAGGTTGTCAGTCATATACGCCTCCATGAAGAATTGAAGAAACAGGAGGTGATCGTCAAACCAAGCCAGGAGAAAGGCCACTGGTCAATCCTGATCATGGCCCAGGACAGACCCGGCATCTTGAGCAAAATCTGCGGGGTGATGGCCCTGCACAATCTGAAGGTTCTTGCCGCGCAGATTTACACCTGGCTCGATGGCACGATTGTTGATATTCTTCATGTCACATCGATGCTGGACAATCAATTCGAGGACCAGAACTGGCAGACCCTGGAGGATGACCTGGGCAAGGCGATCCATTTCAGAATCGGGCTCACCCATCGCCTTCATCAAAAGCTGACCGCTCTGGGCGCCGCGCCCACCCAGCTGAGCCAGCGGCCGCCGGCCAAGGTGATCATTGATCCGGTCGCCTCTGACAATTTCACGGTTATTGAAGTATATGCCGTAAATAGGCCGGGCCTGCTTTACGATATTACCCGCACCCTGTCTGATTTCGGCATCAACACCTTTCGGGCCAAAATCGGCACCAAGGCCGACCAGGTCGTGGATGTTTTTTATGTACTGGATCACCAGGGTCTTAAAATCGAGGAGCCGTCCTTCAAAAATGAGATAAAAAACGGCCTGCTTCATGCTGCAGCCTGAAGTTTTACCAAAATTTATGTATTCCCGTTTTTTTATTTTACAATTATGTAATAAATAAAAAACTTGCCACTCGCTGCGGAATATGGAAAATTAGGACCTGTTCAGCAATGTAACTTGAAGTGCACCGGAAAACTCCTGGTGAGACTTTTTTATGCAAGGCGTCACAGAATTTGGATGAAACACATGGACATACTGCGATTAGTCGAGCAAGACCTCAGGCATCAGCCACAGGCATGAGAGAACTTGCAGCGAAACCATCCTGAGAACATGAATATTCCCTGCAGTGGGGATCATTATTCAGCAATCATTATGCAAGGAGAAACAACAATGTGTACCGAATGTAACTACGGAAGCTGCCCTGATCTTATCAACATCAACGTACCAGGGCTTTTCGGCTCAAATGTCTTCAACGAAAAAATCATGAAAGAGAGACTGCCCAAGGAGACATACAAGGCGCTGAAAAAAACCATCGAAATGGGGGCTTCTCTGCAGCCGGAGACAGCGGCCGTAGTCGCCAATGCCATGAAGGATTGGGCCATTGAGAAAGGCGCCACCCACTATACTCACTGGTTTCAACCCCTTACCGGCTCAACTGCTGAAAAACATGATTCCTTTATTGCCCCGACCTTAGATGGCAGCGTGATCATGGAGTTCTCCGGCAAACAGCTCATTCAGGGCGAACCGGACGCCTCATCTTTCCCCAGCGGCGGGCTGCGCGCCACCTTTGAGGCCCGCGGTTATACCGCCTGGGACTGCACCTCGCCGGCCTTCCTGAAAGAAGACGCCGCAGGCAATGTTACCCTGTGTATCCCAACCGCCTTCTGTTCCTACAAGGGCGAGGCCCTGGATAAAAAAACCCCGCTCCTGCGGTCCATGGCCGCGGTATCCACCCAGTCCCTGCGTGTGCTGAAGGCCCTCGGCAACGACACCTCCAGCAGAGTCACCTCTACGGTTGGCTCCGAGCAGGAGTATTTCCTGGTGGAAAAAGAGTACTATCTGAATCGCCTTGATCTCCTGACCTGCGGCAGAACGCTTTTCGGCGCACCCGCCCCCAAGGGACAGGAGCTTGAAGACCAGTATTTCGGCTCCATCAAGGATCGTGTTTCCGCATTCATGAAGGATCTTGACATTGAACTGTGGAAAATGGGCATCACCTCCAAAACCAAACATAACGAGGTCGCGCCCGCCCAGTATGAGATGGCACCCGTTTTCGCCACCACCAACATCGCGGCTGATCACAATCAGCTGGTCATGGAAACCATGCAGAAGGTTGCCCTGCGCCACGGCATGGTCTGCCTGCTGCACGAAAAACCCTATGCCGGAGTCAACGGGTCCGGCAAGCACAATAACTGGTCTTTGAGCACCGATGACGGCATCAACCTGCTGGAGCCCGGCACAACCCCTGAGGACAATGCCCAGTTCCTGGTTTTCCTCTGCGCCCTGCTGAAAGCCGTGGACAGCCATGCCGACATCATGCGCGCCACCTGCGGCAGTTCCGGCAACGATCACCGTTTAGGCGCCAACGAGGCACCTCCGGCCATTATTTCCGTATTCCTCGGCGATGAACTCTCCGACATTCTTTTCAATCTGGCCAAAGGTGAGAAGGCCCCTAAAAAAGGCGATGCGTTCCTGAAGATCGGCGTTGATACCCTGCCTGAGTTGCCGAAGGACAATACCGACCGCAATCGCACCTCCCCCTTTGCCTTTACCGGCAACAAATTCGAATTCCGCATGGTCGGTTCATCCCAGTCGATTTCCGGCCCCAATGTGGCCCTGAACACCATCGCCGCCGAGGCGCTTGATGAGATCGCCACCCGGCTTGAGAAGTCCAAGGACATCAACGCCGAGATACTCAATATTATTAAAGACACCGTGAAAAACCATGAGAAAATTATCTTCAACGGCAACAACTACAGCCCGGATTGGGAGAAAGAAGCTGGAAAAAGGGGCCTTCCCAACACCAAGACCACTGTTGACGCCCTGAAGTCTTTTATCACCCCCAAGGCCCTCAAACTGTTTGCCAAATACAATGTCCTCAGCAAGGAAGAGCTGCACTCCCGCTACGACATCTACACGGAACAGTTCTCAAAACATATCAATATCGAGGCGCAGACCGCCATGCAGATGGTGCGCAGACTCTATTTCCCCGCTGCGATCCGCTACATGACCGAGCTCGGCAATTCCATGGCAGTGGCGGGTAAGTCAGCCTCCGTGCAGAAGGAACTGCTGGAATCCATCGGCAATCTGCTTACTTCGGCAAACAAGAAACTCAAAAAACTCGAAGAAGAGACAATTAAGTCTCAAGCCATTGACAAGGTGGAGAAACAGGCCGTGGCCTTCCGCGACAAAGTGCGGCCCTGTTTAAACGACCTGCGGGCCGACATTGACGCAATTGAGGTGCTGATGCCCAGCGATCTCTGGCCAGTGCCGGTTTACAGCGACATGCTGTTTAAACTGTAATTCGAAAGCAGGACGAAACCGCGGCAGCAGAGAGGAGTACAGCAGTACCCTCTCTGCTGCCGGTAAATTTTTCGTTTCCACCTGCCGGGTCGGCGCCTGGCAGTGAGACACAAGGCAAGATGGCCCGGGATTTGTTCAGCATCCCGGGCCTTTTTCATGCTCCTCCCCCTGCGGTGATATCCTATGCTTCATAACACCTTTCTCCACATCCCGGGCATCGGCGAAAAAACGGAAAAACAGATCTGGCGGTCCGGTATTCATACCTGGGAGCAATGGCAGCCTCCCTTTCCGCCCAACCTGCCACAGGCAAAGATCAATCTCATCACCTACCATCTGCAACACTATCTTGAGCAGCAGGACGGCTCAGCCTTATTTTACGCAAAACTCCTGCAGCCAAGTCATCACTGGCGCCTTTTCCCCCATTTTCGCGACAGGACAGCCTTTCTTGATATCGAGACCAACGGCATGGGTCCGGAGCTGTGTGAAATCACCACCATCGCCCTTTACGATGGCCGGACAATCCGCACCTACGTCCAGGGCCGCAACCTGGAACAGTTCATCGGGGACATCGCGGATTATGAGGTTATCGTTACCTACAACGGCAAAAGTTTCGACGTGCCGGTGATAGAATCATGCCTGCAGACCCGGCTCAGACAGGTGCATATCGATTTGCGCTACATTCTGGCCAGGCTGGGCTACCGGGGCGGCCTGAAAGGCTGCGAAAAACAACTGGGGATCAACAGGATGGGGCTGGAAGGAGTTGACGGCTACTGGGCAGTGCTTCTCTGGCAGGAATTTACCCGCAGCGGCAATGACCGGGCGCTGCAAACCCTGCTGGCCTACAATATTGCCGATGCGGTCAACCTGGAATCCCTGCTGGTCCAAGCCTACAATCTGAACATCGCCCCCACCCCCTTTGCCCTCAGCAACTACATCCCGTTGCCGGAGAGTCCTGCCTCGCCCTTTAATCCGGACAAGGAGATTATCTTGAAAATCAGGGAGATGCTGCACTCGCCCTACAACCTATAAATAGATAATGATGGCCCCGCTACTTTCCCGTTGACCGTTTTCCCATACATAATTTCTGATTTCCCCGCCGGCCTTCATGCCCTTTGCCATGCCTTCCACCAGATCCCGCAGAACAGGAAGCCCTTGGGAATGAAGGCCCTTGCCGGTAATAACGGCAACGGTCCTGAGCCCTTTTTGGCGAGCTGTCAGCAGAAAATTCGTCACCTTACCCTCGGCTTCCTGCCCGGTTAATCCATGCAGATCCAAGTGTTCCTGAGGAGAGGGATAGATAATTTTCTTACCGGGTTTCCCTGCCCGCCTGCTGTTCATCACCGCCAAAACCTCCCTGTCAAAAGAGGTGGAATCAAACATTGCGGCAAAGGATTCCTGTTCCCGTGCCGGTAAATCACCGCCGAAATGAAAATCATCATCCGTTAACCGCGGCAGTCCGCCCTTCTGTCTTGTTATCTTCTTTTTCACGACCGATCCCTGTAAGCCCTGCGCAAAGCACTGATTATCGCCTCATAGGGCATAGCTCAAATAAAGCGTTCTCATGCATCTTTATAACCGCCGGATCAATTTATTCATGCAAGAATTTTACCCAAGGCAAGCCTGCTGGCAAATTTTGCCCCGGGAATAGCGGGGGGGATCAGCGGTCCGGTTATTTCCTGCGTTGCGATGAAAATTGCCCTGGTTACTGTTTTTTTGCGGGAAATGATTATTGGCAAGGACAAGGCTGGGGGGGGAACCCGAGGTTGTTAAAATCAGGCAGAACCGCCAGCCTGGACACTTTTAACAACCTGGGGGGGGGGAGAGAAGCGGGCAAGTTAGAGGATAATCTGGTCGATCCGCCCCTGATAGAGCACCGGGGTAATGCCACGGCTGGCTACCGCCCTTTCCGCGGTCTTACTGATGGTTGTCATATAGACTTTCTGGCAATCCTGGATTATATCGGCAATCCATTCACACATATCCTGATCAAAAAACTCGGCGAAAAGCGGCTCCGAAACCCGTTCGCCCACAAATTGCAGCCCGTTTTCCGTCTGCTCATAAATCAAAAATCTCTTTGCGGTGCCAAAACGTTCGTTCACCACTTTCCTGTCACTCGACACAACGGCTATACGCATATCTCCTCCTTTATTCAGAGAGTTGACAGCCCGGGGAATGGAAAATAACACCCCTCCCATCATGGCAATGATGCCTGGGGTAATTACAAGTTATATGCCACCAGCATCCTTTTTCGAGCGAGGGATCTCAACCAGTCGTTATCTCGCTATAAAGTCGTTGATGCCTCTTTAAAAGTCGTTGATGCCTCTTTAGCCGTTACGCTGAGAAATCAATTTTTTTCTACCCCGGATCTGTGGCATGATTCAATTTTTTGAACTTTTCAGCTTGACCGCCACGCCCATTACGAATAATGTTTTTATATTCAAATCTGCGCAAATTTTTCTCCGGGATCTCCTTCCGCCACTAACAAAACTGATCATCAGGCAACTGTGAGGTAAGACAATTGACAAACAACACCAACATCCCTGACGGATATATAAAAAAAGAAACAATGTGGTTTATTGCCCTGGTCGCTCTTGCCTTCGGCTTTCTGGCAGGAATTGTTTTCAGCGTTTATAAATCCGGTCCATCTCCGGCAGCCGTCACCCCACAGGCCGTGCAGCAGCAAGGTCAGGCCCCGGCTGCTGATCCGCAGATCACCCAGAAAATACTGGCCCTGGAAAAAGAGGTGGTTGCCCACCCGGACAACATGGAGGCCTGGACCCAGCTGGGAAATTATTATTTTGACAGCGACAACCCCGGCAAGGCCATTGAGGCCTACAACAAATCCCTTGCTCTTAACCCGAACAATGCCGATGTGCTGACTGACCTGGGTGTCATGTATCGCCGCAATGGCAACCCCAAAGAGGCGATTGCCGCCTTTGATCGGGCCACGGCGGTTGACCCGAGCCATCCCACCGCCAGGTTTAACCGGGGTATCGTGCAGCTCTATGACCTGAAAGATCGTGACGGAGCAATCAAGACCTGGGAGGAGTTGGTGAAACTCCACCCTGACGCCAAGGCGCCGAATGGACAGCCTGTCACCGAAATCATCAAAACGGTCAAAGAGCAGCGATAATCCCGGGCAAGGCCCCTTCTCCGAATCAGAGCAGCTCTGCTGCTCTGATTTTCCTCTGTTCGTAAAAAAGTTTCCTAAACAATCTGTAATTGCTATAGTAAGCTATTGAAACAGCAATTCGCGTGGTCACTTTTGAAAGCGAGGTTCAGCTCATGCCGAGATCCTGCTTCACCTTGGGAATAGACTGTATTCATCCATTTTCTTTTTTTTAATCAAATCACTGCGCCAAAGCTGTGAAATCATCCCGCCAATATCCGCTTTCATCCCTCTTTGCCCTTGTTGCCGTCATGCTGACCGGGGCTTTTCTGTTGATGTCCACCCATTTCTATTTCCATCATCTGTTGGCCCAACTTGAAAAAACCGTTGCCAATGAAAGGGCCAGACGCGTTATCGGGGAACAGATAGTCAGCGACCTGCAGCAGGCAAGCACCCAGTTTTATCAGATGCTTGCTGAAGTACGGGTTGAAAAACGCAAATTTACCCAAGACCTCATCCAACAGGAACTTGCGGATATCCGCGCCGCCCTCAAGGTTATTGAGGTTGGCGGTGTCTTTCACAAGGCGATCCAGCATTCTTCGTCCGAAGAAAAACTAATTGACGAAATCACTTATCAAAAGACCGGCAAGGAAAGGTATCTGATCGAATTGCGGGAAATCAACCCACTTCTTCCTGAAATTGACGAAAAAGTGGTGATACTTGAAAATCTGCTGCGCCAACGTGATGCCCTTCAGGAATCTGCCGGGCTAAACGGTGAGCTGTTCCGGATCAAGCAGGAACTTCAGGGATTTCTCAAAAATACGGAACCCCTTTTCAGCAAAATCAACGAAGCGGGTAACCGTATCTATTATACCAATACGAAACGGCTGCAGGAACTGGACACGGATGAGAAAGCCCTCGCCAAGAAATACCAGCTGGTGGAATTGGCCATTTTTATTACCATCTTCACCATCACCTTCTCCTTGTTTTTTGCCCTGGCCCAAAAGATTCTCAGCATCAACAAGAAACTGCAGCAGGAAATTCTGAAAAAAGGACAGGCCGAAGATCTCATCAGCCGGGCGAAACAGGAGTGGGAGCGGACATTTGATGCAGTACCGGACCCCATTGTGCTGCTCGACAAAGAACACCGCATCATCCGTCTCAACAAGGCCATGGCGTCACTGGTGGGCAAACCCGTGGCGCAATGCGTCGGCTTGAAATGCTATCAGGTCATGCACGGGACTGACAGCCCCCCTTCATATTGCCCGCATTCCCTGCTGATCAATGATCTCAGGGAGCACAAAACCGTTCAGTTCATGGATCTTTTCGGTATTTTTTTTGAAATTTCCGTTTCCCCCCTGTTCAATCGCGAAGGGGAACTCATCGGCTCGGTTCATATAGCCCGTGATATCACCGACCAGAAACAGGCGGAAAACGCCCTGTATAAGGCCAATGAGGAACTGGAGCAGAAGGTTGAGCAAAGAACGATCGTCCTGAAAAGATTCATCGATGAGCTGCAGTACGAAATATCAAACCGCATCAAGGCCGAGGAGGCCCTTTTCCAGACCCAGCACCAGCTTCTGCACGCCGAGAAACTCAGTGCCATCGGCAAACTCTCCGCCTCAATCGCCCATGAGTTCAACAATCCCCTTTTTGCTGTCATTAATATTCTCAGCGGGGTGCAGCAACACGAATCCCTTTCCCCGCAGAATGAGAGGATGCTTGAACTGGCTATCCAGGAATGCGACAGGATGAAGATGCTGATCCAGAACCTGCGTGATTTTAACCGTCCGTCCACCGGCGTTCATGTAGCCACCGATATCCACCAGACCATAGACAACATGCTGCTGCTCTGCAAAAAAGAGTTCACGGACAGAAAAATTAAGGTTGAAAAGAATTTCGCCGTCAATATGCCGGCGATCCTGGTGGTGAAAGACCAGATCTGCCAGGTGCTCCTCAATCTCCTGACCAATGCCCGCGATGCCTGTAAAAACGGCGGGGCGATCAAAATCAGTACCGAGGTGCTCGACAAACGGGTCGCCATCAGCGTGGAAGACAGCGGCTGCGGTATTGAGCCTGATCATCTGCACAAGATATTCAAAGCCTTTTTCACCACCAAACAGGAACTTTCCGGTACAGGATTGGGGCTTGCCGTTTCGCTGGGCATTATCGAAAAGCATGGAGGAACGATCTCCGTGAATTCTCAACTGGAGAAGGGCAGCGTCTTTACCGTCACCCTGCCGATCATCCCGGAAAATGATGATCTGAGCGAATATCGCATTCTCATCTGAAGCCGTTCGATCAGCGCAGAGGTTCGGGTTCCGCGGACCAGGCTAAAAAAATAGCGTAACGGCAAGCCAGCCCAGGGCCTCGCCAAACTCGCAACTGGCGCCCAGCACATCTCCCGTGACCCCGCCCAGCAGTTCATGGGCGCGGTATCGCAGCCAGAAAGACGGTACCATGGTGACGTAAAAAACCGCGGCAAGTCCTATCAGGATGGAAACTTGCGCGCTCCCCGCCGCCAGCACCGGCAGCAGAAACCCAAAGCCGACCAGGATCTCCTTGGCCGTTATCCGGCCGACAAACATCTGCCCGGTCCCGTTTTTGCGGGGATAACGGCTTTTCCAGGCCAGGGTCATCATGGCCCAGCGGGAAGCTGCCGGCACAAAGGCAAGACAGACAAAGAGAACAAAAGTGGAAAAATCCTGCCAGGTCTGCACCAGAGTGAGCAGCGAAGAAAGACCGGCGGTTTTTAACAGCAGAACCAGCACAATACCCACCACCCCGAAAGCGCCGGTGGCGGAATCCTTCATGATGGCCAGTCTTTTGTCCGTCTCAAAGCTGCCGCCCAGGCCGTCAAACAGATCAGCCACCCCATCAAGATGCAGTCCCCTGGTCAGCCAGGCCTCAAAGGCAAGGAGCAGCACCGCACAGGCAAAAGGGTCAAGCCCCACCACCAGCAGCAGCCACCCGCAGCCGGCCATGGCCACCCCGATTATCCAGCCGGCAAGGGGGAAGAATGCCCCGCTTCGCGCGACGTTTTCCTGGGTCACTCCGCTAAGTTTTACCGGAATAATTGTCAAAAAAGATATGGCAACCGCAATGGAGCGCAGCATGGGCTTGTTCCTTGTCTCATCGAACCGCTTATCAGGCGCTCACCCCGGCCTCGGCAAAGGTGGCCATCTCATTTATAATTTTCACCCCGGCCTCAATGATGCCCATGGCCAGAGCGGCTCCGGTCCCTTCCCCGAGCCGCATGTCCAGGTTGAGGATGGGAGTAAGGCCAAGTTTTTCAAAAAAAATGCGGTGCCCCTGTTCCGCCGACATATGGCTGAAAAAACAATAATCAGCCACATTTTGTTCCAGCTGCAAAGCAACCAGGGCCCCGGCGCTTGAAATAAAACCGTCCACCACCACCGCCACCCGGCTGCGGGCACATTCCAGAATCATGCCGCAGATGGCGGCGATCTCAAACCCGCCCAAGGCTGCCAGGGTTTCCAACGGCCCCTGGAGATGCCCTTGGTTAATCGCAATTGCGCGCTTGATCACCTCGATTTTATGATGAAGCGTGGCATCATCGATGCCGGTTCCCCGGCCGGTAATTTCTTCCACCCGCACATCAAGCAGGGCGGCAAAAAGGGCGGACGCCGGCGTGGTGTTGGCAATCCCCATCTCGCCTGTTCCCAGAATCCTCGCCCCTTTGCTGATGGCCTCCCGGGCGGTTTCCGCGCCAACGCCAATGGCCTGCAATGCCTCATCGATTTCCATGGCCGGGCCTTTGGCCAGGTTTGCCGTACCGGCTTTCACCTTCCGCGAGACCAGGCCTTCCTCATTCATCTCCGCGGCCACGCCGACATCGATAACCCACACCTCTGCGCCCACATGACGCGCCAGCACATTGACCCCTGCCCCGCCCCGCAGAAAATTAGAGACCATCTGCCGGGTGACGTCCTGGGGCACGCTGCTCACCCCCTCTTCCGCCACCCCGTGATCCCCGGCAAAGGTGAGGATAACCTTACGGCCCAGGTCCGGCCGGATCGTGTTCTGGATCCCGCATATCCGCCTGGCCAGCACTTCAAGCTCCCCCAGGCTTCCCCTGGGTTTGGTCAAATTGTCCAGGCGGGCCTGGGCCTGCTCCATCATCCGCCGGTCTACCGGCTGAATTTCCTCTAACCACGCGGCCAGATCATCCCTGTTGGTCAGTAGCATATTTCCTCTTATCTCTTCTGCTGTTGATAGTGAAGCCAGCTTTCTTCAATATGTTTTAAGGAGGCCTGCAGCTCAGCGCTACGATAAACCTCCAGGGTTACCACCCCGGTAAAGCCTGCGGCATGCAAAACCTGACCGAGACGGTTGGAGCAGGCCTGCTGTTCCGGCCCCAAGGCCTGGTGGTCCCTGCCGTCTCTTATCCCGTGATAATGAATATGGGCGGCCCTGGGGATATCGGCAAAAAGTCTATCCGGCTCCTCGCCATAAAAAAGACCATGGCCGATATCCGCGCACAGGGCAAATCCGTGTTCTCGCACCAGCGGCCGCACCTCGTTGAAAGGGTAGTTAATATTTTCTATGGCCACCAGCGCCCTTTCCCGGCCGAGATCTTTTTTGAGCCGGCCGAGGAAATCATCAATATTGCCAAGCCATGGGTCCCTGGCAAGCCCCGGTTGCAAGGCGAGATGCAGATCATAACAAAGGGGTTGAAGCGGGGCAAGCCCAGCCATCAAGCGGACAATTTCATCAACCGCCGCTTGCCTTAGACCTTCCTCACTGCTGCCGGGCTGGATATCAGAGGGGAGATGAACGGTATAACTGAGATCATGCTCCTGCGCCAGTCCCTGCAGCAGGTTGACATCGATCTGCTGCGGCAGGCGGCAGTGACCGGGAGATTCGAAAAAAAGCAGCTGGATATCATCCACACGGCCTGCCAGGTATCGGACATTCTCCTCAATGCCAGCGGGAATGACAAAGGAGGTGGCGCCGATCCTCCAGGGAAAGCTTCCTTTAATCTTCACCATGTCCGGCACAGTCCACCAGGGTGATCAGTTCACCGGCCCTGTCCTGCCAGGCCAGCGAGATGCCGGTCAAGGCCTCTTTCCCGGATTTCAAGGCGGCGGCAACTGTATCATAGGCCAGGTCAGGATGATTATTGGTTTCGCTGAGATGGGCAAGCACCACATGCTGCAGGCCGTCATGCAGGAGATCGGCCACAAAGCGGGCCGCCTCCTCGTTGGCAAGATGCCCGTGACTGGAACGAACCCTCTGTTGCAGATGAAGTGGATAGGGGCCGTTTTTCAGCATGACGGGATCATGGTTGCATTCGATAATCAACCCGTTGCAGCCTGCCAGGCGATGCTGGATCAGCCGTGACACCATGCCGGTATCCGTACAGTAACCGAGTGCACAGGAGCCGTTTTCAATGACAAAGCCCACGGGATCGACACAATCATGGCATACGGCAAAGGGATGAATATGGAAATGATGGAGAGGAAAGCTTGAGCCGGTTTGGAACTCGCAAATGGCAGGTACCGCGCCGAGGCACTTTGCCGCTGCGGCAAGGGTACCTTTATTGGCATAGATCGGCAGCTTGTATTTACGGGCCAGAACGGCAGCCCCTTTGATATGATCGCTGTGGGCATGGGTGAGCAGGATGGCGGCAAGAGAGGCGGTTTCCACGCCGATGGCGGCGAGCCTTCGCTCGATCTCCACCCCGGAAAAGCCGCTGTCAATGAGCAGCGCCCTGCCCTGGGCCGCAACATAGGTGGCATTGCCTTTACTGCCGCTGCCAAGTACGCAAAACTGCATCAGTCATTCCCTGAGGATCTTATCGGGGTGCCGGCCCGGACAAAACAATTGGCCGGGCAATCAGATGCCGGAATGGCCGAATCCGCCATCGCCCCGCCCGGTCTCGTCCAGGGCCGTTACAGCCAGCACCTGAGCCCGGCAGACCGGGGCCAATACCAGCTGGGCAATCCGGTCGCCCCGGTTGATGGTAAATGCTTTCCTGCCGAGATTGATCAAACCCACTTTCACCTCGCCGCGGTAATCCGCATCGATGGTGCCGGGACTGTTGATCACCGTGATGCCATGCTTGATGGCAAGACCGCTGCGGGGCCGCACCTGCAACTCAAAACCCGGTGGAATGGCCACGGCAAAACCCGTGGGTACCATGCAGATATCCCCCGGCGCCAGGTGCAGGGGTTCGCGCAGCGCACTGGCCACATCCATACCGGCGGCCAGGTCCGAGTGGTAGGCGGGCAAAGGCAGGTCAGCGCTTTGCTCCGGATCGAGCCAGCGTAGGGAAAGAGTAGACTGTTTTTGCATCATGCTGGTTATTCCGCTGGGTGTTGCTGAAGCTGCTCCCGCCTGGGGGCCATGCTAGGAGCCAGTCCTGCCGGCAAGAAGATCCCACTGCACATCCTTCTCCGCTACGGGGCCGAGCACCGCGGTGGTCATTCCCCTGCCGAAGAGCCCCCCGGCAAGATGACAAACATCTTCAACCGTTACCTGAGTAAGTCCGGCCACCACCTCATCAAAATCCACATCGCGGCCAAAATAGAGTTCATTTCTGGCGATTCTGGTCATCCGCATCTCCAGATTATCGGCAGCGAGAAAAAGACCGGTCCTGGCATAATCCTTGGCATTGGCCAGTTCCTCAGCGGACACCGGGCCATGTCGCAACTTATCGAGTTCGTCTCTGATGACCGCCAGGGACCTGTTGACGTTATCCGGATTGACCCCCAGATAAATGCCCAGATAGCCGCTGTCCGCATAGGCATCAAGATAGGAGTGCACCGAATAGGCCAGTCCCCGCTTTTCCCGTATCTCCTGAAAAAGCCTGGAACTCATATTGCCGCCCAGCAGGATATTGAGCAGCATCAGCCTGTAGCGTTCTTCGCTGGTGATGGGCATGCCATAGGTGCCCATTGTCACATGGACCTGTTCCAGGGGTTTGGTGAATATCTTGCGGGTCAGCGGCAGCTCATGGGGTTGCTTGCGTTGGCGGACATCCCCGTCCCGCCGCTGCAGAGAGGCAAAGCAAGCGGCTATCAGATCACAGAACTCCTGATGTTGCACGTTGCCCGCTGCGGCAAACACGATACGATCAGGGGTATAGAATGTTTTCACGTGGTCAAGCAGTTTCTGCCGGTCCATGCGGGAGACAACCTCCATCGGACCCAGAATGGTATGGCCCAAAGGGTGATGGCCCCAGAGCAGCCCCTCAAACAGCTCATGCACCTGCTCTTCGGGGGTGTCTTCCACCATGCTGATTTCCTGCATGATAACCTGGCGCTCGCGCTCTATCTCCTCCTCGGCAAAGAGCGAGTTGAGAAAAAAATCGGCAAGCAGGTCGATAAAACGGGGCAGCTGGCTGTCGAGCACCATCCCGTAGTAGCAGGTGGCGTCCTTGCTGGTAAAGGCATTGGACACGCCGCCCAGCACATCGAGTTCCATGGCAATCTGACTGGCGCTGCGGCTCGGGGTGCCTTTAAAAAGCATATGCTCGACAAAGTGGGAACAGCCGTTGGTCAGATCATGCTCATCCCGCGCCCCGACATCCACCCAGATGCCGACACAGACCGTTTTGGCGTGGGGTATGTGCTCACTGACCACACGTACCCCATTGGCAAAAACCGTTTTATGATGCATTGGCGGCAAGGATTTTAACCCGCCAGCTCTGCCATGGCGGCCTTGCGGCTGAGGCGGATCTTGCCCCGCTGGTCCACGTTGAGAACCTTGACCATGACCTCGTCGCCTTCTTTCAAGATGTCCGACACCTTCTCCACCCTCTTGTCTTCCAGCTCAGAGATATGGACCAGACCGTCGGTTCCGGGCAGAATCTCGACAAAGGCGCCGAAATCGACAATCTTCTGCACAGTGCCTTTGTAGATCTTGCCGATCTCCACCTCTGCCGTGATCTCATGCACCCGGTCATAGACCTGCTGGCCGACAATGCCGTCAGGGGCGAAAATCATGACCTTACCGGAATCTTCAACATCGATCTTCACGCCGTATTCCGCGGTAATGGCCTTAATCATCTTGCCCCCGGGGCCGATAAGATCCCGGATCTTGTCAGGGTTGATCTGCATGGAAAAAATCTTCGGCGCATGCTCAGGCAGTTCCTCACGGGGCTTCTGAATAGCCTCGGCCATCTTCCCCAGGATATGCAGGCGACCGGTTTTGGCCTGATCTAGGGCTTTGGTCATGATCTCCCTGGAGATACCTTCAATCTTGATATCCATCTGCAGGGCGGTGATACCGTCAGCCGTGCCGCACACCTTGAAATCCATATCGCCGAGATGATCTTCATCCCCTAAAATATCGGAGAGTACGGCAATGGTCTCGCCATCCTTGATCAGGCCCATGGCCACGCCGGAAACCGGCTTCTTGATGGGCACGCCTGCATCCATCAGGGACAGGCAGCCGCCGCACACCGTGGCCATGGAGGAGGAGCCATTGGACTCCATCACATCGGAGACAATGCGGATCGTATAGGGGAAGCTGCCCACATCCGGCAACACCGCCTGGATGGCCCGGGTGGCCAGGGCGCCATGTCCGATATCCCTTCTGCTGGGTCCGCGCATGAAGCGAACCTCGCCGACACAGAAAGGGGGAAAGTTGTAGTGGAGCATGAAGGGCAGATTTTCCATGCCCCCCAGGGTCTCCACCCGCTGTTCATCCTCACCGCTGCCCAGGGTGGTGGAAACAAGGGCCTGGGTTTCGCCGCGGGTAAACAGGGCGGAACCATGAGCCCGGGGCAGGATGGCAATTTCGCTGCTGATGGGCCGGATATCCGCAAAACCGCGGCCGTCAATCCGCTTGCCTTGCTTGACGATCATGTCGCGCATCATGACCTTTTGCAGGTCATGGAGAATTCCCTTGGCCGCCCGGTGTCCGGCAAAGTCCTCGTCCTTTTCCAGTTCGGCAAAAACTTCCTTCTCCAGTTCCTGATAGAGATCCCCCCGTTTTATTTTGTCGGCGGTGGTAATCACCTGCTGCATGCCGGCGGTGGCAATCGCGGCGACCCTCTGCTGCAGGGCCTCATCAAGTACCGGCACTGTCACTTTGATCTGCTCGCGGCCGACCTCCTGGCGCAGGGCCTCCTGAATGTCAAGCAGCGGCTGCAGGCCTTGATGACCGAAATAAATACCGGACAACACCTCTTCCTCGGAGAGGTTGTCGGCCCCGCCCTCGACCATGACCACCGCATTACGGCTGCCGGCCACGATCAGATCCATCCGGGACCTGGTCAGCTGTTCCTTGGAGGGATTGAGCACGTACTCCCCGTCGATATAGCCGACTCGCACCCCGGCAATCGGGCCGAGGAAGGGAATGTCGGAGACGGTCAAGGCGGCGGAGGCGCCTACCATGGCCATAATGTCAGGATCATTCTCCTTGTCGGCCGACAGCACCATGGCAATGATCTGCGTTTCATTGGTATAACCCGGGGCAAACAACGGCCGCAACGGGCGATCAATAAAGCGGCAGGTCAAGGTTTCCTTCTCCGTAGGACGGCCGATTTCCCGGCGGAAGTAACTGCCGGGGATTCTCCCCACCGCGTAAAAACGCTCCTGGTATTCCACGGTGAGCGGGAAGAAATCAATATCTGCCTTAGCCTCTTTTGCGGCAGTTGCCGTGACAAGAACAACGCTGTCCCCGTAGGCAACGACAACCGCGCCATTTGCCTGCTTGGCAATTTTTCCGGTTTCAATGGATAAGATGCGTCCGCCTATTTCAACTTCAACTTTTTTATACATGCTTTCACCTTTCGGATTACGAACTACGCCTGAACAATAAAGAGCAGGTTGAGCACCGGGAAGACAAGTTCAAAAGAGGATTTTCACCCTCAAGGGGTATCAATGCGAGACAGTGAAACTTGATCCGGGTGGCCTGTACGGCGCTTCATTACTCAGGCCTAATTCGTAACCCTGATTAAAATAATAAAAGTCCAGGATTCCTAGGAATCCTGGACCATTTACAATATCTCTCCCCTGCCGCATGGCGGATGATTAAGATATTGCTCCAAAAAATTACCATTACCACGGCTGACTCGACACTGAAAGGCGCAGAAAAGCATACACATTTCTCGCCCCATTTGCGGGGTCGATTTTTACCTGCTGCACCAAAGCCGTTGTAAAAAAAAACATGGCCAGAGAAATGCGCCCCAACGGCACTCTTTTCAGTACCCCCTTGAGGGGTATAAGGAGCCGTAACGAAATTGAAAAAAAGGCCATGTTATTGCGTAACGGCTCCTAAAGAGCTTACTTGCGGATGCCGAGTTCCTTGATGACCTGACGGTATCTATCCAGATTTTTCCCTTTCAGGTAGTTCAGCAACCTTCTTCTCTGACCGACAAGCTTCAGCAGGCCACGACGAGAATGATGGTCCTTCTTATGGGTTTGAAAATGCTCGGTCAGATAGGTAATCCGGGCGCTGAGCAGGGCGACCTGAACCTCAGGCGAGCCGGTATCATCTTTATGGGTTGCAAATTTCTCAATAATTTCTTGTTTCTGAACAGGTTCCAACGACACGATTATATCCTCCTACAAAATAATAGACATTCGTTACATTAAGGTATTACACGTTATTCAAACATCCTGCGAGCACACCATCAACAGGAAGCATAGATTCCAACAAAAGCGTAAAAACGGCCTGCCGATCCTGCATCAGGGCATCACCCGGCAAGGCGTCCATTACGTTAAAAACACCGCTGCGCAATCTTCGCAGCTCGACGAGATGCGCGCCGCAGCCCAGGGCGGTGCCGATATCTGCCCCCAGGGTACGGATATACGTCCCCTTGCCGCATACCACCCGGATACGCAACAGATCATGCTGCCAGTCAAGCACTTCAATCTCTCTGACAAAAACCTGCCTCGGTTCTTTTTCAACCTTTATGCCCTTCCGGGCATAATAATACAACGGTTTCCCCTGATGTTTCAAGGCGGAAAACTGTGGCGGTTGCTGAATCTGTTCGCCGGCAAAGGCCGACACACAGTCATCAATCCTGGTCTTGCTCAGACCGCTGAGGTCATGCTGCCCGATTACCGTCCCGGTCAGATCCTGACTGTCAGTCTCCACCCCGAGCTTCAAGGTGGCGGTGTACTCCTTTTCCCCATCCATGAGCTGAGGAATGATCCTGGTGGCCGGGCGGCCTGCACAGATGACAAGCAACCCGGAAGCAAAAGGATCAAGGGTACCGGAGTGACCCACTTTCTTTACCTGCAACGCCCGTCTGACCAGCTGGACCATTCTAAAAGAGGTAGGGCCAACAGGTTTATCAATCAGGAAAACTCCCGGGGGATCGGCTTGCATCTACTTCTGTGGCGTTGCGAGCAGGATATGCAATTCAGCCAGAAGCTCGTTCTGCACTCCGGCAAGGTCTTTATCGCGCAACTTAAAGCCGGCGGCATTGCGGTGCCCCCCACCGCCGAAAATCCTGGCCACCTCCGACACATCATACAGACCTTTGGAACGCAGGCTCACGCCGATATATTCTTTCGCCTCTTTAATAAAGGCGGCAACTTTTACCCTTTCAAGGGAGCGGGGGTAATTGATGAATAACTCCGTATCCGCGGCTGTCGTGCCGGTTTTTTCATACATTTCGCGGCTCACCGTGATAACAGCCAGCTGTTCATCCTCATAAAGAACCAAGGTAGCCAGCACTTCCTGGAGAAGCTGTAAACGGTTACGGGTAAAGTTATCAAAAATCTTTCCGGATATCTCGGCCGGTTTCACACCCTTTGCGATCAATTCTCCGGCAATGCGCAGGGTATCGGCGGTTGTTGACGCATACTTGAAGGAGCCGGTATCGGAGACAATGGCGGAATAAAGACAATAGGCGGTGTCATAATCGATGTTGGCGCCCATGGCCTGGGCCAAGTCATACACCATCTCGCCTGTTGATGATTTGCCGGGGTCAACCCAGCGGATATCCCCGAAATTCTTATGTCCCGTATGATGATCAATCACCACAAAGGGATGGATATTGAGCAGATAATCCTTCACCTTGCCCAGCCGCATGTCATCGCCGCAATCCAAGGCCACGCCGCAGTCAAATTGATCCAGTTCGGGCAGGCCGATGTTCAGCCTGCCGGAGCCGGGCAGGAACTCCAGTATGTAATGCGCCGGTTCCTCGCTGTAGAGATACACGCCCTTGCCCATGGACCGCAAAATATTCCCCAAGGCCAGCTGAGCCCCCAAGGCGTCGGCGTCCGGGAAAACATGCGTGGCGATGAGAACGTTGCCGGCCTTACGGAGAACAGGAATGATTTCAGACAGAGCCTGGTTCATTTTCGCTGGCTATCTCCTGAAAGATCTTTTGCATCTTTTCATCATACTCTATTGATGGGTCAGAAAAAAACACTAATTCCGGCGCATAACGCATACGCAGCTCCTTGGCCAAATGGCTGCGCATGAAACCTTTTGCCCGCTGCAAACCCGAACTCACCTTGCCTTCCATTTCCGGAGCACAGGCATAATAGATCTTGGCGCGGCTCAAATCATCGCTCATCTCCACATGCACAATAGTAACCTGCTGCAGTGCCGGATCTTTCACCTTGAAGAGGAGCAGGGTGGCCAGCTCATTTCTGATCGCATCCGCCACCCGCACCGGCCGCCTCTTGGGCGTTGCAGCCAGCCCGTCAGGCAATTTGAAGCGAGATCTCTCCTTAGCAGCGACCATTGGGTTCCCTTACAGAGGAAGCTTTACAGCTCCGCCTCTGTCTTCTCCATGATAAAGCCCTCAAGCTGGTCACCCACCTTGATGTCATTATAGTTTTCGATACCCAAACCGCATTCATAACCTGACTGCACTTCTTTTGCATCATCTTTGAAGCGTTTGAGGGATGAAATCCTGCCGGTAAAGACCACCACCCCATCCCGCAGCAGGCGCACATGGGCATTGCGCTCAATCCTGCCATCCGTCACGTAGCAGCCGGCAATTGTCCCTATCTTGGGAACATGGAATGTTTCCCGAACTTCAGCCTTGCCAATGACCTTTTCCTCAAAGGTCGGTTCGAGCAGACCGACCATCGCCTTGCGGATATCATCCAGGGCATGATAAATAACATCATAGAACCGCAGATCAACATTTTCAGACTTGGCCAGATCCGCCACCTTGCCGCTCGGCCGGACATTGAAGCCGATGATCAGGGCATCTGAAGCAGCCGCCAGCAGAACGTCCGATTCGATGATTGTTCCGGTGCCGGAATGCAGAATCTTCACCTTGATCGCATCCGTGCTCAGCTCCTTTATAGCCTTGCCAAAGGCCTCCAGGGTGCCCTGCACATCAGCGCGCAGCACTACCCGCAGCTCTTTTACTTCACCTTCCTGCAGCTTCTCAAAGAGATTTTCCAGAGAAATCTTCGTGCTGCTGGCGAGTTCCGACTCACGGCTTTTCAGCTGCCTGTCGCTGCTGACGCTTCTTGCCATTTTCTCATCCGGCACAACCACAAATTCGTCACCGGCCTTGGGCACACCGCTCAAACCCTGTATTTCAACCGGCATAGACGGACCGGCCTCATCAATCTTGCGCCCTTTGTCATCCGTCAGCGAACGTACCTTGCCGTGATAAATTCCGGCGACAAAATGGTCTCCGACCCGCAATGTCCCATGCTGGATCAGCACCGTGGCCACAGGCCCACGACCTTTGTGCAGCTGGGCCTCAATAACCCAGCCCTTGGCCCGCCGCTTCGGATCAGCCTTCAGCTCCAGAATCTCGGTCTGCAGGATGATGTTTTCAACCAGTTCATCAATACCGATCCCCTGTTTGGCCGATGTTTCACAATAGATTGTCTCCCCGCCCCACTCTTCCGGCACCAGATTCAGTTCAGCCAGCTCGCGCTTCACCCTGGCCGGGTCGGCATTAGGTTTATCTATCTTGTTGACGGCGACCAGAATCGGCACACCCGCTGCCTTGGCATGGTTGATTGCCTCCTTGGTCTGATCCATGACACCGTCATCTGCGGCAACCACCAGCACAACCACATCGGTGACCTGGGCGCCGCGGGAACGCATTTCGGTAAATGCCGCATGGCCCGGCGTATCAAGAAAGACCAAGTCTCCCTTCAGGGAACGAACATAATGGGCACCAATATGCTGGGTGATGCCGCCCGCCTCACCGGCGGCAACATCGGTATTGCGGATGGCATCAAGAATGGAGGTCTTTCCGTGATCAACATGTCCCATAACCGTGACAACAGGAGGCCGGGGCATCTCCGTGCCGCCGCTTTCAGACTCCTCAAGGTTGATGATGGACTGCTCTTCTGTCATGCCCTGCTCCACCTCAAACCCGAAATCGCTGGCAACCAGCATTGCCGTATCCACATCAAGGGACTGATTGACCGTAGCCATGATCCCGAGGCTGATAAGTTTTGCAATAATCTCATTGGCCTTAACCCCCATTCTGTGGGCAAGGTCGCCGACCGAAATAGTCTCCAGCACCTTGATGCGCTTCTTGATGGCTTTTGTTTCGCTGACAAGCAGCTCGGCGTCATCGCGTTTCTTCTTCTTGTAGCCGCCGCCCCTGTGCCCGCGCATAACGCGCACTCCGGAGGCGATACGGGCCCCAAGCTGACCGATTTCTTCCACATCCACGTCAACGCCGTCTTTGCGTTTAACGCCTTTCTTGAAACGGGCAAGACCCGGTTCCGTGCTGAACTTCACAAAACGTTTGGCCTTCTTCGCTTTGCCTTTGCCTTTGCCGAGATCTTCTTCAGTTGTTTCCACAGTTTCAATTTCCGGACGCGCCACAACCTTTGGTTTTTTTGGTTTTTCAATCTTTTTGGCGCGAAGTTTGGTTTCTTCAACAGGAAGAGGAAGTTCCGTACGCCCGATGATCTTGGCCAAACCTTTTTTGCGTTTCGGCAGTGGCGTGATTTCTTCTTTTTTCAGTTCCGGCTCTCCCTGAGCAATCTGGTCAGGCGATTTTGCTATCTCAGCCTCTTCCGGCCTGGGCTCCAAGGATTCATCCGCCGTGGCGCTTTCCTTTTCCTGAGCTGCAGGTGCACCAGCGGATTCGGGTACAGCAACTTCTTCCCTTAGCGGCATTGCCGCTTGCTTACCCGGGATCTGCTCAACAGCAACGGCGCCAGGCTCAGCTTCGAGCGGTGGCTCAGGCTCTTTTCCTTCCTTTACCTCAGCCCCAGCAGTCGCCTCGGCCGCTTCTTTTCCCGCAAGGGAGGCCGTAGCCTCTTCCGGAATTGCCTTTTCACCGATCAACGGAGCAGCCACTTGCTCGGGAGGCTCAATCGACTGCTGTTTGATTGCAACTTCCGGCTCAAACGCTGTTTCCTGAGCCAAGCCTTCTGACGCTTCCTTTTCAGGAATTTCTTCCGCTAGGTCCGGGACTGCCTGGGACCGCCTGCGAATAATCGTTGTCCGGCCTTTGCTCTCAATTCTTTTTTCTTGTACCTCGACCTTTTTAAAACCAAGCCTGGTGCGGATTTCCTCAGCCATATCATCTTCAAGAGTGGAGTTATAGGCTCGAACATTGTAGCCTAATTCAATGAGTTGCGCGGTCAAAGTCTTGCTTTCAACCCCTGCTTCTTTCGCCAACTCGTATACCCGGATTTTTCCCATTATATGCTCCTGAAACTTCCCTTCTGCTCTATTTTCCAGCTAAACTTTTCATAAAGTTGTTCATCAAGGACGTTTTATCTTCTTGGCGCAGCAGGCACTCACAGTGCAGGGCTCTGGCCAGTTTTCTTTCTTTTTTCAAAAGATTGCGCAGACATGTTTCCTGCCTGCAGCAGTATGCTCCCCGCCCTGCAATCCTGAATTTGTTATCAACAGCTATTTGCCCATCACATACAGCAAATCGTACGAAACAATGCTTATCAGCTTTTCTGCCGCACCCGACACACGTCCTGATTGGAACTCTTTTTTCTTTCTGCAGACTCACCGGTTACAGTTTATCGCCCATCACTGAGTCAAAGGACCCCTCAGATTCTGTTTCCCGAGGTTCCTCGGCACTTAGAAATTTGCCGGCCTCTTCCTTGAGAATCTGCACTGCCTCTTCACCAAGACCAGACAATTCGATCAAGTCAGCAACCTCAGCATTTACCAGTTCCTGAGCCGAGGTTATGCCGCCATCATAAAGGGATTCCACCATTTTTTCATTCATGCCGCGAATACGCATCATGGACTGAAAACCCGCCTCCGTCATCTTGGCATATTTCTGCTCGCTCTTCACATCGATTCGCCAGCCGAGCAATTGGGAGGCCAGCCGGACATTCTGACCCTGTCTGCCGATGGCAAGGGAGAGCTGATCATCGGGCACGACAACCAGCAAGGTCTTTTTGTCCTCGTCCACCACCACCATGGAAACCTGGGCCGGTGCCAAGGCATTTGAGACATACTTGGCGGGATCAGGGCTCCAGGGCACGATATCTATCTTTTCGCCCTGCAGTTCCTGCACCACATTCTGCACCCTGGACCCCTTCATGCCCACACAGGCTCCCACCGGATCAACATCAGGCTCTGCCGAGGCAACGGCTATTTTTGCCCGGGATCCCGGTTCACGGCAGGCGTTGATAATCTTGACAATGCCTTCGGCGATTTCCGGCACTTCCATCTCAAAGAGTTTTACCAGAAATTCATTGCAGGTGCGGCTTAATATCAATTGATGGTCCCGGACATCCTGACGAACCTCCATAAGATAGGCGCGGATGCGATCCCCCTGCCGATAGGAACGCCTGGGCATCTGTTCTTTCTTGGGCAGCAATGCATCGGTTCTGCCCAGGTTAATGATCATGTTGCCGCGTTCGAAGCGCTGCACAATACCATTAACAATGTCACCCTTGCGCTCACGGTACATATCAAAAATAACATCCCGCTCAGCATCCTTCATTTTCTGGATGATTACCTGTTTGGCGGATTGGGCGGCGATACGACCGAGATCAGAAACATTTTCCATCTTGGAGCCCAGCTCGTCGCCCAGTTCCACCTCCGGATCAAGCCGCATGGCCTCAAGGATTGACACCTCGGTCTGCTCATCCTCGACCCGCTCAACAACCTTGCGGAACTGGAAAAGTTCAACCTCACCGAATTCTTCATTAAATTTGACTTCTATCTCCCGCCGCAACCCATATCTTTTTTTAGCGGCAGAAAGTACAGCCTCTTCCAGCGCCTCAATGAGAAGCTGCCTGTCAATACCCTTGTCACGGCTGATCTGGTCAATAATTCTTTTTAAATCTGATAACATCATCATTCTCCACGATTTCAGCCCATAGAGGCTTTTACAACGGGTGAAACCGGCAAAAATATATTAAAAACTGCACAGGCTTGTTTAAAATTCAATTTCGAGCCTTGCTTTACTTATCCCGCTCAAAGGATACGACATGATACCGGCATCGCTCTGCAATAAGAGTATGCCGTTCTGCACATCCTGAATAATTCCTATTTGGGTAAGCTGTGTGCCATCAGTTTCAACGGTAAGCTTCACCTTTTCTCCCTTGTTTCGCCGAAAATCATTTTCTGTCTTCAAGGGACGATCAAGGCCTGGTGAAGAGACCTCCAGAAAGTACTTTTGCGGGATCAAATCCTCCACATCCAGGATATGGCTCAATTCCCGGCTTACCTTCGCACAATCATCCACCGACGTCCCGCCCTGTTTATAAATAATAAGCCTGAGCACCCAACCGATGGGCTCCTGACGAAATTGCACCTCAACCAGTTCCAGAAAATTTTCTGCTAGAACAGGCCCTATCAACCGTTGAACTTCTTCAACTATATGATCTTTCAGTGGAGGCATACCAAACCGCGCCAATCTGCCTATATCAAAAATAAAAAAAGCGGGCAGAGCCCACTTTATCTTCAGATGGCTGCAGGAATGGCCATCCAGTCTCAAGGTTTCGACACCCGGTCATCAATTGGCAGCAAAGAAACAGAAATAAAACCCTGCATTCTCGGTGCTCGGACCACGGGGGTGCACTGTTATGGAAGAACCATCCAGTAACCGTGCACAAGAATTGTTCCGGCGGCAACCCGCGGGAATCACAATACATTATTGGAGCGGACAACGGGATTCGAACCCGCGACACCAAGCTTGGGAAGCTTGTACTCTACCAACTGAGCTATGTCCGCTCATAGGTTAATTTGATACTATACTCAATTTTTTCAACTTGTCAAGCAGACTGTCGGGTGGGGTAAGCTGTCGAACGCTTTTGCGGCCAACAGGATCATGGAAAAGAATTAATGGTAAAGATAAATGGGGAAAAACCTGCGGATCTTCAAGGAAAAATAAAAAAAAGGCAGAGCAAATCAATCTAGCTGATTTGCTCTGCCGGCAAGATATGAGATTAGAAAATGTTGCGGACCGCAGTCTCGGCAACAGCAAGCAGCTGCTTGGGAGCCACACCCATAAAGATGATGACGGCAATTAAGGCAATACTGACACATCGTGTCGCCAGATCCACCGGCACATCCGGTCTTTCTTCAGGTGGGCTGCAGAATGCAACGCGAACCACGGACAAATAGTAATAAATAGCAATGGCGGTATTCAGGGCCGCAAGAATAACCAGGGCAAGATGTCCGTCCCGGAGAGCGCCGGTAAGCAGCATGAATTTACCCATGAATCCGACAAAAGGCGGGATTCCGGCCAGGGCCATCATACCGACCAGCAGGGTCAAGGCAAGGAGCGGAGCCCGTTTATACAGACCGCTCATATCATCGATACTCACGTTTTCGCCATTCTTGGAAACCTTGCAGATAACCAGAAAGCAGGCCAGATTCATGAAAACATAACCGGCTATATAGTACATGGAGGTGGCGTAACCGGTATCTTTCAAGGTAAGCAGGCCTAGCAGGACAAAACCAGCATGGGAAATACCGGAAAAACCGAGCATACGCTTGATATCTTTTTGCACCAGAGCGGACAGGTTGCCATAAAACATGGAACAGACGGCCAGAATCATGAGCATATTGACTACCGCCTCGCCGCCGGTGGGGGCAACCAGTGTGGTGACGCGGATAAGAATAGCCACTGCGCCGAGTTTTGGCACGGAGGCAATGAAGGCTGTTGTGGCATTGGAAGCGCCCTGGTAGACGTCTGGTACCCAGAAGTGAAAAGGGAAAACTGCCAGCTTATAGAAGAAACCCGACATGAACAGGGCAATAGCCAGCATGGCAGTTGGTGTGGTAGCCAGCTCATGCATCCTGGGAACCAGTTCACTGAAGTAGGTAGTGCCGGTCATGCCGAAAATAAAGCTCATGCCGTAAAGCATGGTGCCGGTGGCAACAACACCGAAAAGGATGTATTTGATCGCCGCTTCCATCTGCATCTTTATGCCGCCATGATCATCACGCATCGGCACCATAAGGTAAAGCGAATAGGATGAAAGCTCCAGGGCAATAAAGAGCGAGAGCAGCTCTACACTGCTGACCAGCATCATGAGTCCCAGGGTGCTGAGAATCATAAAGAGAAAATATTCGGGCCGCAAATTATCATCCACACCTTTCAAATCACCGCTGAAAAGCAGGACAATGACCAGACCGATGGAGATGGCCAGCTTAAAGAGTTGCGAAAACATATCAACATGATAGGCATCGTAAAACAGATTGCCGCTCATCTGCAGGGTGGCAAGGCTCAAAATACATGAAGCAATGCCCAGCACCAGCGACGCATATTTCGCAAGATTTCCTTTCCTCTGCCCGAGACTGAGACAGAAGAGAACCAGACTTCCAATCAGCATTAATAACTCTGGTGCGAACAACATGTGTAATCCTTATACTGTAAAATCGCTTGCCTTAATAATTTACTACGCGGTCAAATCACCAACGTCGCCTCAACAGTTACTACGGCACAATATTCAGAGCAATCTGTGCCGTTTTGGCTATATCAACCTGCTGTATCAAATATTCAACACTTGTATGCATGACACTTAAAAATGGCTCCGGAGCCAGACCGATCCAGAATACAAAGCACAGCAGTGGAGCAAGAGTAACAATCTCCCGAACATTCAGATCAGCCAGATCCGGCCTGCCGGGGCCTCTGAACAGGACATGCTGGAGCAGACGCATCATGTAAGCTGCCGCCAGGATGGCGCCAGGAATGGCGGCACCGGCAACAATCTTATTGCCACTGAACGCCCCGGCCAGCACGAGAAATTCGCCGACAAAACTGTTGGTCGCCGGAAAGGCCAGGGATGACAGCGAAAAAATTGTCAGAAACGATACAAAAATCGGCAGATTCTGGGCTATACCCGAATGGTCGGCTATCTCCCTGCTGTGGGTCCTTTCATACATCATACCAACACAGAGGAAGAGTGCTCCGGTGGTGACCCCATGATTAATCATCTGCAGTATCGCCCCTTCCAACCCCTGTTTATTGAGGAAAAAAATACCCAAGGTGACGAAACCCATATGTCCCACACTGGAGTAAGCGATCAGCTTCTTCATGTCTGACTGCGCCAGGGCGGTAAAACCGCCATAGAGAATGGCAACCACCGACATCCAAAGAACATAGGGTCCAAGCGTCAGGGTTGCCAAAGGGGTAATGGGCAGACAGAAACGCAGAAAACCATAGGTACCCATCTTCAGCAGGATACTGGCCAGGATCACACTGCCTGCGGTAGGCGCCTCAACATGGGCGGCGGGCAACCAGGTATGGAAGGGAAACATGGGCACCTTGATGGCAAAGGCCAGGAAGAATGCCAAAAATACCCAGATCTGAAAGGTGCTGCTGTAATCCTGACCCATCATCATGGGAATACTGAAGGAACCGTTCTTGAGGTAGAGGGCGATAATGGCGACAAGAAGCATGACCGAACCTGCCAGGGTATAGAGAAAGAACTTGATGGATGCATAGATCTTTCGCGGTCCGCCCCAGACGCCGATGAGCAGATACATCGGGATCAGCATGGCTTCCCAGAGAATATAGAAAAGCACGAAGTCAAGGGCCATGAACACACCGAGCATGGCCGTTTCCATGATCAGCAGACAGATCATGAACTCCTTGATTCTCGTCTTAATATATGTCCAGGAGCCGAGAACGCATAAGGGCATAATCAGGGTCGTCAGTAATACCAGCAGCAGGCTGATGCCGTCAATACCAAGGGTATAATTGATATTTAACGATGGTATCCAGCTTACATGCTCCCCGAACTGATACTTGGCTGTGGTTGCATCAAACCGGGAATAGAGCGGGAGGGAAATTACAGCATTAACCGAGGTGACGGCCATTGCCCATATTCGTTGCACATTTTCACCCGGCAGTAAAAGCAGCACAAGCGCGCCTGCCAACGGGAGAAATACGATGGTGCTCAAAAGGGGAAACCCTTCATTCATTATTAGAAAATCCATTCCCACTATCCTCTATTCAATATATTACAGAGAGAGTTTACCGTTCGATCCCTCAAACAAAGACGAAGACCAGCACTGCCGCTGCAGCAACCGAGGCAGCAAAGAAGATATTGTATTGCATATTACCTGCCTGAACCTTTCGCACCGCACCTCCAAGGGAGCGGACAGTTCTGGCTGTACCGTCCACCACACCATCGATGGCATTCCAGTCAAACCAGGACCAGAAACGGGCAATGGTCATCAAGGGGAACAGACCGATATAGCGATAAATTTCGCCGATGCTGGTGTCAATGAACTGGAAAATCCGGGTGTCAACCCAGAAAAAGCCTCGCCCGGCCATCCTGTAGAACCAGTCGAGATCCAGGCTGATGGTGGCAGTGGGCTCCATGAACCTTTTCAGGACAAAGAACATAATTCCCGTACCACCGATAATCTGAAAGGTTTCTGACAGATGGTAAGCGGTATAGGGATTGTATTCCACGGGAAACGGCAGCATATGGTACAGATAAGGGGTATAGCAGCCGATGAAGGCACACATGACAGCAGCAATTGCCATGGCTGCCTGCATGTTCCAGGGCGGATCTGCGGCTTTTTCCCATACTTCAGTGGAACAGTTGTTTTTACCGAACCAGATATAGTAGGGCACCTTGAGGCCGGCCAGCAGAAAGGTCCCGCCAGCTGCGAGCAGCAGCGAAAAGCCGGCCCAGTAATGATGATGCTCCAAGCCAGCAGCGATGATCATCGACTTGCTGACAAAACCGCTGAACAGCGGAAAGCCGGCAATGGACAATCCGCCGATAAGCGTAAAGAAGAAGGTGCGCGGCATTTTCTTATAGAGCCCGCCCAGTTCCGTCAGCTTACAGGTACCGGTCATGTAAAGCACCGAGCCGGTACCCATGAACAACAGGCCATTGTAAAGGATATGGGCAAAGGCATGGGCGCAGGCGCCGTTGATAGCCAGTTCGGAGCCGATTCCTACGCCGCACACCATATAGCCGACCTGACTTATCGTATCCCAGGCGAAAATGCGCCTGCCGTCGTTTTCAATGACACCATAGACAACACCATACAGGGCCATGACAGCCCCCAGGACGATAAGAATCTCCATACCGGCAAAACCGCGGGCCAGAACGTAAATGGCGGTTTTGGTGGTAAAGGCGCACATGAACACGGCGCCAGCGACACTTGCCTCGGCATAGGCATCCTGCAGCCAGGAATGAAAAGGCGGAACAGCTGCATTAACAATAAAACCAAGCAAGATCAAATAGGTGGAAAGATTAGGGGTATCTACGCCCAGCGGCCCAAAGGAAAGATCCCCGCCGGTGTTGTAATAACGAAGCACAAAACCGGCCAGCAGAAAGAGGCCGCCCAGAGTATGAATTAATAAATAACGGTAACCGGTGGCAAGAGACTGGGGTCCGCGCCGGAACCAGACAAGAAAAACAGAGGCAAAGGCCATGAGTTCCCAGAAGAGGAAAAGAACAACATAGTCACCGCAGAATATAACCCCAAGGGACCCGGCCACATAAAACCAGGCGGCAATATGCTGCGTGTCCTCTTCAACATTCAAGGCAAACAAGGTCCCGATAATACACATGAGCGACATGATATAGCCAAAAATCTGGCTCAAACTGTCAACCCGACCAAAAATCAACTGCCAGTCAATGAATTGAACCACGCCATGGACACCCTTATTCATTGCCAGTACATTCAAAAAAGTCAGTACCGGCACAAGGAGAAGGTAGGGTTTCCTGATTGGCCCTTTAATAAACGGCAGAACGAGTCCGCCGATGATAAGGATAAGTGCAGGATGCAACCAGAAATTATTCATCGTAATAATCCTCACGGGTCATGATTCCCAGACGTCCAAAAAACCTGGACACGAGAATGAGCAATGCGCCACCGATCAGTCCAAAGAAACTCCAGAAAAAAGGAATTTTTTCCATTTTCGTATGAGCATGGCTCAAATCGATCATAAATGATCCCCAAAGAGCTATCACGCCTATCAATACCAGACAGGCAACAATAACGATCTTCAGGCGTTCGCGGAAGAATTCAATCAAGCTAATCATCCTATCACCGCCTTAACAAGATTCATGAAAAAATTCGGATAGATACCAATAATGACTGAAATAAGAGACGCCGTACAGAGCGGGATGACCATACTCAGGGGCGCCTCTTTGATCCCCTCATATACCTCTCCTGCCGGTCGTTTACCGAAAAAGGCCTTATAGGTAACCGGGGCAAAATAACCGACGTTGAGCAGCGTACTGGCAAGCAGTATAAGAATAATCCCGAATGATCCTGACTCGATGGTGCCGATCAGCAGCTCCCATTTGGTAACAAAGCCTGCAACCGGCGGGGCACCGATCATACTGAGAGTTGCCACGGCAAAGGCGCCGAAGGTAAAGGGCATGGTCCTGGCCAGCCCGCCCATTTCGGAAATATTCTTTTTATGGGTGGCGACATAGATGGCACCGGCACAGAAGAAGAGGGTGATCTTGGAAAAGGCGTGGTTGGCAATATGAATAAGTCCGCCGGTAATGCCATGAGGAGTGAGCAGACACACCCCAAGAATGATATAAGAAAGCTGGCTGACGGTGGAATAGGCCAGCCGGGCTTTCAGATTGTCTTTGGTCAATGCGAGGACGGATGCCATGACGATGGTGAAACCGACAAAATAGGCAGTGGGTATTCCCAGGTTCAGCAGACTCATCAGATCCACCCCAAAACCATACAGCATCATCCGGGTGGTGCAGAAGACACCAACCTTGACAACGGCCACGGCATGGAGGAGGGCACTGACCGGGGTAGGCGCAACCATTGCGCCCGGCAGCCAGTGATGGAACGGCATCACGCCGTTCTTGGCAAAACCGAAGAGGCAGAAAATAAACAGCATGGTCACCAAGGCTGAGTTGGCATCAGCCGGAAACATGCCGGTATGAATGTTATAGGGGAAATCAAGCGAGCCGGTCATTACATAGATCAGCGCCAGGGAGGGCAGCAGAAAGGCTTTAGCCGTCGTGGTCAGATAAACGATATATTTCTTGGCACCCTCATAGCCCTCTTCATCCTGATGATGGGCAACCAGCGGGTAGGTGCAGACACTGACGATCTCATAGAAGAGATACATGGTGAAGAGATTGTCAGAAAAGGCAACGCCTATGGCACCGAATATCGCTATGGCAAAACAGGTGTTGAAGCGGGTTTGTGCATGTTCATGCAGTCCCCGCATATAGCCCATGGAATAGAACGCGGCAGCAACCCACAGTGAAGAGGCGACCAGCGCGAAAATCATGGAAAAGGCGTCAGCCCGCAGGGTGACCGTGACCCCAGGCAGTATTTTAAAAAGCTGATAATAAAAGGTTTTCCCGGCAAGAACCGGGGACACCATTGATAAGACCATTGAAAAAAGTATAACGGCAGATACGATAGAGAAGCTCTCCCTCACATTCGGCTTTTTCCCTGACAATGATACAAGGAAAGAGCCAAACAATGGGACAAGCAAAGCCCATACTAATCTACTTGTGGTTACGATATCGCCGGTGGCGGCGCTGACGGTTTCCATGATAATCCTCAATGCTATCCTTTAAGTTCTACCAGGTCTTCAACTTCAATGGACTTGTAATTCCGATAAACAGCGATAACTATGCTCAACGATATGGCTGCCTCGGCAGCGGCTATGGCCATGATAAACAAGGTTATGATTTGCCCCACCGTGGGATCAGGAGCAAGAAAACGGTTAAAGGCCATAAAGTTGATGGAGGCGCCGCTTAAAACGAGCTCCACGGCTATCAACATTCCGATGAGACTTGGCCTACGTACCAGACCGAAAATGCCGAAGCCAAAAAGTACTGCGCCGATGACAAGATACGTATTGAGTTGTGTGCTGAGAGTTAACATCCTTAATTACCCCTCCTTCCGGCACGGGCAAGAGCCACGGAGCCAATGATGGCAACCAGAAGTACAATGGAGATGAGTTCAAAAACCATGCTGTACTTGGTCAGCAGGGATTGGCCTATCATCTTTAAAGAGCCGTCATTGGCTTGGACTGCAGGGGCCATCCAGTGGCCGTTGACAGCTGCATAACCAAGGGCAAATGAAACGGCACCGCCACAAACCGCGGCAAGCCCGCCGCTTAATCCGCTCAACTTTCTGGCCATTTTGGCCTCATCCGGCTCGGCAAGCATGATGGCAAAGGCAATGGTGACACAAACCGCGCCTACATAAATGAGGAGCTCCATCATGGCGACAAAAGGACTGCTCAGGAAATAATAAAGCCCGGCAACTCCCACGAAGCACACTGCAAGTCCGCTGACGCTTCTGATCAATCTTTTTGTACACGTTGCAATTATCGCCCCGATCATTGTGACGCAAATTAGGATCAGGAAAATAACTCCGGCTAAACCTTCGGGTGAAAAGAGTGAAGGATTCATCAGCTTTTTTCCTCTGCTTTTGATTCCCCGCCTTCCTTAGCAGGTGCTTTCGGGGCGGCTTCTTTCTTTGCCGCAGCAGCTTTCTTTTCTGCAGCAGCTTTCTTTGCAGCTTCTTCTTTTTCTTGTTCTTTCTTCAATAATTCAGGATCAACCTCGGGTTCCGGCACACCTTCCGGATGAAGCTTTTGCAGCAGATCAAAAATGTAATCCTCCCGCCTGGTGCTGGCCAAGTTGTATTCATTGGAAAACTTGATGGCCTCTGGCTTACAGTTCTCAACACACTGCCCGCACAGGCTGCAGGTCGTAAAATTAAGGATATAGGCAGTCAAGACCTTGCCCTTTACCCCCGGCCGTTTTTCGGATTTCACGGTAATACAGCCGGAAGGGCAGCCCTTCTCACACATACCGCAGCAAATGCAGCGATTCCTGCCGGTCTCGGGATCCTTGACCAGTTCGATGTGGCCCCGATAACGGGGGTACATTTTTACCGACTCATGGGGATACAGGAGAGTGATGGGTTTCGTCAGAAACTCTTTATTGGTAATCTGCAGCCCGACGGCGAGACTCTTCAATCCTGTGATGATATCTTTAAAGTATCCGGACATAATCAAAATACCTTTATAAATAAGGCTGTTAGCAACAAGTTAACCAATGAAAACGGTATGAGATATTTCCAGGAAAGATTGAGCAATCCCCAGAATGTCGTACGAGGATAGGTCCAGCGAATCCAGACAAAACACCAGATGAGAAAATACATCTTGAGCAGAAACCAGTGCGGTCCGGGGAATATTCCTATGGGCGACTGCCACCCCCCGAGAAAGAGGATGGTGGTGAGACTGCAGCCGATAACAAGGTTGGCATACTCAGCCATCATGAAAAGACCGAAACCCATGCCGCCGTATTCAGTATGATAACCGGCAACCAGCTCGCCTTCGCACTCTCCCATATCAAAGGGGGTACGATTGGTTTCCGCCAGGGAACAGATAAAGAAAACCAGGAAGGAAATGGGCATCAGCAAGGATTTATCCAGCCGGAATATATTCCAGTTCCAGATATAGGCACCCTGCTGGCGGACAATTTCGTTCAGATCCATGGATCCGGTGATCATCACGATATTGATGGCCGTGATCAGCATGGGTATTTCGTAAGCAACATTCTGGGAAACCGCCCTGGCGCCGGCGATGAGTGAATATTTGTTTCCGGAACCCCAGCCGCCGATCAGGATAGACAACCCACCCACCGAGGCAAAGGCGAACATCATGAGCAAGCCGAAATTAAATTCACGGGGCACCAGATGCTCACCGAAGGGGATCGCCACAAACAGCAGGACGGCGGGAACCATGATGAGAATCGGGGCACACATATAGAGTGCTCGGTCCGCATTGGCCGGAACCACCAGCTGCTTGGACATCAGCTTGAGACCGTCGGCAAGGGGCTGCAGCAGACCATAGGGGCCAACATCCTTGGGCCCGGTCCGCCGCTGAAAATGACCGGCACCCTTCCTTTCAACCCAGCCAAGATAGGCAAGATTCAGACCAAGAAAGGCAGCCAGGCCCAGCATGTAAGCGAGTAATCTTATTAGTTCATTCATCGTGCTTGCTCCTTACCGGTCCATCTCGGGTATAACGGGATCAAGGCTTCCCAAAAACGCCAGGGCGTCGGACAGCAGCATACCGCGGCTTGCCTCCTCGAACAGACTGACATTGGAATAGGTCGGTGACCGCAACCGCATGCGGTAAGCGGTATTGGTGCCATCACTGACTGCCCTCATGGAAAATGTGCCGCGGGCAGCTTCTACCGCATAATGGAAATCGCCTTTGGGCGGTTTCAGGGCCTTGGGAACCTTCTCGGCCATCACCGGTCCTTCCGGCAGTTTATTCAAGGCTTGTTCGATGATCCGGCAGGACTGCACCATCTCATCCATTCTCACCATGTAGCGGGCCATGGAATCGCATTCTTTATACACCGGGATATCAAAATCCAATTCTGGGTAGACGCTGTAAGGTTCATTTCTGCGAATATCATAATTTACGCCTGAGCCCCGCAGAACCGGTCCGGTTGCCCCGTATTTCCGGCACATGTCAGCGGAAACAGGGCCGACACCAATAAGTCGGTCCATCAGGATGGCGTTGCCGGTAACCAGTTTATGATACATGGGTATCTGCGGACGAAACCGCTTGATGAAGGCCCGTGTTCCGGTGATGAAGTCGTCATCGATATCGTTATAAACACCACCAAAGCGGAAATAACAGTAGGTGAGGCGGGAGCCGGTGACCGACTCCAGCAGGTCAAGGATCTGCTCGCGCTCATCCATGGCGTACATCAGCGGGGTAAATCCGCCGAGATCCATGATATAGGCCCCGAAGCCCAGAAGATGGCTTTGGATTCGGTTCAATTCCGCGGTAATGACGCGAATGTACTCGGCCCGCTCTGGCACCACAATCTCCATGGCCCGCTCGACAAGACCGGCATAGCAATGGTTGTAGGCCATGGCGGACAGATAATCGAGACGGCCCATATTGGGCCAGAATTGGTTCCAGGTTCTATTTTCACCCATCTTCTCATGCATGCGGTGAATATAGCCAAGGATTGGCTCGGCCCGATCGATATATTCACCATCCATGACGACCTTGATGCGCAGTACGCCGTGGGTGGCAGGATGCTGTGGACCTATATTCAGCTCAAAGGTCTCACGCAACTGGCTTTGGGCTAATGAACTCATGGCTTGAAATCCTTACGTAATGGATAGAAATCAGCATCTTCCGGCAGCAGGAAGTGTTCAAGCTGCGGATGGCCGACAAAATTGATGCCCAGCATTTCCCAGGTTTCCCGCTCATGCCAGTTCGCGCCGCCGTACACACGGCAAACAGTGGGAATGTCCGGATGGTCCCGGTCAACCCTGGCTCGCACCACCACTCGGAACAACTGACCGCCGGAATAGGAATAATCATAGATGACCTCGAACTGCTTTTCCTTGAGCCAGTCAACGCCGGTCACCATCTCCAGGGTCATTCCTTCGCCATCAAGAATTTCTGCCGCTTTGACCACCTGATCCGGGTTGATCTGGACATCAAGATGAGTGCCACGTTTAGCATATTCCGTTTCGATCAGGCCGTTTTTGCGCGGGACATCCTCTTCTTTCTTGGCCTTGGCCTTTGCCTTGTCCTCACCCGCTCCTTCAGCTTGGACTTCCACCGGCGCCTTTTCCTGCGGTGGCTCAGCAGGAAGACCTGCAGCAGCCAAATTTTCCAGTTCTCTTTTTATTTTAGCTCGATCCATAACGTTACCATGAAGGTGGACTCACAAAATCGGCTGTAACAATAAAAAAACAGACTTGTGAGTGGTAAATGCCGGTCTGGCTTAACCCTTGACCATTGTTTCCGGTTTAACCCGCGGCCAGCGCCGATTACCGGTAATCTTTTCCTCAAGTTCCAGCAATCCCTCAATGAGGGCCTCGGGACGCGGGGGACAGCCGGGAATATAGACATCAACCGGCAGAAAGGTATCCGCCCCTTCAACTACATTATATTGGCCCGGATAGGCAAAAGGACCACCGGAAATTGCACAGTTTCCCATGGCAATAACCCATTTGGGTTCCGGCATCTGGTCATAGAGAATTTTAACGGCGGGCAACATCTTTTTATTGATTGTCCCGGCAACGATCATCACATCACTTTGGCGTGGTGACGGCCGGAAAACCTCCGCCCCGAAACGCGACAGGTCAAAACGGGCACAACCGCTTGACAGCATTTCGATGGCGCAGCAGGCCAAGCCGAAGGTCATGGGCCATAATGAGTTTGCCCTGGCCAGCATGCGCAGTTTATCTAATTGATGAAACTGCAGTAATGCCGGGGGGATAACACTCTCTACTGCTGTTGGTATACTTTCCGTTCCCACTTGAACACTCCCTTTTTCCATGCATAAACAATCGCCAGCGAAAGAATCGCGACAAATAAAACGACCTCGACAAAGCCCCGAAAACCCGGAAATTCGTTATAAACAGCGGCCACCGGGAAAAGAAACAGTACATCAACATCAAAGGCCAGAAACATCAAGGCATAAAGATAATAAAGAATTCCATAGCGAATCCAGGCAGGACCAATGGTCAACATACCGCACTCGATGGGGATCCTTGTCTTGTTGACTATTTGCCTGGTTCCTCGCGGTGAAAAGAGATAAACAATGAGAAGGGGGCCGAAGCCAAAGGCGAGACCGCAAAGTGTAAAAGCGGCAATATAGAGAAGATCAAGGAGAGCTTGTTGTTCCACGTTTCAGCTCCTTTGCCCATCCGGCGTCAATTGACTAACGGGAAGGACGATAAAGCGCATTTCAGTTCCAACTGATCTGCACCTTAAAAAATTGTTTGTGTGACCTCAGAATGTCAACCCATATCCGTGCATTGCGTAATAAAAATGCACACTTTCACGCGTTATTATCCCATAGGTTTTTCTATGTCAAGCAAAAAATGAATGGCTATTCACACAATTATGAATAACTATTCATTGGTGCACATCTCATCGCAACTGATAAGATATGTTATTAATCTCATGGAATAATTTACAACAGGCACCCACGGATAATTTTGTGCATATGCGCAAAATAAATTCTGCGCGAACTCGATCCATAAGTCCGTAGTAATACGGGGTTAGGGCTTTTTTTATTTGTTCGGGGGAAAAAGCTGCGCAAGCCTGTGCAACAGGCGCATATGAATATTGTCAAATCCGCCATTGGACAATATGGCCACGACATCGTCCGGATGGATGATATCTGAAAGGTAATCGAGAATCAGGTCGGTGTTGGGAAAGTAATAGCCGTCCACCCCCCTCTCCTGCAGGCCGGCGACCAGTTCTTTGGCGGAAAAGCGCTGCTCTTCCGGAACTGTTGCCAGAATATCCGGCTCCTTGACCACCACCACATCGGCAGCATCAAAGACGCCCAGATAATCCTGCTGAAAAACCCGCCTCCTGCTGGAATTGGTGCGCGGCTCAAATACTGCCAGCAGGCGCTGCCCCTCATAGGCGGCCCTGAGGGCGGCGAGTGTCTCCCGCACCGCCGTCGGGTGATGGGCGAAATCATCGATGACGGTCACCCCCCCGACTACCCCACGCACCTCCTGGCGCCGCCTTACGCCCTTAAAGAGCTGCAGCTCACGGGAGATGACATCAGGGGCCAGCCCCAGCCGTTCCAGCACCGCTATAACGGCCAGGCCGTTCAAGCAGTTGTGCCTGCCGGGCATGACCGTGGTGAACGAGCCAAAGGGCTTGCCGTGGTGCAGGGCCACAAACGAGCTCCCGCTCCTGGAACAACTGACCTGCGCCAGACACCAGTCATTGGCAGACAGCTGGCCGTAGCCCACCACAGGGCAGGGAGCTTCGGCAACAAGCTCCCGCACCACCGGATCATCAAGATGGGCCACCAGGCAGCCATCTGCCGGCATCATGGCAATCAATCTGCGGAAAGAGTTTTTTACCGCCGCAAGATCCGCATAAATGTCGGCATGATCAAATTCAATACTGGTAATAATGGCGATCCAGGGGCGGTAATGAAGAAATTTCGGGCCCTTGTCAAAAAAGGCCGTATCGTATTCATCACCCTCAACCACAAAGTAGGGGCCATCCCCAACGCGGAAATTGCGGCCAAAGGCCTGGACAATGCCGCCGATCATAAAGCCCGGCTCAAATCCGGCGCCATAAAGCATGGTAGCCAGCATGGAGGACGTGGTGGTTTTGCCATGGGTGCCGGCAACTACCAGAGATTTTTTAGCGGCGAGAAACTTATAGCTGAGCAGCTGGGGAAAGGACAGATAGGGAATGCGGAGTTTTGCCAGGGCAATCGCTTCAGGATTTTTACGGGTAATCACATTGCCGACGACAACCAGATCAGGGCGGGGATCGAGATTTTCTGCCCTGTACCCCTCAAGAATTGGAATGCCGGTACGGGCCAGAAAATCACTCATGGGTGGATAAACATGGCTGTCTGAACCGGAGACGTTGTAGCCCTGATTCTTCAGCATACCCGCCATGGCGGCCATACCAGTGCCACACACCCCCATGAGGTGAATATGTCGAGGGGAGTCAGGAAAAATATTGAGAGAGGCATCAAGCATTGCCACCTCTTCAGGATGCGTCATGTCCGGACCGTGCTCACAACCTTCTTATAAACCTGCTCAAAAGTCTCGTCAAAATTTGCAGGGGAAAGCCGGCCGCACTCGATGAACTTAACGACTATTTCCTTGGTGACCTTGAGAATCGCCTCATCGGTTATCGACTTGAACACCGCCTTGTCGTGCTCGTCACCCTGATTTTTGCCTGATGACATGGGAAAACTCCGTAAGGATAGGTTGCCGATTTAACATCACAATAAACAAAAAAGCCTCTGCGGTGTAAAAGAAGGCCAATTCTTGAGTACCGACAGAGGCTATCTTTAATATAAGGAAAAACTTCTAGGCCCTCCCCGATTAAAGATCCTTACAACTTGTTATCCGGCGGTTCGTCCCGCATCAATGAATATTATGTATTTTGCGACTCCCTCATCAGAAGTGACTCAACAAATCTTGGTGGAGCTAACCGGGATCGAACCGGTGACCTCTTGAATGCCATTCAAGCGCTCTCCCAGCTGAGCTATAGCCCCACACAGCGGTCGAAATTTTCGACCACTTATAATCTTAATGATTAATGACTGTCAAGTTTTTTTTCCCCGCCCCGCCTAACATAAACAAGCACCACTCCTATAAATTATGGCGGGAAAGCATTTTGCTTGCTAACATTTTTTTTGTTTGCTAAGGTATCAAAGTTAAGGTTTTAAGTAGCATGAGCGATCAAAACATATCTCGCAATTGTTGAAGATATTCTTTTTGAAAGTTTTCCTCTACGTAATCCCATTGCCGTAATTTCATGCTTGTATATAGCCCTGTTCCTCATTACAAAAATATTCAATTTTACCCACTGAGGGAGTGCATAGATGTTTTCTCCTTTTGATTCATTATTCGGCTGGCTCTCAAACGATCTGGCCATAGATTTAGGTACTGCAAACACCCTTGTCTATGTCAAGGGGAAAGGTATTGTCCTGCGTGAACCATCCGTGGTTGCAGTGCGGAAGGATCATCGCAGCAACAAGGTTCTTGCCGTGGGCAAGGAAGCAAAAATGATGCTCGGCCGGACCCCTGGAAATATTGTCGCCATACGCCCCATCAAGGATGGGGTTATTGCTGATTTTGAAGTAACAGAGGCCATGTTGCGCTATTTCATCAACAAGGTGCATAACAGACGCACTCTTGTTCACCCGCGCATTATCATCAGCGTGCCTTCGGGCATCACCCAGGTTGAAAAAAGAGCCGTGCGGGAATCGGCGGAATCGGCCGGTGCAAGGGAGGTCTACCTCATCGAGGAACCGATGGCCGCGGCCATCGGCGCAGGACTGCCCATCACGGAACCCACCGCTAACATGATTGTTGACATCGGCGGGGGCACCACTGAGGTGGCTGTCATCTCCCTGGCCGGTATTGTTTACTCCAAATCCGTCAGGGTCGCCGGCGACAAGATGGACGACGCCATACTGCAGCACATCAAGCGGAAACACAACCTGGCCATCGGCGAGCATTCCGCGGAAGTCATCAAAACGACCATTGCCGACGTCATGCCTGAGCCGCCCTATGAAACCATGGACATCAAGGGCCGGGACCTGGTATCCGGTGTGCCCAAGACCCTCACTATTGACTCCGGGGAGATCAATCAGGCCATCTCCGAACAGGTTGATGCCATTATCGAAACAGTAAAAATGGCCCTGGAGTTGACCCCACCCGAACTTTCAGCCGATATTGTGGACCAGGGCATCGTGCTGACCGGTGGAGGAGGCATGCTGCGTAATCTCGACAAACGCCTGAAACAGGAAACCGGCCTGCCGATTATCATCGCAGATGACCCTTTATCATCCGTTGTCCTCGGCTCAGGAAAGGCCCTGGAAAATATTGATGTGCTCAAAGAGGTGATGGTCAACTAATCTATCCTGATGAGAAAAAAAAATAAAAAATCAAAGCAGATCAAGCTTTTTTTCCTCTTCGGCTCCATCCTGACCTTCATCCTCATTCTGATTGCCTCCACTGTGGGCCGCCAGGAATTAAACGGCCCGCAAAGACTTGCGCTCGACCTTATAGGCAAAGGGCAGTATGTCATTACCCGGCTCACAACCGGCGTAGCCAATGTGTGGGGTGATTATATCGCCCTCCTGTATGTCCGGGATGATAACAAGAGGCTCCAGCAAGAACTGGATAAATTCAAGGAAACCAACATCAAGTACCGGGAGGCGGTTGCCACGAATGTGCGCCTGAGCAAACTGCTGCAGATCAAGGACTCCCTGCCTCCCCCCACCCTGACTGCCCAGATCGTGGGCCGCGATCCTTCCCTCTGGTTCCGGACCATCATTATTGACCGGGGCAGCAGCGAAGGGGTGGAAAAGGGCATGCCCGTGGTCACGGTTGAAGGTGTGGTGGGCCAGATTCTTGACACGTCACCAAACTATTCGAAAGTCCTGCTGGCCAATGATCCCAACAGCGCTATCGATGTTCTCCTGCAGAAGAACAGGGTGCAGGGAATCCTCAAGGGCAACGGCAGCAACGGTTTTAATCTGCAGTATGTCTTAAAAAATGCCGACGTTGAAAAAGGCGATGCCATCGTCACCTCAGGCCTTGGTGATATTTTCCCCAAGGGTCTGCCGGTGGGCAAGGTTTCCGAGGTCACCAAAAGCAAACGGGGCATGTTCCAGCAAATTGAGGTTGAACCGGCGGTAGATTTTTCGCAGCTGGAATATCTGATTATTATCATGCATGAGAATTCGTTGGCTGACCAGGACTTTGGGAAACAACACCATTAATCATGCCTGTAATTTCCTTCTTTTTCCTTGGCGTTTTTCTACTGATCCTGCAGACCTCCCTGCTGGCTATTCTGCCCGGGTGGGTCGGCAGACCCGATGCTTTTTTTGTGCTCATAGTCTTTGTGGCCACCCGGCTCAAATTCGTCCATGGAGCCCTGCTGTTACTCGTACTGGGGCTTATTATGGATATTTTCTCCAGAATTTTTCTGGGAGTCTACCCCATCACCTATCTACTGCTTTTTTTTCTGCTGCATGGAATCTCCCGAAGGCTGGCCATCCATGAACCGGTCCATCGCATCCCCATGGCCATCGCCAGCTATCTCTTTGTCAATAGCCTGCTTTATTCTTTTGCATCCTACCTGGCGCCGGAAAATGAGTTGATCTGGAACTGGAAAGATATCCTCATGCAAATCCTGCTGCTCGCCATCATTACCTTGCCTCTCTTTACGTTTTTTGAAGCTTTTGACGAGATACTGACACCAAAAAAGGCAGCCCAGCTTTTTCTCCGGCCAAAAAACAAAAACACCTTCAGGGATTAACCCGCTTCCTAATTGCTTATCATGCCCAGAATACGGAGAGCAGTCGAAAAAATACATAAAATCGATGAGGAAGAGCTGATCATTCTCAAAAAGCGGGTTGATATCGCCACCGCCCTGATCATCGTTTTCATCGCCATCCTCATCGCCCGGCTCTGGTTTCTGCAGATCAAAAAAGGTGAGGAATACGTAAAACTCTCGGAAAACAACAGAATCCGCATCCAGCAGATTCAGGCGCCCCGGGGTAATGTTCTTGACCGGTTCGGTAGGGTGATCATCACCAACCGCCCATACTTCAATCTGGTATGGACCAAGGAAGATGCCCCGAATCCGGACGAAGTGATTAAAAAGCTTGCGCTGATCCTGCATGAGGATATTTCTAACCTGCTCAACAGCATCCGGGAAGCATCCGGCCAGCCGCGCTACATGCCGATCCTGCTTAAAGAGGACATTGACTGGCAAACCCTTGTCTACATCGAAAACCACCATTTCGATCTGCCGGGTGTCCGCGTTGAGGCAGTGCCAAGCCGCGATTATCTGTACGGCAACATGGCATCCCATCTCATCGGCTACCTGGGGCAGATCAACAAGGAAGAGCTGGCAACCCTTAAAAACAGCAAGTATCAGGGCGGTGATCCCATCGGGAAAATGGGAATAGAAAAACTTTTTGAAAAAGAGTTGCGGGGCGAAAAAGGTTACCGTTACCTTGAGGTGGACGTCCTTGGTTTTGAACAGCAGATACTCCAGCATCAGGACCCCCTGCCGGGTAACGATCTGCAACTGACAATCGATACGGACCTGCAGCTGACCGCCGAAAAAGCCATGGAAGGACTCGGCGGGGCGGTAGTGGCCATGGATGTCAATACGGGTAAACTTCTGGCATTGGCAAGCTCTCCGCCGCTTAAACTTGACGAGTTCATCGGTGGTATTTCCGCTAAGGTGTGGCAGGAGCATCTCAACGATCCTCTGCATCCCCTGCTCGATAAAACCATTCAGGGCCAGTATCCACCCGGCTCGACGTACAAAATTGTTACGGCCCTGGCCGGTTTGAGCGAAAAAATTATCAACCCGCAAACCGTTTTCTATTGCAGCGGCGGACTCAATATCTATAACCGGCGTTATGGCTGCTGGAAAACCTCAGGCCATGGAGCGATCAGCCTCCAGAGAGCCTTGTCCGAATCCTGCGATGTCTATTTTTATCAGGTCGGGCAACGGCTCGGCGTAGACAGACTGGCAGCCTACGCTGAAAGTTTAGGTCTGGGGCAGAAAACCGGCATTGACCTGGAAAATGAAAAACCCGGTCTCGTTCCCACCTCTGCCTGGAAGAAAAAGAAAAAAAATGAAGCGTGGCAGGACGGCGAAACCCTTTCCGTAGCCATAGGCCAAGGATTTAATCTGGCAACTCCTTTACAGATCTGCCGAATGACCGCGGCCCTGGTTAATGGCGGCAAGCTTTATAAACCCCAGATCATTGAAGCAATTAAGGACCCTGAGGGCTCTACCATTAGAAAGATTCAACCAGATCTTCTCGGCACGGTGCACGGATCCGCTCAGGACAGGAATTTCATCATAAATGGACTGATCGACGCAGTGAACACCAGGCATGGTACAGCCGGCAGCGCCAAAATGCCATCGATTACGGTGGGCGGGAAGACCGGTACCGCCCAGGTGGTTCGCATGTCAAAGTTCAAAAGCATACCGCAGTCGCTGCTCCCCAGGCAGTACAAGGATCATGCCTGGTTTACCTGCTTTGCCCCGGCGGAGAAACCTGAAATAGCCGTAACAGTGCTTGTCGAGCACAGCGGCCATGGTGGTTCGGTGGCTGCTCCTATTGCCAAACAGGTGCTCGAAGAGTATTTTAAGGATAAGATCGTAGTAGATGATGATGAGCTTGAAAAAAAACCGGCGCAGAATTTACATGACGATCAATAGGAAACTCAACATGCACTGGACGACTGTTAAGCAGTTGTTTTCGAGACAGTCAGAACTGGCCGCTAAATTTAACTATAATACCTTCCTTCCCAGGATGGGGCAGGTGTTGTTACACCTGCCAGCCCCATTACGATACCGATTGAGATATTTTAGCCTTCATCATGTTACGCTTTGACAGACGACTCTTACAGCATTTTGACTGGATTATCCTGCTCTGGCTGGCACTCATTGCCACCATGTGCCTGATGAACCTCTACAGCGCCATTTATCCGGAAAAACCGCCCGGCACCCCGTTTTACATCAAGCAGCTCTATTATTTCATTATGGGCATGGGCCTGGTGCTGGCCATCATCAGTGTCGACTACCGCATCTTCATGGCCTGGAACTATCCCATGTACGGCGCCATCTGCCTGCTGCTGATTTATGCGCTGATTTTAGGTAAAACCCAGTCAGGGGCCCAACGCTGGATCAATCTCGGTTTCTTCAATCTGCAACCGTCCGAGCCCGCCAAACTCATGCTCGTCATCACCCTGGCAAGTTACTATTCCCGTAAAGATACCGGCAAGGGATTTACCTTGAAAGAACTGGGCATTCCCATAGCCCTGACCCTCTTTCCTTTTCTGCTTATCCTCAAACAGCCGGATCTGGGCACGGCCCTCATGCTCGGCTTTATCTTTGTTTCCATGACGCTGTTTGTCAAACTCAAATGGCAGACCCTGAATATTCTGCTGGGAGTCTGCGCCTCTCTCATCCCCATTGCCTGGAAGTTCATTCTCAAACCCTATCAACGCCAGCGCATTGAAACATTTCTCAACCCGGAGGCAGATCCGCTAAAAAGCGGTTATCATATCATGCAGTCAAAAATCGCGGTGGGCAGCGGACTGACGTTCGGCAAGGGATATCTGGCGGGAACCCAGGGCCATCTCGATTTCCTGCCGGAACGCCATACGGACTTCGCCTTTTCCATCTGGGCCGAGGAATTCGGCTTTGTCGGCTCTGTCCTGTTTTTATCCATTTATTTTTTTCTCATTCTCTGGGGGCTGAACAGCGCCGTGTCCTCCCGGGACAAATTCGGCACCCTGCTCTGCATCGGCGTGGTATCGCTTATCTTCTGGCAGGCATTCATCAATCTCGCCATGGTCATGGGCATGCTGCCCGTGGTCGGCATGCCTCTGCCCCTTTTCAGTTACGGCGGCTCATCGCTGCTCACCACCATGGCCGGCATAGGAATCCTTATCAGCGTCCGGATGCGACGCTATCAGGTGCCTGGTTAAGAGGCATTTCACGACCAACACGGGTACAACGGGACTGATCGAGGGAATCAACTGGCGCCTTCGGCAGGCAGCATAGAAAAAAAGGCAGAGTCCTCATGAATAACCCTGCCTTTCGGCGTCAAGCGCAGCAAAAAAAGGCTGTGCTTCTATTTTTTCCCTCATGCCACGGCGTTTCCCCATCAAGCCAATCAGGCCTGAGCCGAAAAGGAGAAGCGCGGATGGGACGGGAACCGGATTTACAGCATATTTAGCATTTCAAAGGCTTTGGCCTGATTTGTTAACTGCAGGAAATAGCGCACAACCATCCTTTCAGGATATCTATTACGCCATACTGGATAACAGCACTGCCCAGACAGGCCAGCGACCATACCCCGATCACCGCACAAAAATTAAAAATTGTCCCGGTGCCAACATGACATGCTGCTTCAGCAATATCTTCATCGTAGTCGTAGCCGTCGATGACCGCAGTACTTACATGATTTTCAGCTGTCTTTTTCATTGCCTTCCTCCTTCAAGATGCGTTGCATTTACCCTTTAATATGATAGAAAGCACCAGGCGTGCCACAAGGAGCAAAGCAGGCAAATAAACTGCCAACTCATTGTAAATGAATGTTTTATTGCTGATTGCCGCACAAGGCGACAACGCAGAAGTGTGGCAGAAAATGGCGTGCGCCACACAATGTGTTGCGCGCCAATGCTACATGTATGCTGCAGTAAAGCGCGCAGTGCGGGGAAGGCTGGCAGGATGGCGTAGTACGGTTTGGCTATGGGTGAAGGCTTTTCCAGGGGATAATTCAGACACAGGAAGACGGGCGGGATTCTCTTACCGGAAAAAATCTACCCGAAAAGAGGTTCAGGAAGAGATGATAATGATGAAAAAATCAGGACAACCACTTTTTTTGTCGCGCTGCCGCTTCGACGAGTTTTTTCAGACCGGCAATGAAGCGGGGCCTGATGTTGAGCGATTCCGTCCGTTTCAGGGTCATACCTAATGTTTCAGCCAGTTCCCGGTACTGGATGTCGATTTCATAGAGGGTTTCCACATGGTCGGAAACAAAGCTGATGGGAACCATCAGCACCCTGCTGCACCCCTGGCCCGCCAGTTGTTGCAGCATGTCGGGGGTGGACGGTGACAGCCATTCCACCGGGCCGCTTCTGCTCTGGAAGCAGAGATGGCCTTTGATGCCGGTAATTTTTTCCACCGCCGCGATGGTTTTCCGCATGTCCTCCAGATAGGGATCCCCTTCCTCAATAAACCGCACCGGCAGGCTGTGGGCGCTGTAAACCAGCTCCGCAACGTCGCCCTTGTACTGTTTCAGGCCGGCAGCAATGGAATCTGCCAGGCATTGGATATAATCGGGCTGGTCCGGCCAGGCGGCAATCTCGATGATATCAAAAAAATCAGGAAACAAGGCGGCGGCATGGTGCAGATCTTCAAGAGAAGAACCGGTGGTTGCCTTGGAGTAATGGGGGTAGAGGGTGAGGGCAATAATCCGGGAAATATTCTGATCGGCAAGTTTCTGCAGGGTCTCCCGGGCAAAGGGCCGCCAGTAGCGCATGGCCATGACAACCTGGAAGCGGCCGGCCTTGCCCAGTTCTTTCTCCAGGGCCTCACCCTGCTGCAGGGTAAGACTTTTCAGCGGCGACCCGCCGCCGATCAGGGCATAGGCCTTCCGGCTTTTCGGGGCGCGGCGTTTCGCGATCATCCAGGCAATGGGCTTCTGCAGAAATGCCGGGCCCAGCCGGATAATCTGGCGGTCGGAAAAGAGGTTGTACAAAAAAGGCTCAACATCCTCCAGCCGTTCCGGTCCGCCCAGGTTGAGCAGAATAACGCCTATGGACTGTGACTGATCCGCCATGGTCAGACTCTCCAGTCCTGCTTTGCCATGATCTGGTAAGCAAGTTGTTCAGGGCGGAAATCAAGACTGGCAAAAATCCTTTTTTCCATACTGAGGCATTTGGCGAAATTCTGCTGGATCAAATCATAGCGCACGGCATTATTGCGGCCATAGCGATCTAAAATATAATCGAGCCGGTCCTGGAGGCTGACCACCTGATCATGATTGACGCGCTTATCGGCGTAATAGACGATTTCCTTTTCCGTAATAAGCCCGCTGCCGTTGTTTTTAATTACCACATGCTCTTCCACGATATCGGCCAGTTCGACAAAACCGTGCTCCCGGCAGATCTCACCGCCCACTCTGGCGTGGTCACAGCGGTTGTCAAGACACTGGGTTTTGGCAATATCATGGAGCAGGGAGGCGGAGATCACCAGATCAAGATTAAGATCCGCCCCGCTCCTCCGCCTGAGGCCGACGGTGATCAATTCAGCCACCCTGGCCACCACCCTGGAATGGGCCTTGATGTTGTCCAGCATCCGGTAATCATCCATCAGCTGCAGACAGGTTTCGATGCTGGGGATCTTCACGCCGCTAACCACCTTGTCCTACCTGGCTGACAGACGATGGACCGTATCAACGACGAACTTGGCCTTTTCCGGCGGAGTTTCGGGCAGAATGCCATGGCCGAGGTTAAAGATATGGCCCCGGGCCGCCTTGCCTTCCTCCAGTATGCGGGCGATGCGTTTTTCCAGCTTGTCCTCGGGCAGCAGCAGGGCGCAGGGGTCAAGATTGCCCTGCACAGAGATATCCGGCCCGAAAACCTTGATGGCATCAGCGAGACTGACCCGCCAGTCCAGTCCCTGCACATCCGCGCCGCAGGTCTTGGACAGATTCATCAGGGTGGAGCCATTGTTGGCAAAATAGATCAACGGCACGCCGGCTGGCTTTAAAGCGTCCATAATCTTTTTGACATAAGGCAGGGCAAACTCAGCGAAATCACAGGGGGCAAGGGCGCCGGCCCAGGAATCAAAGACCTGCAGGGCCTGGGCCCCGGCCTCAACCTGGGCCTGCAGATAGCTGATGGTGCATTCGGTCACCTTGTCCAGCATGGCCCCGTAAAGATCCGGTTCAGAGTACATCATCTTCTTGGTCTGGAAAAAATTTTTCGAAGAACCGCCTTCAACCATGTAGGTTGCCAGGGTAAAAGGGGCTCCGCAAAAACCGATGAGCGGCACCTTATCGGCAAGTTCCCGGCGCAGCAGGGAGATGGTATCCATGACATAGCCCAGTTTGTCGGCCGGATCGGGAACAATCAGCTTGTCAACATCCGCCTTGGTGCGAATGGGGGCGGGCAGCACCGGTCCCTGTTTTTCCCGGAACTCAAGGGGCATGCCCATGGCATCGAGAACCACCAGGATATCGGAAAAAAGAATTGCCGCGTCAACACCGAGGATATCAACCGGCTGCAGGGTTACCTCCGCTGCCAGCTCCGGAGTTTTGCACAGCTCCAGAAAGGTCACCTTGCCCCGAACTTTATGATAGTCTGGCAGATACCGGCCGGCCTGCCGCATAATCCAGATGGGGGTATGGCTGACCGCTTCTCCTCTGCAGGCCTTGAGAAAATTTGTATTCATTCTTTTTTCCTTCGTATTTGATGAGTGGATTGGCTGACTTATTCAACGGTGCAGCTGTCGCAGTTATGCAACCCATAACATAGCATAATGGTGCGATTATTTTAATTTGGCCGGGACATGGGAACAGAAGGGCTCTTCCGCCAGGTAGTCCCCGTGCATGGCGTAGGCGCGGGCCCGGCATCCGCCGCATACATTGACGTATTCACAGGAGCCGCAACGGCCCTTATAGGACTTGAAATCACGCAGGTCATGGAAAAGTTTTGAGTTTTCCCAGATATCCTTAAAGGATTTCTCCCGGATGTTGCCGGCGCTCATGGGGAAATAACTGCAGGGCAGCACGTTGCCGTCCACATCGATCAGACAGATTAATTGCCCGGCCAGGCACCCTTTGGAGCCGCCGGTGGAAAATTTCAGGGTACGTCGCTGGAAATCGTCACCGGTTTCCTTCTTTTTCTGCAGGACGATGCGATAGTAACTTGGCGCGCAGGTAGGCCGCACCAGAATGTCATCCTCCTCCTTTTCCATGTCATAATGCCATTCAAGCATTTTTTCATAATCCTCCATGGAAATGAGTTCTTTCATGATCTCTTCACCGCGGCCGGTGGGCACAATCATGAACATGTACCAGGCGGTGGCGCCGATTTCCTTGGCAAGTTTATAGATCTTGGGGATCTCTTCCTGATTTCTCTTGGTAAAGGAGGAATTTACCAAAAAAGAGATATCATGCTTCTTAAACAGGGCGGCGGCATGCAAGGTCCCGGTAAAGGCCCCGACCTGATTGCGGAAATTATCATGCACCTCGGCGGTGGAGCCGTCCAGACTGAGCGACACCATTTTGATGCCCGCCTCCTTGATTTTGCCGCAGATTTCTTCGGTGACCAAGGTGCCGTTGGTGGCCAGGCACATGCGCAGGCCTTTACCCGTGCCATAGGTTGCAATGTCAAAGACATCCTTGCGCAGCAGCGGCTCGCCGCCGGAAAGCACGACAACGGGGTTGGCGTAGGAGGCGATATCGTCAAGCACCCGAAAGGCCTCCTCCAGGGGGAAATCAGGATGGCCGATGACCTCAAGCTGTGAAGAAGACCGGCAGTGAACGCATTTGAGGTTACAACGTCTGGTAATTTCCCAGGCAATCCATTTCGGTTCGAATTTCATATGTTTCTGGTCCTTTGCATGTTCGCTGAGGAGAACAGCTGATAACTGCCCGCTTACAGATAATCCGCCGCCACACCTGACAGCTGGCTCCGTTCGCTTTTCTTCAGGGTGATGTGGCCGTGGATCGGCAATGTTTTCAGCCGCTCCACCGTATAGGTCAGGCCGTTACTGCTGGAGTCAAGGTAGGGGTTGTCGATCTGGTAGGGATCCCCGGTCAGCACCATTTTTGTTCCCTCGCCGGCCCTGCTGATGATGGTCTTGACCTCATGCGGGGTCAGATTCTGGGCCTCGTCGACGATGACGAACTGGCCGGAGATGGAGCGGCCCCTGATATAGGTGAGGGCCTCCAGTTCCACCACATGATCCTTCAGCAGTTTTTCGACCTTATTGCGCACGGTTTCGTCATCCTGACGATTTTTCGGGGAATGCCCGCTGGCCATGAGAAAGGTAAGGTTATCAAAAATAGGCTGCATCCAGTGTGACAGTTTTTCATCCTTATCGCCGGGCATATAGCCCAGGTCCTTGCCAAGGGGTATGATCGGCCGGGAAACCAGTATCTTCTCGTAACGCTTATTAATCAGCACCTCTTCAAGAGCCGCGGCCAGCGCCAGCAGCGTCTTGCCGGTGCCCGCCTGGCCCACCAGGGTTACAAGTTGGACACTCGGATCGAGCAAAAGTTCCAGACACATCCGCTGCTCCTTGCTGCGGGAGCGAATCTGCCAGGCGGAATCATACTGGGGATTAAGTCTTACCAGTTTTTTCTCGCTGATCGCCCGGGCCAGGGCGCTGTGCTTGGGATCCGCTTCATCCTGGAGCAGCACGAATTCATTGGGAAGCAGCTCCAGGCCGTCGGCCTCAACCTCCTTTTTTTCGTACAGGATATCAATAACATTGCCCGGCACCAGCTGCTCCCGGTAGCCGGAAAAAAGCTCATCAAAATTAACCTTCTGCTTCTCAAAATCCATGACGCCGAGGCCCAGGGCATCCGCTTTCAGCCGGGCGTTGATATCTTTGGAGACGAAAATGACTTTTTCGCCTTGTTTAAACAGGGTATAGGCGACCGCGAGAATCCGGTTGTCCGGCACCTTCATATTCAGTCCGGGACAGACGATATCATCTCCTTCCGTGAAAATTTTCAATATGCCGCCGTTTTCCATCTCCACCCCTTCCGCCAGCCGGCCGCGACTGCGGAGATGATCGAGATCCCTGATAACCTTGCGGGCATTGCGGCCAAGTTCATCGCTGCGGGATTTGAACTTGTCAAGTTCCTCGATAACCGACATGGGCAGCACCACATAATTGTCGGAAAAAGAGCTGATGGAATCAGCATTGTGCAGTAAGACGTTTGTATCAAGGACAAAATATTTGCGCATGTAAAGAAGGCCTCGTTTTGACTCAGGATTGCAGGGAAATAACCGGTGCAAACAAGATTAGTATGAAACATGCTGATACCGCAAGCAAAACTTGCCCAAAAAATGATGCGGCATGAGCTATTTTATTATGCTATAAATAGCAACAATCATGAAACTCGCCCTGACACAAATAAACCCGGTGATCGGTGACTTTACCGGCAATATCGCGCATATTGCCCGGCAGATCGCGATAGCAAGAAACGCCGGTTGCCAGCTTGCCGTATTTCCGGAGCTGGCCATCAGCGGCTACCCGCCGCAGGATTACCTGGAGCACGAGGCCTTCCTGAACCAGCAGCAAGCCGCCATTGCCAGACTTGTTGCCGAAGCCCAGGGCATCGGTGTGCTCTGCGGGGCCATCACCCGCCACAGCGGCAGCACGGGCAAACCCCTGCATAACAGCGCCCTGCTCTTTGAGGGCGGCAAGATTCTTTTCAGCGCCCACAAACGGCTCCTGCCCACCTATGATGTTTTTGACGAGTCCCGCTATTTTGAACCGGGCCAGGCCAGCAGCGCCTTTACTTACCAGGGGATCCGCCTGGGCATCACCATCTGCGAAGATATCTTTAACGACGAGGACAGCTTTCCTCACCCGCTTTATCAGGCCAATCCGGTGGCCGACCTGACGCAGGCGGGCATTGATCTGCTCATCAATATTGCCGCCTCCCCTTTCACCATCGGCAAACAGCAGCTGCGGCGGACCATTTTCTCCCAGCTCTGCCGCAAATATCATATCCCCCTGGCCTATGTCAATCAGGTCGGCGGTCAGGATTCCATTCTTTTTGACGGAGCCAGCATGGTGCTGGGCACTGACGGCGCTCTCTGCCACCAGGCCAAGTCGTTCTGCGAGGACATGCTGATCATGGACACGGAGCAGCTTCATGCTGCCCGCAACTCCGGGGAAAGTGAGGAAACCGCCCTGGTTTTCCAGGCCCTGGCCATGGGCTGCCGGGACTACATCCGCAAATGCGGTTTCGCCAAGGTGCTGCTGGGATTAAGCGGCGGCATCGATTCGGCCCTGACCTGCGCCATTGCCTGCGAGGCGCTGGGCCCGGAAAACGTTACCGGCGTGGCCCTGCCCTCTCCCTACACCTCCCAGGAGAGTATTGATGATGCCAGGGCGCTTGCCGCAAACCTTGGCATCCGTTTTGAGATCATCGAAATTTCAGAGACCTTTGCCTCCTTCCGCCAGACGCTCTCTCCCCTGTTCGCCGGCCTGCGGGAGGACGTGACCGAGCAGAACATCCAGGCCCGTATCCGCGGCACCCTGCTCATGGCCCTGGCCAACAAGTTCAATGCCCTTCTTCTTTCCACCGGCAACAAGTCGGAAATGGCGGTGGGCTACTGCACCCTGTACGGCGATATGGCGGGGGCGCTTTCCCTGCTGTCCGATGTGCCCAAGCAGATGGTCTATGCCCTGGCCCGTTTTGTCAACCGGCAGCAGGAAATCATCCCGCCCCGCACCATAAGCCGTGCCCCCACGGCCGAGCTGGCCCCCAACCAGAAAGATCAGGATGACCTGCCACCCTACGAGATGCTTGATCCCATTCTCAGCGCCTATCTTGAGGAGCACCTTTCCATCGCGGACATCGTCGGCCGTGGCTTTGCCAGAGATATTGTGGAAGATATCATCCGCCGCATCAAGCGCAATGAATACAAGCGGCAGCAGGCGGCCATGGGACTGAAAGTCACCTCCAAGGCCTTCGGCTTCGGCCGCCGCTATCCCATTGCCCAATTCTTCAAGGAATAAGATGTCTTCGTCCCGCCTGGTCCTGTTTTTTATTCTGCTCTGCGTTCTCTTGCTGGTTATCCGGGAAAACATGACCCATCGTCCGGACCGGCTGTACCAGACCACCTCCGGCCAGGTGGAAATGTGCCTGAGCTGCCACAAGACCGAAAAACTCGACGCGGCCCATGACCGGCTGGTGGTGGGCTGCTCACCCTGTCATCTGGGCGATTTCCTGGCCATTGACAAGCAAAAGGCCCACAAGGGCATCATCAAAAACCCGGGAGATCTGCGGGTGGTGGAAAAAACCTGCGGTATCGAGGGCTGCCATGCCGCTGACGTGAAAAAGGTCAAGAATTCCCTGATGGCCACCAACCGCGGCATTCTGGCCACCCTGCTCTATTACTGGGGCGAGGCCCCGGACCAGAACGGCGACTATTCAGTGGAAAAACTGCTGGAAAGCGGTGAGAGTTCCCTGGCCCTGGACTATTACCGTAAACTGTGCGGCACCTGTCATCTGTGGAAGCAAAAAGGGGATCTGCCCGGTTTTTTCGGGGAGAAAGGCGGCGGCTGCACGGCCTGCCACTTCGTCAAGGACGACAAGCTTTCGGTTGAAGCGGCCAAAAAAGTTCACCCGCTGATCATCAAAAAGATACCGCTGAACAACTGTGTCCGCTGCCATAACCGCAGCGGCAGGATCGGCATATCCTATACCGGGGTTTATGAATCGGAAAACTACGGCACTCCCTACAAAAAGGGCGAGATGTCGGAAAAAAGGCTGCCGGGTGACCGCTATTATCTCAACCTTCCGGCTGACATCCATTATCAACAGGGCATGTCCTGCATTGACTGCCATACCAGAAACGAGATTATGGGCGACGGCACCAACTATGCCCACTATGAGCAGCAGCTGGAAATCAGCTGCGGCACCTGCCATGTCGGCGCCAGCCAGCAGCAGGCCGGACAGGTGCCGGGTACGACCCGTAAAAATGAAAAACTGAACAATATGCTAAGTGAAGGAGAGGCCTGGTTTATCAGCAACAAGATCAACGGCAAAAAACATCCCGTAAGACCGCCCAAAGCAGGGGTCTGCGACTTTGCCGGCCATAAACGGGTGGGCTGCGAGGCCTGCCACTCCGGCTGGGTGCCCCAATGCTACGGCTGCCATGTCAAACGGGACATGACCCAAACCCATCTGGACAAGCTGACCCTGGAGGAGACGCCGGGCTGGTGGAACGAGGGCCGCTCCTATCTCCGCTATGAAAGGCCGATGCTGGCCATGTGGAACGACAAGGTGATCATCGTCACCCCCGGCTGCCAGGATATTGTCACCCTGGTCAACAAGGCAGGCAAGCCGGACCGGCAGTTCAACAGCCTTACCATGGCGGCCATCAACCCCCATACCACCCAGGCCAGGGGCAGGGAATGCGTGGACTGCCACACCTCCACCAAGGTGCTCGGCCTGGGTGAGGGCACGGCCTGGAAAGCAGACGGCACCTGGCACTTTACCGGCACGGATCAGGGACTTGCCACGGAAGCCGGCCAGACCCCGCCCCTGGACGGCTATGTCACCATTGACGGGGTGGCCCTGCAAAAAAGTTCCCGGCCGGAAGTCCGGCCGTTCAACAAAGACGAACTGGCCCGCATTCTGCGCGTCGGTCTCTGCCTGGAGTGTCACAAGAATTACTCCGATCCCGCCTATAAAAACTACGCTCCGGCCACGAGATGCCCGGTTTTTAATGAAGATGAGGTAGCCAAATGATTATTACCCCCCACACCACCCAGTCCGCCCAGGGAAAAAGCAATTTGTCCAAGCTTGCCTACCGCTTCCAGCTGGCTGATTCCTCCTGCCGCGAGACGGTCAGCGCCATTCTGCAGGCCATCCGGGAGCGCGGCAATGAGGCCCTGCTCGAATACACCCGTAAATATGACGCCCCGCAGATGACCCTGGACCAGCTCCGGGTATCGGAGGCTGAACTGCGGGAGGCCTACTCCCGGTTCGACGAAAAACTGATGCAGAGCCTGCAGCTGGCCAAAGAGCGCATCTGGGCCTTTCATGAGCGGGAGATGGAGCAGTCCTGGATTCTTACCCGGGAAGACGGCTCCATCACCGGCAGACTGGTGCGCCCGGTTTCCTATGCCGGACTTTACGTCCCCGGCGGCCAGGGCGGCAAGACCCCGCTGGTCTCATCGGTGCTGATGAACGGCATCCCGGCGGCCATTGCCGGGGTTAAACACCGGATCATGGTCACCCCGCCCAACGCCCAGGGTATGGTGCATCCCGCCCTGCTGGTGGCGGCCCAGGAAATAGGCATCCGGCAGATTTTTAAGACCGGCAGCGCCTGGGCCATTGGGGCCCTGGCTTACGGCACGGAGACCATTCCGGCGGTGGATGTCATTGTCGGACCGGGCAACCAGTATGTCACCGAGGCCAAGCGCCAGGTGGCCGGCCGGGTGGGGATCGACATGATCGCCGGACCCAGCGAGGTGCTCATCGTGGCCGACACCTCGGCCAAACCGTCCTTCATTGCCGCCGACCTCCTGGCCCAGGCCGAGCATGACCCCCAGGCCCTGGCCATTCTGGTCACCACCAGCCAGGACATTGCCGAGGCCACCGTAGTGGAGCTGGAAAAACAGCTGAAACTGCTGAGCCGCGAGGACATTGCCCGCAAGTCCCTGGCCGATCGCGGCACGATTCTGATCTGCGACAGCCTTGACGAGGCCATGAACATTGCCAATGATATTGCCATCGAGCACCTGGAGCTCATGGTGACGGACCCCTTCAGCTGGCTGCCCAGCATCCAGCATGCCGGAGCGATTTTCCTCGGCAATTATTCCCCCGAGGCATGCGGCGACTATGTTGCCGGACCGAACCATGTCTTGCCCACCATGGGCACCGCCCGCATTTCCTCAGCCCTTGGCGTGGAAACCTTTCTCAAGAAAAGCAGCCTGATCTCCTGCTCCCGCCGGGCCTTTCTGGCGGATGCCGAGCACATCCAGAACCTGGCCAATCTTGAAGGGCTGACCGCCCATGCCCGCTCGGTGGCGGTAAGACTTGCAGAGGAAAAGTGATTTGATCATGGCCTGCCGGGAGATCATGGAGCGGGGCTGTCAAGAGCTGGGCATAACCTTCAGCCATAAAGAGAGCATCGACAGATTAGTTTGCTACTACACGGAACTGGTCAAATGGAACCGCAGGATGAATCTCGTCTCCCAGGCCCCTGAGCAGGAAATGGTTGAAAGCCATTTCCTGGACTCGCTCACCCTGCTGCCGCAGTTAGATTGTGCAGGCAGGCCTGAACTTCTCGATGTGGGCACCGGCGCCGGTTTCCCCGGCCTGGTGCTGAAAGCCGCCTGTCCCGAACTGGTTCTGACCCTGGTTGAGCCCCGGGCCAAGAGGGTGACCTTTCTAAGGCATATTGTCCGCAGCCTGCAGCTTGTAAACGTCACAATAATTGAAAAGCGCCTTGAACCCACCCTGGTGGGTCAGCTGCCAACCTTTCCCGTCATAACCAGCAGGGCCGTGGCGAACATCAGCGACTTCCTGGCGCTTGCCGCGCCGTTCAGCCCGCTGGGCGGCACCGTGCTCTGCATGAAGGGCCCCAAGGCGGACGAGGAGATCAGCCAGTGGCAGCGCGATCAACCCGCCAGCCCATACACCCTGCGGAACATTGTTACCCTAACCCTGCCTTTCAGCCTGGCACTGCGAAACCTGGTGATCTTCTGTAAGATCAGGGAGTGAAGGGCGGGCATAAAACCCGCCCCTACTGCCGCGCCGAGGTTCCTCCGCCATTGTTTCCCTGCTACAGGCGGAATTTATCCACCTGACCCTGCAGTTCGGTGGCAAAAGCTGACAATTCACCGGCCGCGCTCTTGATGACCGCCGCATTCTGAGCCCCTGCCCCGCATACCTTTTTAATGCCGTTGACATTCCCTGAGATTTCTCCGGCACCGGCGGCCGCCCCCTTGATTCTGCCAATGATCTCCTGCTCAATATTGATGGAAAGCTGCCGGATATTGCCGGAAACGCCGTCAACGCCCAGGGCGGTGCCGGCAATGGTGCGGGCGATCTCGCCCACCGTGGCGGTCTGCTCTTCAACCGCTGCGGCAATGGTGGTATTGATCTCGTTGATATCCTCATTGATATGGGAAACCTCCTCAATGACATCAACCACCGACCTGGTCCTTGACTGCATGTCCTGAATCTGCCTGGCGATATTTTCCGCGGCCTCGGCCGTCTGCTTGGCCAGATCCTTCACCTCGTTGGCCACCACGGCAAAACCTTTACCCGCCTCCCCGGCCCGGGCCGCCTCAATGGTGGCGTTCAGGGCAAGCAGCTTGGTCTGCTCGGTTATCTCGGTAATAACATTAACCACATTGCCGATATCCCGCGCCGCCTGATCAAGCTCGGCAATCAATACCTTGGACGCATCACTTTTGTCCTTGCCGTTGGCGGAAAAGGTCTGGGCCTTGGTGCAGTTCTCCGCCACCTCTTTTATCGAAGTGGACATCTCCTCAATGGCCGCGGCCACGTTATTGACGTTGGCCGACATCTCGCCGGCCGCAGCGGATATTTCCTGGGTTTTGTCACTCATCATAACCGCCGTATCGGAAACCGCCTGGATATTGGCGGTGATCTCCTCCGTGGCCCTAGCCGTTGCCGTGGTCTCGTCCTTTGTTTTCTCCGCGGCCCCGGACATTTCTTCGGAAGCGGTAAAGAGTTCTTGCGAGGAGGCGGTCACCTGGCTGCTTTTTTCGGCAATACTGCCCATAATCAACCGCAGGTTGGCAACCATGCCGTTCAGCGCCTGGGCCAGTTTACCGACCTCGTCGTTTTGCTCGATTGCCAGCTTCTCCCGCAGATCGCCGTTGGCGATTTTTCCGGCAAAATCAACCCCCATGACCAAGGGGCCGGCAATCTTTCTGGCGATGAGAACGGAAAGCACAATACCGGCACAGATCGTTATCAGGGCGCTAAGCAAGACATTGCGCTTGGCCCTGGTGGCGCTGTCCAGCATGATCGCATCCGTCATCATATTGGCGTCCACCTCATTCTTGACCTTGGCCAGGGTCTCCTGCACCTGGGCCAGGGCCGGCAGGGTGCGTTGCACATATATATCGTTGGCTGTTTTCATGCCGCCAAGGTCTTTAACGGCTTCGCCCCGGATGCTGCCGAGAATATGCTCAATTTCATGCAGGGCGGGCAGGGTGACGGTGGTTAATATCTCGCGGCTGCGGGCCTTGTCATTGGCCTGCCAGTATTTTTTGAGATCCAACACCGACTGGTGGAGTTTTTCATGGGGCGAGATAAGGCTTTTGATGGCAGGATCAAGTTCCGGTTCAATGGCGATGGCATTGCGGGCGCCATCGCCGTAAAGCCAGGCGCCGAGCCTGCATTTATGGGGATCCGTCTCAACGTCAAAATCCGTGGCAACGCCGTTAAACACATCATTAATCTTATCGATAAAACGCAGATGATCGATCTCCAACTCAGCCAGAACCGACGGCAGGTTGGGATCGGCAAGGTGAAAATTCTTTTTTATGTCCGCGGCTGAGGTATGCAGATCGTAATGAACCTTTTCAATTGCCTGCAGATACGGGGCGATGGAGGGAATCCTTTGTTCAGCTTCCTTGCGCTGCCCCCCATACAGCCATTGGCCAAAGGCGCACTGGTGATCGTCAACCTGCACATCCAGCTCCTGCTTGCTGTTTTCCGTCAAAAAGGAACTGACTTTTTTCATCCAGTTGAGATGGGCGATTTCAGCCGCAGCAATATCGGCCCGCATGCTGTTGCCCTCAATAACCTCATGGGCGTTAAAGACGATATTCTTGATACCGGCATAGGAAACCAGGCCGATAACCGCGGTCATGATTAAAATGAGTCCGAACGCCACGCCAAGTTTGAGAGCAAGCGAGAGATCCTTCCACTGCATCAACATATCCTCCTGGAATTCATTAAATTTTGATCGACCACCAAGGATATCACAGAAAAAAATGGAAAATCAATTTTTTACCTCAAAATTTGGCGCCGCAGCCCTTTTCAATCTCTTTCACTTCATTTAAATAATAGGCATTCCGCCTTCCCAACATATTCATGCCGCACATATACAGAAGAGCTGCATGATTTTTTTGCGGAAAAGCAAATTTTCTTTTGCATGATTATTGTTTTCGGGGAATAAATGATGCCCTCATTGGCCGGCAAAGGCAGCGACATGGTCCCTGCCCTGTCAAAAAGATAAAAAGAAATTCCTGCCCTCCAAAACACATGCCCCTGTCACTTGCCGACCTCTTCACCAGAACCACCAAGGTTCCCACCCCGGCCCTCATGTTTCAGGGCACCTGTTCCAATGCGGGAAAATCAATCCTCACCACGGCCCTGTGCCGCATTCTGCTGCAGGATGGGGTATCGGTTGCGCCTTTCAAATCCCAGAATATGTCGCTCAACTCCTTTGTTACCAGAAATGGTGAAGAAATGGGCCGGGCCCAGGTGGTGCAGGCCCAGGCGGCCCGTCTTGAGGCGGATGTCCGCATGAACCCGGTGCTGATCAAACCAAACAGCGATACCGGCAGCCAGATCATTGTCATGGGCAGACCGGTGGGCAACATGAACGTGGCAAATTACCTCGAATACAAGCCAAAGGCATTTCTGGCGGCCACCCGGGCCTTTGATGCCCTGGCCGCGGAGCATGACGTCATCATCATGGAAGGAGCGGGCAGCCCGGCGGAAGTGAACCTCAAACACCACGACATAGTCAACATGCCCATGGCCCGCTATGCCGGGGCCAAGGTGCTGCTGGTCGGCGACATCGACCGGGGCGGCGTCTTTGCCTCCCTGCTCGGCACCATGGAAATTCTTGATTCCTGGGAGCGGGAACTGCTCTGTGGCTTTGTCATCAACCGCTTCCGGGGCGACAGATCCCTGCTGGACGACGCCCTGGCCTTTACCGAAAAGCGGACAGGCAAACCGGTGCTCGGGGTCATCGACTTTATCCCCGGACTGGGGCTGCCGGAAGAAGACTCCGTTAGCTTTAAAAACGGCATTTACGATGGCAGACTGAGCCAGGAAAAGGTGGTGGAAATTGCCCTGATCGATCTGCCCCATATCGCCAATTTTACCGACATTGAACCCTTTCTGGCCGAGCCTGATGTCTGCCTGCGCATTGTTCGCAAGGCCGATGATCTCGGCACCCCGGCAGCGATCATTCTGCCCGGCAGCAAAAATGTGGCCGCCGATCTCGCCTGGCTGAAACATTCAGGGCTTACCGCAAAAATATCCGCCCTGGGTCGAAACAACACCCCCATCATCGGCATCTGCGGCGGCTTTCAGATGCTGGGCCGCCGGATCCAAGACCCCCTTGGCCTGGAATCTGCGCGAAAATGCATCAATGGCCTCGGCTTCCTTGACCTGGAAACCGTGCTGGCCCCGGACAAGACCTTGACCCGCCAGCAGGGAACCCATCGGCTCTCCGGCCTCGCCATCCGGGGTTATGAGATCCACCACGGCCAAACCTTCTCATCCGCCCCCCCCCTTCTCCATTTTTCCGACGGCAGTACCTGCGGCGTGTCATCCGATGACGGCCTGATCTGGGGCGCTTACCTGCACGGCATCTTTGACGACGACCACTTCCGCCGCTGGTTTCTTGACGGGCTGCGCCGCAAACAGGGACTTGCCCCCATGGGCAGGGTCTGCGCCCCTTATGACCTGGAGCCGGCTTTTGACCGGTTGGCCGCTACAGTAAGGGCTCAGCTTGACCTGGCACAGGTCTATCGCCTGCTTGGCCTATGATCCCGCCGGCCCTGCAGATCATTCTTGCCGCCTTGCTCGACCAGCTCTGGGGCGACCCCCGCTGGCTGCCCCACCCGGTCCGGCTCATCGGCTCGGCCGGCATCACCCTGGAGAATCTTTTCAGGAAAACCGGGCTGCCCCTGAAGGCGGCGGGCATCCTGACCCTTTTTCTCCTGCTCGCCATCTCCGGCGGGGCGGTGCTGCTCCTGCTGCACAGCGCCCAATGCCTCCATCCCCTGGCCGGAACAGCCGTGTCCATCCTCATTTTATACACCACCATCGCCGCCCGGGATCTGGCCAGGCACAGCATGGCGGTTTATGAGGCCCTGCAGAACCACGACCTTGCCGAAGCCCGGCGCAGGGTGGGGATGATTGTCGGCCGCGACACAGATCAGCTGAGTGAAGAGGAGGTTGCCCGGGCGGCGGTGGAGAGTGTGGCGGAAAGCATGGTGGACGGGGTGTGCGCCCCCATCTTTTACGCCTTTGCCGGGGGACCGGCGGCAGCAATGCTTTACAAGGCGATCAACACGGCAGATTCCATGTTCGGCTACAAAAATGACAGGTACCGGGAGTTCGGCTGGGCCGCGGCCAGGCTTGATGACCTGGCAAATTTCATCCCGGCCAGACTCACCGGCCTGCTTGTGCCGCTGGCGGCCCTACTGCTCGGACTGGACGCCGGGTCATCCTGGCGGATACTCTGGCGGGACAGGAAGAAGCACAGCAGCCCCAACTCCGGACATGGTGAGGCGGCCGTGGCCGGGGCGCTGGGCATCCGGCTCGGCGGCAGCAGCATTTACTTCGGCCGGGTGGTGGTCAAACCCACCATGGGTGACGGGCAGCAGCACCTGGCAGCAGGCCATATCCCGGCAGCCAACAGACTGATGCTCGTTACCATGTGGCTCACCCTGCTGCTGCTCTCTTTGTTTTCTTTTCTCTTTTACTGAGGCCCGAGACGGAAGAACACCCTGCTCAGGAGGCGATTTTTCTCATATCGGTAAAATATGCCGTATCCATGGTCAGAACATGATTTTTCAGCCAGACAATGAGAAACTTCAGGACATCCTGGGAGATTCCAGGCCCCTTCTCCATAAAATCTTTCTGCAGCTGTAATGTTTTCTGCACGAAATCATAATGTTGCCCGCGGTGCTTGGCAAAATCAGGATGTCCTTGGAGATAATTCTCTTCACAGCGGAAATGATAGCCCATATAATCTATCATCTCCTCAAGCACGCTTTGCAACTCATCCCTGGTATTTCCCGCGCCGAAATTCAGGACAAATTTGTTCAACAGCGTAAAAAGCTGCTGGTGCTGTCTGTCAATTTCGCTAACTCCGACGCTATAACTTTCTTCCCACTTGATCAGATCCATTTTTTTCTCCGGGTTCATCCTGCCCTATTTCTTGCCCAAGGCCTCTAATGCGGCAAGATAAGGCCCGAACAATTCGTCATAATCGCGGAACCCCTTTTTCAGCACCAGCGGAAAGGCCGAGATATCCGCTTCGTTGATTACCAGATTGGCGCTGTTGGACAAGGCCTCCAGATTGTAAAGGGTATGAAATTCCGGCCCTATCAGCACGTAAAAGATATATCTTCTCTTCGGCATGGCCAGGCCCTGTATAAAGGCATGAACCTTGGAATCGGCCAGATTCCCTTCAAAGCAGGAATGCAGAACCAGAGCGGAAAAATTTGTGAAGCGCATCCGCTCAATGGCATCCTCTGGGGTGCGCGGCACCACGGCCTTATAGCCCATGTCATCGAAATACTGAACGATATCTGCTTGAATCTGTTCGTTTTTTACCAGAATCATCACCTGCGGCACATCCTCAAGCACCTCGCCGCTGCCGAGGTCCCCCCGCTCAAGCCAGCTGCGGTCAGGGGGGCCGGGAGGCTCAGGCAGCCCATGGCCCGCAGGGGCGGCTGGCTGCTTGGCCCCCGGCTGCCGCACCGCCTTGCGGTCCTCGCTGGGCACCTCGATGGGCTTATGGCAATGGGGGCAGTTAAACTTCAGAGATTTGCCCGGCGGCAGAGCGGACACAGCCTGGTCAATCTTCTGCTGCTGGCCTTCGGTTAAGTTGAGTGTCTTGCCACAGTTGGGACATGCTGAAATCATCGGCTACCTCATACCCGGTTATTATGTCCGGCACACCAAGACAGTGCCGGAAAGATCAGGAAAATGCATCATACTTATCTTTCTTTTCCTCTTCCATGCTCAGGCCGGTAATACCGGTGGTGGTTTCACCCTTGGCGGACTTGATCATGTCAAGACCGCGGCCCATGGCACTTTTGCGTGAGCAATACGCCATGGCCGTTTCCTCGGTCACCAGCCCCTTCTCATAAAGCTGCAGAATATACTGATCAAAGGTGGTCATGCCCATGGCGGTGCCGTCCGTGATAATCTCATAAAATGTTTTCCCTTCCGACTCACCGTTCAAAATGACCTCTCTGACGCGCAGGTTCATGCCCATGATTTCAAAGGCGGCCACCCGGCCACCGCCCACCCTGGGCAGCAGCCTCTGGCAGACAATCCAGCGGATGGTGTCCACCAGCCGGTTTCTGATCTGGGGCTGCTCATCATGCTCGAACATGCCGAGACAGCGGTTGATGGTGGAGCCGGCATCCACCGTATGCAGGGTGCTGAGCACCAGATGGCCGGTTTCCGAGGCGGTGAGCCCGATCTCCATGGTTTCCCGGTCGCGCATCTCGCCCACCAGAATTACCTTGGGCGCCTGGCGCAGGGCGGCCCGCAGACCATTGGCAAAGGTATCGAAATCATTGCCCTGCTCCCGCTGGTTGAAGGTGGACTGCAGATGGGGATGGACAAACTCGATCGGATCCTCCAGGGTGACCACATGCACGGCCCGCTCATGGTTGATCTTATTCAGCAGCGCGGCCAGGGTGGTCGACTTACCTGAGCCCGTGGCGCCGGTTACCAGGATCAGGCCGTTGAGCTCATCCGACATCCTGTTCATCGCCGGCGGCAGATTCAGGCTCTTGATGGTGGGAATCTCGGTGGGCAATTTTCTTAATACGGTTGAAAGATTGGTTTTCTGGGAAAAGACATTGACCCTGAACCTGGCCTTTTTCCCCAGCCAGTAGGAAAGGTCGCAGGAGCCGGTGGTGGCCAGGTTCTTGAGCAGCCGCTTATTACCGCCGATGACGTTAAGGGCGAACACCTCGGACTGAAAGGGGGTAATATGCGCCACCTCGGGCTTGACCTTTACCGGGGTAAGCACTCCCGAGGTTTCCACCTGCAGCGGCTTGTCCACCGTGACATTGAGATCGGAAACATTGTCATAGGTCTCAAGCATACAGGCAATCCAGTAATCTATTTCAGGCTGTTTCATGCTGTCCTCCGAATTTGAACGCAACAAACGCTACATTTTCTCTTCTTTCAAGAGCAGAAAATACAGTGCCCCCGGCTGCTTCATCACTCCCGCGGCTCTGGCCGCATAGTCATCCCCGCCGAGAAATAAATCCACCCGGCCTGGGCCTCTGATGGCGGCTCCGGCATCCTGATTGACCACAAAACGGTGCAGCGATTTCCAGCCGGTCAGGGCTCCATCGTCAGCAAAAACCGGCAGCTCGGTTTCCAGATAGCCCACCATGGGGCCCGGAAAGCAGACACTATCCACGGCAAGGGAACGCCCGGCCGTCAACGGCTGGCCCATATTGCCCGCCGGTCCCTCATCGGCTGTTTCCCCTTGAGCGGAGGAGAGCGAAAAAAAGATGTATCTGTCATTATGGTGCAGAATCTCCCGCAGCTCATCGGCATGATCATGGAGATAGGAGATGATTTTCGGCATGGTCACCTCTTCCAGGGTCATGACGCCGCGGTCCACCAGCAGCCGGCCGATACTCTGATACCTTCTGCCGTTACTGGCGGCAAAATGCACTTTCTGCACGGACCCGTCCGGCAGCCTGATTCTACCGGAGCCCTGCACATGCAGGATAAAAACCTCCACCGGGTCAGCCAGATAGATAATTTCCCGGCCCTGCAGCAGATTGCCGTTTTCAATCTCCGCCCGGGTCCAATAAGGTACCATGCGCCCATTCTCCAGCCGGCCCGCCTCATTACCCTCCTGATTTTCAGCCGGCAAAAGCAGATCCTGCGGAACCTGATAAAGAGGGTAGACAAAGGGAAATTGTCTCGTCAGGCTGCCGGCAAAAAAGGGCTCATAGTAGCCGGTAACAAGCATTTGCCCTGCGCCATCAGAGCCTTGCGCCCGGCAGACCTCAAAATTGTCAAAAAGAAAGGCCTGGAAATCCGCTTCATTGGTGTAACTCTCCACCCCCCGCAAAAATGTGGCCAGTGATTTCTGCAGCCACTGGGCGGAATAAACCCGGCCACACAAGGCAAACTGCCGCTCCCCGTCGGTCAGAGCCAGGGCGGCCGCGCTCCTCTCCACACTTTTCTGCAAATCCCGCAGGCCGGAATCATCCAGCAAAAGAGGCATGCTGCCCGGAGCAACCGGCTTGAGTGCCGCATCACAGGCCGCTGCGGGGATCGCCGGAGCGGACAGCAGCAGCATGGCGGCGGTGACGGCAATAACATATCCCGCCAGGCTGCCCGCCGGAACATGCCACTTCTGCCGCAAAAATCGCCTGAACATCTGCCTCGTCGCTTTCCCCAGCCGGTGGGGGCATATTTTTTTGAGATATTTTATGAGCTTGGCCGGGAAGAACATGGCCGATTTCATTTTTACCCTTACTCATCCGTCAGTATAGCAAGAAGAAATCTTTCATTCCATTGCTTCCTGCATTTTGTATTACCGATAAATTTTCTTCTTGACACAAAACAGATGCTCAAGCATAGAGGTTAAGGTTGAATCAGGTAAAATAAAAAAAGAACCTCTTTCTCTTTTTTTTAACTTGACCACAGGCAACCCCACTGGTTATCAAGGGAAGGCATTTCTTAGGTATCTCTACCTTCGGTACGTTTACCGGCAATTTTTTTATCTATATTAAATCATACATAGTAATTTTTCAGGGAGGCAAAATGAGCGCTGAAGAAACTAAAATTGAAAGCCTGATGACTGAAGAAAGGATTTTCCTTCCCCCGGCTGACCGGCAGGCCCAGGCTTATGTGAAAAGCATGGATGAATACCGGGCCCACTACAAAAGATCCATGGAAGACCCGGAAGGATTCTGGGCTGAACGGGCTGAAGAGCTTATCAGCTGGGATAAAAAATGGGACAAGGTGCTTGATGCCGACCTCCACAAACCGGAAATCAAATGGTTCGAGGGCGGGAAACTCAATATCGCCTACAACTGCCTTGACCGTCATCTGACCAATGGCCGCCGCAACAAAGCAGCCCTTATCTTTCAGGGCGAGCCCGAGGATGATGTCAGAATTTACACTTACCAGATGCTGCACCGGGAGGTCTGCCGTTTTGCCAACGTATTAAAAAAATACGGCATTAAAAAAGGCGACCGCGTTTCCGTCTACCTGCCGATGATCCCGGAGCTCGCCATCTCACTGCTGGCCTGTGCGCGGATCGGCGCCATCCATTCGGTTGTTTTCGCCGGATTTTCGGCCCACAGTCTGCGCAGCCGCGTGCAGGACTGCGAAGCAAAGATCCTCATCACCGCGGATGCCGTT